>SESF01017250.1_pt1 | contig 23767 bp, 23 predicted proteins | sample 3171521 | NCBI WGS metagenome assembly SESF01 (sample SAMN10866945, study PRJNA518727) | freshwater metagenome | biome: subpolar coniferous forest; feature: holomictic lake; material: water; isolation source: holomictic Lake 227, 6 m and 8 m depth | place: Canada: near Kenora, Ontario | collected...
TCTGCGAACCGGGAAGGAAGGCTTCGACACCGGAAAGGGAGACCGTCATACCACCCTTGACACGATTGATAATCTTGCCATTGATGATGGTATCGTTTTCGATTGAATCATAGATCCGATCCCAGATTCTCAGAACATCTGCTTTCTTCTTTGAAAGAATAAGCTGTCCCATCTTGTCTTCGATGTTCTCAAGATAGACTTCAACATCATCGCCTACCTTGACCTCATCCTCGGCCCTGAATTCAAGCAGCGAAACAATACCTTCCGACTTGAAGCCGACATCGATCGTGACATCCTTGTTGGATATCGAGACGATCCGGCCCTTGATAATTTCATCTTCGGTGATTTCATTGAGCGTGCTTGAATAAAGCTGCTCCATCAACGAAAGTTCGGCTGGCTCGTAGTGCGCAAAAAATTTGAGTTTTTTTCTTGCTGGTCTTTCCTTGACCTTTTTTTCCTGTGAGAATGCTTCTGCCATTAATTTTTTCCTTCCTCTCGTGTAAGTTAGCCTGCCGGCCGCGAGAGATATCGGCCTGGCGGTTTTAGGGTTAATGAAACAATTGTCCTGCAAATAAATTCGGGAGTCAATCAGCCGTCCACCTGTTCTCTTTTGAGCGCAAGGTTACAGACCATATCGACCTGACGATCTATCGTCAAATTTGTCGTATCAATTTCGTGTGCGTCGGCATGTTTTTTCAACGGAGCATGTTCACGCTCGGCATCATCGCGATCCCGACTCCTTATCTCCTCTTCCAGGGTATCAAGGCTCGGTAACCCAATGCCGTCATGAGAGGTTGCCAGCAGTTCTGCATGGCGTCGCTTTGCCCTTTCGCGGGCATCGGCAACAAGAAAAATTTTGAGTTCAGCATCAGGAAAAACAACGGTACCGATATCCCGTCCATCCATCACAACACCGTGCTGCCGACCAAGTGCCTGCTGCATCTGGCGGAGCCTGTCACGCACCGGCTTGAGTGAACTGATAAAACTGACCTCACGGCTTACCCGATTCTCCCTGATTTCGGCAGTGACATCACGGCCATCAAGAAAAACGTGGTCACCCTCAAAATGGATGGCAAGAGGATAGAGTAAACCGGAAACATTTTCGGGGGAATGGCGCAAAAGATCCATGACGCCTTGTTGAAGTGCCTTGAGAGTCACGCTCCGGTACATGGCACCGGTATCAATATAGGTATACCCGAGCCGTTCGGCTACTCTCCGCGCTGTGGTACTTTTTCCGGATGCGGCCGGGCCGTCAAGAGCAATAATGATACGTTTTTTTCCGATTTCCTGTTTCACTTGGGCATTTTGATTAAGCCTGCTATTTTATAAAAAATATTTGCTTTTTCCAAACATATTGGTTACATGTTAAAACCATTGTTTTGGTGGCAACTCATTCAACAAACATTTTTTTTATGTCACTTCGCTGCGGCATTGTCGGATTGCCAAATGTCGGCAAATCAACGCTTTTCAATGCCATCACGGCAAAACAGGCTGAAGCTGCCAATTATCCATTCTGTACCATAGAACCAAACGTCGGAACTGTCCTTGTTCCAGATGAGCGGATGCAGCAGATTGCCGATGTAGTAAAAACCCCGACACTTGTACCGGCAACCCTTGAAATTGTCGATATCGCCGGACTGGTAAAAGGGGCAAGCAAGGGTGAAGGACTCGGGAACCAGTTCCTTTCACATATCAGGGAGGTTGATGCCATTGTGCATGTTGTGCGCTGTTTTGATGACGATAATATCATTCATGTCGAAGGACGAATAGACCCTGCTGACGACATCATCACCATTGAAACCGAGCTGATGCTCGCTGATCTCGACAGCATGGAACGCCGGATTGAACGGCTGAGAAAAAACGCCAAAAAGGATAAGGAGCTGCTGCTGCAACTTGACGTGGCCGAAAAGATTATCAGCGGCCTCAGCGAAGGTATTCCCGTCCGCAAAATAATTGAGAGTCCGGAAGAGCGGGCAATTGCCAGGCAATTCTTCCTCCTTACCTCAAAGCCAATCCTCTTTGCGGCCAATGTTGCCGAAACCGACCTCCCTGACGGAAACAGCTATACCGAAAAGGTTGCGCAAATCGCTGCGGCATCCGGCTCAAAAATGCTGATCATCAGCGCCAAAACAGAGGCTGAGATTGCTGAACTGCCTGAAGAGGAGCGACTGGAATTTCTTGAAAGCCTCGGCCTTCACCTCTCCGGCCTCGACCGGATGATCAAGAGTGCCTACGACCTGCTCGGTCTGCAAACGTACTTTACCGCAGGAGAAAAGGAGGTTCACGCCTGGACCATCCGCAAGGGAGCCGCTGCTCCGGAAGCGGCAGGGGCAATCCATTCTGATTTTGAAAAGGGGTTTATCCGGGCTGAGGTGATGTTCTACCGCGACCTTGTTGAACTCGGTTCCGAACAGAAGGTCAAGGTGGCGGGCAAGCTCCGCTCGGAGGGCAAAGAGTATATTGTCAAGGATGGGGATGTGATTGTTTTTCGTTTTAACGTATAGTTTCAATAGTGGACAGGGGACAGTGGATAATGGAGAGCGAATGCTTGCCCGCTGTCACGTGTCAACTCTCAATGCTCACTTATCAATTGTCATGTGAACAAGAGCCCTATTGGCATTTTTGACTCCGGTATTGGAGGACTGACTGTTGTCAAGGCGATACAGGCGGCCCTTCCTTTTGAGCGGATTCTCTACTTCGGTGATACCGCACGGGTACCCTACGGGACAAAGTCGCAGGTGACCGTCAGAAAGTATGCCGCCGATGATACGGCCATGCTCATGCGCTATCAACCGAAAATAATCATTGTTGCCTGCAATACTGTCTCTGCACTGGCTCTTGATGTTGTTGAAAAATCATGCGGTCACCTTCCTGTCACGGGAGTTCTGAAGGCTGGTGCGAGGCTGGCTGCGGAGGTAACAAGAAACAACCGCATCGGCGTTATCGGCACCCAGGCGACGGTCTCTTCAAATGCCTATGGTCTGGCCATCAACCAGCTCAATGCGGAGATCGAGGTCTTTTCGCAAGCCTGTCCACTTTTTGTTCCTCTGGCAGAGGAGGGCTTTATTGACCATCCGGCAACAAAACTTGTCGCTGCGGAGTACCTTTCAGAGATCATGCAAAAGGGAATTGATACACTGGTTCTCGGCTGCACACACTATCCCATTCTTCGCAAGGTGATTGAAGAGATCGTAGGGCCTGAAATCACCATCATCGACTCGGCTGATGCGGTCGCGCTCGGAACCAAAGAGCTTCTGATGGAATCAGGACTGCTGGCTTCTACCCTGACAACATCCACTCCACATCTGCTGGTCAGCGATTTGCCCCAAAAATTCAGCACGCTCTATCAGCTTTTCATGGGCTCAGCAATGCCGGACGTCGAACTGGTAGAGGTATAAACGAAGAGCTTTTGTTATTGTGGTCGCCATAGTTGTTATCTTGTGACTTTTCCCTATTGACCTCTCTAATGTGTACAGCGTGAAAGTAAACCTCGACAGAACTTCATCAGGCTTCTGCATCGGCGTGCAGGGAACCATCTATGTCGCTGAAGAAAAGCTCCAGCAAAAGGGTGGAATGTACTCTTTCGGAGATGTCGTCCATAATGAGGTCGAGGTCAAACGGCTCGAGGCACTCGGCCTTGTCACCGTTGACGACCACGACTTCCGGGAACTCAAAAATGCCCGCGTTCTGATCAGGGCGCACGGCGAGCCTCCCTCAACCTACCGGATTGCCAGAGAGAACAATCTGACCGTTACCGACACCACCTGTCCCGTCGTCTCCCGGCTGCAGCGCACGACACGGTTGCTCCACGAACTGGGCTACCAGATCATTATCTACGGCAAACATACCCATCCGGAAGTTATCGGCATCAACGGGCAGTGCCATAACGCGGCGGTCATTATCAAACATGCCGACCTCAGTGATCCCGAAGAGATAAAAACGCTTGACCTGACAAAAAAAAGCGCCCTTATTTCCCAGACCACAATGGATATACCAGGGTTTTTCGCGCTGAAAGCAAATCTTGAAGCACGTTTCCAGGCGCGTTCCAGAGAGGCTGCCGGATGGATGGCAATCCGAGATATTGACATTACCGCAGCCATGACCGGAGTGCGACCAATGCCCTCACTGGTCTTCAAAGACACGATATGCCGCCAGGTTTCGAGCCGCAACCAGAAACTGCATGACTTCTCCCTTGCCAATGAGGTCATCATCTTTGTTGCCGGTAAAAAAAGTTCAAACGGTCAGGTACTCTATTCGATCTGCAAGGAGGCAAATCCACGGAGCTACTTTATCGAAGATATCGGTGAGATGCAAAATGAATGGCTGAGCGGAAGTGACGGTAGAGCTGTTGCGACGGTAGGCGTATGCGGTGCGACATCTACGCCAATGTGGCATCTTGAAAAAGTAGCCCTTTATCTTGAAGAGAACTTTGCACAAGAAGAGCCCTCACAACATAACGATCCGTAACGTTTTTTGTTCTATACCCATGAATCAGCTCTTACTTACCATCAATCAGCAAGCGGTTACCGCAGCACCCGGAACATCGATTCTTGACGCGGCAACTGCTGCGGGCATCGCCATTCCAACCCTCTGCTTTCTCAACTCCCTTCATGAGACGGGATCATGCTGGATGTGCATTGTTGAGATCAAGGGAAAAAATCGCTTTGTTCCTGCATGTGATACATCAGTATCAGAAGGCATGGTTATCGAAACCGACAATGCCGAGATCGGGGCAATGAGGCGTCAAAGCCTTGAGCGCATCATCGAGGAGCATGGAGGCGACTGCATGGGCCCCTGTGAGCTCTCATGCCCTGCCGGTTGCAACATCCCTGACTTTATTGCCGCAATTGCCCGCCATGATGAGAAAAAGGCGATAGAGATCATCAAGCAGAGCATTCCCCTGCCCGGCATTCTTGGACGTATCTGTCCAGCTCCCTGCGAGGATGAGTGCCGACGGCATAGCTTTGACAAGCCAGTCTCAATCTGCGCCCTGAAACGCTACGCCGCCGACAGGGAAAGGGAGTACGACCGTTTCATCCCCGAAATTGCCCCAAAAACCGGAAAAAAAGTGGCCATTATCGGTTCCGGACCAGCCGGTCTTTCCGCAGCCTGGTTTCTGCTCTGCAAGGGCCATGCGGTGACCATTGTTGACTCCGCGCCTCAAGCCGGTGGCATGATGCGTTATGGTATCCCGCGCTTCCGCCTTCCCGATGCCGTTATCGACAGTGACATTGCTCCCTTGCTTGACATGGGAGTAGAGTTCCGTTTCAACACCTTGTTCGGCCAAGATTGCACTCTTGAAACGCTTCAGGGGGAATTCGATGTTGTTTTTCTGGCGTTCGGCACACAAAAGGCATCGACGATGGACATCCCAGGGGAAGAGAGCCCCGGAGTAATCAGTGGTATCGACTTTCTTCGCAAAACGACTACCGGAGAGCAGCTCCATCCAGGGGATCGGGTCGTTGTAACCGGTGGTGGCAACACCGCCATTGATGCCGCAAGAACAGCGCTTCGCCTTGGAGCATCTACGGTTACCATCCTCTACCGACGTTCAAGAAAAGAGATGCCCGCAAATACCTCTGAAATTGAGGAGGCGCTGGCTGAAGGCGTTAGGCTCATCGAGTGGAGCGCACCGACAGCCATCAAGGCTCTCAACGACACGCTCGAAATAACGGCCATAGCCATGCAGCCGGGAGCTCCCGACCAATCAGGGCGGAGGAGACCAGTGCCGGTTGCGGGTTCAGAGTTTACCATAATGGCAGACACCATCATTTCGGCTATCGGGCAGCAGATTGACCACTCCGTTGCCCGTCATGCAGAGACTGGTACCGGAAAGCGAGGTGAATTGCTGGTCGATGCCGATACACTGCAATCGAAAACACCCTGGCTTTTTGCAGGAGGCGATTGCGTAACGGGCAGCAATACGGCAATCCGCGCCGTTGAGCAGGGAAAACGGGCTGCTTATGGCATCAACCTCTATTTGCATGGTCAGGTAGTCAGTACACCAAAAGCCTCTTTTAACTCATCCTATGGAGCAAGGGATGAAGCGCCAAAAGCGCTTTACCAAAAAGCCCTGCCAACGACAAGAGTTCCCCTGCCCGAGCTGCCGCCATTACTGCGTACCGGCAGCTTCAGCGAAGTGGCGACAGGATATACAGAAGAGCTTGCACGAACAGAAGCCGCGAGATGCCTCCAATGCCGCTGCAACGCGATCAACGACTGTCGGCTGAGGGAACTTGCCTCCCGCTACCTCCCTTTTCACGCCCGGAAAAGGCATGAACACCCCGATTTTTATCTCGCTGAAAATGGTGATATCAGCATGGAGCGAGAAAAGTGTGTTGACTGCGGTATCTGTGTGCGCATGCTTGAAGAACTTGAAAAAAATCTCGACATCGCCGTCATGGCCGAAAGCTGCCCGACAGGAGCGTTGTCGCGGCCGCATGCACCATCCCCTTTTTCGGAGTCTTGATTACATCAAAAAGATGACCGAGAAGACTGATGATAAAATGGAATGCGTTGCTGAACCAGAGGCCGATATGCTCAAAGGCCTCAAGCGTGTGCCCTCCAGTGAGCTGCAGATATGCTGCATAAAGCACCAGAATGGCGGCTACGACAAAAAATAACCGCAAAACCCTTCTGAGAAAGGAGAAGAGAATCATGATCGAAATGATGACGGCAATAATAAATATGACGGGATGACCGACGAGATAGGCAACTGCTTTTTCCATAGTATTCGCTTTGAGTGACCACTACAAAGATAGTCGTGAGCCCCGGTGACGGCATACGAGGCTTAAAAAGTCCCGACTTGTCGGGTGAACAGGTTTACAGGTGTCCGCCATGTTAAAAGTATTCCTGCAATAGATCCGCAATTTTGTGTGCCGGAGAGGCTCCGGCAAGCCGGTCGCGTGCGGCAAGCAGCTCCTGACGCATGGAGGCTGCAAGAGCCGGATTTTCAAGAATCATCTCCGCCTGATGGAAAATCTCCTGCCCATTGGCTTCATGCTGGATGAGTTCTGGTACTGCCCGTTCGCTGCTTCCAAGCCCTTTGGCGACAATATTTGCGAGCGAGATGTTTTTCAATTTGACCAGCCTTCGACCGATCATGTAGTTAAGTGCTCCGGTTTTGTATAGCACCACCATAGGACAACCAAAACAGAGCGTCTCAAGGGTTGCCGTGCCAGAAGTGACCAGCGCAAGATCACTGTTCTGCATCACTTCATAGGCCGCACAGTTGACAATAGTGAGATCGGTGTAATCCGAAAGCATGTTGTAGACTCCCTGATTGAGGTGCGGAGCACGTCCAAGGAGAAAAACCGCAGGATACTTCCGGCTCAGCAAGCGGGACGCTTTCAGCATTTCCGGCAGAATATGGGCAATCTCCTGTTTGCGGCTGCCTGGAAGCAGGCCAATAAGGCGGGTTTCAGGCGCAAGGTTATAGCTCCTGAAAAAAAGATCTCTGGAGGGAACGGTGTGTTCTGCAAGCTGCTCAATAACAGGATGACCGACAAATTCCGCCTTAATGCCGTGACGACGAAAAAATTCAACCTCAAAATCAAAGATAACAAGCAGTCGATCAACATCCCGGCGGATCGCCTTGACCCTCCCCTCTTTCCAGGCCCAGACCTGGGGGGATATATAGTAGATAACCGGAATACCAAGTTCATGAAAAAAATGGGCCATCATCAGGTTCATGCCCGGATAATCGACAAGAAAGGCGGCCTGGGGGTTCTCTCTGCGTATCATTTGTTTGAGATCACGAATGACCCGACGAAGAAATCCTGCATGTTTCAGCACATCAACAAAACCCATAATGCTCATCTGTGCCGTGTCATAGAGTAACTCTGCTCCAAGACTCCGAAGTTTTTGACCACCAATACCGACAACCTTTAGCCCAGGCATTGCTTTGAGCAGTTCAGCAATAACTCCGGCAGCATGCATATCCCCGGAAACCTCTCCGGCTAAAACAAAAAGCTTTTTTGACATCAAAAAAGAGAGATAATTGGATGAACGACGGGGAATCTGTATTTTGCGAAGTAAACCTTTGTCTCAATTATATCAAATTCAATAAAGAATGCAAGTTAAATTCGGTACTGACGGATGGCGCGCGATTATAGCAAAAGATTATACGTTTGAAAACCTGAAACTTGCAGCACTTGCCTCCTCCCGCTACTTTCTTGACCATCCAAACAGGGCAAGAGGAGTGTGCATTGGCTATGATACCCGCTTCATGTCGAGAGAGTTTGCAGAATATACCGCTGAAGTCTTTTCCTCACAAGGTCTCAAGGTCTTTCTGTCGGATAGTTTTGCCTCAACTCCGGCCGTTTCGCTTTATACAAAAGCAAAGCAGCTCGCCGGTGGCATAGTCATCACCGCCTCCCACAATCCAGCCATCTATAACGGATTCAAGGTCAAGGCCTCATACGGCGGCCCGGCACACCCGGAAGTGATTGCAGAAATCGAAGGCAATCTGGTTGAAGTCGATCCGCAAACCCTGATTGTCGCCGACAGGAAGCTGATCGAGCTGGTGGACATGAAAGGATATTATCTCAACTATCTGAAAAGCTGCATCAACCTTCCCCTGATTCGGGAATCAAGAATAAAAATAGCGCACAATGCCATGTACGGTGCGGGGCAGAATCTTCTGACCAGCCTGTTTGATGAGTCGATGCTGAGTTGCTATCATTGCAGCATCAACCCTGGTTTTGGAGGAATCAATCCTGAACCAATGCCGCAGTATATCGGCGAGTTTATCGAATTTTTCAAGGAGGTTGAGCCTGATGTTGCCATTATCAATGACGGTGATGCCGACAGGATAGGAATGCTCGACGAGCATGGTGTTTTTGTGGACTCCCATAAGCTCTTTGCTATTATTCTCAAGGATCTGGTCGAGGAAAAGCACCAGAGAGGCGAAGTTGCCAAAACATTTGCGCTGACCGATGTGATCGACAAAATATGCCAGAAGCATCATCTCATCATGCACGAGCTTCAGGTCGGCTTCAAGCATGTCAGCAAACTCATGACCACCAATGATATTCTTATGGGTGGCGAAGAGTCGGGTGGTATCGGCATTACCGCCTTTCTGCCGGAACGGGATGGTGTCTATACCGGTTTGCTGATTCTGGAGATGATGACTCGCCGGGAAAAAACCCTGTCGGAACTTGTTCAGGAACTCTATGATGAGTATGGTTTTTTCTGTTACAACCGCCTCGACCTCCATGTCAGCGAAGCAAGAAAACAGGCTATTATCGACCGTGCTTCAAAGGGAGATCTTGCAACCATAGCGGGGTACAATGTGCTGAAGTTCAACAATCTCGATGGCTACAAATATCACTTTGAGGGTGGGTGGATGCTTATCCGGCCATCCGGTACAGAACCGGTATTACGACTCTATTGTGAAGCCGACTCACAGGAGAAAGTAGACAAGGTACTCAGCTTTGCCGCAAAGCTTGCCTGAGCAGAACTGCGTATCGGTATTTCACGACCGTGATTGCCGATACGCAGATGCTGGTTCTCCCCCAGAAAGGCCTCCCCTTCCGGTTTATTTCTGCCATTTTAATTTTTTCTCTACCCTGCCGCAAGAATGCAAACTCCCCGACGTCGAACGCGGGAGCGCTTGGACAACAATATCACAGGGTTATGGCAATCATGGAAAATGCAGAAATGGCGATAAGTGCCGGCAAGGCAGAAACAGATGTATTGCATAAAACCGCTATGAAATCCAAAGAAGAGCAGTTCAGAAAACTTGTCAGCGACTACCAGGAGATGGTCATCAATACCTGCTATCGCTTCGTCTTTAACCGTGAGGATGCCGAGGACCTTGCCCAGGAGGTTTTTGTTGAAGTCTACCGATCTCTGGAACAGTTCAGGGCAGAATCAAAGCTCTCAACCTGGATATACCGGATTGCCGTCACCAAATCGCTTGACCACCTTCGCCGGATAAAACGGATCAAACGATTCGGCTCGTTGAAAAGAATAATCGGTATCAATGACCCGTCATCGGAGATTGCCGCCCCCCCGGGCGACACACCCCAGAGAACCCTTGAGGACAATGAACGTGCCGCCATCCTGCTTAACGCCCTCAATGCATTACCCGATAACCAGAAGGCAGCGTTTCTTCTCAGCAAGCAGGAGGGCTATAGCAATCAGGAAATTGCCGATATCCTCAAAACCTCGGTATCGGCTGTCGAGTCACTGGTACACAGGGCAAAAAAAAATCTTCACGACCGGCTCTATGCTTACTATAAAAAACAATGATGCTCATCAGAAACCACAAGATTTTACAAGAAATATCGTCAGAGATTGAAACAGGAGCCCATGATGAAACCCAATAAAATAAACATAGAGGCCGAGATCGCCAATACCGTAAAGCTGCTTGATGAGTTGGAACCGCTTGAGGTTCACCACCTGTTCAGGGTCAGAGTGATGCAGCGGGTCGAGAGCGTCTGCAGTCAAAAATCAGGGCGGGTGATAAACCTCCCGGGCAGTGTGACTGATTTCAGGTTTGCCTTTATGGCTCTGCTTGTTATTGTCAATGTTGGATCAACAGTGCTTTCACTCCAGAACAGCAAAACGCTGTCAAAAAACGAGACCAGTGAATCGTACGAGGCATCTGGTGACGACTACTCGACCCAGGAGTTTGCCTATTATGACCAGACCGGAACAGAATCTGCTGCAACCATCGACAAGGGACGCCTGATGCCTTGACGTATATGCAATTTCTGTCGAATAATCCGTTGTACCATCTTATCATGAGCATGTACGTTACCATAACAACAACAAGAAGATAACCATGACAAAGACAATGATGCCTGTAGTGACCGCGGCCAGTACCGGGTTCGGCGTAGCAGCGGCGACAATGGATTACCCTGGTTGCACTGATGGGTGCCTTTACCGGACGGCACAGAACAGTTCGAGGCTGTTGTGGCATAAGGTTTTAAACAACTGAAGCAACTGGTGATACCTTTTTTTATCCCCTCGACGATGGCGTTTTTCAGCCATAACATCGGGGCAAACTGATCTGGAGATATAATGGACTTTCTGACATCAAAACGGTTTATTACAACCGCACTGGTTTTTCTTGTTCTCCTCAACGCCGGGTTGCTCGGCGTGCTCTGGTGGCAGAACACACACTGGCCCGTTCAGAACTCCCTCATTGCAACGCATGAGATCAACCGGCACCACTCCTTTACCGAGCAATTGGGCCTTACTGAAGCACAAGCCTTGAGTTTTCGGAATCTCAGGCAGGAGCATTTCCGTAAAGTCGCGCCTGAAATGCATGCAATAGCCAAACTGAAAACGCAATTAATTGATGAATCACTCAAAACCAGGCCTGATTCAAAAAAAATTGCCCTGCTGGCGGACAGTATTGGAGCGAACCAGGCAGCAATAGAAAGAGAACTTGCCCTTCATTTTAAGGCTCTTGCTCAAGCTTGCACACCTGAACAACGCAATGCACTGAAAAAAGTGCTTGAACGTTTTGCGACACGAAGAGTTTTTGGCAGAGACGAACATTGGGAAAACAACCCGCGACGCGACAAAGGTGAATACCGTACCCCTCCGCCAGCCGGTGAACCACGCTAAAAGGCCATTGTTGCCGTATGAATTCCAGGCAGTCCAGAAACAGGGGACTGCCTGAAACGTCAAGTTATTTCGGCCGGTATTTATTGAACAGTTTTGCAGCAACAATCCCCGTCTCTTTACGAAACAATCCCACGGCAAGAAAAAGATAGCTCACCAGAAGCAGCGCTTTGAGTGCACTGTCAGTCAAGGAGAAGGGAGCTGTAGAGGCAAGAATGGACTGAAACCACGCGAAAACAATACCCACCAAAAGCAGCAGAAAAAGTTTATGCCAGTCATAGCTGATTGGAAAAACTTTCAGGGAGTACCATGCCATAACAAGACACATGACGACCGTGCCGGCAACAATGGCGTATGCGGCACCATCCATGCCGCTCCGGGGAATCAACCACCAGCAGAAGAGAGCGGTCACACCCGCACCGGCAAAGGTAACGACGGGCAAATAGCGGGTATTGCCGGTCAGCAGAAGTCCTGCAGAGAGATTGGTGGAGACCATGTCGAAAACATAGCTTAAAAAAATCCATGGCAGAATTGTAAGCCCTATCCAGTAACGGGGAGGAAGCAGGTAAAAACTGCTGCCATAGTGATAACGAACAAAATCGGGGACAAAAAAGGTAGCCGCAAGCGCCAGAAACATCGTAAAGAGCGTTGAAATACTGAGTACATGCTGGAACAATCTTTTCGCATCAGGATCTTTTGCATGCTGAAGGAAAAAGGGCTGCCATGCAAAACGGAATACCTGTATAAAAAGCTGCAACACAACGCCGAATGCCGCAATCCTTCCATAAATACCGACAATATCAGAGGGCTGGTAGCCCCTGCCATAAATCCGTTCTATCTCTGCGGGCGATATACGAATCAGTATATTACGGTCAATCAGGTGAATCAGCAGTCCGGCAATGCCAGTCGGTACGTAGGGCAGCCCTATGCGGAGCATGGAGCGCAACTGCTTTGCTGAAAAGAAAATCCTGAACTGGCGGAAAACAGGGATGACCAGCAGCAAGCTAACCAGAGAACCGAAGGCCTCTGCAATAAAGACACCCGATAAACCGGCATGGAGGGGAACAATAAGAATAATGGCACTGACAACAACGGCTATAACTCCCACAACCCTGGCAATGGCAAACTGGAGCGCTTTTCTCTTCAGTCGAAGTTCGGCAAACGGAATAACCAAAAGGGTATCAATCCATAAAATAAGTGCCGCATATCGGACAAAGAGAAAATCTCCGGAAGAGAGACCTATGAGTTGGGCAATGAGCGGGGCAAACAGAACGATACTGAAGGCAAAGAGTGTTGAGGTAACAAAGAGTGTGAGAAATGCGGTTGAAAAAAGCTGCCTCTCATCTCCATCCCGGTCTGCTGAATCCGAAACGACCTTGAGATAGGATGTCTCAAGACCATAGGAAAAAATGACATTTGCCAAGGCTATGTTGGCATAAATGATGGTCTGTACCCCATTATCAAATGTCGAAAGTTTGTTGGCATAGAGGGGAACCAACAGATAATTGAGACTGCGGGCCAGTATGGTACTTGAACCGTAGATAACCGTATCTTTGAAGAGAAGCTTTAACTTTGAAAACATGCCACAAAAAAAATCAAAAAAACTTAAACGATTTCACCGTTTGTTCTGGATGACTCATCACCTTGAGCGGCGGCCCGTCGCTGCCGCAGAGCCTCCTCATCAATCTGAAAGCGGCCATCCTTTTGAATGACGGGAATTTTTGAGATCACCTCATTGAGGTGACGCTGTGCATCCTGCTGATGCTGCTTGAGTTTTTCAAGTTCGTCACCATAGAGGCCAACAGGATTATCCTTGTCGATAAGCATGTCTTTGAACGATTCGATTTGCAGGTTCTGCTCTTTTTTCATATACCCTACAAACTTTTTAAAAAGAAAGACAAACAGGAAAAAACACAGAAGGGAAAAAACCATAAGAGGGATCCAGCTCATGAGAAAAAGTTTATGTATTGGTAAAGAAAACGGTATTTCCTCAGTTTAGACGATATTACGGTTTATTAAAACAGGAACCAACCATCTTTTTTCATTGAAACAACTCTTCGGCAAGAAAACCATGACCATACCACCCCGAAACCAGCACATTACCGAGAGCGGAAAAATTATTCTTGAACAGGAGGCCCGCGCCATTCACCTGATCGCTGAACGGCTTGATGAACGTTTTTCAGCGGCGGTGGAGCTGTTAACATTATCTCAGGGAAAAATCATTATCTCTGGCATGGGGAAATCCGGCATCATTGCGCAAAAAATAGCCGCAACCATGTCTTCTACCGGATCAACTGCACTTTTTCTTCATCCGGCCGACGCCGCCCACGGGGATCTTGGTATTGTTGATCATGATGACATTGTCATCTGTCTGTCGAAAAGCGGTACGACAGAGGAGTTAAACTTTATCATCCCGCCTCTCCGCCAGATCGGAGCAAAAATTATTGCCATAACAGGTAACCTGCGCTCTTTTCTTGCCATGAACGCCGATATTACACTCGATACCGGCATAGAAAAGGAGGCCTGTCCCTACGATCTGGCACCGACAACATCAACAACAGCAATGCTTGCCATGGGTGATGCTCTCGCCATTTCGTTGATGCAACAAAAAAAATTTACGCAAAGAGACTTTGCTCTGACCCATCCCAAAGGATCGCTCGGCCGACGACTGACTGTTCAAGTCAGTGACATTATGGTGAAAGGCGATGCTTTGCCCCTTGTAGCGGCAACCGCTTCAGTGACCGACCTTATCCTTGAAATGACCTCAAAGCGATACGGAGTGAGCGGAGTTGTGCAGAGTGACGGAACACTATGCGGCATCTTTACCGATGGCGACCTTCGCCGGCTGGTACAGGGTGGGCAGGAGTTCCTCAGCCTCAATGCGGGCTCCGTGATGACAGCAAATCCAAAAACTGTCACCCCCTGTACCATGGCCAGAGAGTGTCTCGATATTCTTGAAAACTGGCGCATCACGCAACTGCTGGTTTGTGATGCCAGCCAGCGCCCGGTCGGTATTGTCCATATTCACGACCTGATGGCGCTGGGACTATGACATGCCCTTATCGCCCCAGGGCTTTGAGCATCGCTTCACCGATATCGGCAGGACTCTGGACAACATGAATACCCGCGGCTTCCATCGCGGCTATTTTCTCTTCAGCGGTACCCTTGCCTCCCGATACAATGGCTCCGGCATGACCCATCCGGCGGCCCGGAGGCGCTGTGCGACCGGCAATAAAACCGATAACCGGTTTTTTGAAATATTTCTGGATATATGCTGCTGCCTCCTCCTCGGCACTTCCGCCAATCTCACCAATCATCACCAGCCCTTCAGTTTCATCATCCTTTGCAAAAAGCTTGATAGCATCAATAAACTGTGTGCCAATGATAGGGTCTCCGCCAATACCGATACAGGTTGACTGGCCAAGCCCGGCCTGGGTCAATTGGTGAACCGCCTCATAGGTCAGTGTACCACTCCTCGAAACGACACCAATCGTCCCCTTTTTGTGGATAAAGCCTGGCATGATGCCGACCTTTGCTTCACCTGGAGTAATGACTCCCGGACAGTTCGGCCCGATAAGCGTAGCACCTTTCTGCTTGACAAAGGCATAGGCTTTCATCATGTCGTTGACCGGAATGCCTTCGGTAATACAGATAATCACTTTCAACCCGGCATCAGCAGCTTCCATGATAGCGTCGGCCGCAAAAGGAGCAGGAACAAAAATAACCGTTGCATTGGCTTCCGCCTTGTTAACGGCTTCCCTAACGGTGTCAAACACTGGCACAGGGCGACAAAACTTGTCTTTATCGTTGCCATAATAGAGGAGATCGCCTTTTCCGGGAGTGACTCCTGCAACCACATTGGTTCCATATTCAAGAATCTGGGAGGTATGAAAAGTCCCTTCTGCACCGGTTATCCCCTGCACGAGCAGGCGGGTATTTTTGTCTACCAAAACACTCATGATATACTGTGTGATTAATAATTAATGGTTACTCAATACTTCCTACAAAGCTCAGAGTGACCGCTGGATATGCCTTGCAATACCAAGCAGCTTTCCCTCCTCAAAAAAATTACAGATAAGGTGCATCCCGACAGGAAGGTTCAGACTGTCAAAACCAAGTGGAACACTGACCGCTGGCATACCAACAATACTTGCCGGAACGGTGAACACATCTGCCAGGTACATTTCAAGGGGATTTTCCGTTTTGTCACCGATACCAAAAGGAGGAAAGGGCGATGTCGGACCGGCAATGACATCAACCTTTTCCAACGCCTCACGGTAGCGATCCTGAAAAAGCCGGCGTACCTGCTGGGCCTTTTTATAATAGGTATCATAATAGCCTGCCGAGAGCACATAGGTACCAAGCATAATCCGCCGCTTCACCTCCCTTCCGAACCCTTCGCTTCTCGAATTCACGTACATGGCAGCAAGATCCTCCGACTTTGCAGAGCGATAACCATAACGCGCACCGTCAAAACGTGCAAGATTGGATGATGCTTCGGCTGTAACAAGGATGTAATAGGCCGCGATGGCATATTCACTGTCGGGAAGCGTAATCGGCACAAGCTCAGCACCCCGATCCCGAAGTTCAGCAAGCTTTGCGTTCACCATGCGGGAGATATCCTGATTAAGGCTATCAGGAAAATATTCTTTTGGAACACCGATTTTTAACCCCTCAACGGAAACCCTCTCCATTTCCAAAGAGTAATCCGGCACAGCATGGCTTGAGGATGTTGCATCGTGTCCATCCTTGCCTGCCATAACCGCAAGCACCAGGGCGGCATCATCACAGTTACGGGCAAGCACACCGATCTGGTCAAATGAGGAGGCAAAAGCCACCAATCCATAACGGGAAATCCTTCCATAAGTTGGTTTCATGCCAACAATATCACAAAAACCTGCCGGTTGGCGAACAGAGCCGCCGGTATCAGAGCCGAGCGCGACCATGGCAAGACCGCCTGCAACCGCTGCTGCCGAACCACCGGAACTTCCCCCGGGTACCCGTTTGCCGTCAAAGGGGTTCGGTACGTTGCCAAAAGCCGAATTTTCATTCGAACTGCCCATCGCAAACTCATCCATATTGGTTTTACCCAGAAAAACCGCATCGGCCTCCTCAAGACGAAGCACGGCAGTAGCATCATAGAGACTCTCATAATTCTCCAGAATTTTTGAGGCACAGGTCAACCGCTCACCCTTTATGGCTATATTATCCTTGATTGCCATCGGCATACCAAAAAGCTTGCCAGGGGTACCGCCTTCCCGAAGTTTCGTGTCGAGAAATCGCGCCCGTTCCAGCGCCTGCTCATGAAAAACCGTTATGTAGATGTTGTCATTGCGGCGACACTCTATACGCTCCAGATAAAAACGCACGACCTCCTCACAAGTCGTCTGACCATTGATAAGCCGGGAGCGAAGATCTTCGTAACTACTGAATTGCACGTCTATGGGGGGAATGAATTATGTTAAAAGGACATTTTCAGGAACTTCTCTTGTTGTATTGCTCAAAAAAACAGCCACAGGGAAGCGAAACGCATTGAATCGTGTAAAGTTTGTATAATAAGAAATAACTGCATATTATTCAATTTGGGGTGATTTAGTCTGCCGATATATTATTTTATATATTCCATTCATGACTGCCCATCAAGCAAGAGAGAAACACTGATTTATGGCACTCATAGAAGTAATGGACCTTGCATCAGCACCGAAACCAGACTGGTTTGCCGAGAAGGATGATGTTGAAGACAAAGAGATACAGGCAGAACTGAAAGCAACGTGCCAACTCCCGCGCCATATTGCGATTATTATGGATGGGAATGGACGATGGGCAAGATTGAAAGGCAAGACAAGAATTGCGGGACATGTCGCCGGTGTGGAGTCAGTTCGTGACATTGTAGAATCATGCACCCAACTCGGCATTGACTACCTTACTCTCTTCACCTTTTCCACGGAAAACTGGAAGCGTCCGGAAAAAGAGGTCTCTGCGCTGATGCAACTTCTTGTCAGGGTGATTGGCCGGGAAAGCCGAAAACTTCACGACAACAACATCTGTCTCAATGTTATCGGAGAGATGGAGCTTCTGCCAGAAAAAGTACGTACTATTCTAAAAAAAACCATGAAACTTACCAGGGACAACAGCAAGCTCGTGCTGAACATCGCACTCAGCTACAGCGGTCAATGGGATATCACACAAGCCTGCAAGGCGATCGCTTTTGATGTCGAAGCAGGAACAATCAGGGCTGAATCGGTCAATGAGCAACTGTTTGCATCATACCTCTCGACCGCCTCCATGCCTGACCCCGACCTCTTGATCCGTACAAGCGGAGAGTTCAGAATAAGCAACTTTATGCTCTGGCAAAGCGCATACTCTGAAATCTACGTGACCAACACCTACTGGCCCGACTTTCATCGCCCACAGCTTTATGATGCAATAAGGGAATTTCAGAGAAGGGAGAGGAGGTTTGGACAAACAAGCGAACAACTTCAGAAAAAAAACAGACCAGCCAACAAGCTTTAACCCGATTGATCCTGAAAATTTCATGAAACAAACTCAAAAACTGATAACACTGGTACTGCTTGCTCTCGCACTCAATGCAGCAGGAAAAACCGTTGAAGCCAAAAGTATTTCACCCAAACCGACTGGTGCTGCAGAACCGTCAAAAATCAATACCCCGAAAACGGAGATCTACACCATAGCGACCATCTCCTTCAGCGGTCTTCAATCGCTCAATGAAGAGGAACTGAGAGGCAGTCTTCCGCTCAAGGTCACGGACAAGATCACCATACCAGGCACCGAACTTTCCGGATCCTTGCAATACCTTTGGAAATTGCAGGTATTCAGCGATATCAAGGTTGAGAAAAGTGATCTCGGTCAAAACAACATCGCACTGAAATTTACGGTCAACGAACTACCGTCGCTTGCAGGAGTCACGTTTACAGGCAACAGCAAGCTCGACAGTGATGAATTGCAGAAAACCGTAGCTCTTGTGACCGGCAAGAAAATCGGGGAACAGGAGATGCTTACTGCCGCAAATAAAATTGAAAAGCTCTATGCCTCAAAAGGTTACCTGACCGCCGAAGCAAAATTCCGCATCCTCGATAGTGGAAATAATCAGGTCAAAGCACTTTTCTCTATCACTGAAGGGCCCAAGGTCTCTATCGAAAAAATCACTTTTCACGGCAACACTGCCTTCAGCCAGAAAAAACTGAGAGGCATTTTCAAGGAAACCAATCAAAACTCCTGGTGGCGCAAAATTTTCGGATCACCGAAACTCGACAGCGACAAATTTAATGACGACAAAAACCTGCTGGTTGAGTTTTACCGAAACAACGGCTACCGTGACGCTCGTGTTGTAAGCGATGCAATCAGCTACACCGACAATAAAAAAGGGCTTTTTCTCGATATTTATCTTGAAGAGGGGCTGAAATATCACGTCAGAAACATCACCTGGAGTGGCAATACCAAGGACTTTGCAACAACACCCATGCTCGACCGTCTCTTCCGCATCAAGCAGGGTGATGTCTACAACGCCAAACTAATCCAGGATCGACTGAATTTTTCTGAAGACAACTCTGACATCAGCTCGCTCTATCTTGATCGTGGCTACCTCTCTTTCAAGACAACAATTGAAGAAAAGATCGTTAAGCCCGATCAGGTCGACCTGGCAATCTCCCTGCGCGAGGGTGAGCAGTTTCAGTTCAACACCATCTCTATCAGGGGCAACACGAAGACAAAAGACCATGTGATCCGCCGTGAACTCTACACCATCCCGGGTGATATGTTCAGCCGGAAAAACGTTGTGCGCAGTATCCGCGAAATCAGTATGCTCAACTACTTCGATCCCCAGCAGATTAACCCGGATATTCAGCCAAACCCTGAAAACAACACCGTTGACATGACCTACAATGTCACCGAAAAACAGACCGATACCTTCAACGCTTCCATCGGCTACAGCGGCAGCGGCTTTACTGGTGCGCTCGGCGTCACCTTCAGCAACTTCTCGCTTCAGGATATCTTCAATCGTGAAGCCTACAAGCCCCTGCCACACGGCGACGGACAACAACTCGGCTTCCAGTGGCAATTCGGCAGCTATAACTACAATACGCTCAGCCTTTCGTTTACCGAACCGTGGGCGTTCGGCGGACCAACGGCCGTAGGCTTTTCAGCATTTAAAACCCATCGCGCCTACGATTATACCAATGACGGTTTCGACAACCCCAACACCATCGATCAATACGGGACCACCCTCTCAATCGGACGGCGCCTCACCTGGCCGGATGATTACAGCTCCATCAACTGGAAATTGAAATACCTGCACAGCGAAGGGGGATTCCTCAGCTTTGTCGATTATAGTGATCCAAACGCCCCCTCCAAGGCTGACGAGTTTTCAATAACGCAGACCCTTGCCCGAAACAGCATCGACAGCCCCCTCTATCCGCGAAAGGGAAGCAAAAACATGATTTCAGCCGAGCTTGCCGGCGGGCCGTTGCCCGGTACGGTCGATTTCTACAAATTTACCGAAAGCTCCAGCTTTTACTTCCCTATCACAAAAAAAGTTGTCTGGAACATTGCGATGCAGCACGGTTACCTTTCGACTTTTTCGACAAGTGACTACATCCCCTACACCGAGTATTTCTACATGGGTGGCACAGGCATGTCTTCACTGCCAACCATACCACTGAGGGGCTATGATGACCGGAGCCTTGGTTCGAAACTCGGGGGCAGCAGCTCCACCAACTCAAGCCTCTATGCCGGAAATATCTACTCGAAATTCACTTCTGAGTTGCGTTATCCCTTTACTCTCTCACCCTCAATCAGTATTTACGGGCTGGTTTTCGCTGAGGCGGGCGATCTTTGGGAGAACAGGCAGGCCGTAGATTTTGCTAAGCTCAAAAAATCAGCCGGTCTTGGCCTCCGGGTCTACCTGCCCATTATCGGTCAGATCGGACTCGATTACGGCTATGGCTTTGATGCCGTCGAAAGTATCCCTGCCAAGGATAAACAGGGATGGAGCTTCATGTTCAGCTTTGGTTCATCGAACGAATGAGCGAAAGAGAACCCAACCCATAAAATCTTCAGGTCATCTTCCGGGCAAAAAAAGCTTTTTGCCCGGAAATCGGTGCGTAATGCGGCGGCAGAAACTTCTCTTTTCAACTGTTTGTACGATCCCGGGATATGATACAAGCACCGGGAGCCAACAGCCTCCGGCCTGGTCGGGGAGTTGACGTGCAGGAGGGATAGGAAGCCCTCTCTGTTGATCGCCGCACCTGCCAGGAGCCTGGCATTAGGCCGAAGCTCCCTGTTTTGGTTTACCGGTGACCAGGTAACATCACGAACTGCTTTTCAATCGTGATATTTCGTCGCGAAGCCTGGCGGCCTCTTCATAGTTTTCATTGTTTATGGCATCATTCAGCTCCGACTGCAACTCCTCAAGCACGGCTTCGGTACGAAGCAGGCCAGGAGCAACCTCTTCGGGCTCAAGGGGCACATCATCATCACCCTCCTCTTTCTGCTCCTCCTTGATCCCCGCCTCATTCATAATCTCTTCAGTCACAAAAAGAGGTGCATTGAAACGAACGGCAATGGCAATGGCATCGCTGGGGCGTGCATCAATTTCATGCACCTCTCCGTTCACCTCACAGACCACCTTGGCATAAAAGGTCTCGTTGTGCAGTTCATCGATGATGATTTCATTGACGTGCAGATGAAAGGCATCAGCAATATTCTTGAAGAGGTCGTGGGTGAAGGGACGCGGAGGCTTGATATTTTCAAGTTTAAGAGCAATGGCCTGTGCCTCAAAGCCACCAATGATAATAGGAAGTTTCCGTTTTCCCTCAAGTTCATAAAGAATAAGGGCATAGGCTCCATTAGTATGAGGGCTTGTTGAGAGTCCGAGAATATCTACCTGAAGTTTTCGCATGGGTTCAAGAAAAAAGATTAAGGTTACTACGGAGTAAAAATATCAGCCATCCCCCTCCGCTCTCTTTAACACTAAAGTACAGTTAATCATCTCTTCTGCAAAAAATCCTGCAGTTCCTCAATCAGTTTTGGCAGCACAAGGTGTACATCTCCGACAATACCATAATCGGCAACATCAAAAATTGGAGCATGCGGGTCGCGATTGATGGCAACCACAGTGCCAGCAGACCCTATGGCAGCGAGATGCTGGGGGGCACCCGATATGGCGCAGGCCAGGTAGAGTGCAGGGGCTACCGTTTTGCCTGTCTGACCAATCTGTTCAGCATGGGGTCGCCACCCTTCATCAACCACCGGACGACTCGCCCCCACGGCCCCCCCAAGAAGCAGGGCAAGCTCTTCGAGCAGAAGAAATCCCCCGGAACTGCCCATTCCCCTTCCTCCAGAAACAATAATGGTGGCCTCGGCCACATCCCGAATCCCTTTGTGCATGGTAATGCTGCGAACCATAGGGAAAAAATCAGCATCCGTGCAATCAGAGGGCTCAAGAACAACAACGCTTGTCTGTGCTCCAACAATGGTGGTACAGCGGGTTGGGCGTGACGTAGTGGTAAAAATTTTCAGGGAACGTTCGGCCGCAAAGGAAGCAAGAGCAGCACCGGAATAGACCGACCGCTGGCAACCTGCTCCATCCACCCTGCCATTATCAAAAGAACAGCCGGAGAGGAGTGAAGCCTGAAGACGCACCGAAAGCCGGGGTGCAAGATCGCGGCTGAGTACCGTGTCAGCAAAAAAAAGGCTTGTCGCATCCACCCTTTTCATGCTCTCGGCAACAAGCCTTGCGTAACGCTCGGGATTATAGAGCCTGAAAGCCTCTTCATTGGCATGAAAAATATCGCCTGTTCCGGCAAGCAGACCGTCAAGTTGCATGGTGCGGGCCGGCCCGGCAAGGATACCGGAAACGGCAACACCCGGACGTAAGGCAACAAGCTCCTGCACGCGGTTCCAGGTGTCGATGGAGGCCTGTTTTATAGCACCCTCCCTCTGTTCAAGAAAAACCAGAACTGTTTTCATCGTACCCTCTTGGCTCCTCATCAGGTTGGTTTAGTCGTACCGGTTCAGTCCATTGGTTCAGAAAAGAGCCTTTTCATTCCTCAGCAGTCTGACCAACTCTTTGGCATCTTGCACCATACTGCATTTTTTTTCTCTGACAAGGGGTTTTATGCTGGTGATGGTGACATAAGGGCTTTCGCTGATGATGACCGGTAATAGATCGACAGGTTTTTTCCGGGCTTCCATAACCGCCTTGATAGTGGTTTTCCGCGGCACATTTAACCCTTTTTCAACACTGAAAAGTGCCGGGTAGTGCACGTCAAGAGACTCTGTACCCCCTTCAATTTCGCGCTCGACCTGGATAGAGTCGGCAGTAGCTTCCAGCTTGATAATAGCGCTGACCGATTCAATGCCAAGCAGTTCAGCGAGCATCAGGGGAACCTGGGCACTTTGAAAATCGGTCGAGTGCTTGCCACAGAATACAAGGTCAGGAAGAGTCTCCCCATAACATGCGGTAATGGCACGGCTGAGCAGCAATGCAGTCTGAAAGGTGTCCAGGTACTCGGTGGTACTGAGCAAGAGAGCACGGTCTCCGCCCATGGCAAGAGCTTTGCGCAGCATCTCTCTGGCCGAAGGGGGAGCAATGCAGAAGAGGGTGACCATGCTCCCCTCAAACCGCTCCTTAAGGCGCACCGCCTCTTCAAGGGCGTACTCGTCATAAGGATTCATCATCTCGTTGACTCTTGACAAATCAATGACTCCCTCAACAAAGCTGATGACTGATGAGGTATCGGGTACCTGACAGAGACAGACGGCAATATGCATGAAGCTCTCTCCTGATGGCAAAAAAGGGTGACTCCTGACATCGCTTTTCGGAAAAGTATCATAGTCTTCATCGAAAAACGCCATACAATCAGAAAAGCCGCTTGAAAGCGGCTTTTCTGGAACAAACAAGTGCCCGAGAGGAGATTCGAACTCCTACACCTTTCGGCGCTACCCCCTCAAGATAGTGTGTCTACCAATTTCACCACTCGGGCTTGTTGTACTTCTGAATGCAAAAAAACATTCGGTGAGAATAGAAGGACTCGAACCTTCGACCCTCTGCTTAAAAGGCAGATGCTCTACCGACTGAGCTATATTCTCAACCTGTAATAAAGGTACTGGAGTACCGGAACTTACTTATTCTGGTATCTCTGGCGCTTCTTGTGCCGGTTCTTACGGCGCA
>SESF01017410.1_pt1 | contig 23730 bp, 23 predicted proteins | sample 3171521 | NCBI WGS metagenome assembly SESF01 (sample SAMN10866945, study PRJNA518727) | freshwater metagenome | biome: subpolar coniferous forest; feature: holomictic lake; material: water; isolation source: holomictic Lake 227, 6 m and 8 m depth | place: Canada: near Kenora, Ontario | collected...
CCTAGCTCATCAGTCAAACCTACGGTATCTACAAGCAAGCATGCTACTTAAGTCTATTAATGGTGCTCAGGAGAGTATTAGTCAGCGGGTCTCCCCTAGTATTTCAGCATTAACTCGTTTTATTAGAGGGACTCATGACTAACACAGCAGAAATTACTAAGCGAGCCCTGGATGCTTTCGCGGTATCTCAGGATCTCTTTATCATCACAGCACAGAATATCCTTGAGTTGGCTAAGAAGGGTGACCTTGGCGAGTCCCCCTTAATGTTTGGACATAGCATTGAAACACAGCGTCCCATGGGTGTTGTCTACGTAATCCCCCAGGCTAAGCGCAGAGCGGCCTTCCCTTTATTTTGGGACACTGAGCCTAAGAAATTCCTTCACCCCAAGCTTTTCCAGGCTCTTGGAGGCCCCTCATGGCCCCAAACTTTCAATGCTGAGGTAGATGCCAATACTGGAACTATGCATTTAGACCCCACCTTGGTGGCCGACTCCGAAAAGATCACCGACTTGCCAGATATGATTGACGGCTACTTAGATCAGAGATTCCCCGAGAAGGGGTTGCTCTTGATGTATCGTCCAATGTTTACATCTGTGGATAGATTCAGATTGCTTCATGTGCCCTCCGATGCTGATATGGATCAGTCAATCACTAAATACATCCAGGAACTATACGGATTCTATCCAACTACGGATATCCCTCTAGCGATGGCTACAAAGGCCACAGAGGGTGTTCCAGCCGGGTATGGTATCCCTGCCGAGGTTAAGACCGCTTCTGCTGATGAATGGCGCTATGTGGCAGCAGAGGATAAGAAAGCTGCCCAGAAGAAGACTCGTCTCTACACCACGTATGGTAACGCATGCGATTACGCTTCCGATAAGGCTCACCCCATCTTCAGAGTGCGCGTAGTAGATGGCACCCCTGAGTGGAAGTCAGCTAAGGAAGTGCATTCTTTGGCGGAAGACACTGTCACTAAGATGGCTAGCAATGATTCCTGGTTGCGTGATATGGAAAAGAGCGAAGTTAGAAAATTACGAGCTAGTTTCTCGGCGGCATTAAACGGCGAGTCTCAACAAGTTGTGATCTAATGAATGAGCAATCCCCACTTATTCCAACACCAGATTACGGGTTGAACCCCCATGATCCTTCAGATACGAGTTGGTATAGGGAAGGCTCTGTCAATCCACAAGAACTTGAGTTCTTCTCCGGATTAATAGCACAGTCTAAGACTAAGACTGCTTTCCAGAGTAGCTATATGTTTACTCCTGATGGTAACTATGAGGGTGAGGAAGACGACAGTCCTTCCATCATGGTGCATGATGTACATCCAGGTAAGAGCGAGGGGGACCCGTTTGAGAGTCGAGACTTGGATAGGCTTGCCCGTCCACAGGGCTTCGGTCAGTTTGCTGTAAAGGCGGGGCATGTTGCAGCCGATATAGCTCAGGATATGACCAAGCTTGTTACAGAGGCCCAACAAGATACTGCGAAGGCTCAGAAGGCTACAGCAGATACTCAGAAGGCTACCAAAGATTTAGCTACGGCTAACGAAGCAGCCAAGAAAGAAATCAGTGCTGCTCCAGCATCTACCACCCCTGCCCCGGCTACTACCACCCCTGCCCAGACGGCCCCCAAGACAGTAACCTCTGATCCCAATAAGGCTGTAGCTACTAAGCCTCCCCCACCATCGGGTGCCAGTAAGACCTATGGCACTGCGTCTAGAAAAGCATCCTTGGGAGAGCAGTCTCACACGGCTTGGTTCCAGTCAAATCCTTACATGCAATTTAATTACCCGTCCCCGATGAATCCGGCTGGGCAATACAATGATATGAACTATAATCCACGCCCAACCTACTTTGAACAGGGGTCCGGGGATTCTAGCTTCAGCAATCTACATACATCACCAAACGGCAATTACTCACGAGATACTATGGCTTTCGGAGGAGTCACAGATCTCCTACTTGTTCCACCAGCAGATCCTAGGTGGGTGAATGAAGCCGCAAACTTTGAAGAGAGTATGCCCGTTACTCGTGGCACGACCACTACCGCAAGCCTAGTAGATATGCTGGATGCTCAGATTATGCATGAAGCAAAAAAGCTGAGCACTGAGGATAACCCTTACATTAGAGATTATTCCGAGGTACGTCCTCTTAATAATAATATGGAGAGTATCAATGCTCCTGAGCAAGACCCAAATGATATTCAGGACCAAGAGGACGTTGGTGGGTCCTTGCATCAACAACCTTCCCCACGTTCTCGTGCAACAGGGCCTCAGAGCCTAATGGGTCAGTTTGACCCCAATAACGCACAGTTTGACCCGTTTATCTCAACGGTCAGCCCAGGTTCAGCCGATGGAACCCGTTTCTCGGTCCCTTCCTATAAATTAAATCGTCCCGCCCCCACTCTACTTTCTATGGATTTGTTCAAGGATCACTAAGATATATTGTATAATGGGTAATGCTGACTGACCCGATCCTAGAACATCTTCAAAAAAACTATGGCCTTGATGAGTTTCAAGCCCCAGCCGCAAACCATTTGGACGGCCCAGCCCTTGTGCTTGCCTGTGCGGGATCGGGGAAAACTACAACCCTTACCGCAAGAGTCATCCACCTCATTAGCCACCACAAGGTTCCGGCTTCTCAGATCCTATGTATTACCTTCACCAATAAAGCCACAAACCACATGAAGGCTAAGATTACTAAGCATCTAGGGCAAGAGACGATCCTTCCGCATATCTCTACCATTCACTCCCTGGGCCTCAAGGTCATTAGGGAGCATCCGCGCTACGCATTTGATGCGCTGGCGGATCTAGCACACATGCCCAAGATTGTTTCAGCAGAGTACCCCAGGCTCACCACGTGGTCCGAGCGCAACTGCGAGACTGCCTTTAAAAAGATTTGTGAAGAAAATGAGTATGAGGGTCATGTCGGGAACGCTCTAGATCGGGTTCTCTACCTGAGTAACCGTGGGTATACCGCTGACTCTTATGAGCAAGCTCTGAAGGACCACCCGGAGATCGTAGATCAAGAGCGTATGGCTCTAAAGACGCATGAAATCGTTCTCTGGAAGACTTACGTCAAGCATAAGTATGCCTTCAGAGCACTTGATTTTGCTGACATGATGCTTCTAGCAAATAAGATTCTGGAGACTCATCCCAAGGTTAGAGCTAAGTACCATGAACGCTGGACGCATATTCTTCAAGATGAAGCCCAGGATGCGAGTCCTCTACAGTGGAGACTGTTGGACTTACTCACAAATCCTGCCACAAATAACCTCTTTTGTGTGGGTGACGCCTCTCAATCCATTATGAGTTTCAATGGAGCATCCCCCACGATCATCCAGGATTTCCAGAAATCCTACAATGGGGTTACTCCAGCGTTCTACCCCCTCCTTAATAATTATAGGTCACATAAGACTATTGTTGCTGTGGCTAATACCATTGAGCAGAGTTTGATCGGTAACCACCCCTCCCCTATGGTAGATAAGGCTGGGATTAGTGCCGGAGGTGCGCTTCAGTATTCAGAGTACATGGACTCGGAGGAAGAGGCAGACTCCATTGCACGCACCATCATTGGCCTTGCTCCAGTCCCTCAGTTTGAGCGCCTCAACGCCTTCCTGGCTACCCCTAGACTTCCTCTGGGGCAGAATCAGAGATATGCAAGACCCGCCCCAGTAGTTAAGCCCAAGCCATTCAAGCTTAAGGATATAGCCATCCTTGTTAGAATGAAGTCGCTCATCCCTGTGATTGAGAACGCACTCCTACAATATCAGATCCCTTACTTTGTGAAAAATGGTAAGTCCCTGCTCCAGACCAAGGAGGTCTTGGATCTTCTCTCCTACTTCAGAGTGATCGTAAATCCATATGATGTAATTTCTTTTGAACGGGCTGTCCAGGTACCTAAGCGAGGGTTCGGGGAAGAGAGTGTTAAGAAACTCGTAGCAAAGTCCCTGGAGTCTGGGGAGCCCATCATCAACCTATCTGAGCAGACAAAACTTGCTGGGACCAAATTTGGATCTCTACTAAGTGGTTTGCAGACTAGAATTGAAAGCAAGCCCTCAGAGATCACAGATCATATTACGTGGTGGTCTGGGAGTATAGACTATTCCAAGGAAATAAAGAAGGCTTCCCGTGATGCCGATGATGAAGAACGGCGTAACGAAAATGTTAAGCGTTTCACTTTAATGGCTCAAAGTATTATGGATTCTGGGGCTGTGTCATCACTTTCCGAATTTTTGGACTACGTGACGCTGATGCAGGATGCCGGATCGGCCACTATCGAGGATGACCGTGTGCAGCTTATGACGGCACATTCTTCTAAGGGGCTTGAGTATGAGGTAGTATTTGCCCCGTCTTTTTGCGAGGGTATCATTCCGCACCATAAATCCCTTAAGTATACGGATGAACTCGCAGAGGAAGCTCGACTTACATACGTAATTTTCACACGAGCAATTAGACAACTACGTGTAAGTAGACCGCTTACCCAAATAACACGAAATACGCGAGGACAGACCACACGCTCCCGCTTCTTTGAACCCGTACGAAAGCTATTTTCGGATCCCAGCAACATTCTCCCAGGCTGATATGAACCCCCTCCTAACATTACTTACATCCATGAAGTCCTCAGTTCAGGACCCGGTTCAGGGTGCTAAGTATATGCTGCGTCTGCGGGATTCTCTTGAAACCCCGGATGAAAAAATAATGGCGGAACTAGCCTTCTTTTGCTTGATGGCAGAATCTTTCCTGAGGCCCTCTACCTTCACACCTGAATCCTTATCCGATTCAAAGACATCTATTGTTCTGTCTTGGACGGCTGTGTTTGATACCTATATGGGCTTTGTTCTGGAAGCCTCAGGAGACCCTAGCATTCAAGTACAGGGTTCCACCCTAAACCTATCTTGGACTCCTGGTGAACTTACTATCGAGGATGTATTTAATTTCATTACCAAAGCCTGTATTGCCAATAAAGATGCACTGAAGAAAACATCCCTTAGTTTGCTTGAATCCCTGACCCCCCCAGACATAGAGAGTGATTACTCTCCCGTGCACTGGATTAGTAGATCCCTGCTCACGCACTTACCAGAAGTATTAGATACTTCATGGTTTATAGCACCGTGCACTGTTGATAGTAAGGAGTGTTTCGTGGGTGGCCTCTATAGGCACTCTATGAACGTTGGGCTACAGATGTATTCCAGATCAAAAAATAGCCCCTTCTTAGCTGAATATTATGATAACTCTTTTATAGCCTTTTGTGATCTTCAGGCCTGGGACCTATTCTTTACGGAGCCCAAAAAATTAAACTTGTATCCAGTTCACATGGGTCCTATCTATTACTGCCTGTCGTTTATTTGTGGTGTTCTCCACCATGCCGCTGTTTCCGAGACCCTCTCACTGGATCAGAGTCATGTACTGAATCTGGAGAACTGCATAGCCTACCGAAAGAATCCGGGCCTACTAGAGCATTACCTTACAGATGGTGGTTCCTATATCAGATCCCTGTGGGATACCGTTGACGCAGATGTCCTGGAGACTTATGCGGACTGGTGTGCTCATTCAGGATCTATCTACTCAGAGTACATTGATGACCTAACGTGGAGACTAAAATTCTTGCGCTACTTAATGAAGCAGACAGTCACATCCTTCACCCGTACTAGCGTTGACCCAACCACACCACTCCAAGTTTTGATGAGTTCGGCGCATGCTTGGGCGCGTATTACGGAGCAAGAACCCACTTCAAGATCACTGTGGATTCTATCTTAATGCTTGTTGGACACCAGGACGCATTCAACGCGATTCAGACTCTTATGACACCTCCATTTACTAGGAGGGTTTTCTGCGTAGTTGCCCCTGAAGGTGTTGGAAGACAGCACCTATTGAGAGAAGTATTCCGCACCAAATCCTCATGTGATGATGATTTGCGTGTAATCTCAGATCCTTATGTTTCTGTAGATACCATCCGCGCCCAAGAGGTGTGGTTGTCTTATAAACCTGTACAGTCCAGCTTTAAACTTCTAGTAGTAGTTGTGCAGGGTATCTCAGATGAGGCACAAAATTCTCTATTGAAGTTATTTGAAGATACCCCCGAGTATTTAATTATTGCCATCGTAGTGGATTCTGTGTCCACACTTTTGCCTACGCTGGCATCCCGCTTGATGCTACTTCATCTAAGGCATCTGAGCAGAAAAGATTCGGAGGCCATCTGGCTTTCTCAAGGTGTAGAACCATCCGTGTATTCCCAACTGTGGACTCTGGCACCAGGACAGCCTGGGCTGGCCTTGAAGAGGTATAGCAGAAAGTATTTACCCACGCTACAAAGTCTATCAAAACTTCTCAGAGAATCACCATCCCCGGATGACTTTTTACGATGGTCCTTGCAACTCACCGAGTGGGATACATCTGACCTAGTTGACTTTTGGCTATGGATGGCTCCAAAAATTGTTCTATCATACCAAGATTTTTCATGTCGTGAGGTTAGGTTTGCCCTGAGAGTTTCCGAAATACTCCTTGAGCATCCTAAGTTTGATCCTGTACTTGGAATACCTGCATTGTGGTGTGAGGTCGTTAACTGATGGCGCACATTAGTGACTACATTATTAAAAATTCTAGGCCAAAAAAGCCTGTGGTAATCCTGTGTGGATCCACGCCAGAACTTGTAACGTACTTTCGTAGGGCATCAGATGTGCAGAGCATCTCAAATGCTTCGGGGGAAATTCTATCCCACGCATTTACGGACCCCTTGTTCACTCCTGTATCCACGCTATGGGTGGATGGGGTCCCAACAGACTCGGACTTACAAGCTCTATCCGTGGGGGAGATCCATCAGCCAGTGCTGTTTAATCTACCCGAGGGAATTAAAGAGCCCGAGTTAACCAGTGACATGACTAAAAAGATTCAGGTGGTATCCAAAGGATCTCTGTCCCCTGGAGGCAAGCCCCATAAAGATTTGCTTACATTCATGCTATCCCGCGAATTCAAAATGTCCAAAGCAGTGCTGCATCACCTTGTAGAGCATACGTCTCCTCTGTTTGGTAAAAATTTCGCGCGAGGGACTGATAACCTAGCAAAGTTGCTTTATATAGTTCCACCTACAAGTCTGGAGTCGGTAGCAAATCTAAAGCTATTACTAGCAAGTTTGCCACAAGTGAAACTAGAGAGGCTACTAGATTCACATAAAACACCGCATATACAAGCTGTAGTCGAAACCTTGTTTCAAAAGTCTCAGGCTGTCTACCCGTCATTGAAGGCTTACTTTTATCATTACGACTCACCCCTGCCACTCTTGAAGGCCCTGACCAATACATCCAGGGTCTACCTTCAATCTGCTGGTATCATTAAGGTAACTAAGGGTACCAAGCAGTCACCAATGGCTTTGGCCCAGGGAGCTAGAATTCCTGTTCAAGACTTCACACAATATCAAGCACAGGTATCCAAGTTTTTTGGTGAGAAAATACTGTGGGCGTTCACAAAAGACCTGTGTATTATTCAGTCCCGGTATCGGTCAGGAGAGAAATCTCAACTTCTGCTCTACAATTTAATAATGAGATACATTGGGGTGGGTCTATGATGCGAGGTACCAGTGGGCTTTGATCTAGTAAAAATGACAGTCTCAGCTAAGAGACATCTCCCCACACCCTTTGGGAACAAGGATGCCTTCTATTCTGAGTCCATGGAAATCCCATCGGAGAGTGAGGCTGATCGTTCCTGTATCCATGCCTTTTTATGTCAGAGACTTGATCTCACCTATCTTCTGGACTACTACACTAGTGTGCATTCATCTGATGGGTGTTTACCAAACTCAGAGTTGTGGCCGTTCATTGAGGCACGTATTGAGGCACTAAAAAAGTTGCATTCTCTCTTTCCTGGAGAAATTCAACGTGTATTAGCTTTTTACCCGGACTTCTATCGGAGCATGAAATGACAGACAAGAATCCCTCCGAGGTACTTCAAGAATTTGAAGCTTTCATTGTGGAAGCCCTTGTTTACCTCAGCAACCCGAATACGTCCGTGATCCTGGATATTTATGACCTGCAAAACCCGGCCTCCGTTGCTGAAGCACAGATTGCTGTAAGTAGGGCTCGGCAGAATACAAGTAGACTCGCCACGGAAGTCCTATCAATGCACACGCACTTTTCCCTATTTGATCAAAAAGCATACACCTTATTCCTTGACTTCAAGATTCAGCAGACTCCAAGAGCACGGGGTGAGGATGTTGATACCTATAATCGTTCTTTAGAACACGCCTTCCTTGCACAGGAAGACATTGACCTAGCGTATACGAAAGAGATCCACCTAAGATTCAAGCAACTCACTCAGGAGTTGAAAGCAAGATCATCGAGATTGCGTGATCTTTTCTTTGAGCTTAAGGAACTGTATGTGAAGACCTCGGACCTCAGTAAGGGCTTGAAGAACCCAGTGGCTACCCAGACACACCCCCAGAATTTCTTGGTTACATCAGCCCCTCTTCGCGCTGAAAGTCATCAGCCTAGTATCCCACCCCCTGCACAAGAGCATCCGACATTACCCCCTGGCATTCTTAGCTAGGTAATCCATAGAATCCGTAGGCCCGAGCGGATATCTCAATTAGGGCATTAATAGGAGCCATAATGGCGGCAACAAAACGAGTACGACTCACCACGGAGCAGAAGATTGAAAAGTTACAGGGATCCTCTCGTCAAGGTCTCGAAGAACTTTCACTTGAACTTGTCAAGCAGTTCCCTGACTTGAAGCTCTCTGACAAGAAGATGCGTAACCTTCTGGAAGCGTTCCTTGACATTATCGTGAACTCTCTGCACACGGGCCGTCCCGTGATGCTTCCGGGTTTCGGTAGTTTCCAGATTAAAGAACGTGGTGCGCGTAGAGTGCGTAACCCACGCGAGAAGGAAGGCCCTAATGCCTTCAAGGAAGTAGGCCCTTCTACCTCCTTTAAGTTCAAGCCCGGAAGTTCCTTAAAATCCATCCAGCGTTAATAGATGGGGAGAGCACTCCCCATCTCCACCCCAACCCAACCATTATTATGAGGTTCTCATGCTTCCAGGTGGTATCACCTTTGGAACTACCATTTCCACTGATCTGACCAAATTCGTAGCAGCTACGAATCAGACCTACCGCGCTGCGGTTCTCCACTATGTTGATGAAAATCAGCAGTTACTCCCTATCATTCGTGCCAAGAAGGGCCACTTCCACCAGACTCCAGATGGTCAGCAGGGCCTTGGATCCTTCGTCTGTCTTTCAACAGAAGAGTCCGTAGCTCCTTGCTGCAAGAACACGGGTCTTTTCGGGGATCCCATCTATAAGTTGGCTATTCCCATTATCCTCTATCCCGTTGATTTCCAGGGTAATATCTCCCCTGGAGCCAGCCCTGACATTCAGGTGCTCATGATTTACGAGAAGGGCTGGTCGAAGTTGAATACCATCAACCGGACCTACCCCCTGGTTTCCAATGATTTCACTATCTCTGGCAAGAAGCAGGGTCGTGGTATCTCCTTGGACTTCATGCCAGCGGGTCCAGCTTATTGGCAGACGGATCAGGCTTTGTTTGCATCCCTCCTGAATAAGGCCAAGGTGCTTGTTGAAGGCCCTGGGTTGGCAGGAGTGGACCGCCTCCTGGGTCGTATCATTCAGTTGCATGATATTGAAAATGCGGTGCGTACCGCTTCTGGGCTCCCTCCTGCTATTCCGGCCCCTCCTGGAATTCCTACGCTCCCCCCTCTCCCGATGAGTGCGCCCCCTGCTATTCCTGTCGGTGTCATGTCGGCAGCAAACGTTAGTGGTATGGGGATCCCCGGTGTTGCGGCTCTGCCCCCGATGGCTCCGGCTCCGGCTCCTGTCGAGGTTTCTTCAGGACCCGCTTCCCCGGCACAGATGTCAGCCATTGCTAGTTTGATTGCTCCTGATTAACTAGTCCAGGCCTAAAATATCGGCTGTATCCATATACATGGGTGCAGCCGATATTTTTTATTCACAAGTAAGATCCTTTGAGTTAGCCCTCCTTAGGGGTGACTGGCCTTTGCCAGAGCACACGGGCTCGGACTACTTCCTTGATGTAGGGCTAGACCCTTCTATGGCCTCTTCTGGAGCCTGTGCCATTCTTCGGCAGGGTGACACCATCCTAGAAGTTAGGACCATCCTGCATAAGACTGAGCCAGCCACTCCAACCCCTATTCGCATTGATTCAGTTAGTCATGCGATGCTTAGGATGATCGGGGACATCACAGAGTCTGTACAGGGTAGGCTACATATCACTCTGATGTTTGAAGTTCCTCCCACACAGATGTCATCTTCTGGGTGGCTCTTTGCTCTCAATCAATTTTTGTGGGTTGGATTTTCTTCAACAGACCCTCTCTTCCAATCTCTGCGTGATCGAGGGGTAACTATTACTTTTCATCAATGGGCTATTGGGGTTACACAATTAAAACATTTGTACCATGAGATTTCTGATAAATATGCTATGGGTCTGAGCTACAAAGAGATTCGTTCTAAAAAATCAGCCGTTGTCAGTGTTATTCAGCGAGTGCTCCTTGATATACCCGACCTAAAAAATAAACTTCCCAAGAGATTTAATAATGATGTTGCGGAAGGAATCATTTTAGCTTGCTTAGCGGGTGGGACAACACGAATTAATTCATTCAAGGTTCCTACTGAGAGCAGTCCCTACGCTCCTGTAAGTTTGCTGGACCTACATCAAATGATGACGAATAAACAAGTTAACAAAAAGAATGAACGATTGGGGTGGGTTTTCCGCCCGATGGTGCACTGTTTTGGTTGGGAGATCCTCTCAACAGGTAGTGGCACTGTATAACTAGACAGCACCATTGTGGTGCAGATGAGGTGCCCTTTGGCAGCAGCGAAGATTCAGACATTTGAGGCCTTTAGCAAGAGTATTAGGGAGAAGGGTGACTCCAAACTTGGGATCATGTCTTCTTCGGATGTAATTCAAAAAATCCCTACTGGGTCCGTGATCCTTGATAAACTATCTGGGATTGGCGGTATCCCTCTCGGAAGACTGACCCAGATTGCCTCAGAACCTAGCGTGGGTAAGTCTACCCTGGCCCTCACGGTTGCAGCCTCTTGCCAGCGTATGGGTGGTAAGGTTCTTTATCTAGACTTTGAGCAATCTCTCACGGCTGCGTATATTAAGAAGATGGGTTGCAACCTTGATGATGGTTCGATGCTAGTTGCTCAGCCTATGGACATCAATCGTGGCTGGGATCTGGTAGCCCAGGCTTCAATGGCGGGTATCCATCTGGTGGTTCTGGACTCTATTGCATCCATGTTCCCCGAGGTTGCCGATGAAGATATGCGTGAACTTAAGCATCAGATTGGCTACCAAGCCCGTGGATTAGCCGCATTCCTACCCAAGATCAAGTCACAGGCCCGTGAAAAGAACTTTGCGGTCCTAGCCATTAATCAGGTGAGAGCCAAGATTTCTATGGGATTTGGTTCCCAGTTCCAGAAGACTCCAGCTTACTCTATGGAGTTGCCGGGTGGCTGGGCTCCTAAGTTCTATACGGACCTGATGTATTTTATGTCCACCCGTAAGACTGAGAAGACTCCGGGGATTACCCTTGCGGGTGATCGTGAGGAGCTTTATAGCGGTCAAGAAAACCAAGTCATGACTTGGAAGAACAAAGTTGGCGGCATGCCCTACCGTAAAGCAAATATGTTCCTTAAGTTTGGTGTGGGCATTGATGACTTTAGGTCTGTAAAGGAACTAGCCTGTAGCACCGGACTTATTGATATGCGTAGAAACGGTGTGTGGACCTTTAATAGTTTGGGTGACTTCAATGGGATTCCCAGCGGAGAGCCTATCCTGAGTGGTAGAAGTGCCGAGAACCTGACCGAGCAGTTGACGGCTAACCCTGAGGTATATGCCTACCTCAGACAGAAAGTACTGTCCCAGGACTTAATTACAGAGTCCCTTGAGAAGGATGAGGCAGAAGCCTATTCCAGACTCATGGACCCCGAAGATAATGGTGACGCGGCTCCGATTATCCAGGCTCCTGCACTGGCCCCCCCTCCCATTCCTGAGTCTGCAGGTAGATCTAAGAAAGATGCTTAAACTACGTGTAACTAATTTTCAATCTATTAAAGACATTGAACTTACCATTCAAGGTCTTACAGTAGTGACTGCCCCATCACACTCTGGTAAGTCTGCCCTGGTCCGGGCTGTGGATGCTTTATTCACAGCAAACTGGTTCCAAGATGCTTACCAGAGGCATGGGGCTAACCACACCACAGTATCCCTTGTACGCGGCTCTGATTTTTTGGAGTTCTCCAGAAAAGGATCCGCTACTACTTACACCATCAATGGTCAATCTTTCGGTAAACTTGGGGGTAAAACACCCCCCGAGTTATCAGCCGCTGGTTTTGGCGAGGTACAGATAGCTGAGTCTGCCTCTGAGGTTATTTCAATCCTTCCTCAGTTGCAGAATCAATTTGATGGACCTTATCAAGACATCATTAAACCATCTGCTCTTACTCAGCTACTTGGATCCTTTACAAATCTAGCTCCCTACCAGACCGCTCAGGATAGGGCTAAGAAACAACAGGCTGAGTCAAGGCGAGAGAGTGAGCGACTTCAGAGGGATGTGGGTAAGATATCTACTATTGTAGCTACCCTGGATAGCTTCACCCCTGAATCTATCCAGGGTAGTCTTGAAGGGTTATTCAACACCCTTGTGTGGTCATATTCTAGCATCAACGAGATCGGTAAAGTATCCCACGGAATCCGTGTTCATCAGGCTTTATCCAGTATAAAGTCCATACCTATCCCGATTACCAAGCCTCAGTTAACGTGCACGGAAACTATGGTGGCACAAGCTCGGGTTGTGGGTTCTCTATCTAAGAACCTGAGCACCCTTTCCGGTATGTGTGGTATGCTCACTAGGTCTAAAAGTGGGATGAACTTGGGGCTACCCGCCACATTATTCTGTGGGTCATCCCTGATTAAGGGTATAACTTCAGTGGTTCCTCGTGGTTCCGCGACAATAAAACTAGCAGCAATGCTATCCGCCCTTAAGAATGTTTCCGTAACCCTTGGAAAACCCAGCAACTTTACCCAGGTTAAGTCCCTAGTATCCAACATAAACTCTTCCTATACATATATTTACACTTTGGATTTACTCACAAAAAAAGCAAATGCTCTTAGACTTACACAGAACTCAATCCGCCCCACGTTTCATGTGACTGTAGTGATAAAGATCGTGAACACCTCTACATCTATTGAAACTGGAGTGCAGGAACTGCTGTTGGCATTGACCACGATGTCCACCCTGGAGCATGACAAACTTGAGGTGGGCGATGCTCTAGCCTCCTTGAGTGCCCGTAGAGAGATAGTTTCTCAGGCGATTGATCAGAATAAGTGCCCTGTATGCCTAAGTCCGCTACATGAGACGCACGAACCACCAAAAAAGAAACGTAAAACCGCACCTAAAGTGGAAATTTAGTCCCAACTGCTCGTATATTAGGCGAGGAGTTGTGATGCGACATAAACTAGTTGATTTCCCCCAGGATGTGATTGACATCTCGGCACATCTACTTTTTAATCGGGATCTGTCCTATGAAGGCGCTGAAATTTACAGCGTGAGACTTCACCAGGAAGGTGACTCGCTAGAGAGTCTACTTACGGACTTGAGATACAATCAGATTTTTAATGTGAAGTATCTTTCTGATGCGGATTACTTGGTGGTGGGGCGTGATGATTTCAAGGATATCCCCCACGATATGCAGCGTGGTAAAAAACTGTTTGACCAGCATCTATACAAGAAGAAAGCCCGGAAGGAATCCGTAACTTTTCTAGGGGCTACCTTCTATACCACTACGGCTTTTGCCCTACTAACTATTGTGGGGGCTGGGGTATCTATTCCCAATATGGACCACCTTAAGTCCATTCCACATGATGTATACCTCACTTGGTTCCAGAGTCTCGTATTCTGGGCCTTTGCGACTATTGGCTCTGGTGTAGTTGCCGGATGCTACTTCCTGGTGTCACTGTTTGATAGGAACCTTTATTGTAGTGAGAAGGTGTTTAAAAACCCTAGTTTTACCCTAAGACTAGTATACTGCTTTCTGACACCCTATGTTATCATAACACTTCTGAGTCCCTTCCGTATGTGGAAGGTTATCCTCTGGATTCTCAATGTCCATCATTAGATTCAATTTCACTACTGACCACCATTTTAGTCACCGCACCCCAGGGCGCAGACAGGGTGATTACTTTTCAGATCTGTCCCTTAAATTGGAACAGGTGGCTCAGCATTGTAATACTACAAAGAGTATCCCCTTGTTCGGGGGTGATCTGTTCCACTTGAAAGACCCCAGTAAAATCGCACCCCTCTACCTACTGAAGTTCATGGGGGATATGGCGCACTTGCTCTCAAGTTTTGATGAGCCCCCTAAGTGTGCTATTGGCAATCACGACATCAGATATGACAGACTCTCCACGATCCCTGAGCAACCTCTAGGGTTAATGGGGGCAGCAGGTAAGGTGGATCTCCTGTGCCCTTATGACCCCTCTAACTTAATTGATTGGATCGCACCATCGGGGCACACTTACCTGATTCCAAAACTAGTCCCCATCAAGGTGTTTTCTTCCTATGAGGGCTCGTTTGCTTTTGTCTATTCAACCCCCTACATTGATGACCCTCAAGATTTGGTGGCCTACCTTGCCTCTGAACCTTTCCACACAGGACTAGCCCAGTCTATCCTAAGCCGTGGTATGGAGGGTGCTGTCACGGGAATCCTGCTTCTGCACACCCTAGCTGGACCCATGCAAACCGAGTTCTTTGGTCTTCAACGAGCCGCATACTCTCAGATACATGAGGCACTCAGTAGATCCTCTCTAGGTAGGTCTACAAGTGCAGTCCTATTTGGACACGAACACAATGAGGGTAATAGCTACGTGTATGGACTATCACAGGACCCAGTGGTCTATTCAAATTTACCACCGTCTCTTACCCTGGCTACCCAGGGGACCATGTACATTAACCCACCCTCTTTTTCTAGGTCATCCATTGATTACACTGAATCCGATGATGATACCGAGCGTTTGGTGTATATGGTGGACCTAGTTTACACCCCCGCTGGTAGAGGTTTGAGTGTGGCGGCAAATCAAATTCCTCTGAAGGTCAGACCTATCACGCAACTATTTGGAACTTCGGTTGAGCTTATGGATGCTGATCCACTTAATCAGAGTGGTGTGGATACCATCATCACCCCGGATCAAGTTCAAGAATGGACTTCTTTCTCAGACGCCCTAAAGCAACTAGATGCCACTGGAGAAAATCCAGAGCAATTTCTTCAGGATCGTCTTAAATCTGAATCCACCGAAGTAATATCAACTGTAAAAGCTTTACTTACCCCATAAACTTATCCCGTATTATCATGTAGGTGACTTATGCTCAACCTTTTAGAAGTAGCTGAGAGTATTCAGAAACATCGAAATTTTATTAGTGATCTATTGGAGATCAATCGTAGTCGTGTATTTCCAATTATACCTGTGAATTTACAGCAGAAGACTGAACGTCTCCTGGGGGAACAGACAAAGATTGTAGAAAATCTAGAATTAGCATGGCCCGAATCTAAGGAACTTTTGAACGATCTTCTGTCTTGCTTGGAAACATTTTATATCCCAGTGGCAGAAGATACTACATATACCTTTATTAGGAACACTTCAAAGCTTATTCATCAGTACATTCTTCAGCAATCATCCGGGGTTAGTTCGTTAAAGTCTGTTCCTGATGATGGAGCTACATCATAGGAACAGCATGGACCTCTCAGATGACACAAACTTAGATCCCCAGGGTTGGGTCACACCGAATGATTTTGATGTGTTGCTTGAAAAGCATCACTCTTTCGTGATGAAGCCCCGGAAAAAAGATGGTAAGTTGCGTCTGAGTTGGTCACTCTTGAAGCTAGGGCTTACCTGTCCAAGAGCAGCAACATGGAACACCTATCCTGAGAAGTTCGGAATAGATCCTGAGAAGCTTAAGTTCACCGACTCATTAGCCTCCCTGAGGGGTAACTTCGCCCAGACATTACTTGAGCACACCTATGCTCATAATTTTCTGGAGCTACCCCCAGAGCAACTGGTATCAGCACTACAGGCTAGTTGGAGATGGTCCGTAAGGTTCTACAACCCCCTTCGTGTGATCTCTGATAAAGAACTCACAAATATGAGGACCGAGGTGTTTGGTAATCTCCCTAAAATGTTTGGGGCTATCAATCGTGAGGGATTCTGGTCAGTTAGACAAGAGGTGGAAAAACCACTGTGGTGGGATATCCCCGCAGTATCTGGAACACGACTCACGGGTAAAGCTGATTTCGTACTGCTAGATCCAGGAAAATTCTGGATTATTGATGGTAAGTATGTAAAAAATACGGCTACCTTGGATCATAGACAATTAACTTTCTATGCAATCATACTTCAAAAAATGACGGGTAGAACTGCTAACCGGGCTATTTTTTGGTGCTACCCACAAGATACTATCATTGATTATTCCTCAGAGATCCTTACTCCTTATGCGTTCCACCTAGTTCTTCAGGACGTTGCTAAGGTGGCCACCCAAATCAAAGGTCTGGACATAACAGCACAGCCTAGTAGGTATACGTGTAGGTGGTGCTCTCACCGAGAACACTGTAATGAAGTAGAGGCTTAATGTTGATTGTGTGTCAAGTCTTTGCTCAGGCAGACCCCACGATGCTCACCTCTGTGCTAGGCCCCGGATTGTGCCGTAGGATTCAAGATCTGGGTCCTCTAGATGATACCAAGGCGCACAAAATTCTTAGGGTGGTCTCGGGCTTTCTATCTAGCATCAATGTGAGACACAAAGTTACCATCTACTCTACGCATAATCTGCCAAGTTTTATTTTTCTCAGACCCCATGACCCATTTCCGGCTGAGGCGATTTCAGATCTTGTATCTATGTTAGTGTCGGAGGAGATCACCCCACCTCTGATTATTACAGATAACTCTCACATTTCGGAGCTATTCAATGAGTGACCAGACCCTTGTAAATGCCCAGACAGTTCAGCTAGCGGAACTGGATAAGCAGATGGCCGTGTGGAATCAGAGATTGACCACGCTTGACCAACAAATCACTACTGTGTCTCAGACACTCCAGGATTCAGTCCAAAGTCTCCAGACTAATCTAACTAACTTGGTGGCATCAGCGGACGCTTGGCTAGCTCAGAATACTACCAACCCACTTCTGGTTGCGAAGGTAACAGCCCTTCGAGAATCTATTACACAGTTGGGGACTCTAGATTTTACTGACCCCCAGGTGATGTCCAAAATTACTATTCTATCCTCTGAGCTACAGACTCTTTCCACGGATCTGGTAATGGATCTTAGTGCTCAAGCTGCGTCTTTCGCAGAGTCCCTTGACAAGGCTAGTGCGGATCTGGTAACACATTATGGAATTCAGATCTGATGCAAACCTTCGTGGTTCCCACCAAGTGGTTTGCCAAGGCTACGGCTCTGGCAAGGATTACGGCTCTACCACCCCAGGAAAATACTATTCTGGATCATGTGCTGTGTACCCTCGAACAGGACAACATTCAGCTAATGTCTACAAATGAGGTTACAGCCTGTAGCCTGAAGGTGCCTCTGGCCGTTGAGATCCCTGACCTAGAGGATACCAATATCCAGTTCTTGGTGCGTGCGGATAGTCTGTCCGGGCTATTATCCGAGATAGACACAGATACATGTACCCTGATTGTGGACACAAAAAAGCAGTCTCTAAAGGCTCGGGTGCAGTCTTCAGATCTTACCCTCCCCCTTCGCAATACTAAGGCTTGGTCTGATATATCGGATAGATTTGTTCTAGAGCCTGATAGTGCGGATCTTTCTATCCCGCTCACCACCCTTGAAAACATACTGTCCTACAATAAATTCTTCCTGTCTAGTGGTCAGGACATAGCCATGCACCTGATTGAACTTAGAGATGGGCAAGCAATGTCTTCTGACAGGGTTAAGTTTGGTTATTATGCCACCCCCATTGTTGATGACATTGAATTAAAAATCCAAGGGGACCTAGTGGCCTCCATTGATAAAGCCATTAGTTTCTTTCCCAAGGATGCTGAGATAAAGATCCAATCTTCTGATGCCTATAATATTCTGTATGCAACCCAAGACAAGTTTGAGATTTCCATTGGGTTCATTAAATGTGCCGCAACTCTCCCCGACACGTTAGATAAGGTTCCTGATGTAGAGGAACCAGATCAGGCTCAGATTGACCGAGTTTACCTTGTGAAAGCCTTATCCAGATTAGCCATCGTTGCACCTAAAAATGATGCGCGGGTTAAATTTGTGCTCTCCAGTGATGCCACGAAGTCAAAAATAACCATCACAGTTACCAATGAGCTTGGACAAGAATCTCGTGATGTGATTCCTGTTACTCGTACCTTGGGGGATATTAAGACCTCTCCTACCACCGTGCTCCCCCTTGCTGTCTTTCAAAAATTCTTAAAATTGAGTACATCCCCCAGTATGACTTTTAAGTTCTTTGATAAAAAATACTTGAAGGTATGCGACACCTCAGACACGGCAAGTACCTTTAGTATCTTTCAGTCACTTCCTGAGGGTGGCTCGTGAACCTCTCTGAAATCAAGGAGTTATTGGGCGACACCTCCATCAAGACAATTAAATGGACTTCCACTAGAAGTCTATACCAGCATCAGTTAGATACCATCGAGCACAGGATTATCGAGTTAGGCTCTGATGTAGAAAACTATAACGCTGCTGAGAAAGTATTGGGAGACACGATAGCCCACTGTTCGGCCCAGACCAAGACCAACATTGAGGCCTTCTTATCCTTATCCCTCCAACAAATATTTGATAATACTGGTCTGCGTATTGAACTCCTACAGGAGATTAAGCGTGATCGGGTAGAGACCAAAGTTATTTTACATGAGGGTGAGATCTCAGGCCCACCCGCCAAGATAGCTGGTGGAGGGGTTCAGAATGTGCTGGGATTCCTTCTGAGATTCTTGGCTCTGCGTAGAATGAACTTGAAGCCCGTACTTATCCTAGATGAAGCATTTCGTAACGTGAGTGCTAACCACCTTGACACCCTCTGTTCTTTTATCAAGCACCTTACCGAAGAACACGGCTTGGATATCCTTCTCGTAACACATGAACCCGCCTTCATGCGGATTGCTGATCTATTCTATGAGGTTCGTAAGACTGCCTCACATGGTCTAACTATTGTTAGTCAAACCGTACAAAACAAAGAAACTTAAGTGTATCTCCTTTAGAAGCCTTAGGAATCTGATGCCTCAAATTATAGATAACACCGCACTATTACGTTTGATTGAGATTGAACTGGTTAGCCAGTATAGAAGATTCATGCGTAAAAATCTCGCTGTATCTCCTAAAACGTGCAGATTCAACTCTTGGACAGCCACTCCAGATGGTGGATTTATTCGTATGTGCCAATGCCCTCGAATAAATGCGTCCTCCATCTCTATCCAGAAAACCATTGATGATTATGTAAACAAGCCATGCACAACTTTAAATCACGCACGCAAGTGTCCTCTCTACCAACATTACACGGGTGTTCCTGTTAATGCGGTGGTTGAGCGTCTGACCGAAGATTTTTTGCTTCGGCTAGAGGATCCCGTTAAGCGTGCCACATCATTTAAGACTCTGCATACCTTGTGGATCATTCTGCACGAGTCTGAAGCCCCTAAATTATCTTGGACTACCAGAATAACCCTTGGTATTATGGCTCGCGTATTTCAGCACAAATACCTAGCATACCTAATCAAAGTAACCCCCAAGGCTGACCTTACATGGGGTAAGCTTTCGCATAATTTTAAGTTTGTTCTTTCCAACTCACAGGAGTAGCCTTGTTTTCAAATATCCTCACCAGTCAAGAAGCTAAAGCCGCCATCACTAGTGGTATCAATAAATTAGCTGACGCCGTTCAGGTTACACTTGGACCCAAGGGCAGGAACGTGATTCTCCGCTTCCTACATGGTCAAGTTAAAATTACTAAGGACGGTGTATCGGTAGCCCGTCATATCACTCTGGAGAACCCCGCTGAGGACGCTGGCGCTACCCTTATGAAGGAAGTCGCAAATCGTACCGCAGATGATGCCGGAGACGGAACCACCACGGCTACTATCCTTGCACGGCACCTATACAATGAGGGTTTGAAGGCTGCGAATATCTATGGGGATACCATCAATGTTGTTCAGTTCCAGCGTGGTATGACCGATGGCGCTGCCTTCGTGTGTGAGAAGTTGAACGAGATCTCAGTCCCAGTGACCAGTCCCGACCAGATTCGATCTACCGCGACTATCTCTGCAAACGGGGATGCCCACATCGGAGGATTGATTGCAGATGTTATCAATCAGGTGGGCCGTGACGGGTTTATCACCATCGAGGATAGTCAATCGACCAAGACTACCTACTCCATCACTCCAGGCACTGAAATTGAGAATGGATACTTACACCCCATCTTTGTGAGTAACACTGAGAGAGATGAAACTCACTATGAGGACAGCTTAGTCCTTACTCTGGATAAACGTGTTAGTGGTCCCACAGATCTCCGCCAGATCCTATCACTACTTCAGTATGCTTCTGCCGTGAGTAAACCCCTATTGGTTTTCTGCCATGACATTGCAGAAGAAGTGGTAATTCAGATTGCTCAAAATATTTCTAAGGGGACCATTAAGATCTGTGCGGTAAAGACTCCAGGTTTTGCGAACAAGCGTTCAGACACCTTGGGAGATATTGCGGCTCTCACAGGATCTTTGGTTATGGATGAATCATCCCTAGCTATTTTGGTTGAGGCAGCAAACGCGCATCCAGTCAAGAACGCGATAGATTGGGCACAGTTTGATGGCATGGGCTACTTAGGGACTTGCCAGTCAGTGACCGTAACCAAGGATAAGACCACCCTCATCTGTGACGCTTCTATAGATGATGGGACCCCCCTTGGCAAGAGAATCTCACTCCTGCACCACCTGATTGAAACCTCACCCTCTGAGTATGATGCCGAGCAACTTCGCCGCCGATTGGCTAAACTTGTAAGTGGTATTGCTGTTATTCACGTAGGTGCTGATACCGAACCAGAACAGCAAGAGTTAAAAGATCGTGTGGAGGATGCCCTCCATGCTACCCAGGCGGCAATCGCTGAGGGAGTTCTCCCCGGAGGGGGTTCGGCACTCTACTATGTTGGTAGACAGAATCCTTCCTGCCCAGTGGATGGAACCAAATCTTACATCTGGGGTTTCGAGTTGGTTCTTAATTCCTTAGCACTGCCCTTCAACACTATTATTCACAATGCTGGATTTAATCCAGAAACTATTTCCGTTCCTAACGAACTAAATTTTGGAGTGAACGCAGAAACAGGAGAAGTTTGTGACATGCTTGAGGCTGGGATCCTTGACCCACTTCGCGTAACTAAGACGGCTCTTACTAATGCTACATCCATCGCAGGTGTCCTACTTACAACAGAAGGGCTTGTCTGGCATCAGGAAAATCCGTCAATACTAGATAGCTTAGGGGGGTAGAATCCCGGTATTATCTACATCTTTCTTTTGATGAAGCTATGCTTAAGGAGTGGTCGTGGCTGAAATAAGAAAAGATACTTCATACGCCGGGGGAGCCTCCCCGATTGATCTGAGAGATCCTGTTAACGCAGGGGACGCAGTTCCCAAGGGATGGGCAGACTCACACCTTGCTGGGTTTCCCGTCACAAATAGTTCTGAGCCCCAGAACGGGGACATAATCTCTTGGGACGCTACCACCTCACGTTGGGTGTTTAGAACCCTAGTTACTAATTCGGCACTCCCAGGGGATTCCCCTCTAGAGCTATACTTTGAACCTATCACTGTTGGTGCATCCCCAACACCAGGGGCGGTCAATGTATTCTCACTAGTTACACCTGATCCCAATCAATTCAAAGAGGGGGATACATGGATTCATGTTGACTCCACTAACCCTCTTGGTGGAAGTGGGGAAGTATTTCAGTTGGTTTCAGGGGACTGGTCCCTTAGAACAAAACTGTGGAAGCAAAGAACCACCGTTGGAACTACTAACCCTGTAGCCGATGACCAGACCCAAAATGGTGACATCTACCTAAACTATGCCCTCGGATCCCTATGGCGTTACCAGGGTTCTACCTGGGAAAATGTGGGGAGCTTTGTTGGACCTCAAGGTACCACTGGTTCTGTAGGACCCCTAGGGCCCACAGGCCCCATGGGTTTAGGCTTCCATGTTGATCAAACTGGAGCCCTGTCCGCTAAGCCAGCTTCAGCTACGGAGGGGTTCACCTTCCTAGATAGTTCTGAGGGAACCATCTATATCTATTCTGACTCTGCTTGGTCAGGACCCTTCCCCTTTACGGGTGCTAAGGGTGACACAGGTTCTGTTGGGCCACAAGGTCCAGTGGGTGCCACCGGGGGCTATGGCCCCGTAGGACCGACTGGTTCACAGGGTGATACAGGAGCCCGAGGATCACAGGGACTTCAGGGTGACGCCGGGCCAACGGGCGCAACGGGTTCCCAGGGTCTTGTTGGTGCAACAGGTTCCATTGGGGAAACAGGCCCTCGTGGACTTCAGGGGGATGCTGGCCCAACGGGCGCAACTGGTTCCCAAGGTATTGCTGGCACCGTGGGTGCCACTGGTGCAGCCGGATTAGATGGAACTAATGGGATAGACGGTGCGCCTGGGGCAACTGGAGCAACTGGTCCCCAGGGAGATACGGGCGCAACCGGATCACAGGGAGCCACAGGTTCTCAGGGTCCTATCGGTGACACGGGGCCTCAGGGACTTCAGGGAGAAGCTGGCCCAACAGGTTCACAGGGACTTAAGGGTGATCTGGGCTTAACTGGAGCCACAGGTGCTGGCCTTCAAGGTGAGGCTGGACCCACGGGTGCGGTTGGTGCAACAGGTGATACTGGAGCCACAGGCCCTCGTGGACTTCAGGGTGATGCTGGCCCTACTGGTGCAACTGGTGCAACTGGTGCAACTGGTGCAACTGGAGAAGTTGGTGCCACGGGTGATCAAGGCCCCGCTGGAGAACGTGGATTCCAGGGGATTCAGGGTGATGCTGGCCCAACCGGACCCACAGGATCCCAAGGCCCCGCTGGGGATTTAGGTCCAACTGGAGCCGTAGGCTCTCAGGGAACTAAAGGTGATACCGGGGCCACTGGTCTACAAGGCCCCGCTGGGGATTTAGGTCCAACTGGAGCCGTAGGCTCTCAGGGAACTAAGGGTGATACCGGGTCCATGGGGGCCACAGGCTTGCAGGGTCCAGAGGGACCCATTGGAGCAACGGGTTCACAGGGTGATGCTGGCCCAACCGGACCCACAGGTTCACAGGGACCTATTGGCAACGCTGGACCTCAGGGCAACACCGGGGCAACCGGAGCAAAGGGTGACACCGGATTACAAGGAGTTCAAGGTCCAACAGGGTCACAGGGCCCCATTGGTGATACAGGTCCCACCGGGGCTGTTGGGGCAGTAGGCCCTCAAGGTTCCACTGGAGCAGTAGGCTCCCAGGGACTCCAGGGTATAGTTGGATCCCAGGGTCCAATAGGTCCCACCGGATCACAAGGCTCCCAGGGTATTCAAGGTACAATTGGAGCAACCGGACCCCAGGGTGTTGCTGGTCCAATAGGTCCCACCGGATCACAAGGCCCCCAGGGTGATATTGGTCCTACCGGGGCAGGAATCCAAGGTGTTGCGGGTCCCACCGGAGCCGTAGGCTCTCAAGGTCCCGCTG
>SESF01023174.1_pt1 | contig 23643 bp, 22 predicted proteins | sample 3171521 | NCBI WGS metagenome assembly SESF01 (sample SAMN10866945, study PRJNA518727) | freshwater metagenome | biome: subpolar coniferous forest; feature: holomictic lake; material: water; isolation source: holomictic Lake 227, 6 m and 8 m depth | place: Canada: near Kenora, Ontario | collected...
CCTACCCCTATCGCCTCGACCTGAACAGTTACGATTCCACCATGGCGCTAAGTCTCAGCTGGACTCGTGCCGGGCTTTGGGGCGGCATCCGGTCGGCCCGGAGGGTGTTTCTTTACTTCCCGTGGCCCCGCAACGTAACTTTGTCCGCAAACACTTAGCTCGACTTAGCCCGGCATGAAAACACCGACTCTCCATCTCATCTGCAACGCGCATCTCGACCCCGTCTGGCAGTGGCGGTGGGAGGAAGGCTGCGCGGAGGCGTTGTCCACTTTCGCCACGGCGGTGGAATTGCTGGAGGAACATCCGCAACTTGTTTTCAATCACAACGAAGCCGTGCTCTACTGCTGGGTGCAGGAATATGCTCCGGAGCTGTTCCGCAAGATCCAGGCGCTGGTTCAGGCGGGTCGTTGGTGCATCAGCGGCGGCTGGTTCCTGCAGCCGGATGTGAATCTGCCGGACACGGAGTCGCTGCTCCGGCAGATCACGACGGGCCGGGCTTTCTTTCGCGAGCATTTCGGCGTGGCGCCCCGCGTGGCCTACAACTTCGACTCGTTCGGCCACAGTGCCGGGCTGCCCCAACTGCTGGTGCGGAGCGGCTATGAGATGTACCTCCACATGCGCCCCCAGGCCCCGGACCTCACCCTGCCGTCGGACCTGTATCGCTGGCGCGGGCTGGATGGCTCGGTGATCCTCGCGTTGCGCATTATGGTCGGCCTTTACCACACGGAGCGCGGCAACATCGTGTCGCGGCTGGAAGAGGGCGTGGCCCAGGCGTTGAAGCTAAACCGCGATGTGCCCGTTTTCTGGGGCATCGGCGACCATGGCGGCGGGCCGACGCGCGAGGATTTGCGCTGCATTGACGAATTCATGCGACAGGAAACCCGCGTCAATATTGTTCACAGCACTACGGAATGCCTCTACGACGCATTGCGGGATCCAGGTCGTCAGGCGCCCGTGGTCGAAGGCGAACTCCAGCGTGTCTTCACCGGCTGCTACACTTCGCTGGCGCGGGTGAAGCGGCAGGCGGTGAAGAGTCTCGCCAGCCTGGTCCAGACCGAGGCGCTCCGCACCGCGACGTGGTGGCAACTCAACCAGGAATTCCCCCACCTTCCCCTCGCCGAGGCCTGGCGCGACCACCTGTTCAATGATTTCCATGACATCCTCCCCGGCTCGTGTGTGGAACCCGCCGAGCAGGACGCGCTTGCGCTCTATGGCAAGGTCAGTGAAACCACGCGCCGTCTGCGGCTCGGTGCCGCGGCCGCGTTTAATGCCGGTTGGCCGCAGCGGCTTTACATCCCCGTCACGGTCCTAAACACAAACCCCGCCTGCACGCGCGTGCCGATCGAGGTGGAGGCCATGCTCGACCTCCGCCCCAAGTGGTCGGGAAAATGGCATCTCCAACTCCGCACGCTCGACGGTGCCGCCGTGGCTTGCCAGGAGGAACAGCCTGAGCCGCTGTTGCCGTTCAACGGTTGGCGACGCAAAGTCGCCTTTATGGCCGATCTTCCGCAACTGGGCGTGCAGCACTACTGCCTGGAAATCCGTGAAGGCGAGCGGGTCCAGGAATCCGCCGCGCCGTCGTTGGCGCATCGTGTGGACGCGCAGACCGGCCTGGTCGCCGGCCTCGACGCTGGCGGGGGGCGCGAGTGCCTGTGCGGGCCTTTACCGAAAGCGCTGGTGGTTGCCGACAACGGTGACTCATGGGGCGCCGATCGCTGGAGCTACCGCGAGGTCGTGGGCCAGTTTGAATGCGTAGCGGGAAGTGTGATGGTCATCGAATGCGGGCCCGTCCGCACGATTACCGAATCGGAGCACCGCTTTGGCGGCAGCCGGCTCGTGCTGCACACGGTGGCGTACACCGGCTGGCCCGGGTTGGAGTTCCGCCTGCGCCTCCATTGGCAGGAGGAACGCAAAAGGTTGAAGCTGGCGTTCCCGACGGTGTTTCGGACGCCGACCGTCCTGGGCGAGGTGCTCGGCGGCGCGGTCAGCCGCCCGGCCGACGGCCAGGAGCATGTGCATCGGCGTTGGCTTCTGTTAGAGGGCCCGGTGAACGGACGGCCGACCGCGCTGGCCGTGGTCCATGACGGCTTCCATGGCTTCGATTTCCAGGACGGAGAAATACGCCTCTCGGTGCTGCGCAGCGCCGCCTATTGCCACGAGCAGGGATTCAAGATCGAAGATCGGCCCCTGCGAAAGTTCATGGACCAGGGCGTCCACGAAGTGCGGCTGCTGGTCACCGCGGGGGATGCGGACCCCGTGCGCCAAACCGTCACCGGTTTGGCGGATTGGCTCAGCGCCCCGCCGGCGGTCTATTCCCATCTGCCGATTGGCCAGGCGGCCGGCGACCGGCTCAGGCCGGCCGCATCGCTGCTGCAGCTAAGCCCGCCGTCGATTCGTTTGCTCGCGTGCAAGCAGTCTTTCGCTGGGCAGGCGGTCGTCGCCCGGTTCCAGGAAATGGCGGGACAAACCACGCAAGCGAACCTACAATTTGCCGGAATGAACGCGCCCACGACCCTGACTTTTAAGCCGTACGAGCTGAAAACAGTCTGCCTGGAACGCGACGGCACCTGCCGCGAAGTCAACGTGGTGGCCGAAGCGTCTTCACCACCGGTCTGCCATCGTCAAACTACTACTCCCTAAACCATGAGAACCCTGCTTGCCCTCGCCATAACTACTCTTGTGATCCCAACACATGCTGCCGAAACCAGTGTCACTGTCGTCGCCCGCCCCGATACCGCGACGACCAACGCCTTTTACACCGCCAACCGTCCGCCGCTGCAGCCCAGTCCGCTCCTCGAGCTGCCCATCGGCGCCGTCCGCCCCGAGGGCTGGCTGCGCCGGCAGCTTGAGCTGCAGAACGCCGGCTTCCATGGCCACCTCACCGAGATCAGCGCTTTCCTCAAGAAAGAGGGTAACGCCTGGCTCGACAACACCGGCAAAGGCCACAACGGCTGGGAAGAAGTCCCCTATTGGCTCAAAGGCTTCCAGAACTGCGCCTTCCTCCTCGACGACCAGAAACACCTCGCCGAGGCGCGTGAATGGATCGAAGGCATCTTTCGCAGCCAGCAGCCCGACGGCTGGCTCGGCCCCGGCGAAGGACGCACCGGCGTGGCCACCGACCTGAAGGGCCGCGAGGATTTGTGGCCGAACATGGTCGCGGTGTTCTGCCTCCAGTCGTTTTACGAGCAAACGCACGACCCGCGAGTCATTCCCGCTATAACACGCTATTTCCGCTATCTCCAAGGCGTGCCGGAGGACAAGTTCCTCACCGGATATTGGCCCTCGATGCGCGGCGGCGATCTGCTGTTTAGCGTTTATTGGCTCTACAACCGCACCGGCGAACCGTGGCTGCTCGAACTCGCGCAGAAGGTTCACCGCAAGACCGCCCGCTGGGATCAGGACGTCATCAATTGGCACAACGTAAACGTCGCCCAGGCGTTCCGCGAGCCGACGGTCTATTGGCAGCAGAGTGGGAACCCCCAAAACCTGAACGGCGCGGAGCGGAACTGGCAGAAAGTCCGCGCGCTCTACGGCCAGGTGCCCGGTGGCATGTTCGGCGCCGACGAAAACGCGCGCCCCGGCTACAACGGCCCGCGCCAGGCGATCGAAACGTGCGGCTGCGCCGAGGAGATGCTCTCGGACGAACTCCTGCTCGGCATCACCGGCAACCCCGTCTGGGCCGGCCGCTGTGAGAACGTGGCCTTTAACACCTTTCCGGCCGCTTTCACGGCCGATATGAAGGCGCTGCGTTATCTCACGGCGCCGAACCAGCCGCAGAGCGACAGCGCCAGCAAAGCGCCGGGCATCGAGAATGGCGGGAACATGTTCGAGATGAACCCGCACGATCACCGCTGCTGCCAGCACAACTTCGGCCACGGCTGGCCCTACTTCACGCAGCACGCCTGGCTCGCCACGCCCGACAACGGCCTCGCCGCCGTGCTCTACGCGCCCTGCGTCGCCACGGCGCATGTCGGCGACGGTTCCGAGGTTCGCATCACCGAAGAGACGCGCTATCCTTTCGAGGAGACGGTCACGCTCAAGCTCGCCCTCCCCCAGGGGGCCACGTTTCCGATCTACCTGCGCATCCCGGGCTGGTGCGGCAAGCCGGAGCTCAAGCTCAATGGCCAGACGCTTCCCACCGACACCCGACCGGACAGCTATCTCCGAATCGAACGCGCCTGGGCAAACGGCGATGTCGTGCAAATCCGTTTCCCGATGGAGGCGCGTGTTCGCACCTGGGAGAAAAACCGCGGGACGGCGTCGGTTGAGCGCGGGCCGCTCACCTATTCGCTGAAGATCAAGGAGGACTTCCGGCGCAGCGGCGGCACGGACACTTGGCCAGCCTTCGACATCATGCCGGCGTCGCCATGGAACTATGCGCTCGTTACACCCGCGAGCCTGGAGGTGGTGCGACGCGATTGGCCGGCTGACAACCAGCCCTTCACCGCCGAGGCCGCGCCCATCCAGATCCAGACCAAGGGCCGGCGCCTGCCCGAGTGGACGCTCGACCCGCATGGTTTGGTCCGCGAAGTCCAGCCCAGCCCCGTGCGCACGACCGAACCGGAGGAGACCATCACGCTCATTCCGTTGGGCGCGGCGCGGCTGCGCATCTCGGCGTTCCCTGTCGCGGGCTCTGGTCCGGACGGAATCGTCTGGACCACACCCACCAACTCGCCCATCACCGCCTCCCACTGCTTCGAGTCGGATACGGTAGAGGCGGTGAACGACGGCATCGTCCCGCGCGATTCCAACGACCACGACCTTCCGCGATTCACCTGGTGGCCGAAGCGCGGCACCAGCGAGTGGCTCCAATGGACCTTTGGCCAACCGCGCGCCGTCGGCAAAGTGGAGGTGTATTGGTTCGATGACACTGGCGCGGGTCAATGCCGTGTGCCCGCCGAGTGCCGGCTCGAATATCGCGCGGGCGCGGCCTGGAAACCGGTGGCCACCGCTGCCACGGTGGGGGTGGAGAAAGACCGCTTCAACACGATCACGTTCCCCTCGGTCAGCACCGACGCCGTGCGCCTGGTGGTGAAGCTGCGGGAAGGATTCTCGGGCGGCGTCCTCGAGTGGCGCGTGGCGGACCAATAGCCTCTTCCTACGGATGAACGCCGCCGCGAGACTCAATTCCATGGGAAAACCCCGTATTTTAGTCATCGGCAGCTCCAATACCGACATGATCATGACGCTCGATCGCATCCCGCGACCGGGCGAAACCATCCTCGGCGCCGAGTTTGTCACGGCTGCGGGCGGCAAAGGAGCCAACCAGGCGGTCGCTGCCGCCCGGGCGGGCGGCGATGTCAGGTTCGTCGCCCGGGTTGGCCGGGACATGTTCGGCGAGCAAGCCGTCGCGCGATTCGTGGAGGAGGGTATCAACGTGGAACATGTAGTCCGCGACCACACGGCGCCCTCGGGCGTAGCGCTGATCTTTCTCGCGGCGGATGGCGAGAACAGCATCGCGGTAGCCGGGGGTGCCAACGGCCGCCTCTCGCCGGCCGACGTTAAGAAAGCAGCGCGAGCTATGGCCGGGGCGCGCGCCGTGTTGATGCAGCTCGAAACGCCGCTGAAAACCGTGCAGGCAGCCGCCGAAATTGCGGCTCGGGCAAAAGTGCCCGTCCTATTGAACCCGGCCCCGGCGCGGCCCTTGCCCGCCAAACTGCTGAAGCTGGTTTCCATTCTGACCCCGAACGAGACCGAGTCCGAGCTGCTCACTGGCATCGCGGTCACCGACAAGGATTCGGCGGCTCGGGCAGCGGAAAAGCTTCTTGCCACGGGCGTCGAGACCGTGATTCTGACACTGGGCGCCCGCGGCGTATTCGTGGCTACCGCCTCGACGCGCGAACTGGTTCCCGGCTTCCAGGTCAAGGCGGTGGATACCACCGGGGCGGGCGACGTGTTCAACGGGGCATTCGCCGTGGCGCTCGGCGAGGGCAGACCGCTGCTGGAAGCCGCGCGCTTTGCCAATGCGGCAGCGGCGATTTCCGTCACCCGGTTGGGGGCGCAACCTTCGGCGCCAAAGCGAGCGGAAATCGAATTGCTGCTGGCCCGGCCAAGTCAATCAGCGCGTCCTCGCGCTCGTGCCCGATGAGGAATAGGTCAATGCTGCCACCCGTGTCCAAACACCTAACCCGGATATTTCACGCCCGGCACGAATCGCCGACCGGCCGGAGCGCCGGCTTTCAGCCGGTGCTCCGAATCGCGCTAAGAAATATTCGCGCTAACTCCAGCAGCCTTCCGCTAACGAGTTTGCTCTACTCCGGTGCGTACATCGCCACCTTTGCCTTTTGGAAGGTCGCGCCCGGAGGGGGCAAATCCTTAATGGCTTGGTCATAGTTGACGATGTACTGCCACCAGTTGTTGTAGAACCCGTCGGTGACCCCGCTGGCGTGCGGCAGATGCGTCATCCACCATAAATGGTGGCCGGTGATCCCTGCCCAGCCTCCGATCGTCGCGTTCAGAAGCCTTTTTTGCCGCGGCAACTTCGGGTAGCTCAGCCAGTCGTCGGCGTAAGTCCACACCTTATTGGTGTTGCTCCAATCGTAGTCGCTCGCCGAATTGGGCGCGTAGTGCACTGACCCAACCTCCGACTCGCCCGGGAAATCCTTGTCCACACGAGTGAATTGGTCCCACGGATTCCCGCGTTTCAGTTTGGGATCCCACACGCCCTTGCCCACCGTCAGCGACAGCACGCTCTCGATCCGGTGGCAGTAGCTTTCGAGCATCTCGCCCTCGCCCCGCTCGTAATTCCAGCCCATGATCCAGACCGTCTTGCCAATGTCCGGGATGTCGTAGGGCCGGTAGAACCAGGGGTTCTCCGTCTGGTAGGGAATCAAGTCGCCCGGTGTTTTCCAATGCAGCTCGTCCCAGGCGAAGTAGGGCGCTCCCCAGAGCCAGACCTCGCTCACGTTCTCCGCTTTGATCTTTGCCGGCAGATCGAACTTCTTGAAGAGCCACTGGAAGCTCGTCATCCCTTTGGACGCCTTTTCCCGATCTTTTTCCCACATCGTCAAGAATGTCTCCTCCGTATAGGTGAACCCGTCCCGGAAGGTCGGAAAACCGTCATACTCGATCTTCTCGACCACGCGGTAATTGACGAATCCCCGGCTGGCGGCCCGGGAATCGGCAACCATCCTCTCCGTCAACTGCCAAGGGTCCGACCACTTCAAGTACCCATGCAGCTTGAGTCCATTATGCGTCTTCAGGACCGGATCGATGTTGATAACAATGACGTTGACCGTTTTCGCAGCCTCAGGCTGCGCGGCCACAACGCCCTCCGCCGCCCCGACCTGGGACCACCCGCCCACGGCGCAGACAATCAGAACTGAAACGCAGGATCTCCCGAGGTGCCAAATAAGCCGTTTTCGCCACATAATATGCATTCGTAGCTTTTTGCGGATTCGTTCCGCCAGCCGGGGTTGATAAAGGTCGATTGGTAGCAGCTATTCACTTTCCAACGCCCGGCCCGTTTAGCCGTTGACGCTGCGCGGGTGAGGAAGAATTGGTTGTTGGCCGCACCCACACTGGCCACAGGGTGGCAGGACTCGCTGGCTTGTCAACCGGCGATGGCCTCCGGGATGAGTCTGTTCCAATCCTCGGGCCACTGAAGAAATGCTCCGCCAGGCCCAGGCCGGGAGTGAGGTCGAAGAACCGCAGGAAATCGGCACGGCTGGGAGCCAACCCGACCTTGTTCCGCATCATGTATTCGCGGCTGAAGGCCAGGAACTGCCCCTGCTGACGAGTCGGACCGCCGGGCGGCGGCGCAGCGGATGAAATCTTTGCAGGGGCGGCGGAATCGAGCCGGCGCAGCGCAGCGCCAATAGCCTCGACAGCGGATTCCATCACTGCCTGCGCCTCCAGCGGGGTTTCCGGCATGCTGAGTTTGCCCTCAAGTCTGTCGCGCAACTTCTCGGCCGCGTCGCTCAGCCCCCCTCGCTTCCGGGCTTGCCTGGCGGAGCTGGCGAACATCGGCTTCAGCCTCCGGGTTCATGTAAAGGGCGGACTTCATGGGCCTGGCTGTTGCCGCCCGCCGGCAAGCTTGTTCTGCGGCTTATTCTGCGGCTTGAAGATCGCCAGCCCGGTGAAGCGGCGGCGCTTGTCGAACTGCAGCATCACCGGGAAGTGCCGCAGCAATTTGCGAGGCAGCTCCCAGACAAAGTGGCTGTAAGGTGGCATCTCGCCGCGCTTGTGCTTCCGGACCTCCACCGAAACCATGCAGGTGTCGAAGCGAATCTCAACGCCTCCTTCCGCCAACCGCACCAGCCGGTCCGGCGCTATCGTCCAATCATGCTTCCTGAACCGGCGAGACTGGCTGCGCTGCGGGTTGAGCACTTCCACTTTCAGCTTCGCGCCGTGGAATTGGATCGTGTCGTTGACCACCGTCGCCGCGCTTCGATTGGGAAAGGTGCGCTTGGAAGTTGGCATGGCCCGGTGGCCAATCCGTTTCTTTCCATCCCTCGGCAGCAACAGCCACGACTCCGAGGCACCACGAATCAAGCCGCAGACCTTACAGGCGAACTTCCCTTCACGGGTTTTTCGCCAGCCGCTGCGATGACGGCATTGCAGCGCTAAAAACTCCCACGCCAGCCCGAGCTGCTGATATACCTCCGCCAGCCGCTCTGCCTCCGGCCCCGCACGCTTCAGCGCCGGATGGCACGAGACAAAGTCCATGCTGCGGATGAGCTGGCGCAGCTTCCGTTTCAAGTCGGCGGTTGTGGACCTGCTATTCATTTTGCGACTTGTGCCTTCATGTATAGTTAGCCGGTCGCGAAGGCAGTGTGCAAGAGCGAAGCGAATAACCCTCGAAAAAGCAGCTCAACCCACCAACCACGCGAAATGACGCTAAACAGACCCATTTACGGTATGGCTCCCGCTCACCCGTCCGGTGCCCCCTGCAAGTAAATCTATCTGCTCCTGTTCGCGTTGTTTAGCGTCTTTAGCGGGCAAACGCCGTTTTTAGGATAATTGGGCCGGAGTGGCGTAACACCCTTCAGGCTATAAGCTTACGTCGGAATTCGACAGGCTCTTCCGGGGCGCCAATCGCGCCGTCCTCCCGGAACCCCACCGACGAGGCCAACCGTTGCAATCTGAGACACGTAACGCCAGAAACGCTCCAGAAAGCGCTATATGTGGGGTTCTCTGAAAGCGGCCGGCCCCTACAGGTAGTGTGCCTTGGCTGGTCCCGATTTCCAGTCCCAGCAGCGCGCTGCGCAGGGCAGGCCGGACGAGCCTGAGGCACTGCGCCCGGTTCAGCCTCGACTTTCGCTACCGGAAACTCATGGCGGGATGATAACGCCGCTGTGCGCCATCTGCATCCGGCTCTGCCACGCAGTTGCTTGCGCACGGATACACCTGCCATCCCGTCTTACCGCGAGATTTGCCCAGCGCGATCAGGAACTTCTGGCTAACCAGCGGTGCGGCCAGAAGGCAGACTCTATCTGTTGTTCGTGTCGCTTCGTGGCGAGGCTTGCATCGAGCGAGTAGAAGGAGTAACAGTGAAGGCGATCATGAGTTCGCTACCCTTTCGTTTTGCCGCTGAAACCTACACCTGGTTCATGAAGGATGAGGGCCGCGCCCACGCCGGGCGCATCGGGCATATGATCCAGGTCACCAGCCGAGCCGGGTTTGCCGGCTTTTCCCCGAGCCATTCGTGGATGGGGGACTATTTCGAAGCCGGCCGGCTGGAGCCGGCGCTGAAGGACGCCGGGCTGCAATTGGCCGCCATCGCGCTGGTGCTGCCGTGGAATCTGCCGGAGGAAACTGCGCGCGAGCGGGCCGAGGCGGATGCCACCATCGCCTTGTTGAAGCGTTTTCCCGGCGCGGCGCTGTGCCTGGTGCAACTGCCGGAAGGGCGCCACGACCTCGAATTACGGCAGCAGAACCTGGTCGCGAATCTCAACACCGTGGCCCGCCGGGCAGCCCAAGCCGGCGTGCCCGCGAGCTTTCATCCCAACTCCCCGCCTCACTCGACGAACCGCACCGCGGCAGACTACCGGGCGATTCTCGAGCGGCTCGACGCGTCGGTGACTGGCTGGACTCCCGATGTCGGTCATATCGCCAACGGCGGCATGGACCCGCTGCAAAAAATGATGGAATACGCGCCCCTCATCAACCTGGTACACTACAAGGACTGGGACGGAAACCCGGACTTCGCGCTGATGGGCCGGGGCAAGGTTGACCTCGTCGGCGTCACCCAGTGGCTGCTCGATCGCCACTATGCCGGCTGGATCGTCTGCGAAGATGAAGCCCACCAGGCCATCGAGGATCCCGATGGCGTGACCCTGCACGATGGCCAGTGGATCAAGGAGACGCTGATTCCGGCGTTGAAGCTCAGCGCCTGACCCTCACCTGCCATGCCCACGATTACCACCAACGGCATTCGACTTTACTACGAAGAACGCGGGGCCGGCGAACCGGTGCTGCTGATCATGGGCATCACCGCGCCCGGTTCGGTGTGGGAGCGGCACGCGGCGTTCTGGTCGGAGCGGTTCCGCTGCCTCCTGCCCGACAACCGCGGCGTGGGGGACACCGACAAGCCGGCGGGCCCCTACACGAGCGCGATGATGGCGGACGACCTGGCCGGCCTGCTCGACCACCTCGGTTTGGCGCAGGTCCGCGTCGTGGGTTGCTCGATGGGCAGCATCATCGCCCAGCAACTGGCGTTGCGGCACCCGCAGCGGGTGCGCTCCCTAGTGTTGATGTGCCCGTGGGCGCGCTGCGATGCGTACGCCCAAGGCATCTTCGAGCATATCAAGACCATCAAGGCGCGCCTCCGCCCAGAGGAGTTCGCGTCGTATATCCAGCTCCTCATTTTTTCGAAGACCACTTGGGATGACGCCCAGGCCCTGGCCGAGCTGGTTGACGGTCGGCGTGAGGCCGCCCGGAACTCGCAACCGCAGCCGCTGCACGCGCTGGAGGCTCAGGCGGCCGCCTGCACCGCGCACAATGCCCTGGCGGAGCTGGGCCGCATCAACTGCCCGGCGCTTGTGATCGGCGGTGAGGCGGACATTTTCACACCACGCTGGATGGCCGAGGAAGTCGCGTCCGGTATTAACGGCGCGGAATTGCACCTGTATCCTGGCGCCGGGCATGCTTTCCACTGGGAGCGCATTGGCGACTTCAATCCCCGGGTGCGCAACTGGCTGGCGGCGCACTGACCGCGGTGCTGACGGGACGGTAGCTCCGCCAGGCGCCTGGCGTTTCATGGGAGATCGTCTAGTCCCTGCTGCATCATGCTCCGGCCTCGCCGATGCTCTCTACGCAGAGGCCAAACGGCTCCGGTTCCGGCAAGTGCCATTCCCGGGGTTGCATGCGTCGCTTGGTGATTGCTCTGGCGGGATTGAGCGCCCTTGCCCCTTTTTCGCTGACCACGTCCAGCTTCATCCTTAGAGTGCTCACCGTTATTATAAACGCTGGCGCTGTATTTGACTGCGAACTTCCTCGACCATTTCGGGCAATCCTCTTGGCTGACTTTGATGAAATCTTCCAAGCGCAATTTGGCTACGCTGATCACGGCGGTCTTGAGACGCTGTCGAAAAAGCTTGCCCCGGATGCGCAAGCGGGCGAAATAGATGGCAGATGACTTGTAACGGACCAGATTGGCAACGGGTGTTTTCACCCCATCAGATTGGCGCTCGGTATTCTCTGCCGTTGCTCAGTGGGGCGACTTTTCAAGCAAAGAGTGTCAAATTGCAGTATCATATTGTCATCAGCCCAATCTTCTGTCCAATATAAGTTATTGATTGGCCATAGGTTGGGCCCATAGCTCAGCGGTTAGAGCAGGCGACTCATAATCGCTTGGTCGGGGGTTCAAATCCCTCTGGGCCCACCATTCCTGCCGAGGTGGAACCGCGATGGTCGTTAAGCTGAAAAGCGGCATTTAGTCCACTTTTTAGTCCACTACACGTCCGAAGGTGACAGCCGCGTGTAGTCATGATGAAACACGTCGCTGATGGTATATATCGCAACCCGGAATCCGGGGTGTACTTTGAAAGGCCGTGGATTGATGGCCGGAGGACTTGGCGCTCGCTGGAGACCGAAAACCTTAATCTCGCCAAGGAAGTGCTGCATCGCCGCAGATCTGGGGTAAAGCAAAACGGGCACAAGCAAGCCGACCCTGGCCTCTCTCACCGTGCCACCAGAAGCCGTGCGCGGCCTTCGATACAACAATGCCCAGTGGCATCTTTACGTGTCAGACCCTGACCCAATGGCTGTTTTGCGATTCAAGCTCCTGGCTCAGGCGATCGAGGAGGCAGCGCGCGAGATTCAGCGCAATCCCGCAGACCGCGACTTGAAGCCCCTCACACCGCACGACGGCTCAGCATCAGAAACTCGGCGCCGCGTGAGTTGCTCCTGCTCGACAGCCTTGGTCGTGCTGTCGTCGTGACTACCAACCTGGTGCCCCATAGGCTCCACCCGCCCCCTACCGTCGGTTTGCAGCACCAGATACCCAATCCGCTTCCGGGTGCCAGCTTGACCCCTGAGGTTTCCGGGCGGTTGCGAGGTGCCCACGAAAGCGCTCCGCCGTTCCAATTTCTACCAACCGTCCCACCGCCGTCGATGCCCTATCTTGGCAGCCTGGATGAGTTCGGCAACACCTCCCTTCGGCCCGGTGCCCTCGTCAACTTCGTCCCGCTTGAAGCTCCCATCGTGGGGACTAAGTACTGGCTCTCCCAATATGGCCTTCGCTACTCGCTGGAACAGACCTGCACCCACGTTAACATGACCGACGTGAAGAAGGGCGACAACAACCTCGACTATTACACCTTCGACTTGAAGACGAAGTGGGCCATCTTCGACGCTCCCGCCTCAGGCACGGCTGGCTGGATCTCAGCCCAAGTGGAGGCCAAGACTGGACTCGAGGTCAGCAACGAGAAGGAATCGGCCAAATCCAACCTCGGCACCCTCACTGATCCCACCGGTATTTGGTCCAGCGTGAATGGGGTCCGCCTCCCTGAATTCGCCTGGCAGCAGTCTCTGATGGGCGGCGAGGTCGTCGGGGTGGCAGGCATGGTCAGCCAGCGCAATTATCTGGATGGCAATGCGGCGGCTCACACCGGGCGCGGCGAATTCGTCAACTCCGGTCTAATCAACTCCCAAGTGATACCGCTCGCGCAATACAACCCTGGCCTCAACCTCCAATGGCAGCCTGTGGACGAATGGTATGGGATGTTTGGCGCCTCCGCCGGCAACGCTCAGGCCGGCTTTCTGCCCTGGACTGATCTCAGCCTGAACACCTGGTCGCTGGTTTGGGAGCTGGGCTACGCGCCGAAGGATTTCCTCGGCCTCGGGCCGGGTGTCTACCGCATCCAGCCCTTTATTGCCGAGTCCGGCGGCCCCTCTCAGCCAGGGCTTGGTTTTAACCTCCAGCAGCAGCTCGGCCCTCATTCTCCCTTCGCGTTGTTCGGCCGCTTCGGCGTCGCCGGCACGGAAGTTCCCTCCGACGCATCCGCCCAGATCGGCACCGGCTTTTTGGTCCATGCGCCGCTGCGGCACCTCGGGCTTATTCCCCGGTTGAGCAATGATCTGTTCGGCGTCGGTTTGGCCTGGAGCCAGCCCGCCAGCACGAGCAAGACTATCTATCATGAGAACGAATATGTCCTGGAGACATTTTATACCCTCCAGCTCAGCCCCACTATCAGGCTCCAGCCGGACCTGCAAGTCGTATGGAACCCCGCCTTCAATCGGGACGCCGGCCCCGCCATCGTGTCCCAAATACAGGTCGTCCTCGCCTGGTGAAAACGGTGGGCGCTCAGCGACGGGCAGCGGACGCCCGCCCTGCCCGGTACGGCGGATTCCGCGAGCTTGAGGCAGCCCTGCCGGGCCATGGTGATCGCGATGATCCATTTGCCGAAAGGCCCCAAAATAGCTAAGGTCAAATAACGCGAGACAATCAACGACCGCTTTAGAATACTAAGACGACACTAGACCATGAAACCCAGGATTCTCCTTGCTTCCCTGGCCTGCGCCTTGGCGCTGGCGACCACCACCTGCGCCGAACAAAGTGGCGCGGGACATTACATTTCGGGCATGTTCTCCGACTTCAGCACCACATTGCCGAGCGAACCAGGCTGGAGCTTCCTGAACTTTGGCCTTTGGTGCGACAACGCCAGGGCGGGGGGTGATCGGTGATCAGTAACCAGTGTTCAGTAATCAGTGAACAGTGAACAGTGAAAGGCGAAAATTGAATGCAAGGTACAAGCGACGGATCAAAGAATTACACGTCCACCAGTGGGCTCCCTGGCTACTGCACGCCGGGCACTGACCACCACCACCGATTACTGATTACTGATTACTGATCACTGCTCGCTGCCCACCGATCACCGATTACAGACTACGGACCACAAATGACCCACCCCGCCACCTGCCCCTCGCCACTCCCTACTGTCTTCCTGCTCGACGACGACCCGGAGATGGTCAAAGCCCTGACCCGTCTGCTGCGCGCCAAGCGGTTCGAGGTGCGGGGTTTCACGTCCGTTCGCGCGTTCCTCGATGCCTGCCACCCGCAGGACACCGCCTGTCTGGTGCTGGACGTGGCGATGCCCGAGCTGGACGGCTTGGAGTTGCAGCAGCGTCTCGCCCACCAGGGTATTCTGATCCCCATCATTTTCCTCACCGGGCACGGTGACATACCCATGAGTGTGCGCGCCATCAAGGTCGGTGCGACCGATTTCCTCACCAAGCCCGTGGATGCGGCTACGCTGGTCCGGGCCGTGCGCGCCGCCCTTCAGACGGCGGAGACCCGACACCAGACCATCCTGGAGACCGCGGCCTTGGCTGTCCGCCTGGCCAGCCTCACACCACGCGAGCGCGAGGTCATGGAGCACGTCGTCGCCGGCCAGCTCAACAAGCAGATTGCCGCCGACCTCGGCACCGGGGAACAGAACATCAAGATCCACCGCGCTCACGTCATGCAGAAAATGGCCGCCGAGTCCCTCGCCGATCTCGTTCGCGCCGCCGAGCGACTGGGAGTGGGGAAATCAGTAATCAGTATTCGGTAATCGGTAATCCCACGCGGTAGCCTCAGACCACGGGCCACTGGCCACTGAATACTGATCACTGATGACTGATCACTCCCCTCTGCCCCCGGCCCCCTCCCTTAACTAAGGTCTAATAGCGCCGAGCCGCCAGATGCCGCTATGGTTCCCGCCAGATGCCAACTCCAAGACAAGTCCTTGCAGTGCTGGATGACGAGCCGGAGCTGCGGAAAGCGCTTCGCCGGCTGCTCACCGGCCGCGGCTACTGTGTCGAGGAATATGCGCACGGGAACGATCTCCTCGCTGCTGTAGATTCGCACCCACTGGACTGCCTGCTGCTCGACTTGCACATGTCGGAGGTCAACGGCTTCGACGTCCTGGCGGCTTTCCAGTCACGCCATATCCGTGTGCCGGTCATCGTCATCACCGCCCACGATGAACCCGGCACTGCGGAGCGGGTGCGCGCGCTCGGCGCTGCCGCATACCTCAAGAAGCCAGTCGATCGCGATGCCCTGCTTTCCGCCATCGAGGCCGCCATCTCGCCTCCATCGACATCCTCGCGCCCTCCGAAACTCACCACTGGTAGCTGATAACCGATTACTAATTTGAAACCAATCACCCTTAAACCCACCCTCCTTTCCCTCCTGCCCGCCGCGCTCCTGGCCTTCAGTTCCTGCCCGACCGAGCCCAAAGGGGAAGGCGCCGGCTTCACCGCAACTCAGCCGGGAGTGCCGGGCGGTGTCGTAGTCCAAACCTTCACGGTTCGTCCGGACGTGGATATGACGCAGCACGCGGTGGGAGACGAAGTGGTGTTCAGCACCACCGAGGCCGTGGCCATCTCGGTCGAGAAACCGTGAACTCCCTTTCCAACCCTACTCAGCGTGGCGGAGTCGCCACTAAAGCAGCCCAGACTTCCTGTCTGGCCGTGGCGCTGGTGGCCGCTCTTAATGTGTGGTGGGCGGGCACGCAGCCGGTGGCAGCGCAACTGCTGCCGGCCAAGCCGGCGGCCCCGGACTTCGCGCCCACTATTCCCAATCAAATACCCGCACCCACGACCGCGCCGGCCGGCATGGTGTGGATTCCCGGCGGCGAATTCTCGATGGGATGCTTGACTCCCAGCGAAGGTCATTGCACGGCCGCCACGATGAACTCGGTGAAAGACTCGCAGCCCATCCACCGGGTTTATGTGGACGGCTTCTGGATGGATAAAACGGATGTGACCAACGACGAGTTTGATAAATTCGTCCAGGCCACCGGCTATAAGACCATCGCAGAGATCGCGCCGACCAAGGAGCAGTTTCCCACCGCGCCGCCAGAGAATCTGGTGGCCGGTTCCACGGTCTTCACGCCCACGCAGGAACCGGTGCCGCTCAATAATCATTTTCAATGGTGGAGTTATGTGCCTGGCGCGAACTGGCGTCATCCCGCCGGGCCGGACAGCGATATTGAAAGCAAGGGAAACTATCCGGTGGTGCAAATCGCCTACGCCGACGCGGCGGCTTACGCGAAGTGGGCAGGCAAACGGCTGCCCACGGAGTCGGAATGGGAATTCGCCGCGCGCGGCGGCTTGACCGGCAAAACGTTTGCTTGGGGCGACGAGTTGAAACCCGGCGGGAAATGGATGGCGAACATCTACGAAGGCCAGTTCCCTGTGAAGGACACGGGTGAGGATGGTTTCGCCGGCATCGCGCCAGTCGCGCAATTTCCGCCGAGCGGCTATGGGCTTTACGACATGGCCGGCAACGTCTGGCAATGGTGCAGTGACTGGTATCGGCCGGATACTTATGCGCGGCTTAAGCTGGCGGGCGGGGATGCCGTGGTGCGCAATCCCCAAGGCCCGCCGTCCAGCTACAAACCCGGCGATGACCAGCCCCAGCGGGTGCATCGCGGCGGCTCATTCCTTTGCACCGACCAGTATTGCACTCGTTACATGGTGGGGACGCGCGGCAAAGGTGACATTGACACCGCCAGCAATCATCTCGGCTTCCGCTGCGTCAAGGATCGGGGACCCGTGGCGGGAAAGGAGCCGGCGGCAAAATGAATGCCACCGGAATCCAGCCTCCGCCCATGCCCGCCGGCTTCAAGGTCGCCGAGGTGAGTGTGCCACCACTTGCCACTTCCCACCCGGTGGACAAATATGACGCTCCCTCAGCGCTCGGCAGCCAGGCTCGGCGCCGGTTTCATGTCATGGCCAAGCCGGCTGGTTCCGCCTGCAACCTCGATTGCACCTATTGCTTCTACCTTAGCAAAGAGCACCTCCCGAACGGGCCGGGCGTGGGCCGCATGTCCGACGAAACGCTCGAGCAATTCATCCAACAATACATCGCCGGCGTGACCGGGCCGGAAGTGGTGTTCTCCTGGCAGGGCGGCGAGCCGACGTTGATGGGGCTGGAGTTCTTCCGCAAGGTCGTCGCGCTCGAAAAGAAGTACGCCAAGCCATTCCAGAGAATCGAAAATGACCTGCAGACCAACGGCACGCTTATCAACGAAGATTGGTGCGCGTTCCTCAAAGAGCACCGGTTCCTCGTGGGCCTGAGTATTGATGGCCCCCGCGAACTCCACGACCAGTACCGCGTCACGAAGGGCGGGAGGCCCACGTTTGACAAGGTCTTCAACACCGTCAAGCTCTTGCAGCGGTTCGGCGTTCCGTTTAATACCCTGACCCGTGTCAACCGGCACAATGCCCGCAAGCCGCTGGACGTTTACCGCTTTCTCCGGGGTGAAGTCGGGTCCACCTACATGCAGTTCATTCCCCTCGTCGAATACAAGGGTTTCGAGCAGACCGCGCCGCACAAGTGGGATAACGACGCCTTGCCCCGCGACGGCGACCCCGAGGCCCGGCCGGGCCATCCGCATTCCATCGTGACCGATTGGTCGGTGGACCCGGAGGACTGGGGCTATTTCCTGTCCAAGACCTTCGACGAATGGCGCCGGAATGCCCTGGGCAAGGTTCTGGTGAACCACTTCGAGACGCTGGTGTCGCAGCATCTGGGCCGGGGCTCCCAGCTCTGCATCTACGGCGAATTCTGCGGCAAGGGCCTGGCCGTCGAACATGACGGCGGCGTCTATTCCTGCGACCACTACGTCTATCCGGAGTATCGCATTGGCAACATTAAGGACAGCGCGCTCGACGCCCAGGCCTTTTCCCGCACGCAGGTGAAATTCGGCTACGCCAAGAACGAAACCCTGCCGGCCTATTGCCGCCAATGTCCTTATCTCACCGACTGCTGGGGCGAATGCCCGAAGAACCGGATCATCCGCGCCGCGGACGGCGAGCCCGGCCTGAACGATCTCTGCCGGGGCTTCAAGCAATTCTTCGCCCACGCCCTGCCCGAAGTGGAGCGCATCGTCGCGGACCTGCGGAGGCAACCGCTTCAACCCCGGAGGCGCATGTGAGTGGGAAGGGAAAGTTATCAGTGACCGGTAATCAGCAACAACAGTGAGGAACACGCTACGAAAAGGCGAGTTCGACGAACTAGCCCAGGCGCTCCCCCTCTCCCCCGGGGAGCGGGCTGGGGTGAGGGCGAGCGTTTCCCTTTCAAGCAAAGGGATCGAAAACCTTCACGCCGGCCTGCTGGAAATCGCGGGTATTGCGCGTGGCGACCGTGAGGTCATGCAGGAGCGCGGTCGCGGCGATGAGGCTGTCCTTGTATGGCATCGCGCCACCGGAAGCGCGGAGCTTCGCGAGCAACTGCGCCCAGCATGTGCCGGTGGCGGCATCAATCGGCAGACAGACGAGGTTCTCAACCCCCGCCGCAAACCAAAGCTCGAAACGCTTTCGGCGCTGCCCGGGGGCCATCAGCTCAATGCCGAAGCGGATTTCGCCGAGGATGATCGGATCCACCACCAACTCGGCTTCGTTGGCGCGGAGCCACTGCAGGACCTTCAGTTCGGGCGCAGGCTTCGTGGCCTCGCTCAACACATTGGCATCAACGAGGAAGGTCACTCAAAAGATGGAATTTTGATGTCGTCGGTGGTCTCAGTGAGTTCCAGCGGCCGGAACCAGCCTTTCTCAGGGCATTTCAAAAGCCAGTCCACCAACCCCTCATTCCTTCGGCGCTTCACTCGTTTTAGCCGATATTCACCGCTATCAATGCGCTCGACCTCGAACTGCTGGCCGGGCTTGATGCCGTCCTGCTGGCGGATTGCGGCGGGCAGAACAATTTGCCCTTTACTCGACACAGTCGTTGTCATTCCCAGTAAGATACCGTCTTACCCGGCCGCCGTCCATGCTGGAAACATCCTGATTACTGATCACTGTTCACTGAATACTGATCACTCGCTCGCCGGCCCCCCCGCCCCTAGCCATCAACCACTGACCACTGCTTACTGTTTACTGATTACCGGTCACTCCACCACCGACAACCCGGCTTCAGGACTCAATCCTCGGCAATTCCTTGAACGGGTTAAATACCTTCAACCCGGGCCGCCGGAAGTCCTTGTCATTACCTGTCACAATCGTCAGATCGTGGCGGCGGGCCGTCGCGGCGATATAGCTGTCCTCGACTGGCATCGGTTGACCGGCTTGCTCCAGCAGAAACTTCTGATCCGCCCAAACATGGGCCGTGGCCACATTGAAGCTGAGGATTCTGCCCTCGAGCGCTTCGACACTTCGGTGCAGCCATTCCTGCAAGCGTGTCCGCGTGCGGCCTTCCTTCGTTCGCACCCAGTAAGCGATTTGGGCGAGCACCGTCGTGCTCGTGTAGCACACGTCCTGTTCCCGCTCCAACCATTCAATCACGGCACGGTCTCCGTGCCGCTTTGCCGGTTGACTGAGCACGTCCGCATCCAGCAGCCAGCTCATAGCTTGAGTCTCTTGGGCAGCTCCCGGCTCCGCGGTGGCAGATCGTCCATCGACACTGGGCATTGCTTCCAGACCTCCAGCCAGTTCGGTTTTCGTTTCAGCCGGCGCAGCAGGACGATGTCGTCCTCCGCGTCGAAACTGGCCTCGAACCGGTCGCCCGGTGCGGCGGGCGCCAGCGCGGCCGGGATGCTCACGCGGCGTTTGGCATCAAGTGTTACGATCATGGTGGGAACATCCCACAGCGGCCGTAAATTGTCAATTCTTACACACGGACAGCCATCCTGGCCACCGGTTGCTCAATACTCGGCCACTCACCACTCGCCACCCGGGGTGTCTCCGTTTGCTCCCTTGGCCCGTCACTTGCCACCAGCCACTCGAAGAATTTGCCCGGCGCTGAATGAATCGAACCGCGCGACGGACAGGAAACGCAGTTAAACAACAAAGAACAAATTAAACAATGAGAACAAAACAAATACAGCACGTCGGCTTGTCCCTGCTGACAGCGGGCGCGGCGTTTTACGGCGTCACCTCCACCGTTCAGGCGGCGGACAAGAAACCCAACATCGTGGTCATTATGGGCGATGACATCGGCTGGTTCAACATCGGCGCCTATCATCAGGGTATGATGTCCGGGCGGACCCCGAACCTCGACAAGCTCGCCAAAGAAGGCATGAGGTTCACCGACTACTACACCGAGGCGAGCTGCACGGCGGGTCGCGCGGCGTTCATCACTGGCGAGCGGCCAATCCGTACCGGCATGACCACGGTCGGTCAGGCGGGGGCGAAACTCGGGCTGCCCGCTGAGGCATGCACGATTGCCACCGCGCTCAAAGACATGGGTTATGCTACAGGCCAATTCGGCAAGAACCACCTGGGTGATCTCAACGAGTTCCTGCCCACCCTCCACGGGGAATGGCGCTTACTATAGACTGTGGAAGGGTCGCCCTGGTTACGGGCATTCGATGGATATCGAGCTGACGGGCGCCTCTCACCCAGTTTTGGCGTGATCCCGCGCTGGTGTTACTGACCAGCCGGGCTCCCAAGAACTCAAGTCGGCAGTTTTTCCTGTGCTTTCCTGCCCCTTTCGGGCCAAATTAGGGCATGCCATCGCCAGGGTTGCTTTTGAAATTAACCAGCGTCACCCGGCGCTACGAAGCGCTGGGCAAGTCCGGCGCATTGACCGTGCTCGACGACGTCTCGCTCGAAGTCGCGTGCGGCGAATCCGTCGCCATTGTCGGCCCGTCCGGTTCAGGCAAGAGCACCTTGCTTCAGATCATCGGCACGCTCGATCGGCCGACCACCGGATCGGTCGCGCTCAACGGGCAGGACCTGAGCACTCTGGACGATCAGCAACTTGCCGCAGTGCGGAACCGTCAAATCGGGTTTGTGTTCCAGTCCCACTATCTCCTGCCACAATGCACCGTTGTGGAGAACGTCCTCGTGCCAACCCTCGCCTGTGCGGAGGCGGCGGCGCGCGAGGGGGCCGGCGAACGAGCGGGACGCCTCCTGAAGCGGGTTGGCCTGGGCGAGCGCATGGCCCATCGCCCCGGCGAACTTTCCGGCGGCGAACGTCAGCGCGTCGCCGTCGTCCGCGCGCTCATCAACCAGCCCCAGCTCCTGCTCGCCGATGAGCCAACCGGCTCACTCGACCAAACCTCAGCCCGCGAGCTCGGTCAACTGCTGCTGGAGATGAATCGCGAGGAAGGCGTGACGTTGATCGTTGTAACGCACGCCCGCGAACTAGCCCAGCGGATGGGGCGAGTGTTGGAGCTGAAGGATGGGTGCCTGGTGCCGCCAGCAACCGGAGCCTAGAAAATGAGAGGCAAAGTGGCGCGCAGCTTCGGTATAGGAGCGCAGCCTTTAGGCTGCAGAGGCATGGACTCTTCAGTAGCCTCTCGATCTTGCGGACGCGCTTCAGTCACTTGGACGCTTCTGCAGCCTAAAGGCTGCGCTCCGCCAATGGTATGACCTTCTGGCAGCTCATCCGCCGCAACCTCCGCTACCACGCACGAGCCCATCTCGGAGTGGTCCTCGGCGCCGCCATCGGCAGCGCCGCCTTGATAGGCGCGCTGGTGGTGGGAGATTCAGTACGGGAGAGCCTCACCAGCATGGCCCTGCGCCGGTTAGGTAACATTCACTTTGCCCTCAGCACGCAGGATCACCTCTTCCAAACGGGTTTGGGGCCGCGCCTTCGCAACACTCAGGCGAGAGTCGCCGTGCGCACTCACACTGCGACCCCTCCCACAGACCTGACCTTCCGTAGTTGGTCGGAAGCCTGGGCGCTGGCACTTGCCGGTGTCGTTACCAGGCAGGACGGTACCGCGCGCGCCAACCGTGTCAATATACTCGGAGTGCAGCAGGATACGTGGTCGAATCTGGCCAAGTGGGATAAGCTGGCCCCGGAGGTCTGGGTTATAGGCCCGGACGAGGATAAGCTGGACAGTGGTCGGATGTCGGCCGAGGAGTTTAAACGTTGGCAGCGCATCACCGCGCAGTGGATTGCCGGTGAGACAGCGTTCATCAATCAAACCCTGGCCCGACAACTAGCTGCCCGTGAAGGAGATGAATTTATTCTGCGAGTGCGCAAGCCTACAGCCCTGGGGCTGGACGCGGCGCTCAGCCCACGTAACGAAGACACAGTAGCCGTCCGGCTTAAGGTCGGCGCGATTTTGACGCACGACACCCTGTGCGACTTCAGCCTTATAGCGGAGTCGGCTCCTCCCGCAAACCTGTTTCTAAACAAGGGAGTACTTGCCGACAAACTTGGTCTCCCAAACGAAGCCAACTTGCTCGTCACCACTCAAATCAGCGCGGAGCGGCGATACAACGAGCGGGACCGCCTGCGCGACCAGGCAGCCTACTGGTTACTGATGCATGCGCCTCGGCGCAGCGCAAGCCAAACCGCCCCAATGAGAGGGATCACCCACCCAAATCGTGCCAGCGTTGCCGAACGCGTTGCCGACAAGCTGAAGTCCAGACGCGAGGTGCCAATTCCTGACGAACTGGCCTTGCCCTGGCTCAAGACGGATCTGGCCCGGGCGTGGCTGCCTGAAGATGCCGGCTTGTCGGTGAAGGCGATCGTGTTGCCGCCGCTATCCACTGACGGCAAGCACGTCAGGCCAGCCGTCGAGTTGACTAGTTCACGCATCTTCCTCGAACCGTCCGTCATTGCCGCCGCTCTCAAACCCAGAACTGCCCTTCTCACCAACCGTGAGGACTTCCAGTCCGACAAACCGGACGACATCGCCTACGCCCAGTTTGTCACCAACGGCGTGCGTATTCTAACTTACCTGGCAAACCTCATTCAGGCGCGCGGCCGCGCCACGCCCTATTCGATGGTCACGGCCGCAGATGGCCCGTTCGTGCCTGCGGATATGCGCGACGACGAGATTCTCGTAAACCAGTGGCTCGCGGACGACTTGCAAGTCAAACCCGGCGACGCCGTTGCCATGAGTTACTACCTCGTGGATTCCGGCAGTCGTCTGGCCGAGCACACGAACTCTTTTCGCGTGCGCGGGATTGTACCGCTCAAAGGCCCCTACGCGGATCACACGCTGATGCCCAACTTCCCGGGACTAGCCAAAGCCGAGAGCACGCATGACTGGGATGCCGGCTTCCCGCTCGTTTACCCGATCCGCGACAAGGACGAGGCCTACTGGAAAGCCTACCGCGGCACGCCGAAGGCGTTTGTTACTCTGGCGGCGGGTCAGGCTATGTGGGCCAATAGGTTCGGGACGCTCACAGCCATCAGGTATGACGTGCCAACTAACACCTTTGCCAGCACTGTCCGCGAAGCCGTCCATCGTAACCTGCTGGCAAATTTGCGGCCGGAGGACGTCGGCCTCCGTTTCGAGCCTGTCCGCGCGC
>SESF01013927.1_pt1 | contig 23640 bp, 18 predicted proteins | sample 3171521 | NCBI WGS metagenome assembly SESF01 (sample SAMN10866945, study PRJNA518727) | freshwater metagenome | biome: subpolar coniferous forest; feature: holomictic lake; material: water; isolation source: holomictic Lake 227, 6 m and 8 m depth | place: Canada: near Kenora, Ontario | collected...
TTGTCGAGATTGCCTGTTGTTTTATGAAAATTTCCAATACGATCCAACAATGGGCTTGTTTTTTCGTTTTGCAGTAAAAATAAGGTATTATAATATAATGTTTCAGCGTATCTTGTGTAAAGGGTTCCTTTATCATAACTGATGTTTGGCAAATGGCCAGTTCCAGTTTCATACTCAAGCTTTTCGGTGAGTGTCGCGATCATTACTTCGCAATGATCAAAGAGCTCTTCCTTGTTCTGGTGTCGGGTAACCTCCTGCACGACAGGGCTGCACTTGAAGCTGTTGGTTGTGTCATTAAATTCGAGCCACCCTTTTTTTGCCAGGTTCAGCAGGTTGATATCGAGATTGTCGGCACCGGGAAGCAGCTCTTCAAGAGTCGTAAAGCTTATCGGTTCAGCCGGTAGCACTGCAAACACCGAGAGCATCGTTTTTTCAGCCTCTTCAAGGTCGCTGAGGTCGTACATTGCCGCAAGAATATCTGCCGCTTTTTCCTTGTGTAGTCCAAACCCGTCACCGTGATAGGCAATGCTGATGGTGCCACTCAGGCTTAGCCCGAACAACCCCTTTTTTTGCAGGTCACTGAGCAAATCGCTTAGCGTATATCGCTGGCGAAGCTTGTTATTGAAGTTGCCAAGATTTTTTGCAAGCAGTTCGATAACGAGCGTGTTGTAGCCGACCGCCTCCAAAATTTTCTGCAGCAGGTTATCTTCTTTACGGTTGTGGTTTGGGTAAAGTCTTGTAAAAAGAGTGATTGCATTTTTTTCATCAAGCGGCCTTATTGCATGTACCTCTGCATGTTCAAACTCAGTGATTCGTGTCGTAAGCAGCAGATGAAAATTGGAACAGGCATTGAGAGCGTGGTAATGCGATTCAAGATCATCAAGGCTGTTGGCGTTATCAATGACAAGAAGACAAGGTTTGTTTAATTCTGCCATTTCGCAAAGCAATACTTGAAGCCGCTCCTCTTCCGTCATTCTTTCGGGGAAGGTAACCTGCAATGGATAAGCAAGGGTGAGAATGGCATCATGCAGACTTTTTTCAGCAAAAACCCATGCTAAATGGGTGTACTCTTGATGGTACGCTTGATAGTACTTTGACGCAAGGGTTGTTTTGCCAATTCCGCCCTCTCCATTGACCAAAAGCAGCAGGTTATTGCCATTGAAGAGTTTGTCGTGAATGGCTTCAAGCTCCTCTTCACGGCCTTGGAAAACTTGCGGTACAAAGGGGATTGTCCCAAGGTGTTTATTGATTTTTTTACCGTCGGGGTAATTGACTGTCACCTTTTTAGCTTGCTCAACGTAAACCGACTTGTCACCCTGCGTTGTTTCCCGCTTCTCTTTTGGCATAAGGGTATGATTTACTCGATATTGATGGTTATATCACCTGCGTTCTCAATATAAACACTTTTTTTGCCTTGAGTTGTTGTGCGTGTGGCGAATTTGTTTTTTTTAAAGTTCGCAATTTCAAGCAGTTCAAGTTCCTTGTTGAACTGGTTCCAGAGATCATCGCTGTTGGTGTAGACAGAAAAAAAGTGCTTCAGCGCAGCAAGTTTCTCTTTGAATGCTTGCAGGCTTGGTTCTGGGGCGGTGGTCGGCTCCCTGAACCAGGTGAAAATAAATGGCTTGCTGGTTGCCTTGAATGCTCCGAAAGCGGTATCAAACTCTTCGGCAGTGTACATGCCAACTTTGTTGCAGGCAAGGAGAATGAAAATATCGGCTTCTTTTATCTTCTTGTTATACTCATCCTGTGAACGTGTGCTTGACATTCTGGAAGAGAGCTCTTCCCAGATTTCGAGATGCAGGAAAATACCTTTTTGAGCCCATGCCTTGTTTTTGTGGTTGATCTCGATTTCAAACTGCTTGCGATCATGTTTCAGCTCGTTTGATGAGGCGAGGAAGATTTTTACTGTTTTCATGGCACTGGTTCCGTTATTGTTCAGGCTGACAGGCTTTCCGTTTTTTCATGTAATTGAACATCCATTTTTCCGGTTACTGTGTCGGTAATGAGCGCACTTCGGTACTCTTTGAGCCGTTCGATTGCTTCAGTGACTTGTGCTTTCTGACGATCTATGGTTGCTGTTTTTTTCTCAATATGTTCGGCTATGGCTTGCTGTTCGTCATACGGAGGTATAACTGCTGGTAATGGTAATATTTCACTTGCATTAATTGTTGGATAGCTTAAACCAACAGAATTTGCGACAACTTGACCAACGAAGCCTTCTGTTTGCAAAAAATATCCCAGAAATCGGTAGCTATAAGATTTTAAGGGTCTTATGACAGCAAAACCAGTGGACACAATCAAGTTTTCATCAGGCTCAATAATTGGAGCAATAGCTTTGAGATATGTTCTTACTGTTGACACAATGGTGTCTCCATGTCTGACAATTCTTCTTGCTTTGGATGGCGCTTTTTCAAAGGGAAGAGCCTCTTTGTGAGTGATACCCTGGTTCAGGTTTACGCTCGATATGTCGATATACAGAATTTCGTATTGAGGATCAGTGTTTTCCGTCAAACTTTCGTCATTGCAAGATGCTATATTTTTCAGTCTTTTCACCTCCCAATGCTTCGGAATCTCTCCAATCCATTCTACACCAGACTCTTTCATCGGTGCTGACGGGTCGAGCTCCTTGGTGATGAGGGCGGTGCGTTGTTCGTCGATTTTTTTTGAGCAGCTCCTTTTTTTTTGTAATCAGTTCGTCGATTTGTGCGGTTTTTCGGTCAAGGAAACTTGCAATGGCTTGACAGGGTTGCCGATCTCCTCGTCATTGATGAGCAGCTCAGAACAGCAGATAGCCAAACTCGAATTTTTCGAAGATGTCGCGCACACGTGGCGAAAATCCTCTGATGTAGGAGATGAGGTTGTTGGCAATATTGGGAGCATCCCCAAGCAGTTTCTGGAAGGTGAAGGGGCTGGTGTTGTAGAGCGCCTGTTTGCGGTTACCGCCGTTGGCAACTTTTGAGAGGGCGGCTTAGAGCGCAGGCCGGTCATTCCTTTTGCTTGCAGTCGTTTCAGTTCAGCAAGCATCGGCTCTTTGGTTGGTTCAAGCACCAGATCAAGGCGGCGGAGGATGGTCATGGGCACCATGACGTGACGGTACTGCGGCGGACGGTATGGGCCCCTGAGCTTGTTGGTGATATTCCAGATAAATCCCGCGAGATCCTGATGAGTGCTTGATGCCATGGTATAGGAGTACTCCTTGGTGTTATTGATGCGCCTTTTGTTTTTCATCAGCGTTCAGGATGTGAAAATACAAAGTATTGCGAAAGGGAGGTTTTTTTTACCAGGCTTATGGGCATTCTCGCATCAGGAAAGAGCCGGTAGCTTACAGGTAATAATATCTGACAAGCGCGGCTCATGATCTCGTTGCCGGACGCTCAACTCTTGTTTTGTTCTGATTCTCTTGCTGTCCTGACCCATTCCGAGCTGCCTTTCTTGAGCAGAATTGCTGCGTAGAGAGGTATTTTCCACAGAATATAGAGTGGTGCTGCCGCAAGATAAAACCAGGTCGCGAGTGGTGCATGGCGCTGGATTTGCCCCGAGGCGACATAGAAGAGCAGGATCAGCCAGAAGGAGAGTGCGAGCAGAAGCCATCCTCCCGCAAGCAGTAAAAAGGCTCCTGCGGTGAAGAGGGTGAAGAGGATGACCAGCAGTGAGAGCGGAGGAACAGTCAGTTCGGCCAGGGCAAAGAGGTAGCGGCGATCCCGTGTTGTGGCAAAAAGCCTGAAAAGCGGAGCGCTCATTTTCTTGACAAGCATGAATCGTCCGCCTTCCCAGCGGCTTCTCTGGCTTGAAGCATTTTTTCCGGTGGTGACCATCTCACTGCGAACAATGGCATCGGGATTGTAGTGCACGCTGATACCGTTCTCAAGCAGGAGATAGGTGAACTCCATGTCTTCCACAATAGAGTGGCATGGCCATCCGAACTGTTCAAGCAGCTCTGTACGGAAAGCCATACCGATGCCTTTAAGCCCGGTGGTTCCTGATAACTGTATTGAACTGGCCATGCGCAGATGGTTGAAGACGTTAAATGCTGCGTCAATCAAGGCGGGTCGCCATCCGGCATCAGGGTTGCCGACGCCATTGTATCCCTGAATGACTTGAATACCGGGCTGGCTGAGTGATGCACTGATTTCTCTCAGGTAATTGCTGTCGACCGAAACATCTGCGTCAATAACGGTGATCGCATCGGTAAGGCGATAACTCTCCTTGCAGTTTTTCAGGAACCAGTCGAGTGCCTGCCCTTTTCCTCTGCTGACGTTGTCGAAACGTTCAAAAACAAGGGCACCGGCATGACGGGCTTTTTCGGCAGTACGGTCTGTGCAATTGTCGGCAACAACGAAGATGATAATTCGCTCAGTCGGATAATTGGAGGCAAGGACATCTGTAATGGCCTGGGCAATTCCACTCTCTTCGTTATGGGCAGGAATCAGCACTCCGATAGTAAGAAAGCGGTTCTCGACAGAGTTCTTTTTTTTGAAAAAGTATGCTGCAACAGTGCTTAGCAGCAAATAACCGGCTGGAAGAGCCAAAACGACAAGTATGCTTTTCAGAATAAGTTCAGCGATAATCATGTTGCATTTTCCCGTTTTCGTAGAAAAAATTGATCAACTTCCGGCAGTTGAAAGAGCTGTTTTCAAGTTGCTGCGCTTGTTTTTAAGGGGTTTGTTAAAAAGTTTCCCGACATAAAAACGGATAATTCCGAAAAACTGGGGAATAACCACCAACGAGCAGTGCCATCCGTAGAGTTGTGCCTCTTTTTTGTTCAGGTGGTGTTCACGCATGAACTTTTTTACTTTGAAAAGTCTGGGGGAGAGTAACAAGCTGAGACCAGGAAGAGATAAAAACAGGGCTGATATTTTCATGGTCACTGGTTGCGAGAAGAGAACAAGCAGTATGGAAAGAGCTGTAAAAAAGAGAAATCCGCCTGATTTGATTACTATTTTTTGGCAGTCATATTTCCAGAAGGAACTTTTCACTGCCGCTTCACGGCTTCTTATTGCTCCATAGGCATAGCCTGATCGAAATGAGCGGCGCATGTACTGCTTTACAGTGGTCATGGCCAAGTCATGCATCGTCATCGGTGCATCAAGCCGGATAATGCGCCATCCCTCCCTGATAATCCTGCGGCTCAGCTCAGGATCTTCTCCACCGACAAGGATTTCGTCATATCCATTTGTTTTTTCAAGAGTTGAGCGACGGATGCAAACATCACCTCCAAAACTCTCTGATTCTCCTGGCGCTCCGTTCCATTCAAGGCTCCCGATCCAGTTATAGACGGAGTGTTCAGGATGAATTTCCTGACGCAAGCCAAACACTGCCCCGATACGCTCGTCGTCCATAGCTTCAACGGCTTTGCCAAGCCAATGGGGATCAAGAATTGTATCGGAATCCAAAAATTGAACGAATGGCGAACTACTGTTTTTCCATCCCTGATTTCGTCCTGCTCCGGGAGTCGGGTATTCAGCATTCAGTTCGAATACCGTTACCTGACTGAAACGATGCGCAATGGCAATACTTGAATCGGTCGAACCTCCATCGCAATAGTAGATGTGCAGAAGTTGCTCAGGATAATTTCCTGCAAGAACTGAGCTGATACAGCGCTCAATGGTTTGTTCGCAGTTGACTCCGATAATAACGAAGTCGATATTCAAAGACATTTCTTTCATCTGGCAGGTCACATCTTGTGTTTCTGATGGCACTATGAACAAAATCATACTCCGAAAGGTACAAAAGTTTCCCGGAAAAAAGGTCATCATATCTCCGCAGTGGCTTGCAGGGTGTTTCTCGATGGTTGATTATCTGCACGGATCTCACTCTGGAATGGCGAGATAAAGCGAACCAGCACAATAAGGCAGGTGTGCCGCCCTTCGGCATAGAGCTGCTTTTCCAGGATATTGGCAATTGTCGATTTCCCCGATCCCGAGAGTCCTGTAAAGCAGATAAAGCGCGGTTTCTGGTGTTTTATGTGCCTATTGGCCGCTGGTTGCCAGAAAACTGTAAGTTGCAGAGGTAATCTTCGATATCAAAAAGGTTTCGTTTTACCGGTGCCGACAGCGTAGCTGTAATCTTCAAGACAATCCCCGGAAAAATTGTATTATTGATTTGAAGGCACAAGCTTCATCGCTACCTCGCATTTTTTTTGCACAAGCAGACCATGATACGATGCTCACAGAACGTTACATCAACCCCTTCACTGACTTTGGTTTCAAGAAGATTTTTGGATCGGAGGTGAACAAAGATCTTTTGATCGCTTTTCTGAACTCCCTATTGCCTGATGATGCAGGCATTATTGCTGATCTTTCATTTTTGCCAACAGAACAGACTGGTCGCAGTGAATATGATCGCCGTGCTATTTTTGATCTGCATTGTACGAATAAGCATGGCGACACGTTTATTGTAGAGATGCAGCGGGCAAAGCAAAACTATTTCAAAGATCGTTCGGTCTTTTACGCTTCCTTTCCCATTCAGCAGCAAGCCAAAAAAGGGACTTGGGATTTTTGTTTGAATCCAGTCTATATGGTTGGAATTCTTGATTTTATCTTTGATGAGGACCAAACGTCGCGTGATGTTGTTCATCATGAAGTGAAGCTCATGGATCGTTCAACAGGCCAAGTGTTCTACAACAAACTCACCTTCATTTATCTTGAACTGCCAAAGTTTCGCAAAAGTGTTGACGAACTTGTCACTGATTTTGATAAATGGTGCTATCTGCTTTGCAACTTGTCGGAACTCACGGATCGCCCACAACGATTGCAGGAAAAAGTGTTCAAGAAGGTCTTTGAAATAGCAGAGATAGCAAGATACTCTCCTGCTGAGGCTGCTGCATACGAGGATAGCCTCAAGATATATCGAGATTTGAAAAATGTTATTGATACCGCATTTGATGAGGGCAAGGCGGAAGGGAAAGCGGAAGGGAAAGCGGAAGGGAAAGCAGAAGGGAAAGCAGAAGGGAAGGCGGAGGGTATTGAAGAGGGCAAGCTTGAGGTTGCGCAGCGATTGGTGGCGAGTGGGATGAGCGTTGAACAAGCTGCCGGAATTGCTGGTGTGCCGGTTGCAATGCTTCAATCATCCTGAACCTTGAGTTACAGTATAGGTTGGATTTTTTATGACTTTTCCAAATACTTCCATTAACCATTCGTCAATGGGTAATGGAAGTATCAGCGTTCTTCGTTTTACCAGCCACGAAACCTCAAAGCAGGATATTTTGCCAAAATCGCCCAATAGCTATCTTCAGTCATGGCTTTAAGACCTTGGCAGTTGGATTGTCGATTGAGGTGAAAACCGGGTTTTACCCATTCAACCAACCCACTATTAACCCAGCCTCCTCCTCCGGTGACGCCATTGTGCCCGAAAGATGAATCTCTGGCTTGAGCGGTGCCTCGTAGGGGCTGTCGATTCCGGTGAAGTTTTTCAGCTCTCCCCGACGAGCCTTGGCATAGAGCCCTTTTGTATCCCGTTTTTCACATTCGGCCAGTGGCGTATCAACAAAAACCTCCACAAATTCCCCTTCGTCAAAGAGGTTTCGCGCCATTGCACGATCACTTTGAAATGGCGAGATAAAACTGACCAGCACAATCAGCCCGGCATCTACCATCAGGCGGGCCACCTCGGCAATGCGCTGGATGTTTTCAACACGATCGGCTTCAGTAAATCCTAAATCCCTGCTTAGCCCGTGCCTCACGTTATCGCCATCGAGCAGGCAGGTGTGGTGTCCCTCGGCATAGAGTTGCTTTTCCAGAATATTTTGGCAATGGTCAACTTTCCCGATCCCGACAGCCCCGTAAACCAGATACAGCGGGGCTTCTGGTGCTTTATGGCTGAGGCGTGACGCTTTATTGACCTCAAGCGCCTGCCAATGGATGTTCTGCGCCCGGCGTAGCGCAAAATTGATCATGCATGATACAGTGTTTCATCTTTTTTCTACATTATCGGCAAGGGGGATACGAACCGTTGCCATGACATGATAGTCGTTTTTTTCAAGCGTGACAGAGCCATTCTGGCGCTGGATCATCTCCCGCACCAGCCACAGATCGAGACCGGAAGCGTTGGTATTGTTGCTGGGCGTGAAGGCAATGGTATTTTTTGAATCAAGAATGTCGGCAAGGGTCAGTTTTCCGGTGGGGTCATCGAAGTGGTCAAAGTGTCCTGCAAGTTCAAGAGAGGGTTCATGATCCCGAATGGCCATAGTCTGAGCAGTATGGGAGCTGGAACTGAAAAGCAGAAACATAGCGAGCAGCAGCAGGATGAATGTTGAAATGGTCGTAAAAAATTTTTTGGATATTATCGAATACATGAGCAGCGCAAGATTCATGCTTTACCATCTCTCTTGACGTCTTATGCACTGCAATTTATCCAAACAAAGCCAATAACGTTATTACTATGGCATTTTCCCTGTGTTTGTCTGAGCCAAAACAGATTTTTTCAGTGCTTTGCAACCTTTAAAACCACACTGAAGAGCGAGCCATGGTTCAGGCGCGAGCGTACCTCAATATTGCCCTTGTGGGCAAGGATAATGTGCTTGACAATGGCGAGCCCGAGGCCGGTTCCTCCACGTTCGCGTGAACGGGCCTTGTCGACTCGGTAGAAGCGCTCAAAAATGCGGTCAAGATCGGATTTTGAAATACCGATACCGTTGTCTTCCACTTCCAGCCGTATAGTATCTCCAATGCTGAATGCTGAAATTCTTACCCTCCCATTGCGCTCGTCAACGTATTTGATGGCGTTTTCGAGGAGGTTGCGGATAACAAGGTCGAGATAGCAAGGATCGGCATACACTGGAGGAAGCTTTTCGGGGATGTGGATTTCAAGCCTGATCTGCTTTTTTTCAAGGGCGTGTTGCAGCAGATCAACCGATTTTTGCACAATGCTTTTGAGGTCAACCGCGCAGAATTGGTACTTGATATAGCCCGACTCAATTCTGGAGAGGTCGAGCACGTCGTTGACCAGAGCGGTGAGTTGCTGGCTTGCCTGCAAAATAATTTGCAGGAAGGGTGTGGTATGTTCGGGCTCCCGCATGGCCCCGTCGAGCAGCGTCTCGGCGTAGCCTGTGATGACGGTGAGCGGTGTGCGCAGTTCGTGTGAAACGCTGGAGACAAAATCCCTGCGTATTGCTTCAAGGTTGCGAAGTTTGGTGATATCGTTTAAAACAAAAACCGTTCCTTCGAACCTCTCCTCTTTTGTGAGTGGCATGGAGCTGATTTGCATGATGCGCTTTCCCTTCGTGGTCATGAGATCCCTCTCCTCCTTGCGCAGCGTCTGGCGTGTGCTATGGACTTTTGCGAAAAGCTCCTGAAGCTTGCTGTCGGAGAGATGGCGGAGCGGGCGCGACTTGAACATAGTGCCGTCGATGTGGAACATTCTTGATGCTGCCGGGTTGACCAGAATGATGTCGCCCGCAGCGTCGGTGACAATGATAGCCTCACGAATACCTGAAAAAACAGCTCTGAACCACTCTTCGCTGCGCTGCAGTTGCCTGATTTCATCTGTCATGACGTTCAGTGCGCGGGCAATCGTGCCTGTTTCATCCTTGCTGACGACAGGGATTGTGCCTGAAAAATCGCCATGAATCCTTCGTTTTGCACTTTTTGCAAGCACCCTGAGCGGACCGGTCAGAAAAAATGCGGTCAGAAAGCCTGCAATCAGAGAAAAGAAGAGCGCCAGAAAGATTCCCTGGATGATCGCTCTCTGAATTCCGGTATCAAATACTCCGATATCGTAGAGCGGTTTGCCGAATCGAAGGATGGCGTATGGTTTCGGAGAACCGACAGGGATAGCCATATAGAGCATGTGCTCTTTGACGGTTTGACTGTACCGGGTTCTTTCGCCGTACCCTTTTGTAATTGCATCCTGTACTTCCGGCCTGTTCCAGTGATTCTCCATGGCGTAAAGCTTGCCCGGGGGGATAGAGGAGTCGGCTAGAACCTCTCCATCGATATCAATCAGGGTGACCCGGATGTCGAGCGCATGTGCGATCCGCTCGACATAAGCGTTGCTTTTTTCGTATGTCTGCCATTCCCGCGTTTCCTCTTCGAACATCTGTTTGTTGAACAGAAGATCGCGGTGAAGCTCCTTTTTTGTTGCCGAGACCAGTACATCCGTCAACCGATCCTTAATCGAGAAATAGGCGGTAACGACGGAAAAAAAAATAATCATCCCGAGAACGAAACCGAGCTTGAAGGAGAGTTTACCCGGCATGATCATCACCCTCTTTTTCCTCAAACTTGTAACCAAGTCCCCGCACGGTTGTGATCATGCGGCCAGTTTCTCCAAGTTTTTCGCGGATTCTTGTAATGTGTGTGTCGATGGTTCTTGTGTTGATACTTTTATCAATATCCCAGACATCGCTGAGCAGCCTCTCGCGCGACTGTGCCTCTCCCTTTCGTTTGAGGAGAGCGACGAGCAGCTTGAATTCCATCAGGGTCACCACAAGCTCTTTGCCTTCAAGCGTCACAATATGGCGCGTCAGATCGACTTCAAGGGCACCAGCCTTGAGCAGTTCCTCTACTTTGCCGCTCTGCCGATGATCCCGCTTGAGGATTGCCCGTATGCGCAGGGTCAGCTCACGGGGGCTGAAGGGTTTGACCACATAGTCATCAATGCCGAGCTCAAATCCCAAAATCCGGTCAATCTCTTCTCCTTTGGCCGTCACCATGATGATGGGGATATCTTTGTATCGCTGGTGCTGCCTTATTTTCCGGCAGAGCTCAAAGCCGTTCATCCCTGGCAGCATCACATCAAGCAGCACAAGGTCAAAGCTTTTTTTTGAGAGCTCTGCAAACCCATCTTCGCCAGTGCCGGAAAGATGACATCTATAGCCTGCCCGATTGAGATTATATTCAAGCAGTTTTGCAAGGTTCTGGTCATCTTCGACAACAAGCAGCAGTGGATTTTGCATGGTATTCAATTTGAATCTGTGTTCTCTGGAATCGGACGCCCAGTGCTATCATCTGGTTTAAATATTCCTGAATGTACAGTAAAAATAGAAACGTTGTTCGTAAAGAGCTGGTTACCGGTTGCTGTATTGTGAATTATTTGCGATTTCTTAACAATCATGCAACGCTTTTCGGCGTATCATCATATTGTGCTTATACTGAGCGCAACAAGGATTATGCCATAACCACTGCGGCAATTTCTGTCAGGAACCAGATGGCTGAAGAATTACTCCGATCTGTAAAGGGCTTTCGAGAGGGTCTACGATGAATTGAGCAAAAAATTAATGTTATGGGTGATAGACGTTTCATGGTAGAGGAGATCAAAAAAAAACTGCCAAATTTTTGGGATGGCGCTGCCTTTATCCTTGTTATGGGAGTGGTTGCTCTTTTTGCATGGGGGAGTCGGCAGATGGCGGTACCTTATGTGCCTGGTGAAGTGCTCCCTCTTTCGCTTGACCCGACGAATCTTCCCATGTATGCACTGCGTACGGTGCTCCGGATGGTTGCTGCGCTCGCCCTCTCGTTGCTGTTTACCTTTACCTACGCAACGTTGGCTGCAAAAAATCGTCGGGCAGAAGTTATTATGGTTCCGCTCCTTGATATTCTTCAGTCGGTTCCAATTCTTGGCTTTCTTTCCATTACGGTCACAGGGTTTATTGCTCTCTTTCCCGGTAACTTGTTCGGAGTTGAAATGGCCGCTATTTTTGCCATTTTCACCTCTCAGGCATGGAACATGGCTTTCAGCTTTTATCAGTCGCTGAAAACCATTCCCAAGGAGCTCAAGGAGGCTTCTGATCTTTTTGGCCTCTCATCCTGGCAAAAGTTTTGGAAACTGGAGGCCCCTTATGCAACACCCAACCTGATCTGGAATACCATGATGTCGGTGTCAGGAGGCTGGTTTTTTGTTGTGGCCTCTGAAGCCATTACCGTCGGCAAGACCTCTGTGACCCTGCCCGGAATTGGTTCCTATGTGGCCCAGGCAATACAGAACAAAGATCTTTCGGCGATTGGCTTTGCACTGCTCACCATGCTGATTGTCATTCTTTTGTATGACCAGTTACTCTTTCGTCCGCTGGTAGCATGGGCCGAAAAATTCAAGTTTGAATTGACCGAAAGTCAGGAGCCAGCGGAGTCATGGATGCTTACGCTCTTTCAACGTGCACATTTGCTTCGCCGTTTTGCAAGATTTGCCGGTGAGCAATGGAATGGTTTTTTTGAAAAAATTCCGAGACTGCCCCGGCGCACTCTGAATTTCATGGAACCCTCACCTCTGGTTACCAAATTACAGGGTGTTACCTGGTATGGACTCTTGATCGGTGCAGTGGTGCTTGGTGTCTGGATGCTGGTCAGTTTCGTCAGCAGCGGTGTTGATCATGCCGAAATTGGGAAGGTCTTTGTGCTGGGGCTCATAACACTTGCCCGCGTGATGGTGCTGCTGCTGCTCGCTTGTCTGGTTTGGGTTCCGCTGGGTGTCATTATTGGTCTTAATCCTCGCTGGGCAACAAGGGTTCAGCCCATAGCCCAGTTTCTCGCAGCTTTTCCGGCAAATCTCCTCTTTCCCGTTGCCGTCTTTTTGATGGTGCGATACCGGCTCTCTCCGGAAATCTGGACAGCGCCGCTGATGATTCTCGGTACGCAATGGTATATCCTTTTCAACGTCATTGCCGGAGCATCAGCCATTCCCAGTGATCTTCGTGAAGCTGCCCAAAACCTTGGCCTTTCGGGTTGGCGCCTCTGGAAGCACCTTTTGCTTCCCGGTATCATTCCTTCACTTCTGACGGGTTTGGTTACTGCTTCAGGGGGGACCTGGAACGCCAGTATCGTTGCCGAAGTTGTGAGCTGGGGTAACACAACACTTACGGCAACCGGTCTTGGTTCCTACATCGCCCACTGGAGTGAAAAGGGGGATTACCCGCATATTGTGCTCGGTATCGCCGTCATGAGTCTCTATGTTGTCTTTTTTAACCGTTTCTTTTGGGGTCGGCTCTATACTCTTTCTCAAACCCGCTATCGTCTTGATTAAATGAGCTACATGACGGAACCTTTACAGCCGGAGCGCAACCTGCTGACACTCAGCAATATTTGCAAATCCTTCAAGAAGACAGGAGGTGAAGAGCATCTCGTCCTTGATGGGGTATGCCTGAATATCAAGGAGGGAGAGATTGTTGCGCTCCTGGGACGTTCTGGTTCAGGCAAATCTACTCTGCTTCGTATCATTTCCGGTCTTGCTCGACCGGGCAGTGGGGAGGTATTGTATGGCGGAAAAACGGTTACCGGGCCGGTAAAAGGGTTGGCAATGGTGTTTCAGACGTTTGCCCTTTTTCCCTGGTTCACGGTTCTGGAAAATGTTGAACTGGGGTTGGATGCCCTGGGGGTGCCTCAAGGAGAGCGTCGCCGACGGGCATTGGCTGCAATTGACTTGATAGGGCTGGATGGTTTCGAATCGGCCTATCCAAAGGAGCTTTCTGGCGGGATGCGGCAGCGGGTCGGGTTTGCCCGTGCCCTGGTGGTTGAACCGACACTCCTTTTGATGGATGAAGCCTTTTCGGCCCTTGATGTTTTGACGGCTGAAACTCTCCGTACTGACTTGATCGAACTCTGGCTGGAGCGGCGTATCCCTACCAAGGGGATTCTGTTGGTCTCCCATAATATTGAAGAGGCGGTTCTTCTTTCAGACCGGATTGTTATTCTTGGAACCAATCCGGGGACAATTTTGTCTGAGATAAAAATTGCCCTGCAACACCCGCGTGACCGTGAGGCTCCGCAGTTCCGCCAGATTGTTGATGAGGTTTATGAGCTGATGACCAAGCGCTCACGCAGTGCTGCTGGCAAGAGCGAAGCAGTCCCACTCTCTTATCGTCTGCCGAGTGCTCCCATCAATCAATTGGCCGGTTTTATGGAAGCTTTGGCTGGAGAACCCTATAATGGCAGAGCTGATCTTCCTGAATTGGCTGATCAGATGGGATTTGGCGTTGAGGAGCTTTTTCCGCTGCTTGAAGCATTGGAAATTCTTGCTTTTGCGCGTACCGAGGGTGGCGATGTGGAGCTGACTGCGTCGGGAAAAAGCTTTGTGGATTCTGACATTCTGCAACGCAAGGTAATTTTTGCCGAACATCTCATCCGCCACGTCTCCCTCGCCGCCCATATTCGCCATATTATTGATGAGCGACCGGGCAATAGGGCAAAGGAGGATCGTTTTTTGCGTGAACTCGAAGATTTTTTCAGCGAAGATGAGGCTGAAAGAGTGTTGCAGGTCGCCATTGAATGGGGTCGGTATGCCGAACACTTTGCCTACGAGGAAGCGTCAGGCATACTGAGTTTGGAGAACCCGGGCAGAGTTGATGAGGGTTAGACTATTGTGCTGGGGGTTTTAGCCCGGCGAGCTGCATGATTTTTTTTGCAATATCGGTATTGTCGTAAAAGCCCATGAATGCTTCAGCTCCACGCCCTATGGCAAAAACCTGAACAGGCACTGCCGTATGGGCGTTGCTGCTCCAGCCGATTGCAGCTCTCTGGTTCAACAGGGCGGTTACGGTCGGGCTGAAGGTATCATTGCTTTTTGTACCGGGAACCTCGGGTTTCATGGTCGTCAGGTAAGCTTGTTGCAGTGCGTTGCAATCTTCAGCCTGAATATCTCCAAGTCCGAAAAAGACTTTGGCACTGTCGAGCGCCATGGGGAAGGTGACGGTGCCCCGTTGTTTCCATGTGTGTACCTTTTCGGCAAACCGCTGCTGCGAAATTTTTTGATGGCGCAGCAGGTCAAAATGGGTTTCATAACCGTTTGCGGCGTTGCCAAGTGAAAGCCCGCCACATTCGTGATCGGCGGTCACGACAATAAGGGTCTCTCTTGGGTGACGGCGGTAAAAGGCAAGGGCCTCCTCTATGGCTTTGTCGAATGCCTCAACGTCGTGCGCTGCCGCAGCAGTATCGTTTGCGTGGCAGGCCCAGTCGATCTTTCCCCCTTCAACCATCATAAAAAAGCCTTTTGGGTTGTCGAGCAGCCGGATCCCCTCGCAGGTAAATTCTGCAAGCGATGTTTCGCTCTCATGGCGATCCATGGCAAAGCTCAGCCCCCCTTTGCTGTCATAATCGCTGTATGCCCAGCAGCGCGTTCCCGGCTTTATGGCTTTCAGCTCATTGTTGTTGCTGGCAAGAAGATAGTGTGCTGACTGCATGAGAGTGGCAATATCTCCCTTGAAAACTTTAGCTTTTGCCTGGTTTTCAGCAAAAGTTCCAAGGCTGTATCCGCCTCCAAAGTAATCAAAACCGCTTGAGGCCATCTGCACGGCAATGTCGTACAGGTTGGTGCGTGAGGCGTTGTGGGCGTAAAAACAGGCGGGGGTTGCATCGTCAATTCCAACACTCGAAACAATTCCGACTTTCATCCCTTTTGCTTTGGCCATTTCAGCAACGGTTCGCAGTGTATCGAGATGGTTTCCGGCCATCGAAATGGTGCCAATGGTGGTTTTTTTGCCGGTAGCAAGTGCTGTGCCTGCGGCTCCGGAGTCGGTGACAAGGCGGTCTGCCGAATGGGTGGTTGCCATACCGAGCACTGGAAGTGAGGTCATGGCGAGGGTGTGGCCGCTCTCAAGCAGTGCGCTGGAGAGTTTCACCTGTGCAGGCCCCATGCCATCTCCTATAAAAAGAAAGATAAAGCGTGGCAGAGAGTTGCGACCCTTTACAGCGGCCTGCAGAGTCTGGTTTTTGGGACAAAAAGCTGAAGCCGACACAATGATGATCAGCAGCAGTGCAATGTTCAGCTTCTTTAACGCTATCATTTTTTGACAATATTTTTTCATGAGTTTTACGATGACTGGCAGTTGAAAGCTCAATATTCTTGTTTGTCGATATATATACCTGATATCTGCGTTTTAATGCAGCGTACCAATGTTACAGCCTTGTAAACAGTGAATGAAATGTCTGAATTGCAGATGCTGAAGCGAGAACGAGAATTTATTCAAGCAGCGAGCCAATCTCCTCCCAGAGGTTGCGGTAGGCTTTTGAGGCTGGAGCGTTGGGCAAAATGGCATTGAGCGGTGCGCGGTAGAGGCCCATTTTCTCAACCTCTGTATTGCAGGGAATGGTCTGGGAGAGAAACCCTGGCTCCTGACCGAATTCAAGGATGACGTCACGATGTAATTTTTTTTGTTTCTCTACCATGCTGAAAAAGGGGCGGATTTTTGAGCTGTCAAGTTTATTGGTCTTGAAAAAATCCTGTAACTGGAAGTAGGTGCGCATTGAGAGCGTTGTGGGAATAAGGGGCACCAGAATCAGGTCGGAGGCGGCAAAAACACTTTCAGAAAGGAGTGTCAGGTTTGGCGGGCAGTCGAAAAAGAGATAGCGATACTCTTCACTCAGCTCTTCAAGATTCTTTTTGAGCTTTTTTTGAGGCTTTTTCTCTTCAGAAAGTTCAATATCAAGATTGCGGTAGGAAAAATCTGAAGGGAGCAGGTCAAGGTTTTCAAAATCGGTCGCCTTGATGTTGCGGTAGATCTTTTTGTTGCCCTTCAAAAATTGGTCGCTGTTATATTTTTTTGAGGCGGTAATTCTGAAATAGTAGGAGCTGGCTCCCTGCGGATCGAGATCGCAGATCAAGGTTGGCTGAGAAAGCAGGGAGGAGAGGTAGGAGAGGTTGACCGCCGCCGCCGTTTTGCCGACTCCGCCCTTGATGCTGTAAAGTGCTATGGTTTTCATTTCAGTTTGCTTGTCAGAAGATCGTGAAAGAGCTCAGCGGTTTTTTCATGGTCAAACGCCTTGAAGGTTTGGTGGAATGTCCCTCTCGCCTCCTCCTGTTTTTGAAAAAGGGTAGCCATAAGGGCACCCATTGATGCGGCAAGCAGGATCTCCTCTTTGCCAGGAGGCAGTGCTTTTAGACGTTCACGAAGAGAGTGCAGTTGAACCGAAAAATCGACAAAGTCACCAAGATTTTCCTGGAGATCCTTCAATTGGCGTACCACAGGAGCGACCGATTTATGGGGAAAAATGGAGGAGAAGAATTCGAGCAGATAGCGCAATTTTTTGCAGTCGATGCGCAGGGCATGGATTTCGCTGTCAGTTGTCTCCTCACTCACCTGACGACCGTGACGAAGAACCGTTTTCCATGCCTTTTTGATGCTCTCCACAGCAACACTTGCAGTCGAAAGGGGGGCGTTCGGGCAGTGTTCAACATCAGGAATGGATTGCTGGTGTACAAAAGCATCCCATTCTGCAAGAAAGGATTGGCAGTCATCGGAGGCAAGATAGCTGCAGAACTGCTTGTGCAACTGTTTGCGGGATGCGGCAATGTCGGTGAAAAAAAGCTTGAGTGATGGCCGCAGACAAGGAGGCAGAGAGTGAAAATAGCTTGCCTCCCGGAGAAGAGAGACATCCCGGTCACGCAATTCGTTGGTTCGCTTCCCAAGCTCCCTGAAGAAATTGAGATAATATACGGTTTTTTCGGGTTCAAAAACACTCTTGAGCTGCTTCAGAATGGAGCGGGTGCGGCGTATGGCAACACGGTAGTCGTGCAGAAATTCGGAATCGAGATCCTTTTTGATTCCCTCTTCATTGGCCTGCATGATTGAAAAGGTGAACTGAAGCAATTGACGGGCACTTTGATAAACAGGCGCATCGCCATCAAGATTAAGGCTGATTTTTGAAGAGTAGCCCTGAACGTTGACTCCTGAAATTTTCATAATCAGCAGAAAGAGCTTTCTGAAATCAAGTGTGCCTGCAATTTCGTCGTCGCTCGTCAATGAGGTTACAATCCTCTCCAATTCATCTTCATATCCCCTGAGCGGCGAGAGTGACAAAAGATGCACAAAGGGTTCCGGCTTTTCCTGCTCCGCCAGCGCAAGTGACTCGGAGGTCAGGATGGCGACACTCTTCTCATTGTCATCAAGAATGCGGTATGAGGTGATGGTGGCATCAATGGAGCTGAGCTTTATGAATGCCCTGATCTCCGTCAGTGAAGAGAGCTCCGCCTTCAGGGTGCCGGAGGGAAGCGCATCGGAGAAGAATGAGGAGGAATGTATCTGGAAGGGGAGGTCAGACTTTTCCTGTCCGGTATCGAGTTCGGTTAAAAAAAGGGTTTTGCTCTTTTCTACAATTGCAACCCCTTTTTCGAAAGCTTGCCACTCAAAGGTATCGTAAAACTCCCGCCGTTCTTTGCGGGAGGTGTGGGCCTGCAACTGCCAACCGGCGGGAAGTGCATTTCCGGGTAGCAAGCCGGTTGAGCTGGTAAAGTATACCGTTTTCGGGGTGGAGTGCATCCGCAGCCTGCATTTAAAAATGGAATAGCCCGATATAAAACCGGTAGCTTGAGCCCTCTCAAGATAGAAGAGTTTCAGGTAAAATAAAACAACTTCATGTACGGGTCGTCGTAGCGCTTCAGAGGATTGTCTTCCCTTTGATAGAGCAGGTTGCCCGTGCCTCTTCTTCATCAAATATCCCGATATTTCCCCCGCACAGAAAATCTCCTCCAACTTTCTTGAGATCACCTTCAAGAGTTGTCAGTTGGTTGTCGGAACAATCGAAATCCCCTTTGATTTTTTTGGGAACCCCATCAAGAGTGGTCAATTGGTTGCTTGAGCAATTAAAAGAGCCCCTGACTTTTTTTGGAGCACCTTTGAGCGATGTCAACTGGTTTGCTGAACAAGAGAAATTGCCTCTGACCTTATGAGGCGCACCCCGGAGTGTTGTCAACTGATTCCGGGAACAATCGAAATGACGAACCTCCAGAGGAGTGCCAGCAAGTGAGGTCAACAGGTTTCCTGAACAATTAAAATCGCCTTCAACCTCTTTTGGGGCTCCCTTGAGTGACTCCAGCTTATGGTTTGAACAGTCGAAGTTTCCGTAAACAACAATTGGCCCTCCTTTCAGTGAAGTCAGTTGGTTCCCCTTGCAAAAAAAGTCGCCAATAATAAAATTCGGGCAACCTGCCAGTGAGCTGAGCTGATTGTAGGAACAATCGAAATCGCCGTGAATTTCATCCGGGCTCCCTTCGAGTAAGGTCAACTGATTGTGGGCACAGTCAAAATCGCCAACTGCATGGGGAGCACCATCAAGTGACGTAAGCTGGTTATCCGAACAGGAAAAATCTCCACCAACTTTATGAGGAGCTCCATTGAGTGAGGTCAGCAGGTTATCGGAACAGGAAAAATCGCCAGCAACTTTTTTCAGATTGCCATGGAGCGAGGTCAACTGGTTGGCGAAACAATCGAAATTCCCAGTTACTTTTTTTGGAGCACCTTCGAGTGAGAGTAATTGATTGTGAGAGCAATCAAAATCGCCGTGAACCTCATCAGGGCCAGCTTCGAGTGAGGCCAGCAGGTTATCGGAACAGGAAAAATCGCCATCAACACGGTGAGGGCCACCATCAAGCGTTGTCAACTGATTTCCTGAGCAGTTGAAATTACCTGCCACAATCCCCGGGCACCCTTCAAGAGAGGTCAATCCTCTGTTTGAACAGTCGATGTCGCCTTTTCCATCAAGAAGAGCGCCCATAACATCGGCAAAAAGTCGTTTTGTTGTATTGCTACTCATTTTTTATCTCCAAAAATAAATGATCAACATTGAATAATCAGGTCAGCAGGTCACCGTTCTTCTGCCGAACAAAGTCATAAAGATTGTCCAATATACTTTTCCAAAAAGGAGCTTTACTTCTTCAGCTACATCCCAGGCATTTGTTTACATACTCGTAACACAAGCCCATTGGTTTAAGACGTCAAAGCCTCTACATTATTGTCATTGAATGTTTCATTGTCCCCAAAATGTGCGGCGTTTTTTTTATACGGCATGGGGAGGCCGGGAACAATTTTTTTATGCCTCTTATGCAGACATGGAGTGAGGACGATGGCAAGGTCGTGGCGCTTCCGGATTTTTTCGATACCTCTTTTTATCTCAACAGGGAGTTGAGCTGGATCTCTTTCAATCAGCGCGTGCTTGAAGAGGCGCTTGACGGTGAAGCGCATCCGCTTTTGGAACGGGTGAAATTCATCTCAATTTTCAGCTCGAACCTTGATGAATATTTTATGATCCGGGTTGCCGGTATTGAAGATCAGTATGATGCGGGTATTGCGGAGCGGACGATTGATGGTCATAGCCCATTTGAGCAGCTCGAAAAAATACGGACAATGGTTTTGCAGCAGCTCAGTCAGAGAAACAAGTGTTTTTACCAGGATCTGGTACCCGCACTTCAGCAGAAAGGTATTGAGTTTGTTCAGTTTTCAGAATTATCCGTAACCAGGCAAAAGGCGTTAAACCACTATTTTCGCAAGGAGATCTATCCAGTATTGACTCCGCTGGCCTTCGATACCGGCCATCCCTTTCCTTTTATGTCGAACCTTTCGCTCAATCTCGCCATAGAAATTGAAGACGATGAAAGCAGTGCGCTGAAGTTTGCCCGTGTTAAAGTTCCGACTATGCTTCCGCGACTTCTTCGCCTTAATGAGATCAGGGGCTTTGATGACGATGGGATTATTCGTTTTATCTGGCTCGAAGATCTTATTGAAAACAATCTGGAGCAGTTATTTCCAAAAATGAAGATCATCAGAGCGCACCTTTTCAGATTGATCCGCGACGCAGATGTTGAAATTGAGGAGGATGAGGCGGGAGATTTGCTTAAAACCATCGAAAAGGGAATCCGCTCACGCCGTTACGGAAAGGTTGTCCGCCTTGATATTACAACAGCCATGCCAATGCCGGTGAGAAAGCTTTTGATGAAAAATCTTGGTGTTGCCGAAAGAAACGTCTACGAAATAGATGGGGCTCTTGGACTCAGCTCTCTTATGGAACTTTTGAAAATTGAATGGCCCTCTTTAAAAGATGAGCCTTTTGTGCAAAAGAACCCTATGGAGGAGCATGCCACCCCCGATATTTTCAGCGCCATAAAAGCCAAAGATCAGTTACTCTACCATCCTTACGACTCCTTTCAGCCAGTCGTTGATTTTATCAACCAGGCAGCTCTTGATCCTGCTGTGCTCTCCATAAAGCAGACGCTCTACCGGGTTGGCAGTAATTCGCCGATTGTCAAGGCCTTGATGAAGGCGGCTGAAGCGGGTAAACAGGTGGCTGTTCTTGTGGAGCTCAAGGCACGGTTTGACGAAGGAAACAACATTATCTGGGCGCGGGCACTTGAAGATGTGGGGGCACATGTTGCTTATGGTCTTCCAGGGCTGAAAACCCATGCCAAGCTTACCCTGATTGTGCGACGTGAGCAAAACAAGCTGAAGCGTTACCTTCATCTTGGTACAGGAAATTATAACCCCGCAACCGGGAAAATCTATACCGACTACAGCCTTTTTACCGTCAACGAGCAACTTGCCAACGATGTGGCAGAACTCTTTAATGCTTTGACTGGCTACTCAAAACATACTGAATACAGAAAGCTGCTCGTCTCGCCGATCAATACCAGAAAAAGGATTATCGAGATGATTGAGAGGGAGGTTGAGTGGAGCCAGCATGAGAACAAGGGAAGGATCATCATGAAAATGAATGCTCTTGTAGATGGCAAAACCATAAGGGCACTTTACAGGGCATCGTGCGAAGGGGTAAAGATTGACCTTATTATCAGGGGAATTTGCTGCCTGAAGCCAGGGATAGCTGGCATCAGTGAAAATATCCGGGTCATCAGTGTTATCGGACGTTTTCTTGAGCACAGCCGGGCCTACTACTTTCATAACGGAGGAAAGGAGGAACTCTATCTTGGAAGCGCAGATATTATGCCACGAAACCTTGATGACCGGGTTGAAACACTGTTTCCGGTGTTCGACAAGGCGATCATTGGTGTTGTCAAAACGGATCTTGATTTGATTCTGAGCGATAATGTCAAGGCATGGGAGATGCAGACGGACGCAACATACTTGAAAATCAGCCGCGATGGCCCGAAAGTGAACAGTCAGGCACTTTTTTTAACCCGGTCGGCCAGGAAACGTCACGAAGCAATGAAATGATGTATCAAATGAAAATTAATCGCTAACTCTTATGACAGAACGGCCCGTTCATGCTCAAATAACAGAACTCTCTGAAGTTCTTGTTCAACTTTCCAATACCGTGTTGGAGAATTTTTTGATTTCACTGCATGCTGCGGTACAGTATGATGAAGATGGTACAAAGCAGAAAAAGCTCGCTGATTATGAAATTGATATGGCAGAGATTGATCTCGAAGAGCAATGCCTCTCTTTTCTCGCCCTTCAGCATCCAGTCGCAAGTGACCTGCGCACCATAATGACCATTATCATGATCAATGATGAGCTGGAGCGTATTGGCGATCTCTCTCTTCATAGTCTTGATCTCATGCTTGAAATCACTCCTGAGATTATCGAATCTTTTGAATTCGAGAAGATGGGTGTACTTGCTTCCGAAATGGTTAAAAAGTCAATTGCGGCCTTTGCTGTAAAAAAGCAAGCTCTTGCCGATGAGGTTGCTGTTCTTGATGAAGAGATTGAGTCAATGCACCGTTCAGTCTTTAACAAGGCAACAGCTTTGATAAAAATTCCGAATGCTGATGTAAGTCAGCTTATGGCGGTCTTGAGCATCTCCCGCTATATCGAGCATATTGCCGATCATGCTGTAAAGATTGCACAAGAGGTCGGTTATCTTGTGACGGGTGACATCACCCACAAGAAAGCTTCCCATTAAAAGTGTACAAAATAATTACATATTCTTAATATTGTCGATAACCTGTTTTTTTAAGGGAGATACTATGAGTAAAAAAGTAACGTTTGCTGATGTCATGGGGGAGCTTGATGGAAAAAGTGACATTGATTGTTCAAATAAGGGATTAACCTCGCTTGAAGGGTCTCCGGAGAGGGTAAAGGGAGATTTTAACTGCTCAGGCAACAAGCTCACCACACTTAAAGGGGGGCCAAAAAAAATTAAAGGAGATTTCAACTGTTCAGCCAACAAGTTGACTTCGCTTGAAGGTGGCCCTGAAGAGCTTAAAGGGGACTTTGATTGTTCAGGTAATCAACTGACCTCTCTTGTGGGGTGCCCGGCTTTCATTATGGGTGATTTTTCTTGTGCCGGAAATCAGTTAACCTCGTTAAAAGGGGAGACTCTTTCAGATACTGAAATTGTTATCGCGGGCTGCCCGGAAATTGTAGAAGGAGATTTTAACTGTTCCGCCAACAAGCTTCTCTCACTTGAGGGTGCCACGTTGATAGTTGGCGGCGATTTTAATTGTTCAGAGAATCAGCTTACGACACTCTATGGTGCGCCAATAAAGGTACAGGGTGATTTTGATTGTTCCAGTAACCAGCTTGCTTCACTGGCAGGCAGCCCTGAAGTTGTCAGGGGAGATTTTTCTTGCCGCAAAAACCAGTTGACCTCGCTTAAAGGAGTTGCTCGGGAAGTACGCGGCACCCTCGATTGTTCGGTCAATCAATTGACCTCTCTCAAGGGGGCTCCTCAAGAAGTAAGGGTATTTGATTGTTCCAGTAATCAACTGACCTCTCTCAAAGGATCTCCTCACAAAGTTGATGGGTTTAATTGTTCAAATAATCAATTGATTTCACTCAAGTGGGTACCTGAAAAGGTCAAGGGCAATGTTGATTGTGCATGGAACCAGCTCGTAACACTTGAGGGTGCTCCCAAAAAGGTTAAGGGTAATTTCGATTGTTCAGGAAACCAGTTAACTGCACTTGAGGGTTCCTTGAAGAAAGTCGGAGGAGACCTGATTTGTGGACAGAACGCTCAACCTTTTATTGAGGAAGAAGTGAGAGCTGCTTTA
>SESF01019779.1_pt1 | contig 23638 bp, 12 predicted proteins | sample 3171521 | NCBI WGS metagenome assembly SESF01 (sample SAMN10866945, study PRJNA518727) | freshwater metagenome | biome: subpolar coniferous forest; feature: holomictic lake; material: water; isolation source: holomictic Lake 227, 6 m and 8 m depth | place: Canada: near Kenora, Ontario | collected...
ACGGTGCCCGAATTTCCGATCGGTTGCCACGACGTCTCGCCCCGTTTCCATATTCCTGAAAAGCTTTACGGGCGCGAGGCCGGCACCGCCCGCCTGCTCGCCGGCTTCGAACAGGTGGCAAACGGCGCCACCCGCCTGATGCTGGTTTCCGGCCCGCCCGGGATCGGCAAGTCCGTACTGGTTCAAGAAGTCCGCAAACCGCTCACCGCGCGCCGGGGCATCTTCATCCAAGGCAAATACGACCAGTTCAAGCGCAATATCCCGTATTCCGGACTGGTTCAGGCGTTTCGACGGCTGGCCCGGCATTTGCTGGCCGAACCGGAAGCCGCCCTTGCCGCACACCGCCGGTTGCTGCTCGAGGCCATTGCGGGCAACGGCGCGGTGGTCACGGCACTTATTCCCGAGTTTGCTCTGATCCTGGGCGATCAGCCGGCTTTGCCGCCGTTGCCGCCGTCAGAAAGCGAGTTCCGCTTTCAGCTGACCTTTCAGAACCTGGTGGTTGCGCTGGCACGGCCGGAACAGCCGCTGGTGTTGATACTTGATGATCTGCAATGGGCCGACCGCTCGTCGCTGGCGCTGCTCTCCAAGCTGGCGGGCGACCCGGAAATTCATCACCTGATGATTATCGGCACCTGCCGCACCGAAGAGGGAGGCAGTCTCCACGCGCTCGGCAAGATGATCGAGACGATGACGCGCGGCGGCATTCCGGTCGGCACCATCGAGATCGGTCCGCTCAAGGAAAGCCATGTCCGCGCCCTGGTTGCCGACACCACCGGCCGCGATGACGAGGGTGTCACCGAATTGACTTCCCTCTGCTACGCCAAGACCGAGGGCAACCCTTTTTTCCTGATCCAGTTCCTTCAAGCGCTGCATGAGGACGGCCTGATTGCCCTCAACCGCGCAACCGGACGCTGGACCTGGGACATCGCCGCCATCGCCGGACGCAACAGCACGGACAATGTGGTCGAATTGATGGTGGCCAAGCTGCGTCGGCTCGACAACGCCACCGCTCGCGCCCTCTGTCTGGCCGCTTGCATCGGCAACAGCTTCGATTTCGCCACCTTGTCCGTCGCTGCCGAGGCCGACACCGACCGGCTGGCCGCCGATCTGTGGCCGGCGCTGGAGCAGGGATTGGTGCTACCGATCGGTGTCAACTACCATGTGCTCGCCCCCCGAACCAACGGCATCGCCGAACAAGCCCTCGAAGTCGAAACCGTGCGGGTGCGCTGCCGCTTTCTCCATGATCGGGTCCAGCAGGCCGCTTACTCACTGATTCCGGAGCAAGAGCGCGCCGCAGCCCATCTCCGTATCGGACGGCTGTTTTTGGCCCGGGGCGCAGAGGTCGAGCATCTGTTCGAAGTCGCCGACCAGCTCAATCAAGGCCGGTCCCAGATCACCGATGCCGATGAACGGCGCCGTGTCACCGCCCTCGACCTGGAGGCGGCCCGCCGGGCAAAGGCGTCTGCGGCGTTCGAGGCGGCGTTCGCCTATGCCCGGGCCGGGATCGAGCTGCCGGGTGACGACGGTTGGACCGACGATTACTCGTCCGCGCTGGCGCTTCACATCATCGCCGCCGAAGCCGCCACCATGCTCGACGACTTCGCCGGCATGGAACGTCACGCCCGGGCCGTACTTGCCGCCGCACGCAATCCGGTCGATGCGGCCCGGGTCCAAATGATCCGTCTGACCGCCGCCGCCGGCCGGGGTGACCCGGCCGAGGCCACCCGTATCGGCCTGGAGGCGCTCGATGCCCTTGGCGTGGCGTTGCCGCATACGTCCGACAGCTTACGTGAGCAACTGGAAGTCTGGCGCGGCCGTTGGGCGCTGACCCGTAACCGACTGGGGCTGAGCCCGCCCGTGGCCGACGAAGACGCCGCCGCCAACCAGCACCGGGTCACCACCGCCCGCCTGTTGATGGCCATGGTGGCCACAGCCATTATCTCGGCGCGCCATCTGTTGGTCCCGATCGCGGTGCGCCTGTTGGAACTGGCCCTGCCTTCACGTGATCCGGGCATTACCTCGTTCGGTTATCTGGCCTGGGGACTGATCTGCTCGGTGACCGGTGATCCGGCGGGTGCCGTGCGCAACAGCCGGCGGGCACTCGACCATCTCGACACCGACATCTTGCGCAGCCGCTACGCCCGGGTCATCCTGATTGCGTATTATTGCGGCCAGCACTGGACTCTGGCCCCGACACCGCTCCGCCAGCGCTATCTCGAAGTCTATCATACCGCACTTAACGCCGGTGATCGCGAGTATGCGGCCTACGGCTTGGCCTTTCGACTGCGCACCGCATGGCAAACCGGGCTGGGGCTGATCCAACTCAAAGAGGAGCTGGCGGAGGCGACGCACCTCCTGACCCGGCTCGGCACCACGCCCTATACCACTTATGTCGCCGGTTTGCGCCAAGCCATCGAAAATTTGGAAGCCGAAAGCGACGACCCGTGCCGGCTGGATAGCGCCCATTTTCACGAAGATACCGTATTGGAGGCGCTACGCACCGCCGGCAACACGATCGTGCTGACGAATCTGTTGTCGGTCAAGCTGGCGCTGGCGGTCATCTTCGGCAACACGGACGCGGCCCGGCATATTCTGAACGAAATCGCGCCGCATAAGCATTTCCTGGCCGGCTATTCGACCGAGCCGGTAACCCGCTTTTTGGCCGCACTCGTCGACAGCGCCGGCCCGTTCTCCGGGCGGGCGGCGCGGCTGGTGGTGGCCACGCGGCTGGCGGGCGTGATCCGCTGGTTCCGCACCCCGGCCGCCATCGGCCCCGCTAACCAACGTCACCGCCTGTTGCTGCTCGTGGCGGAAGTCAAGCGTTTGCGCGGTCGAACCAACCATGCCATCCTGGCCTATGAACATGCGGTGGCCGCGGCAGCCGAAGCCGGACATCTGCCGGAAGAGGCCCTGGCCTGCGAGCGCGCCGCCGAATTCCACCGGGAATGCGGTCATTCCATCCTGGAACGCGCCTATCGCGGGCAGGCCCGCGACGCTTACAGCCGCTGGGGCGCCCGGGCCAAAGTTCGCGACATCGACCGCCGCTTCCCGGAATCGGTGCCGGCCACACTTACAGCGGGCGCCGCCACCTCCTGTCATACGGTCAGTACGACGACCGACCGATTTACGTCGGGCTCGTTTGATTTCGCGGCCGTGCTCAAGGTCGCCCGGGCCATCTCGGGAGAAATTCGTCTCGACGCTCTGCTCGAAACCATGCTGCGTACGGTGCTGCACAGCGCCGGAGCCGAACGCGGCCTGCTGTTGCTGGCCGGAGCCGAGCATCAATTGGTGCTGGCCGCCGAAGCCGATGCCGGTCGCGATTACTTCACTCTACTGCCCGGCCTTGCCCTTGAAAGCTTGGCCGAGGACGGACACCCGCGGCTGCCGACAGCGGTGATCACATTTGCCGTACGAAGCGGTGAAACCGTGGTGCTGGCCGACGCCGCCGAGGACAGCCGGTTTGTCGAAGACCCCTACATCCGCGCCCGCCGACCGCGCTCGATAATGGGCCTGCCGCTGCTACGCCAAGGCCAGCTGGTCGGCGCACTTTATCTGGAAAACAATCTGGCCACCGATGCCTTTGCCGGCGGCCGGCAGGAAGCGCTTCGGCTCTTGGCGGCGCAAATGGCGATCAGCTTGGAAAACGCCCGGCTTTACGCCGATCTGAGCGACTTCAACCGCACCCTCGAAACCCAGGTCGCCGACCGCACCCGCGAATTGCGCACCGTACTCGCTTCCGAGCGCGAAGCCCATGAGGCGTTACGCGCCACGCAAAAGCAGCTGGTCCAAGCCGAAAAAATGGCATCGCTCGCCCAGTTGGTGGCGGGTATGGCCCACGAGATCAACACACCGATCGGCAATGCCGTGACCGGGATCAGTTTACTTGCCGATATGAGCGAAAGCATCCACCGGAGCGCCAAATCAGGCCCCATGCGACGGTCCGAGTTCATTACCTTCCTTGAAACACTGGCCGAGACCACCGAAGCCTTGCTCTCGAACATTCGCCGAGCCGCCGGCTTGGTGGAAAACTTCAAGATGGTGGCTGTCGACCGCACACTTGATGAGCGCCGGCGCTTCGCCCTACAGCCTTACCTTAAAGAAATTCTCTTCAGTCTGCGACCGACTTGGCAGCGTGCCGGCCATACCGTGACCTTGAACTGCCGCAACAATTTGGAACTCGACGGTTATCCGGGCAGCATTGCGCAGATTGTCACCAATTTAGTGGTCAACTCGGTGACCCACGCCTACCCCGAAGAACGCACCGGAACCCTGTCGATTACGGTGACCGTGCCCGACGCCAAGACTATAGTGCTCGACTACACCGACGATGGCAAAGGTATTGCCGTTACGGATCGCGAGCGGGTGTTCGATCCCTTCTTCACCACCCGACGCAGCGGCGGCAGTACCGGATTGGGTCTGCACATCATTTACAATCTGGTTACCTCGAAATTAGGTGGCCGCATCGAATTACTTGACCGTGACGGGCCGGGGACGCGCTTCGTCGTCACCCTGCCCAAACACGCACCAGAACAGACGGTACGCGACATTTCTGTCTGAGCCGCCGCTTACATGGTGTCCGACAAAGGTGCGCGGGCGTATAGGGAAAATATCGTTAATCCCATATGCTAATCCTATGAAAAACATCTGTTTTATCAGACCAAGCGGTGCGCGATTAATCCGAGGAAGGCCAAGCAAATCGGCATGATTGGCAAACCTGTTACCGGTTCGCGATGCGCTATGCCGCCCGATGGTTGCCGTCTTTGTGATTGGCCACTCCAGCCCAGGCGGCATAACGAGAATAGGACGGTGAAGCCTTGCCCCGGGGCGTTCGATCAGGACGAGCGTTCGCTTTGCCGGCATCGTCGGTTAACCAGCTTCGCCAGGCTGAGCCCAAATCCCGGTATTTGTACCCTTTGGCCCGGCATCGAGTAACGAATCGGTCGGTAGCCACTTGCAGGTCAAGGTCGGGATAACGTTCCATGGCCCAGCACAAGTCTCGGTCTGTCGGTTGCCAATCTTCAGCCGGAATTTCGGAGGATTGGAATTGAACTACCACAGTCGATTTCGAATCGATCGAGGCATTTGCGTGGTGGATCTCTTCTTTATGTTCTGATTCCGGTGTTATGGAGTCAGCTGTATGACTCCCGGTGTCACATTTGGAACTGACCGTGTCGGTGACGGAAGTTTGACGGTCGTAAATTTTTTGAGCTTCCGCAGGAGCAATCAATCGGTAAAGACAGGCTCGATCGCCACCGTCGTCACGCTGACGATGGGTCCGTTCGATCAGGCCGATCTCGACCAATCGACCGATGACCTTGTTTATCCATGGTCTGGAGCGCCCCAGTAACCGGGCCAATAGTCCCTGAGTCGGAAAGCATCGTCCATGGCGGTCAACATGCAATGCTAATACGGCCAGCACCGCAACTTCATCCGCGCCGACTTCAGCGTGTTCAATCCAACCCGAATGCAAAATAGCAAATCGTGACATTGCGCTCGTTCTCCCTATGTTCTGTAAGGAGACGACAGTCACACAGCCCCACACTGACGAAAAACAGAGCTTGCATCTCCGAGTCGTCGGGCGTAAATTCCGGACTGCACTCGATTTCACCGGGGCATGGTCGCCAAACTTAGACCCGTTGATATCGCTTAGCCGGACGGCTTGCTTGTCGTCTCTGATTGAAGCCCCCAGGTTTGCGCCTTGGGGCTTCATCATTTCAGGATCAAAACTTCAATTAAAACTTCAATTAAAACTTCAATCAAAACTCCAATTCTGGTCAAAACTCCAACTGTGGCAGCTCACCGTTTGATTTGTTTTCAGTTTGCGGAATAATCCGGTTGGCCAAGCGCTTGCGTGTCATCGGTTTCTCGGTCGAAGCCGGACTGAGGACGAACATTTTTCGCCGACCGGCCGGGTCCGAGTAACGCAGCAGCAAGCCTTCGGCGTTAATTTCAACATTAGCCCGCTCGTAAGCTTTCAGGGCGCGCTCAATCGAAGTCAGGAAGGTCTGTTGGAATTTTGATTTCGCCTCGCCATTCCCGAATTGAGCAATTAAAGACTTCCAACTGACGAGAATTTCTTCGGACGGAGACAGCGTCGGCAGACGATAACACAGGTAAAGGAATATATCGATTGCCATTGCCGAGTTTGAAATTTCGCTAAGAGCCTGTGTCGGAACATAGATCACTTCCTGACCCGTGAACCGGTTATAAGCATTTTCACCCAGCTTGATTCCGACAGGCAGACGCACATTGACCAAGTCGCCTTGGTCATATCTCATCAAGTCCTGCTCTTCGAAGACGCTGCTTTCGATAAGCTGATCGTTATTAAAGTACATCAGATTATTACGATTGAGCATCATGGTGAAGCGAGCAAACGACAGTCGAACCAATTGTTCTTTGACCGCTGAAATGTTTTCGGAGTGGTACGGTACCCCTACCGTTGTTAGCCAGCTTTTAATGCTGCCGATTTCAAGCCAACGGTTATTATCGGACTGTTGGCGGGCCTGGGTTGTCAGCCACAGCACGAGGAGTCTGGCCTTGGCTCCGAACGGCAAACCGATATTGTTGATTTCATAGCCGCCGGGAAGCGTGAAACCCATCGAATTGATGGTCAGAGCGCAGGAAGCCCCGGTCCGATGAAACTTGGTCAGCTCAGCCCTGCGATCTTTTGCCGGCAGAGTGGTCCCCGTGTGACGGCTTGTATCTTTTGCAAAGGGCTGTCGGAGCGGAAGTCCGCTAAGTCCGAAGCTTCTATGCATGAAAGAAACATCCAGTTCCTCACCGGGCTGGACATCGTTAAAAGAAAGCTCGAGCTGATTCGCCGGGACCGGCTGCTTCTGTTCGGTTGCCTCGGTCGATTTCATGCTCAGGCTCTCCCCCTTCATCACTCTGCCGGGATGATATGATCGCATCCGGACCAGCTCAAAGCCGAAATTACTCCGTCGCTTGGCCGGTTGCATTTTGTTTACGCAGAGCGACACATAAGCTTATGGAGAACGACACGTAAGGCGCAGCTGCTCGGGCCGGGCACCGGGCGATGAGAGGCCGCTTACCAAGTCCGATAGGACATTCTTACCAAGACCGACATGTAAGCGGCGAAATCAGGTCGACGCGGACCATAAACGGCCCTGGATTCGCCGTCGATCGCCGGAATCGCCGCTCATGTGAGTTGAGCCCCCGGGAATGTGGTTCCGGCGAACCGGCTTACATGTCGGTCAGGGTAAAAGGCGCAGCTCCGACGGGGGACTCCGCTTGCCGCCCGCCGGCCCGGTGCCGGGTCGGTGTCGGACTTGGTAACCGCTATGGCGGGCCGGTAGATGTCGGTCTGCGTAAAGCGGACGTCGGGCGCCGTGGCTATGGCCACGGCTATGAACGACTGGACCCGGGATAGAGTTAAGGCTAACATGCACAATTATTCGGAATGAAGCCGTCGCATGGTCCGTCACCGGAAGGACGATCGGTGCGGACGGCCACGGGCCGGTTTGTCAGCAGGAGCCGCGGGTAAGGATCGCGTATGAGGAATTACGAGGCGATATGGCTCCATTGCGGTGACGGCCTCGTTCTGATCGAGGCCGCGACCGGACGCATCATGGATGCCAATCCCGAAGCGGAACGCTTGCTCGGACGTTCCCGCGCCGATCTTAAATCACTGCACCATATGAAACTTTATCCCGTTGACCATTTGCAGGGGGTAACGCAAGTGTTCGCCGCCGTACCGAAGCAACCGGAAACGGTCTTCGATCTGGACATCGTACGGCCCGATGGAACGCGCGTTCCGGTTTCGATTTCTACCGGTATGTTCCGCGATGACGAAAGCCATTCCTTCGTCATCGGCAGCTTTCGAAACGACAGCGCCCGCCGGAAAGTCGAGAATACCGTTTTGCGGCGTGATTGGGCATTGGCGGCGATTCGACGGGCTACTATGGCCGCTGCAAAGGCCGAAATCGAAACCGATATGTTACAGGCGGTCTGTGACGGTATCCTCGGCGATGTTTTCACGCTGGCCTGTATCGGCTTTGCGGAGGACAAAGAAAAAGCGGTGTCTATAGCCGCCGCCGCCGGCTGCACCGGATACCTTGACAGTTTGCCGATATCCCGGAGCGAGATGCCGTTGCGACAAGGGCCGACAAGCGATGCTCCGGATAGTGCGGCCTTTCGGCCCCCGGTGGAGCGGGCGCACTCTTTCGGTATCGAGTCATCATTGGCGACGCCTTTGCTCAGAGACGGTCGGGCGTTCGGGGCGCTGATGATCTACTCGAACCATCCCGATGCCTTCGGCCCCGACGAGGTCCGGCTGTTCCAGGATTTAGCACGCGATATCGTTTTCGCTTTGGATGCCAAGCGAGCGTTCGCGACTGTTCGGAAGAGTGAGCAAAGCTACCGCTTATTGTTCGAAAATATGCTCGAAGGGCTGGCGCACTGTCTGATGCATTTCGAGGGTGACGAGCCGGTTGACTATACCCACCTTGCCGTCAACCCCGCCTTCACCCGATTGACCGGGTTAACCGATGTTGTCGGGAAGCGAGTCAGCGAGAGTATTCCGGGGATACGGGGCTCCAGTCCCGATCTGTTCGAGCGCTACGGCCGCGTTGTCCGAACCGGAATTCCCGAACGGTTCGAAACTTACGTTGCTGCATTGGGCATGTGGTTTTCGATCTCGGTGTACAGCACCGAGGCAAACCACTTTGTCGCCGTTTTCGATAACATCTCGGAAAGAAAGAAGGCGGAAGCCCGTGTGTTGTTTCTTGCACACCACGACCCGCTGACGGAGCTGCCCAATCGGTTGATGGTCAGGGACCGTTGCGAGCAGGCCATGGCCCTTTCGGCCGAAAACAAAACCCGGATGGCGCTGCTTTTCCTTGATGTCGATCATTTCAAAACCATCAACGACACTTTGGGCCATTCCGTCGGTGATATTTTGCTCCGGCTGGTTGCCGCACGTTTGAATGAATGCGTCCGGACCGACGACACCGTCGGTCGGCAGGGCGGGGATGAGTTTCTGATCGTGCTGCCCGTCGTGCAGGAGACCGCGGACATTTCGACCGTCGCAGCCAAGATACTGCACCGTTTGGCGGAACCGTTCCTGGTCGAAGGTCGTGAACTGTCGTCGTCGGCATCACTGGGGGTTGCGGTCTATCCGGACGATGGTCACGACTTTGATACGTTACTGAGAAGAGCCGACACGGCGATGTATCACGCCAAGGACGGCGGGCGGAACCGATGCAGTTTCTTTAATTTCGGAATGAATGCCAATGCCGGGGAGCGCCTTGCGCTTCGTAATGAATTGCGTCTGGCGCTCGAAAAAGGTGAATTCGTTCTGCACTATCAGCCGCAGATCGATTTGGGCAGCGGTGCCGTGGTCGGTGCCGAAGCGTTGATCCGCTGGCAGCATCCGGAGCTTGGATTGGTGCCGCCCGGGCGGTTTATTCCGATCGCCGAGGAAAGCGGCCTGATCGTGCCGATCGGCGAATGGGTGCTGCACGAAGCGTGTCGGCAGGCGGTGGCGTGGCAAAAGGCGGGCGGACCCGAAATCGTAATTGCCGCCAATCTTTCGGCGGTTCAGTTCCGGCATGGCAACCTTGAAAAGACGGTGGTGGCCGCCCTGGTGGCATCGGGTTTGGAGCCGAGTTTCCTCGAGCTGGAACTGACGGAATCAATCTTGATCGGTGATACCGAGACCGTTATGATGGCGATCCGGCGGTTGAAGGCGTTCGGTATCAAGCTGTCGATCGACGACTTCGGAACCGGATATTCCAGCCTTGCCTATCTGAAACGCTTCGCGGTCGATAAACTGAAAATAGATCAGTCGTTTATTCGCAGTCTGGAGACCGATCCCGGCGACGCCGCCATTGTTCGGGCCATCATCCAGATGGCACGTAGTCTCGGTTTGCGCACCATTGCCGAAGGGGTCGAGGATGAGCGCGTGATGGACCTTCTGCGTGTGTGCCATTGCGACGAAGCTCAGGGGTATCACATCGCCCGTCCCCTGTCCGCCGATGATTTCGCCGCCTTCATCGGCCTGTCCCCTGCCCCCTGCCCTCCACTGCCCGTCTGCCTGCCTGATAGCCGGTCAAGCGGGGCCAATTTTCAGGCGGCCAAGGTCGGGATGCTGTTTCCGGATACTCGGGTAACGGCACCTTCGTCAAGAATCCGCTGACGTCGGCGCATGTGTGCGGCATCAAGCAGCATCGGTCCGGCCCAGCGATAGACGTTGTAAGCTCATCATCGGGCGAATGATCCAGATTAGTATTCCCACTCGGCACCAATGCCGATAGAAGTACTGCCGCGGGCATCGATTTCGTTTTTAAGCCGAAGCCGATTGGTCAAGTCGATATCCGCAGATAGCCCCGACTGCTCCGGGGTGGCGCCTGCTTTGACCCCGATGCTGATCCGGTTGCTGATTGCCCGGGACAAAGCGACGGAGGCGCCGCCGGTATCGGTCCGGATGTCCAAGTTATCAATCCCCAGCGAGCGGCGCAACCGGTCGAAGGCGTCGTCGCCGCCACCGGAAAACTGTGTAATCGCATGTGCCAGTTGCAGGGCCTGGAACGGAGACAACTTTCCGCTGGCCTTGGAGAACAATAGACGTGACAGCACTTCGTCCTGCGGCAAGGTTGGCTGAGAGGTGAAGGCAAAGGTCGGCTGGTTTGCCGGGCCGGTGATTTCAACTTGTACGGTGGTAGCGTTGGCCTTGCTCTCGGCCAGGAAATCGAGTTCCGGCATCAGATCGCCGGTAAAGCTCAGCCGACCCTTGGAGAAATCCAGCCGGGTGCCCAAGACTTCCAGGCGGCCGCGACGCGAAGTGTAGGCGCCGACCACCTTTGGATTATTGCTGCTGCCGGTGATCCGTAAATCCCCGCCCAATTCGGCGTCCAAGCCGTGTCCGCGCACGAACACGCGGCCGGGGGACGACACCGTGATGTCAAGCGTAGCGTTGAAGACCGTGGCCCGTTGCCGGTGGGCCTGCCGCACTTCGGCCTCGCGCTTGAGGTCGGCCAAGTGCGCGGCGGCGACACCGGTGGCATGAAGGTGGCGCATAGTGTCGAGCGGCTTGAGTTTGGTCGGCAATTGACCGGGAATCCGGACATCCACCGAAACCGTCTCGACACGCCCGGTGACCGCGGGCGAGCGTGTCAGCGGCCCGTTCACATCCAGGGCGAGATCGGCAACGACGGTCATGGTGCCGTCGGCGATCAACTCGGCGCGTTTGCCTTCGAGATGGAGAACCCCCGGAAATCCTGAAGCCGGATCCAGCCGCACAGTGCCGCGGGCGGATACCGAGCCGCCGTTGCGACGGGTGATCGCCGAGGCGCTGTCGAGGGTCAGAGCGGTGCCCCGGGCCGAGAGACGGGCCTGGAGCTTATCAAGATCCACACCCGCCGCGGTATCCCGATAGCTCCCCTCGGACAGCACGGCGGTGCCGTTCAGGTTCGGCCGAGTCATCGGACCGGTTGCCCTCATGTCGACCGCCACGTTGCCGGTCACATGACGTCCGCCGGCGGCTAGCGTCGCGTTAGCCAATCCCGCGTCGATCTTGCCCCGAAGCGTCAGGTCCAAAGCGTCTTGCGGCCGGAGTGGGACAGATCCGCGCACCTGGAACTCGGTTCCCCGGCCGCCGAAGATGGAGGCCGTCACATCGGCTCTTCGGTCCCGCAGGCTGCCGGCGGCGGTGATATCCAGCGGCGGTGCGCCCGAGTCCCGGAGCTGACCGGTTGTCAGGCGCTTAAGTGTCACCCGATAGGTGCCCCGGGGTGCCGCCGTCGAGCCGCCGATGGTGGCGTCGCCGTCCAGTATGCCGGTGATGCTTTGGCCGGGGATCACCAACTCGGCCGCTGCCAGCGGCACGCCGTGCGCGGTGAGCGCCAGATCGAGAGTGCGCCCGGCCTTGCCTCGAAGATTAACCCGCCCGCCATCGACCAGAATCGTCAGGTCGTGCAGCTCGAGGGTGCCGTCGGCGAAGGTCAAGGAGGCCGGTCCGGCCAATGCCACCCGATGACCGCCTCGTCGCGCCGAAGCGGCGGCCAGATCGAGGCGAGGGGCGTCACCGGCCAGCAGCTTGCCCCGCGCCTCGAGGTCGATATCCCGGATGCGCGCCGACAGTACGAGGTCGCTGGCGGCGGCGGCGCCATTGGCGGTCAGGCGCAGCCTCGGCACCCGCTCGCCGGCGACGGTGACGCCATCGGCACTAACGGTGGCGGTGATGACCGGCCGGTTCAAGGGATCGGTGACTTCTCCGTGACCGTCGAGTTTAGCGATGGCCATCGTGGCGGCGTGAAGGCCCGAGCCGCCGGCGTTGAACCGCACCACCTGCCGGCCATTCTCGATGGTCAGCTTAAGGTCGGCCGCCAAGGAGCCGGCCAGTTTGGCTGGAATCAGCGGCGACAGATCGCCCAGCCTGCGCCCGGTCACGGCCAAAGCGCCGACGGCCCGTTTTTCGGAATCAAGTGTCACGGTCCCTTTTGCCGTTACCGAGCCGACCGTCAAATCCAGGTTTTCCAGTTTCACGGTGCCATCCGCCGGCCGCAGCAGCCGCAGATGACCGGCGATCGGTTTACGATCGACTTCGCCGGCCAGGGTCGCGGTCACATCGGCCCGGTCCGTGCCGGCGGTGCCGTTCAGGGTTGCGGTGATCGCACCGCGCAACGGTTGCCCGGTGAGTTCGGCAAAGCGGGACAGATCGGGTACTGCGACCTCGGCCCGGCCTTCCACACGCAAAGGCCCCGGCGTCTCGAGCGTGCGGCCGGTCAGGTCGAGACGCGCCCCCGGCGCGGTCAAGACCAGCCGGGTCAGGTCGATCACGCCGTCATCGGCAAAGCGCAGATCGCCTTGCAACTGCCCGGCCCCGGCGAACAACACCGCCACAGGGGCCGGCAACACCCCCGCGGTCAGACGGGTGTCGAGTGCGAGCAACAGCCGGCGGGCCGCTCCCTCCCGGCGCAGGTCGGCCGAACCGGTGGCGCCGAGGACCGGGCCGCCGTCCAAAGCCAGCTTGGCGGTGAAGGCATTCAGGGTGCCGGAACCGCCCAGATCGAAATGAACGGGCGGCTCGCCCGGCACTTCGATGAGCTTGGCCAGGAACCCGCCGGCCGGCTCGTCCAGCTTGGCCGAGATTTCAAGCGCTTCGGTCTCGGGCACGAATGACAGGCGTGCCGCCAGACTGCCGGGACGGTCCAGGTGCCGGGACTCGAACGCCAGATGCAGTCCTTCGGACGGTTTGCCCAGTGTGGCCTTGCCCGAGGCGGTCAGCCGCGCCGCCGTACCGAACGCCGACTGCGCCAAATTCAGTTCGGCCAGGGAAAACGCTTTGATCTCCAGCTTCAGCGGCAGTTCGGGTAAAATCGATTCACCCGGCACGGCCGGTTCCGTCGCAACCGGCCGGCGCGCCAGATCGATCTTGCCGATGTCCAGAGTGTCGATTTCCAGCCGGCGTGAAAATAACGCGCCCCGGTTCCAGACCAGCTTGATGCGGTCGAGATGGAACCATGGCCCCAGGCTATCCGAAATCACGATGTCGCGCACGGTCACATCGGCGGACAGCGCCCCTTCGACCGCACCGATCGACACCGTCGTGCCCCGGCCGGACAGCAGGCCGGAAATCATGTTCGCCAGAAAGCCCCGGTCATCTTGCCCGGTTTCGGCGGCCTGAACCGCGGCCGCACCGAGACCGACAACGACGAAAACGGCGACGAAAACGGCGATGAGAAAGCGGTGTGGTCTAATCATCAGAAGGCCTGCCCGATGCTGATATAGACTGCAACCGTATCACCGCTCCGCCGCGTCAACGGGGTCGCGACGTCGAGGCGGATCGGACCGACCGGGGTGAGATAGCGCAGCCCGATCCCGGCCCCGATGCCCGGTGTGCTGTTGGCGAAGTCGGGAATCGAGGCGCCGAAGGCATCGCCGATATCGACGAACGGCACCAAACCCAGAGTCCGGGTGATCCGGAAACGCGCTTCGGCCGAGGCTTCCAGCAGACTGCGGCCTCCGGTCAGACGGTTAGCGATCGTCGGGCTGAGGGTGCGGAAGCCGTAGCCGCGCACCGAGCCGCCGCCGCCGGCATAAAAGCGTTCCCCCGGCGGAATCTGCGCCAGACCGGCTCCGAAAATGGCGCCGGCCCCGATCCGCCCGGCCAGCACGGTCGCGCCATCCTCGTCCAAAGCGTAATACGTGCTTGCTGAGATCCGGGAGGTGAGCATGGTAACCTCGGGGCCGAACGCCGACACATAGGGCGTCAGCGCTCCCTTGGCCTGAACGCCCGAGGTCGGATTGAGCGGGTCGTCGCTGGTGTCGTAATCGACCGACAGCGGCAGCCCGACCAGGGTTTCGGACAGCGTCCCCAACACGTCTTCGGAGTTGAACCGCGCGACCCTCACTCCCGCCTGAGCCGATAGCTGTTCCGACCAGCGATGACGAAGCCCCGTGTTCAGGCTGGTGCCGGTGCTGGTATAGCCATCCCGGCTGGTCTCACCGATCCGCTCGTGGTCGGCCAGGGCATCGACCAGCAGATCGTTTCGGCTGCCCCACAGTGCCGGTTTCAGGAAGGTGGCGCTGACGCGCCCGCCAAGGTCCGAGAAATCCAGGCCGGACAAGTCGCTGCCACCCGCTTTGTTCAGGGGCGGCGCCGAGAACAGCTTGGCGTCCAGCCGCAATTGTTCAGCCCCGCCGAACAGATTATGGTGCTCCCAATAGGTCTCGAGCGAGGGGCCGTCGATACTCGAATACAGCGCCTCGAACCCGACCAGACGGGGCGGCCGCTCGGTGACCTCTATCGTCAAGGGCAGATTGCCGGCGGGGTCCAACTGTGTCGCCTCCTTGATCCGGACACCGCCCAGCGCCGGAATCCGTGCCACCGCTTTTCTGGTGGCCTCCAGAACTTTAGGCGAATAAGGCTCTCCCACCCTTCGATACACGAAGGACCGAACCACTGCCGACGGTACGTCGCGGGTTCCGGTGATGGTGATTTCGCCCAACCCGGCCGAAGGCCCGCTGTCGATCGTCAGCGCCGCATCCAGAGTGAGGGCGGTGTGATCCACCGAGGCTTCAACTCGGGTGGTTTTCGCCAGAGGATGGGAGCGTGCACGGTAGGCGTCGATCAGTCCGGCCGCAAGGGCTCGGATGTCGGCGGCCCGCGCCGGGTCGCCCGGTTTGAGTTCGGTCCGCAGCTGCGGAACATCGACAAGCGGCGCTCCGCCCGGATCGGTTATCGTGATCCGGGCGATATGAAACAGCGGCCCCGGCCGTACCGCGATTTCCACCGGAACGATCGCGTGTCCCCGGGTCGCCTCGGCGGCCTGAACCGCTTCGGGCGGCACCGTTCCCGCCACCACCCGTACCCCGGCCACCGTTGCCGTCACCTCGGCGTTGAAGTAGCCGTAGGCCCATAAGGTATCGAGTATGGGGCTGAGATCGGCCTCGACCCGACGGATCAGCGTGTCGGCATCGGGCGGCGTGTCCCGGCGCAGTTTCCAGGTTTCGGAGACTTCATGGAATGCCTCCGCCAAATTGCTTTCATCATCGCTGGCCCGGTCGAAAGGCGTCAGAGTCAGCCGGTAGGTCAACGCATCGGACCGCGGAGCCGGCGGTTCTTCGTCAGAGCCGAACAGACCGAAAAAATCAAACGCCCAGGCCGGGCGGCCCTCAAGCGCTACCGCAGACAAGGCCACGATTGCTAATGCCATAGCCAGCCGGTGCCGTCCGTGAGACGGAGGACTCACTTCTTGTCTCAATGGACGAGTCTCCAACACATACCGGCGATCGTACGCTTTGCGCCCATGGTAATGCCTTTCGAGCCATTAATTTAATTCAGAAAAACCGGGTCGGTGAAGCCGCACTCGGCAGAGCAGCAGCGAACTCACGAGTGTTCCGATGATGACGGATGATTCCCATCCGTCATCTGAATCGCACTGGCACAGCCGGGCATGCATGGTGATTAATGTGTATCGTAATCTTTGCAGAGATCCAAATGCTCGTAGGAAGTACGCTCAATATAGTTTCGCTATCCTTAAGGATAGAGCGTAACGCTAACAGAATTCATCAATTATCGTGAGGCCGGCATCGAACAAGATCATTATGAATTAGCGGGTGTTTCTTCGGTCCGAATTGGCGCGGATCAGACGTTGCCGCGCCAGGGCAAGATTAGCGAGCGCGACTTCGGCCAAGGCGAGCGCTCGGTTCATCACCGCTTCATCTCCGGTTCGTTCGGCGATTATACATAATCTGTCATAGTACTGTTCGAGGACGCGGACCGTCTCTCGCAAATCGCCCCCGGGGTTAATCCTCCCGGTACCAACTAATGAACTCAGGGAATTAAGGGTGCTTGCCACCTCACCGTTAAGCGTTGAGGCCAGGGCTTCGAACGCTTCTAAAGTATCGGGAATCGGCAGGTTACGGCGTTTCGATTCCCGGTGATACGCTTTGCGCCGTTCCCGTCTCAGCTGCGCGGCATGCAGAAGTTCCTCAGCCGCAAGAGCCTCGGCTCGACGGCACACCTCGGGCTCGGGACAGTTTGCAACGAGATAGGTGTAGAAGGCGAAGGCGCGTTCCTCAAACCGAACCGCAATCGACAGCGCACGATAGGGCGACAACACCGTTGACGCAGCCTCATCGGCAGAGGGCTCGACCACTCGGCTCAGGACACTGGCTCCGCCGGCCTGGAACGGAAGCACCGGATGCCCGAGTAAGGTCTTTCCGAACGCCGCAACAGTGTCGACATGCAGCTGTTCCAGAACAACCAGTCGCTGAAACACAGCGGCAACGTTATGGGCGCCTTGGCGCTTCATTTCAGCCTCAAGAGCGGTGTAAAGCTGCACCGCCTCGCCTTCCATCGCCGCAGAGATGCCGAGCAATTGATCGAGATCGGTGACGGTAACGTCAGGCTCCCCTGCCAATAAAGGCATGGCGTACCTCCTTTACTTTCAGGCCTTCAAAACGATCCGGCCGCCGTCGATAAGACTGACATGGGCCGAGCCGCCGGTTCGGGCCAGCACCGTGCGCATGGTCTCCAACGGTAAAAAGCAAAACGCGGTGGACAGCGCATCGGCGGTGGTCGCGGTTTCGGCGACAACCGACACCGCGGGCCAGCGCTCGGCGCATCGGCCGCTGGCCGGATCGAACAGATGGTTGAACCGGCCGGCGGGCTCAAAGACGGTGCCGTATCCACCCGAGGTCGATATCGCTTGATTTTCCAAGTCGAGCATGCCGGTGATGGTGCCCCGGTTAAACGGATTTTCAAGCCCGACCCGCCAGGGCGTGCCATCGGGATGGCGGCCAAGGGTTCGGGTCTCGCCGAGATCGGCTAAGACCCGCTCGACCCCGGCGGCGCGCAACCGCTCAATCACCCGGTCGGTGATGTAACCTTGGGCGATGCCGTTGAGGGTAAGCGCCATGCCGGGCCGGGCCAGGGCAATGCGGTCACTGTCAACCCGAACCTCACGCCAGCCGACCCGGGCCAGCGCCGCTTGTACCCGTTCCGTGGACGGGCCGTCCGGATCGGTGCCGGGGGTGGCGAAATGGCCGGCGTAAAGTTGCCACAAAGGCTGCACCGTCGGATCGAACGCGCCGCCGGTGCGTGCGCTGAAGCCGGCACTCTCGGACAGCAAACGCACCAGATCCAACGGCGGGGCAACCAGTTCCCCGGTGCGGTTGAGCCGGGACAGGGCCGAGTCCGGCCGATAGAGGCTGAACACCGCCTCCAACCGCTCGACTTCGGTAACACAAAGCGCAATCAGGCGCTCGGCTTCGGCAGAGTCGGGATGATGGAGCTGAATGCAGGCGTCGGCCCCGAGCGCCGAACCGCGCCAGACCCGCACCCCTTCGGCTTGAACCGGTCCGGGTCCGAACGGCAACAAGGCCAATCCCGCCGTGGCCGCGCTGATGCCGAGGAAGCGACGGCGGCCGATGGTCGTCATGGGCTTCGTCATGGCACTTGTCCTTTCCCGTCGCCAAGCACGTACGCGGCAGGAATATCGGCAAAACGGACCACCCGTCCGCCGTTGGCTTCACGAAAAGCCGTGGCGGCCGCCTGTTCGCCAAACGGAATCGCCTCGGGTGCGCCCATGCCGCCCTTGCGGCTGCTGTCGATCACGAACCAAGCCTGTCGGGCTTCGACCCAGGTTCCCGGTTCCGGCTGCTCCCAGTTCTTCGCCCGTCCCATGTCGTTGACGTAAAGGGCAATCACGTCCTTGGGTTCCTCGGGCAGGAAAGTAAACGCGATGGCATCGCGCACCGAAGTAAACCAGATCGGTTTGCCCGGCGCACTTCTTAGAAAAATCTGTCCCTTCGGGCCGGGATGTTCCGCCAGCGGCATGCCGCAATAATGCCCGGACGCGGCATCGCTTACCTCCAGCGGCGGCGGAATCGCCGTGTCCTGTTGTTGACAGCCGGTTAAAATCAGGCCGGCGAACAGCAACCAAACCGGGAACCGTCTCATCAAAACTGCCTCCGTTGAAAGAGCAGCGTCGCCGCCAGCAGTGGCACGACAACCCAACCCGCCAGCACTGCCAGTAACAAGGCGGGTGAAGTCTGAAGCTGACCGGTCAAGCCGGCCATACCGGCAAAACGGCCGACATCGGAAAAACCGCTGAGATTGAACAGCCGGTAAACGTCGGTCGGGTTGATCAGCAGCAGCGCGTTAACCACCGGTACCGACAAAAACCGGCCATGGTCGGCGACCAGTGCGCCCAAAAGCCCCATATCATAGAGCAACACCAGCCCCAGCCACGCCCCGATTGCAAGCCCGGCGGCGGTGCCGCGATCCCGCGACACCACACTGATCAGGTAACCGAGTGCGGTAAACGCAGCGCCGAGCAAGACACTGGAGCCGATCATGGCCAGAAAGGCGGCTCGGGCACCGGCATCGCCGCCCTCTCCGCCGGCCACCAACGCCAGTCCGGCGACGCCGTAGCCGAGCACGGTGGCGAACCCCAGAATTGCGGTGTGGCCCAGAAACTTGCCGAGCACCACCTGCCCGCGCCCGACCGGATAGCTGAGCAATAAAATCAAGGTGCCGCGTTCGACCTCGCCGACTACGGCATCGTAGGAGAGCAGCAAGGCGATCAACGGCAACAGAAAGATGGTCAGGCTGGACAGGCTGACCACGGTTACCGCCAAGGCATCAACCCCGACATTTCCGGTCGGCGCACTGCCGAGAAAGGCCAAAGTCAGGGCCAGCGCCGCCATCAGCAGCGTCGTCGCCACCACCCAGCGATTGCGCAGACCGGACCGAATTTCGTTGGCGGCCAAAATCAGGACGGTAATCATCGCGGGGACTCCCGTTTCATGAAGGTCGCGTAAAGCTCATCGAGAGTCGGCAGCATGATCTCCACATCCTCGACCGCCAGCGGCAGATCGATAATCCGGCGCAACACCGCCATCTTGTCGTGATGGTGGCAGGTGATTTCGATGATATGGCCGTTGATCCGCTGCGTGGTGCCGAGACCGCCGAGTATCTCCGGAAGGCCCGGATAAGTGTTGTCGGGTACCCGCAGCAGAATTCGGACCGGCAGATCGACCAAGCCGCGCAGCTCGGCCATGGTGCCGCCGGCGACCATGCGTCCCCGGTTCATCACCACCACGCGGTCGGCACGCTCCTCCAGTTCGGTCAGGGCGTGAGACGACAGCAGTACGGTCGCGCCGTCGTCGCGCAAGGTGCGGATGATGTCGTAGAACTGGCGGCGCAGTTCGGGGTCCAGGCCCGAGGTCGGCTCATCGAGCAGCAACACCCGCGGCGCTCCGAGCAATGCCTGGGCCAGCCCGAGCCGCTGGCGCATGCCCTTGGAATAAGTGCCGACCCGTCGGCCCGCCGCTTCGGCCAGCCCGACCCGCGCCAACAGGTCTTTCAAGCCGGTGGTCGGCTCGCTCTTGAGCCGGGCATAAAAGCTTAATAATTCAACCCCGGTCATGGCCGATGGAAAGGCAACATTCTCGGGTAAAAAGCCGATGCCGGCCCGCCCGCGCACCGCCCGGTTCGCCGCCGGATCCTCGCCCAGCACCCGCACCGCGCCTTCCGACGGCCGGATCAGGCCGAGCATCAGCTTGATCAGCGTGCTTTTGCCGGCGCCGTTATGGCCGACCAGTGCGATGCACTCGCCTTTTTCGAGGGAGAGGTCTACCCCCGCAACCGCGGTCAAGGCCCCGTACCGCTTGGCGACACCGGCGAGGGTAACGGTGGTTTCGGCCATCACGGCTGCTCCTCAAGATGAAACACCGGCTCGGGGATGATGTCGGGGGCCATCAGCGGTCGGCTGTCGATCACCCCGCCGGGATGGATGGCGGGAAACTGGGTTTGCGCCCAGCGAATGACCTGGATCCCCGGGCTGTTGAGCAAAAGCTTAGCGGCGGGCCAGCTCCAGACCACCCGGTCGACCAGATCGTTGGGCCGGTAGGCGGTATCGGCGATGCCGTCGCCATTAAGATCGAAGGCCGGATTGTCGGACCAGAAATTGCCGCGCCCGTTCCACGACCAGTCGAGCGAAGCCGTGCCGACATACATCACCTGATGCCGATTATTGATAAAAGCATTGCCGGAGATGCGATTGCGTTCCGAGCCGGCCGTGAAATGAATCCCGATCTCACAGCCTTCGAACCGGTTATCGAAAAAAGTATTTTTATTGGCATTATAAATAAACACGCACTTCTCGCCGCCATGACGGACAATATTGCGCTCGATGGTCGCATTGTTGGCATAATTGAAAGCTAGGCCGTGGGCATGGTCACCATCGGATAAATTACCCCGTATCTCGACATTGTCGGAAAACATGATCGCGTAACCGATATCATTACCGATCGAAAGATTGCCGATCACCGTGCTGTCCCGGGTGTACATATAATGGACGGCGTAGCGCACATTTTCGATTCGATTGCCCTCGAACCGGTTGTCGCGACTGACATTGGTGAAAATGCCGTCGCGGCCGCCCTGAATATCGTTGCCGATGACCCGCGAGCCCGGCGCATTCCAAAGCTGCACCCCGTTGCCGCGCTCGTTGACCCGCAGGTCGGTGCGCCCGGCAATGCGGTTGCCGCGCACCGTCGCAGCGTGCGGTCCCCACAGATCGACCCCGATCAGATTATGCTCCAGGACATTGCCGACAATCAGCGCCCGGTCGCCCTCCTTGCCCACGAAGATCCCGGCATCGCGGTCGGGCAGGACAATACCCGAATTGCGGATGGTCAGGCCGCGCACCGTGACATCGGGGGCAACAATGCGGATCACCTGCCCTGCCCCGCCGCCGTCGACGATGGCCCCCGGTTGTCCGGTCAGGGTTAGCGGTTTTTCAAGCACCACCGGTCCCCGATGAACACCCGGCGCCAAAACCAGCACGTCGCCGGGAGCGGCGGTTCGCACCGCTTCCGGCAACGCACCGGGAGCAACCGTCACGGTGGCGGCCACGGCCGGCGGCATGGTCAGGGCCCAGACCAGGGCCGATATACCGCACCACCGTACCGTTGCCATTTTTATAGCTCCCGCTTATACGCTTGTCCGGAAGTTTCCGGACAAGCCGCGTTCATACGCCACGCAGGCTTCGCGCGCACGAGCGCGCGGGGCCTCGGTCGTGGCCCTGACGGATTTCTGAAAACGTTCAGAAATCCGTATTACGCCGGCTCGACCAGCATGCGCCCGGCCATTTCCATGTGCAGAGCGTGGCAGAACCACGTGCAGTAGAACCAATGGACCCCCGGCCGATCGGCCACGAAAGTTGCCGAAGCGGTCGCCTGGGGCGCGATTTCGAAGCAGACGCCGTGGTTTTGCAAGATAAAGCCGTGGCTGAGATCGTCGACATCATCCATGTTGGAGATAATCACGGTGACTTCATCGCCCTGCTTGACCGTGAACTTTTCCAGACTGAACGACGGAGCGCGGGCGGTCATGTAGACCCGAACCTTGTTGCCGTCGCGAATGACCGTCGAGGCGTCATCGAGGTTGACGCCGTCCTTCTTGGCCTGCTCGCGCGCGCCTTCCCACATCGGATCATCACGAGTGAACACGCTCTTGGGATTGATTTTTGTGTGGTGGACGATCTCGCTGTCATGGGGCTCGGCGAAAGTCGGGCCGTCATGCACGATTTTCATCTCGTCGCCCGAAATATCGATCAACTGATCGTTTTCGGGTTTGAGCGGCCCGACATTCAGGAAGCGGTCCTTCGAGAATTTATTCAGCGACAACAACCATTTGCCGTCGGCGTCCTTGGACTCGCCATTGGAGGCGTGATTATGGCCGGGCTGGTACTGGACGTCGATCTTCTGAATGACGGGGTCGACCGCTTCACCCTTGAAGGCGCGTTTGGCCTTGTCGATGTTCCACTTGACCACCTGGCTGTCGAGGAACAGCGTGGTGTAGGCGTTGCCCCGGCCGTCGAAGGCGGTGTGGAGCGGCCCGAGACCCAGCTTCGGCTCGGCGACCACGACATCACGCGGCTTCAGTTTGTCGTCGAACAGATCATCGAGCATCCGCACGTCGATCACGGTCACGGTCGGTGACAGTTTGCCGGCAAACATGACGTGAATGCCATCGGGTGCGGTGTTGCAGCCATGCGGGTTATTGGGAACCGGAATATAGCGGGTATATTTCGAGCCATGGCGACCGTCGATCACCGGCACCCCGTTCCAGATTTGAACATCACCGCTCTTGACCGCCTGTTCGATTCGCTTGATGTTGAACACCACCGCCCAATCCTGTTCGGCGCTCGTCATCTCGGCCAGAGTAACGCCGCCTTCCGAATTGTAGCAGGTGGCAAAAGCATACTTGCCCTGATAGTCGGCGTCGGTGTTGTCGAGATTGCCGTCGACCAGCACCTGCCACGCCACCTTCATGGTATCGCCGTCAACTGCGGTGTAGACGGCATGGTACTTCTTGGGATCGTCGAGAATCGAGCCGTCATTGACCGGCATCGGCACCAGATGCTCGCCGCAGCAAAAGACATAGCCGGTGCGCGGATACTTCTGAAGCCGAAGGCCGTGGACATCGCGGGCGTTCGGAATTTCGATGATCTTGTCCACCCGCATGACGTCGCCGCGAATGCGGGCGATGCGGGCATTGGCCTTGTCATTAACGAAGATATACCGGCCGTCGTAACTACCCTCGGTAAAGGATACGTGCGGGTGATGGGCGTCGCCGTTAAGAAAGATGCCGTGCTTGGCCTGATAGGCTTTGGTCTCGGGCAGCAGTCCTTCGGAAAGGATTCGTTTCGACTCGTTGGTCAAGCCCCAGCCGGTGGCGCTGCACCGGTTAAACACCGGAATCCGGATCAACTCGCGCATCGAGGGCATGCCGACAATGCGGACTTCGCCCGATTGACCGCCGCTGTGAAACGTATAATATTCGTCGAGATCGCCCGGCTTGACATCGGCCTTATTGGACGAGGTTGCCGCCCGGGCGCTGCCGGTACCGCCGGTCATCGCAACGCCGCCGACAACGCCCGCTCCGGCCAAACCGGCCATCGCCGCGACGGTTGCGGTTCCCCCCAAAAGGTTGCGCCGGCTCACCGCTGTTTTGTTTATTACGTCCTCAGACATTCTCGCCACTCCTCAAGTTAACAGGATTTCAGGGGGTTGACAGGTTTTCAGGGGGTTGACAGGTTTTCAGGGGGTTGACAGGTTTTCAGGGGGTGCCACGACTGGATGCGTCGGTTCGGAGGCTCGGTGA
>SESF01031181.1_pt1 | contig 23634 bp, 17 predicted proteins | sample 3171521 | NCBI WGS metagenome assembly SESF01 (sample SAMN10866945, study PRJNA518727) | freshwater metagenome | biome: subpolar coniferous forest; feature: holomictic lake; material: water; isolation source: holomictic Lake 227, 6 m and 8 m depth | place: Canada: near Kenora, Ontario | collected...
TAGAAGAGCCGACAGGCATAGAACTTCTCGCAGCGCGAGTCTATGAGCATGTCCGACAGGAAATATCCAAAACCGCGGGATATTTCAGCGGCAACAATGAGCAGAGGATGAAGCGCATACTGAAGAGAGCCGCGATCCAGGCCATATTTCTTGGACTAGAAGGATTCCAGGAGATCGAAATATGGAAAGAAACGGTTGAGGCGCTTTCCCGTTACGGGCGAGTATTTACGCTGAATTACTATGAGTATTGGGATGAATCAGGACGATGCATCTTTCTGCATAACGGGATTATAAGGACGAATACGGGAGAAGGGATAACGGGAGAGGATAAGTGCATTTTCTCACCACTGCTCGAGAGGGACAAGGGGAATTCCGATGCGCTCTATCCTTCTGAGCATCTGTATCCAGCAGAGGACTTGGCGCTTGGTGGAGAGTATGAGCTCTATGAGGCATTGAAGGGGCTTGGGGAGTTGGATGTATTTGGGGTTTCGCCGGAGGGGGATAGGGAGCTTTTGCGGGTGATTGGTGGGATCCTGCAGGTAAGGACTTTCATACATAACAAGGATTCCAACTCTAAAACACTCGAAATATGGAATCGGGTCGTCGGACATGCGAGATACCTAGATGCGAAGGATTTTACCAATGCCCGGCACCTATAGCAGTCTATGCTCAGTGATGCTAGGTCTCGTAATATATCTATTCTTGTCATCATATTCTTCTACGACGAAGGCCATGGGTCACCGCAACTATGGACGCAGTGTAAATGCTGCTAATGGAAAGGCAAAGAATGAATATTGCTGAAATACTTGGACGAGGGTATTTCCCAAAGGAACTTCCTTCACCATTTACAACGGAATCCTTTGCTGCATTTGTTTCATCATCGATGAATATTGGAGGGGATTTTGGGAAGAGTATATACCAAGCAAGGAATTCGCCACAAGCAAAACAAGGGAAATACAGTCATTCGCGGGCTGGCTTATTAAGAAGGCAATTGTCGATACCAAACCCGCTCTATCAGTATCATCTATCGAAAGAAATACTCACCAACTGGGGTGCCTTATCCCCGGTGATTGGCGGTACGCCATTGTCTGGAACTGCTCCCGAATACAAGCCAACCGGGAGATGCATCAATGGAAAATATGGACAAGGCGACCGTGCTAACCTTGGACGAAAGAGCAGAGTTGGCCGAAAGTACATTCTGAAAACCGATATATCCAGATTTTATCACGGAATATATACCCATTCGATTCCTTGGGCCATTCATGGTAAAGCAGCTGCAAAAGCAAACAGGGGAATGGGGTTGCTAGGTAATCGGCTGGACTTTTGGACTCGGCAAGGCCAAGATGGGCAAACAATAGGAATACCAATAGGGCCAGATACTTCGCTTGTGCTATCAGAAATGATTATGCAGCGATGCGATCAAGAACTGATGTCCAAGATTCCAAGAGTAAAGGGGACAAGATTCATAGATGATTACGAACTAGCCTTTAATACGCGGACTGAGGCCGAAGAAGCCTTCCATGTACTTGAGTCTTGTCTATCTGAATATGAACTTGCCTTGAACACCAAGAAGACCTTTGTTCTTGAACTACCGGAGCCATTCGAAGCTTCTTGGGTTTCGACCTTAAAGCAGAAAACATTTCGCGGCAGCCCAGCAGGACAAGCCTCAGATCTTGAAACCTACTTCGATATAGCCTTCCAGCTGCATCGCGAGCATCCTGATGATTCTGTTCTTCAATACGCAATGTCACGATTAAGGCCTTTGATCATCCAGCCCGCTAATTGGGATCTATTTCAGAGCTTAATGTATCTATGCATGATTCCCGAACCCGCAACACTCCCGTATGCCTTGGAGCAGCTAATAATGAGAATAAATATGGGATTCAGTTCTGAAAGAAATGAACTCGAGGAAATAATTAGCAACACAATAATAACCCATTCATCGATAGGCCATTCAAGCGAAGTAGCCAATTCTCTTTGGGCAATATTGGCAATCGGCCTAAGTATCTCCAGGGAAGCTATTGCTGCACTCGGGCAATGTGATGATTCAGTTGCAGCTTTGATGGCATTGAACTGCGAGTGCAATAATCTCTTTGCCTTTCCGCTAGATAATTCAAAATGGATGCAGCATATGTCCAGCGACGGACTATATGATGAGCATTGGCTCTTGGCATATGAAGCGAATGTCAAAGGGTGGCTTCCTGGCCAGTCCAATGTTGATCACGTTGTTTCCGATCCAAATTTCTCCATACTCGAGGCAAATGGGGTGAGCTTCTATAAGGAAGTACACAGGCCCACTGCAACCAACCCAATTCCTATTCCTAATATCCCAAGAATCGTAATCCGTAATACATCCGTTGAGGATATTGATGATCCAGATTTCTAGGTCGGGAGGAATGTCGCCCTATCCTTGGAGAATCCTTGATGGTAGTCGGAAAACGAATGCAAAGGGCATTGACGCCAGATTGGCTGGGGAGCAAGAGACGAGAGTATGATGATGAGGAGGCAATATGCTTGAATCCATCCACATAGAAAACTTCAAGGCCTGAGAGGACACCAAGAAGCTCCGTCTGGCTCCATTGACCGTGCTCTTCGGTGGTAACAGCGCGGGAAAGAGCAGCATCGGCCACTTGATCCTCGCCCTCAAGCAGACGGTGCTCATCGCAGATCGGAAAAGGGCCCTCCACTTGGGGGATTCCAAGTCCCTCGTGGATCTTGGAACTTTTTCCGACTGCATCCATGGTCATGACCTCTCGAAGCCTCTTCGTTTCTCGCTGGAGTGGAAGCTCGATCACTCCCTAGAAGTCATCAACCCGCTCAAGAATAGGCAAACCTTTAAAGGTAGCTCTTTTGGACTCGAGGTAGTCATCGAAGCCAATGAACTGGCTCAACCCGTGGTCAGGGAGATCGTCTACACTCTTTCGCCCCAAGCGGGTCCTCCGCTTGAAATCAGCTATGGCCTTGATGAAAAGAGGGAATACCAACTGCTTTCCAAGGGCTATGGATTTGTTCGCACTACCGGTCGGGGTTGGAAACTCGAAGCTCCCGAGAAGTTTTATAGGATATCCGACCAGACGCGGGCACGCTTCCAGAATGCCGGCTTTCTTTCCGATTTCGCCCTGGAGGTGGAAGCGCTTTTCAATAGCGTCCATCATCTTGGCCCTCTCCGTGACTATCCGCAGCGTATCTATCCCTGGTCGGGAGAGTCCTATGAGGATGTTGGGAGCAAGGGTGAGAATGCGGTAGGCGCAATGCTCGCGGCACAGGCAGCGGGAAGAAAACTCAATCGCCGGGTGAAGGCTGTGAATGCCGACTTCGTTCCTTTCATAGCGTCGTGGCTCAAAGACCTCGGGATCATCCATGATTTCGCCCTCCGTCCGGTCGCTGAGGGCCGCAAGGAATACGAGGTCATGATCAAAGTAAATTCAAGATCGAGCGAGGTCAGGATCACGGATGTGGGCTTTGGTATCTCGCAAGTATTACCAGCGATCGTGCAGTCTTTTTACACGCCTCCGAACTCCATTGTCCTGATGGAGCAGCCGGAAATCCACCTGCATCCCCAGGTACAGGCGGAATTGGCCGATGTATTCATTTCGGCGATACAGGCGAGGGAAGGCGGTAATCCAAGAAATGTCCAGCTCATCATCGAAAGCCACTCCGAGCATTTCCTCAATCGAATCCAACGACGCATCGCCGAACAAGCCCTGTCGCCCGAAGAGGTAGCCATCTATTTCTGTTCCTCCGCCAAGGGGAAGCCCACGATGGAAGCTCTCAAGATCGATGAATTCGGCGATATCTCCAATTGGCCTGATAAATTCTTCGCCGATGACATGGGCGAGATGACCGCAAGAACCTTGGCGGCGATGCGGCGGAAGCATGGAGGCACTAATGCCTGATTCCTGCTGCGTGGTGGACATGAACGTGCTACTCGTCGCGGGAGGTCAACACCAGGATGTCACTCCTGACTGTGTCGTTGAGTGTGCCCTCCGTCTCAAACGGATCATGGAAGGTGGCCGCATCGCCTTGGATGATGGCTATGAGATCCTGGGTGAATACCTCCACAAGAACGTTCCAGCCAGGCAGAAGCACCTGGGGGATCTTTTCGCCCAATGGGCGGTGCGCAACTGGAAGAACCCGGAGCGCTGTGAGCTTGCCCGGCTCGTGCGGGATGTCGATGGGGAGTATGAGGCATTTCCCAAGCATCCAGACCTCGCGAATTTCGACCCACCCGACAAGAAGTTCGTCGCCGTGGCGGCGTCTCTTCCAGACCACCCACCTATCCTTGAAGCCGCTGATTCAAAATGGCTCGACTGGGCTCCTGCCCTCGCTGAACATGGCTTGACCGTGTCCTTTATCTGCACGGCCGATCTCGAGCGTTTTCATCAGAAGAAATTTGGCTCATGAGTGACTTCTTCCGCTTCCCCCACACCCCCCATATCGCCTGGCTCGGCGAGGGGACGCCCCGTGACGACAAGGTCCTCGAGGCGGGGGAAGCCTCCGCCTTCCTCGATGGCGAGGTGGTGGTGGAAGAGAAGGTCGACGGAGCCAATCTCGGCTTCTCGGTCAGTCCCGATGGCGAGCTTCGCGCCCAGAACCGCGGTCACTACCTCGAGCGCCCCTTTTCGGGCCAATTCTCCCGTCTCGAGAGCTGGCTGGCCCCGCGCGAGGATGCCCTGTTCGACGCCCTCGCCGGCAAGCTCATGCTCTTCGGCGAATGGTGCGCCGCGCGTCATTCCCTGGCCTACGACCAGCTTCCCGACCTCTTCGTGGCCTTCGACGTCTACGATCTGGGCGAAGGGCGGTTCTGGTCGACGAGGCGCCGAAAGGAGCTCGCCGAAGCGCTGGGGCTCGCGCTGATCCCCTCTGTCGACCGGGGACGCTTCGAGCTTCGCGGCCTCGTCGCCAAGCTCATCAATGCCCAGAGCTTCTTTCGCGAGGGCGAGCTTGAGGGCTACTACCTCCGCAGGGAAGGCGAACTCTGGCTAGAGGACCGCGCCAAGCTGGTCAAACCAGGCTTCACACAAGCTATCGGCGAGCATTGGTCGAAGCGGGGGATTGAGTGGAATGCGGTCGCGGGGAGTACATGATGGGTTGCACGACCAGAGAAATGAAGGTCTGATGAAGGAGATAGTCTCATAATGCGATTTCGCGATGCGGTCACGACGACTGTCCGATCCCAAGCGCGCTGCAACAGCGCAGTGCAGGCAGCGCCTGCCTGTATCCTCTGGCCTGACAAGGATCGTCAGTGGCTCGAAGTAATCGGCTTGCTCAGGGGCGATATGCCGGAGCTCCATGTTCTCGGAGACTACCGGCCAGAAATGAGAACAGGCCCGGCGATCTGGCTTCGTTGCGCGCTGGATCGCGCATTGCCGCAAGACCAAAATCCATTGGACTCTCGCCCCTTGGTCTTCTATCTCCCAGGGGTTTCGCGGAGCGAACTGCGCGCAATCGCTTCCTGTCCGATAGACCTCGCTCCTCTCGCGGAACTCCAGTACCGGGGAGTGATCTGGTCGCACCCAAATGGCCGCGATTGGACGCCTTTTGCTTTTTTATCTTCAGAAAAGGGGCTTGGCCTCGCCTTGGCGGACGACGCAGGAACCAAAGATGCTCTTCGCAATGCCCTCTCCGAGTTTCTGGATCAGGATATCTCAAGGCTCAAGGGAGATGTCCTCGATGCGGCCTTCTTCCACAAGCTGGTCGTCGATTCGCCGGAGCGGGAACTCCTCGCATGGCTCAACGAGCCTTCACTCCCAGAGTCAAAATGGTCGACTCAAAAGCGCGAGGCTTTTGAGAAACTATCCAAGAAGATGTATCGGTTTTCTCCAAAGGAAGGTGGCGTGCTCGAGGCCTGCGCCCATCTTGCCGCCGCTGCGGGACCTTGGGAACCCGTGTGGAGCGGCTTCGCCGATACTCCAGGTCGATATCCAGGCATTTATGAGAATCTCCTTCGATTGGTTCCTCCATCGAAGGGCCTACTCATCGAAGATCACTCCCATTATCCTCGAGTCAATGAGGAGATGGAGAACAAACTTCGCATGGATCTGCTCGCCATAACTGAACTCACAAGGGAAAAAGCCTGCGATCGTGTCGTGCGGCTCGAGGAGACCAACGGCGAACGACGGGGGTGGTTGTGGGCCAGTCTGGGTCATGCGGATCTTGCCAGAGCTCTCGCCTTCCTTGCCGAAATGTCGAGACTCGTGTCCGAAGGCGGCGGCGCAAGCAACCTTGAAGGACTTCGCAGCGCCTATGAAGAGAAGTACTGGCGTTGCGATGCTGCCGCTCGGGAAGCCCTAGCCCGTGGCAAAAGCCCGAAGGATCGCTCCGCGATCCAGGCGGTGCTCCGAATCATCTACCTGCCCTGGCTCGAAGATCACTCCAGGCTAATGCAGGGCTTCATCCTTGGTTCCGCCAAGAGCCTATCCGAGGTCAGCGCGGAAACCCAACCTCCCGCCTACCTGGCATCTGACTGCATCCTCTTTGTAGATGGCCTTCGCTATGATCTGGGAAGGCAACTCGCAGAGCGAATCCAGCACCTCGGCACCATCAGCTTTTCGGCCCGGTGGTCAGCCCTTCCAAGCGTGACCGCAGTCGGAAAATATGCAGCCGCCCCGATCGGCAGAGATATCCGGGGGCTCATCTACGATGGCGAGCCGGTTGCCGCTACTCCCGATGGTACCATGCTTACGAACTCCCGGCTCGCCACGCTGCTCGTGGCGCAGGGATACGAAGTGCTCGATGGTTCAATGACGGGCGATCCACGGGGCAAGGCTTGGGATGAACATGGTGATATCGACAGCAAAGGCCACGCTAGCGGTGCGAAACTCGCCCGCGAAATCGATGGCCTCCTCAAGGACATAGCAGATCGAATCGAGGAGCTCCTCGACGCTGGTTGGCGTCGTATTCACGTCGTCACTGACCATGGGTGGCTCCTCATGCCCGGCGGCTTGCCAAAGATCGCACTCCCATCGGCCTTCACGCAGAGCAAGTGGGGTAGGACAGGAGTGCTCACCTCTGCCGCACCGTGCGGTCTCCCATCCTACCAATGGCACCTCGGTTCGGCGCATCGCTTGGTCACCGCCCCAGGGGCAGGTTCCTTTATCGAAGGGCGAGAATACTCTCATGGTGGTATTAGCATCCAGGAGAACCTTCTACCAGTCATCACGGTCGAGAGTACGGTACCCTCACTTTCCTCTCAGAGAATCGTCATAAAGTCCATCCGGTGGACACATCTCCGCTGCGAAATCAGAATTGCCGGCGCACCTGATGCAGCCCGGATCGATATTCGTACTAATGCTGCAAATGCCGCTACCAGCATCGCAAACCAGCCCAAGGCAATTCAAGGCGAACAGGCTGTCCTAATCGTCCCTGACGAAGGCAAGGAAGGCACTGCCGTGCATATCGTCGTACTTGACCCATCCGGAACCGTGCTTGCACAGGAAACCACGACCGTCGGCGGCTGAACCGTCACGAGGAGCGACTATGGAACTCGACAAACTCGACCAGAAGACCAGCCTGGCATTCTCAGGCTACACCGTGAGAAAGGATCTCGTCCGTCAATTCAAGGGCCAGTATCCGGTTCCGACTTACGTTGTCGAGTTCCTCCTCGGCCGCTACTGCGCGAGTACCGATGAGTCCGAGATAAAAGAAGGACTCGGTGTCGTAGAACGACAACTCAAGAACAAGGCAGTGCCCGCCGGAAGTGAAGAGCTGTTCAAGGCCCGCGCCCAGGCCGATGGGATCGTCAAGTTAATTGACCTAATCACAGCCCGTCTCGATTCGAAAAATGATTGCTTTCTCGCAACCCTACCAAGCCTTCAACTCAACGATGTCCGGATTGAGGCGGATGTGGTCCGCCAGCACGAAAGAATGCTCACCGGTGGATTTTTTGCAGAAATCACACTCGGCTATGATCCAATACTCGCTCAGGAAAAGAACGGTCGTCCCTTTGGCATAGAGGCACTTCGTCCCATCCAACTTTCCAGTCTCGACGCCCTTGAGAACCTGGCACGCGGACGGTCAATGTTTACGGTCGGGGAGTGGAAGGACCTACTCCTTAGAAGCGTCGGTTTTGAGTCCGGACTCTTCACCGAGCGCGAGAAGGATGCCCTCCTTCTCAGACTTGTGGCATTTGTTGAGAACAACTATAACATGGTTGAGCTCGGTCCCCGCGGTACAGGGAAGAGCCACCTGTTCCAGCAGATTTCGCCCTATGCCCATTTGGTTAGCGGTGGCAAGGCCACAGTAGCTCGCATGTTCGTCAATAACTCAAATGGCCAGCGAGGACTCGTGTGCCAGTATGACGTCGTCTGCTTTGATGAGATCGCAGGAGTTTCCTTCGATCAAAAGGACGGCGTCAATATCATGAAAGGATACATGGAGTCTGGAGAATTCAGCCGCGGAAACGAGAGCATACGCGGTTATGGCAGCATAGTCATGGTCGGCAACTTCGATGTCGACGTGGAACAACAGCAGCGCGTTGGACATCTCCTCGGCCCCCTCCCTCCGGAAATGCGCAATGATACAGCGTTCATGGACCGTATTCACGCCTTCATCCCCGGGTGGGACGTGCCCAAACTCCATCCGAATGTGTTCACGACGCATTTCGGACTCGTGAGCGACTTTCTTGCCGAATGCTTCACTCGACTCCGCGACCAAAATCGAATGGCAGCGATCAATGAACGCATCCGATACGGGGGTGCTCTCAGCGGACGCGATTTCAATGCGGTTAACAAGACGACCAGCGGTCTCCTCAAGCTCCTCTACCCGGATTCTGCGACCCCGATTCCAGATGAGGATGTCGAATGGGCTGTCCGTCTTGCCCTCGAGTGCAGGAGACGCGTCAAAGAGCAGCAGAAGAAGGTCGGGTCTGCCGAGTTCCGAAATACTCACTTCAGTTACACAATTGGGGACAACGGTGTAGAAAAATTCGTGGGTACTCCAGAACTTCGGTCCGATGCAAGTATCGGTCCCGACCCCCTCGAACCTGGTCAGATATGGATAGTCGGAGATGGTGGCGGGACCGAGGCCGCCGGCCTTTACAGGATAGAGGTGACCGAAGTTTCCGGGTCTGGCGTTCGAATTCTGAACCAGCCACCACCGGCTTTTTTCAAAGAAGCAGTGAAGATCGCAGAGCAGAACCTTTACGCAAAAGCCAATGACTTAGTGCCTGGTCGAGATCCGACCTCGCACCAGTTCTCAATCCAGCTACGCTCCTATGATGCGGTCAATTCCGGGGCCAGCACCGGAATGGGAATTCTCATCTCTTTGTGCTCATCGTTACTGAAAAAGCCAGTTCGTGGCGGCCTTGCCGTTGTCGGCTCAATGAGCCTGGGTGGATCGATCTCCCCCGTCTTCAATCCGGTAGCCGTCGTAGAAATCGCAGTCGAAAAGGGCGCGGAGAAGATACTCCTCCCCGTAGCTTGTCGTCGCAATCTCGGCGACCTCTCCGATGATATGGCAACGAAGATCGACATCCAGTTCTACAGCGACCTTCGAGATGCTTTGATGAAAGCCCTAGTTGAGTAAGGATTGTCCAATGCGAAGTCTCCGAGCCGGTCCACTACTTCTGCAAATAGCTTCACCAACCAACCTCCCTTCCGAAGTCCGAGAAGCGGAGTTGTTCAGACCAAGTCCTGAGGCTATATGAGATGAGATTCTATCTCGGAGTAACAGACACCAATTGGTTCCAGTACCTCCGGGCCCTACAGCCAGAGGACATCAACTTCTGGCAGCCAAGCGGCAGGCCACTCAGGGGACTGGAACGAGGAGAGCCCTTCCTCTTCAAATTGAAAGCTCCCTACAGAAAGATAGGCGGGGTTGCCTTCTTCTCTGCTTTCGCCGCCTTTCCTCTCGGGATCGCTTGGGACGCTTTCGGCCAGCGCAATGGCTGTGCGACTCGGGCAGAGTTCAGAAGCAAGATCATGGGCTACCGAGAGAAGAATGGAGTACAGCCTGATCCCACAGAAACCGTAGGCTGCATCATCCTAACCGACCCAGTCCTCTTCGAAGATCACGAAATGATCGATCTTCCCGCTGAATGGGATGAACACACTGTCACTGGTAAGTTCTTCAACTCAGAAGAGCGGGCCGGCGCACGAATCTGGGAGCAGATTCAGGAGCGCCTCAAGATCAGACGTTTCCTCGAACGCCCTGCAGTCAACAGTCAGCAACCAGCCGTTGGGGTCGAAGGCGGTTGGCGCGAGGTTGCGGCCCGGGTGAGGACTGGCCAAGGCGCGTTCCGGGTCCTCGTTACCGAAGCGTATGGCCGCGCCTGTTCGGTGACCGGCGACCACACGCTTCCCGTGCTCGAGGCGGCCCACATCAAGCCTTATGCGGATGCTGGTCCTCACCAGGTATCGAATGGCCTCCTCCTGCGTGCTGATCTCCACAAGCTCTTCGACGATGGCTACCTTACGGTGACTACTGACTACCACATAGAAGTCAGCAAGGCAATTCGGGAGCAGTTCCACAATGGTCGAGTGTACTACGACCTCCACGGGAAGCCGCTTGCAATACTGCCTGAGCGGATGGAACTGAGGCCGTCGGTGGAATTTCTTTCGTGGCACAATCAGAACGTATTCAAGGCATCCTAGGAGTAACTATGCCCCTCCACCCCGCCCTGATCCGCCGCCGCTTTCTCGGTCCCTTTGACCGAGGCTTGGACGTCCGCGACCGCCTCGATGGTGCGACCCAGGCCTTCCGCATCGGCGAGCTGGACCCGGTCCTGTTTCGCGCTTTGCCTCGGGAGCGTGATGAGTTCTCCGCGTGGATCTTTGCTCCGGTCGGCACAGGCAAGGTGCAGGTCGCGCCAACGCTCGCAACCCTTCCGAGCTTTGCGCTGTTCGAAGGGATCCACGTCCTCCTCGACCGTCTGCGGAGCATCGTTCCAGTAGTGGGGCAGGCCGCCGAGCTCAAGGGTGCGCTCGAGGAGCTCCTTCTCGACGCCCGCATCACTGATGCGGACAAACTCCTCATACTTGGTACAAAGCTCGGGGATCAGGCCCTGCCCTCGGTTCTCGCAGCGATCCCTGCTGCGCTCCATGCCGAGCTCGCCGAGCGGCTCGGGCTGAAGGAGCGCTGGCTCGATGCCGAAGGCCAGCTCGAGGAGCGGGACTCGCTGCTGTCCGAGGCCTTCCTGTCGCCAGAAGAGCTCGTGGATCTTCAGGCCGCGCGCCCGAAGGCTGTGGCTGAACTCGAGGAGCGGCGCAGGCTCGCGGAGGAGGCTCGGAAACGGCGAGAAGAAGAGGAGCGAAGGCGAATCGCTGAGGAACGCCGCCTGGCAGAAGAGGAGCGTCTCCGCGTCGAGCAGGCGCGGCGCGAACGTGAGGAGGCGCTGCGAAGGGCCCTGACCCTCGGGCGGAACAAGTCCGAGTCCACAAACCTTGTGATGACCGAGGAATTCCAGCGGCTCTTCGACCTCGTGGAGGGCGGAACGCGCCTCCTCTACGTCACGGGAAAACCTGGCACGGGCAAGAGCACCCTCATCCGCGCTCTTCGCGACCACCTGTCCTCACGGAATGTCGTACTTGTGTCCTTTACGGGGCTCGCCGCGATCAACATCGGCGGCCAGACCATCAACTCCTTTTTCATGATGCCGCCTGCTCCCTTCCTGCCCCTCGGCTGGACCAAGGACAATTACACCTTCAGGCGTCGTGCCAAGGCCCTCGAAGTGCTCATCGTCGACGAGGTATCCATGCTCAGGCCCGACATGCTCGACGCCATGGACTCGACGCTGCGGGCGGCGCGTGGGGACCCGCGGTCATTTGGCGGGGTGCAGGTCCTCCTGATCGGGGATCTGTACCAATTGCCCCCTGTCCTCGGACGCGATGAGGAGGCGAGGGACTACTTCCAGAAAACCTATGGCGGCATCCGCTGGTTCTACTCGGCGAAGGTCTTCGAGACGGTCAAGCCCAAGGCTCTCGAGCTCACGCGGGTCTTTCGGCAGGAGGCTGGGGACTTCCTCGAGTTCCTGTCCGAGCCCCGCGAGTCGAAGCTTTCGGGCGAGCGTCTTGATTGGTTCAATGCTGAGGTTCGCAAGGAGCCGGAATTCTCCGACTCGGTTTTCTACCTAACGGTCACGCCGCACCGGGAGACGGCGGCCAGGCTCAACCGGCAGCGACTCGACATGCTGCCCGGAACGCCGCGTACTTACCGTGCCCGCTTCGAACGCGGTGGCACGAGTAGCGAGCTCGAGTCGCCCGACTCGAAAAATCCAGGGGAGTTCGAACTCGAGCTCAAGCCCGGCGCGCAGGTCATGTTCATCAAGAACGACGAGGGCAGGCAGTGGGTCAATGGCGATCTCGGCATCGTCGAGGACCTCGACGCCGACTGGGTGAGGGTGACATCGGCGACCGGCACGCATCGCGTGGGGCGGGCTTCGTGGCCGGTCGTGAAGTATGACATCGACCCGGCCAGCGGCAGGCTTCTTCCCCTCGATGAGGGCGCCTTTATCCAGTTCCCCCTCCGCCTCTCCTGGGCCTCCACCATCCACAAGATGCAGGGCCAGACCGTCGACCGCATCCGCATCGATCTCACCGGCGACCCCTTCGAGTCGGGCATGACCTATGTCGCCCTCTCGCGCTCCCGCACGCTGGCTGGGATAAGGCTCACCAGGCCGCTGGTGCAGGGGGACCTCATCAGCGACGAGTCGATTCCGGCTTATCTGGCATCGCTTGAACGGGCCTGAATCGCTGCCCTTGCGCGGGCGGAAGCCATCCCGGTATTAAGGAACACTGCCTCGAGGACTAGCCCAGCTTGTAGCCATCGCGTCGGCGCACGGCATGTTGATACGACGCGCATGATTGTCCAGAATTATACTCTATTCGGCATATTCCTTGGTGAGGATCTCGTACAAGGCTGTATTGACATAGAAATTCGAGCGCTCGATTTTTTCTTTCCGAAGCAGGCCGATCCGGACAATCTCCTCAAGATACTTGGTGGCCGTGAGGCGTGACACCGACAGGTCGGCCATCATGAAGTCGATCTTGGTGTAGGGATGGTAGAAGAGGTTGTTGATGAGGTCCTGGCTGTAGAACTTGAACTCAGCCCTGATGCGGTGCTTGTAGATCATGAGGGCTTTGGCGATGTCCTCGATGATGGCGATGGTGTGGCGCGATGTTCGTTCGATCCCCTCGAGGACATAGATGATCCAGGGCTCCCAGGCTCCCGAATCCCGAACTGCTTGGAGAAGACGGTAGTAGTCGCTCTTTGTCCTGATGAAATGCCGGCTCAGATAGAGCACCGGGATGTCGAGGAGCCCCTTCTGGACTAGGTAGAGGACGTTGATGATGCGGCCCGTGCGGCCGTTTCCGTCGTAATACGGATGGATGCTCTCGAACTGGTAGTGGATGACCGCCATCTTCACGAGAGGGTCCGCATCGAGGATAGAATCGTCATTGATGATTTTCTCGAGGTTGGACATGAGTGACACGATCAGGTTGGGATCTTGCGGCGGCGTGTAGACCACTTCGCCCGTCCGGTCGTTGACGAGGTCGGTACCTGGAAGATTGCGGAATCCAGCACGATTGCCCTCGAGCTCCTCCTGGATCCGGACAATGTCATTCATTGTGAGAAGCCGTCGTTCCCGGACGAGGTCAAAACCTATCTTGAGGGCATTGGCGTAGCTGCGCACCTCTTTGGCGGCTGCATTGCCGGCGAAGGTCGGATAGAGCTCATCTCGATAGAGCTCATCGTGCGTGGTGATGATGTTCTCGATGGCCGAGCTGTCCTTGGCTTCCTGGAGGGCGAGCGTGTTGATGAGGATTCCTTGGTTGGGTATCGTTCCCGATACCCCCTTGAGCTCGGCGAGGTAGCGGTGCGCGGAGGCAACCTTTTTCAGGACTGCCTTCGTTTCGAAGTCGACCAAAGGAGGTAGTGGCGCTAGCGTGAAGCTCATGGCAGTCTCCAGGATGATAGGCAATGGTTCGCAGGAGATTCTATACACGTCCAGATGACATGTATAGATAAATACGTTTTTCTATACAGGTTTGTATCATGACATGGAACTATTCAGGGCTGATCCAGCCCCCCAAACTCTGAACTTTTCTCTGACATTCTCGTCTAAGACCCCAACTCTGACCTTGACTCTGACCTTGAGAAACGCCCAACAGATGACAAGTAGTGCCAAATCCAGCGAAAAGCAGGCTGGACTATTTGTCTTTCGGGATATAGAATTAGCCAAGTGGTACGAAGCGGGGATAACTCGGGATAGACCGGTTGGCAGGACAGTCGCTTGGTTCGGGACCAAGAGATCGACCTCAGTTCCTGAGCTGTCCCTCCAGAAATAGAAGTCGGGATCGCGACCCTCGTTGTAGCAGGACTTGGGCAATTCCGAGATCACGAAGGATTCGAAGAGCTTGCCCCGAGCCGGATGAAGGAAGAGTTGTTCCCCATTCCGGATGCCCAGAAGTCGCGCGGCAAGTCCCGCGCCGATGAAGTAAAGCGTGGGACTCTTGACGAGTCGCTTGCCGAAATTCCTGTGGTGCGGGAGGAGAAGATAGATAAGGCCGCTCGTCTCGAGGACCGAGAGCCAGGTCTTGGCGGTGTTGTGGGTCAGGCCGCAGTCGAGGGCCAGCGCGCTCAGGTTGAGGATCTGACCGCTTCTCGTCGCGCACATCTTCACAAAGGTCTGGAACTGGCCGAGATCCTTGATGTCTAGATGGTCCGGACGTCCCGCTCGACATAGGAGGCGATGTAGTTGGTAAACCAGTCATAGGGGGAGACCTCGCGGTCGAAGACGGGTGGATAGAAGCCCTTCACAATTGCCTCGAAGGGATCTCCGACGGGGATGCCGGCCCCGGCGAGTTCGGCGATGGAGAAGGGGAAGAGTCTGAGGAAGGCCGCCCTGCCGGCGAGCTAGAGCGAGAGCCTGCGGGGAGGGAATACTCTTCCCGGATCTGCGAAAGCGGATTCCAGCCGGCCCTTTCGATGGCTGGCCGGATGAACTGGTTCCGGACTTCTATCTCGGTCAGGTTCTTCCTTGATATCGTCTCACCCAGCCCTCGGTCCAATCGGGAGCGATCGGCGCAGGTGCATCTCCATTCTCGGATCACTGGTCATGGTATCTCTGGTCCTGCCCCACGTCAAATGGCACGGAGAGTCCGCATCGTCAGGGGAGCACTCCCGCTGCGTTTGCGATTCTTATAGTTGGCTATGGCACCCCCGGGAATAATCAGCCATATTTTATCGTAAGAGGCCATGATGAACCGGAACCTCCTGCTCGCTCTTCTTGTCCTTCTGTCGGTCGCCCAGCTTCTCCCTGCCCAGGACCGCTTCGCCCTGGTCATCGGGAACGGAAACTACTCGTCGATCCCCAAGCTGAAAAACCCGGTCAACGACGCCGGCGACATGGCCGACGCCCTGCGCGGCCTCGGCTTCAAGGTCGACCTGCTCAGGGACGCGAACCTTGGAGACATGGAAGCCGGGGTCATCCGCCTTGGCAACCAGCTCGGGCAATCGCCGGGCTCCTATGGATTCTTCTTCTATGCCGGCCACGGCATCCAGTCCAATGGCATCAACTACCTGATCCCCGCCGACGCGCAGATCGCGGGTGAGGCCTTCCTGAAGAGCAAGGCCCTGGCCGCGCAGTCCGTCCTCGACACCCTCCAGCAGGCCGGGAACGGCCTCAACGTCGTCGTGCTGGACGCCTGCCGCGACAACCCCTTCAGCTGGGCGCGGGGCGGAAACCGGGGACTGTCGGTGGTGGGCACCCAGCCTCCCGGCTCGATCATCGCCTATGCCACGAGCGCCGGCTCCGTCGCCCAGGACGGGGACGGACGAAACGGGCTTTTCACGAGCCAGCTCCTCAAGCATCTCAGGACTCCGGGCATCGAGATCAAGGAGGTCTTCAATCGCACTGGTGCCGATGTCGTCAATGCCAGCAACAACAAACAGGTGCCGGCGATCTACAACCAGTTCTTCAAGTCGGCCTGGCTCGCGGGAGCGCAGGAGGAGAAGCCAGTGCTACAGGCCGCCGCTCCCAGCCTGCCGGTCACCGTTTCGGTCAAAGGCGCCGAGGTCTGGAAGGGAAGCGGCATCAGGCTCGAGAAGGGCCAAGCTTACGCGATTTCGGCGATCCCCGGTCCAGAGGGAGGCATCAACATCACAACTGGAAACCGCGACGGATACTGGGACAAATTCAACGGCCCGGCCGGCGCGCCGCGTGGAGAGACTCCGAGGGCTGCCGACAAGGCCAACGCAGGGACCTACCCCCTTCCGGACGCGCCTGCAGGAGCCCTCGCGGGAAGGATCGGCGCGGAGGGCCAGCCCTTCCTGGTGGGCACCGGAGGGGCCTTCGTCGCGACCTCGACCGGAGAACTGCTCTTCCAGGTGAATGACAACAAGTTCACCAACAACGCCGGCTCCTTCACCGTGACGGTGACGAGATCGGGCGACGCATCGGCTACCGCCGCCACGCCAGGAGCAGCCCTGTCCGCCACCTCCGTGTCGAGCGCCGCCCCCGAATCCGGCATACCCCGGAGGGGTCTCGTGAGCGAGTGGCTCTTCAACGACGACACCAAGGACTCCGTCAAGCGTCGCACGGGGAAGGTGATTGACGTGACGCTTGGCAGCGACCGCTTCGACAGGGACAGGAGCGCCGCCTACTTCAACGGAAAGACGAGCGGCATCGACCTGGGGGCCGTATTCGCCAAGCCCATGACCGACTGGAGCGTCTCGCTCTGGTTCGAGCTCGCCTCGCTTACCAAGACACAGAAGTTCTTCACGCGAAGCCCCCTGCTCAGCAACTGGAACCGGTGGATCAAGGGCTCGCAACGCGGATGGCTTTGGGATCTCGCCTATAATCCACAGCTGGACCATGCCTACATCGATGTGACGACCTGCGATGGCAGGTCCGAGACCGGCTTCGGCAGCCCCGACACCGCCGCCGACGTCTTCGAGAAGAACCTGGAGGATCGCTGGGTCCACGCCTGCCTTGTGGTCAAGGGGGGCAAGGCTGTCATGTACCTGGACGGAAGCGTCGAGCAGAAGGGCACGGTCGTTCCTGTCATGGTGCCCGACCCGGATTCCCCGCTCTGGATGGGTCGCTGCGAGATCGACCGCGACAACAAGGGAAGGCTGATAGATTTCTTCGATGGGGCCATCGACGACGTCCGGATCTACGACAGGGCTCTGGAGGAGGATGAGGTGCTGGCCCTGCTCGATGAGACGCCCGAGTCCACCCCCGCGGCGGCCACCGCGGCGCCGGCTCCTCCACCCAGGAACGGCCTCGTGAGCGAGTGGCTCTTCAACGGTGATACGAAGGACTCCGTGAAGCGGCGCATCGGCAAGGTGGTAGACGTGATGCTCGGCAGCGACCGCTTCGGGCAGGAGTCACGTGCGGCGTATTTCAATGGAAGTACTAGTTGCATTGACATGGGCAGGCTTTTCCAGAACCCCGTCCGGGAGATGAGCGCTTCGTTGTGGTTCTTCATGGAAAGGCTCACCAAGAGTTCAAGTCCAAAGGTGCAGATGACCCGGAGTCCCCTCATCTCCAACTGGAACAAGTATGTCGAAGGCGGGCAAAAAGGCTTCATCTGGAACTTCATGTTCGGCGAGAATTACCAATTCGGAGGGATGGACCTTGCCGTCAACGACGGACGCACGCAGATCCGGATCTCCCTTGACCGCCTCGCCAAGGCCGATCTCGAAAGGCAATACGTCGGTCGGTGGATCCATGCCTGCTTTGTCATGAAGGACGGCCAGGCATCCGTCTACATCGATGGCGCTTTGGCAGCCAGACAGAAAGCGGTCGCCGAAATGGTGCCGGAGGACAGTCCCTTCTACCTGGGACGATCGGACATAGACAACGACGGGATTGCCGGATCAGGGAAGCCGATCGACTTCTTCACGGGAGCCATCGACAATGTCCGGATCTACGACCGCGCCTTGGAGGAGGAAGAGGTCCTCGCCTTGTTCGAGGAAGTCAGATAGCGATCGTGCTGAGGAGGGCTGGAGCGCTGCCCGCGGCGGTATCGACCTCTCCCTCGAGCACGTAGGCCCCGACGGGCTCGTCGTAGCCCTTCGCCTTGACGGCCACGGCGCCGCCGAAAACGAAACCCGCGCCTGCGAGGTCCCGTGTCGCCGACGAGACCAGTATGCCGCCGACCGGGGCGTTGCCCTCCATCCGCTGGGCGAGGTTCACCGCCGCGCCGATCACCGTGTACTCGATGCGGCTCTTCGAGCCGAGATTGCCGACGATCACGCGGCCCGAGTTGACGCCGATGCGGATCCGGAGGTCGATCGCGGCGCGCTCCCTCCACTCGGCGGCGATCTCCCGCGCCCGGACCTGCATGGCCAGAGCCGCCCGGAGGGCGCGCGCCGCGTGGTCCGGCTGCTCCACCGGGTCGCCGAAGAAGGCCATGATCCCGTCGCCCATGAATTTGTCGACCGTTGCGCCGTGCTCGAAGAGGATCGCTGACATCGAATCGAGGTAATTGGAAAGGAATTCGTGCACCAGCTCCGGGCTCTTGTCCGAACTCCAGCCGGTGAAGTTGGAGATGTCCGCGAAGAGGATCGAGAGCTCCTTGCTCTCGGGCTTGAGGTCGGCCCTCCGCTCCCCGAGGACACGGACGGCCAAGGCGCGGGGGAAGTAGCGGCTGAGGGTGTTCTCGAGAAGGACCCGGTCCTCGTGGGAGCGGAAGAGCCGCAGGGCCGCGGCCCCGAGCCAAGCCGCGGCCAGCCCGAGGGCAGGCGCGGAGAACCAAGGCAGGGTGAGGCCCAGGAACCACAGGGCTGAGGAGGCCAGGGCGAGGATTGCTACCAGGGCCGCGAAGCCCAGGTGGAGGTGGCGATCGCGCCTTGAGCGAGCGACAAAGGCGACGGCTGCAAGCAGAAAGAGGGCGGACAGCAGCTTCTGCCACCAGGAGGCTGAGCGGTAGAAGGTATCCGTTAGGATGCCATTGAGGAGGCTGGTATGGATGCCCGAGAGCGGGTAGACCGACTCGAGGGGAGTCGTGCCGAAATCCTTGTGCGTCGTGGTGAGGTCAGCCGCAAGCACGAGCCTGCCGTCCCACTGCCCGATGAGACCGTCGAAGGCCGCCGTGTCGGCGGCGGCGGCCACGACCTTGTCGAGCGGCAGGCGCTTCCAGCCGGAGTTCCATAAGCCGGGCCAGGGTATCCATGCGTCTGCGTGGTCGTCCATCGGGATCAGGATGGGAGGCCTGCCTGGCCGTGGCAGGACGAGACAGTCGCCCGCCCTCACTTCGATGCCGGCAGGGTCGATACCCAGGTCGGCCACCGCGAGGGCCAGGCCCAATGACGGCAGGTAGCCGTCCTCCCAGCGATAGAGCAGGGGCACGCGCCGGTAGAGGCCGTCGGAGTCCGGGGAGACGGCGATGTGTCCGAGGAACCTCGCCTTTTCGGCCAGGGAGCGGTTCGGCATGAGGAAGGTGGCCGCGACCGGGATCCGACCGGCGTCGACAACCCGCGGGTGCCAGAGACGGGATCGGAGGATGACGGCATCCTCCTTCTCGAGGGCCTTGCCGGAAAAATTGGACAGCTCCTTCGAGATGGGCACGACGGCGAGCACGAGGACGTCCATCCTACCGGCGGCCTCGGCCATCGCCCTGTCGATCGCAGGGTCCCTCGCCCCCAGGAAAAGGAAATCCATCGCTCCACGGAGCCTGCCCTCGCCCAGCACGGTGAGGAGGGAAGCGAAGGCGCCGCGATCGTCCACCCGGGAGCCCAGGTTGCGCTCTGCGCTGTCGTCGAGATCGACCGGTACGATGCGAGGACTCAGCGCAAGCGGGGAGATCGCGATGCGGGCCCGCACGAGGAGGTCTCCGAGGTCCCTGTCCATGCCTTGCCCGAGGCCCGCGACCGAGGCTGCGACTGCAAGGAGGAAGAGCAGGGGAGGCAGGCGCCTGCCCCAGGGTCCCGTCTTGGAGGCCTCAGTGGTCGAAGCGGATGGTCTTGACATAGGTCTTCTGGCCGCTGAATTGGCTGGCGGTGATCGGTGAGGATCCCCGCGTGACCCCTCCCATCGGCACTGGCTTCTCGGGTAGCTCGGCGAGGGTGTCGAGGCTCTGCTTTATCCTGGCGATCTCGTCCATCACCGTTGCCGCGCGTGCGCCGGAATCGCCGGAACCCAGGGCAGCGACGGCCTTCTCGAAGAGGACCTGCCGCTCCAGCGAGACGATCACGTATAGGCGTTCCGTCCCGGCGGGTGGAGAGACCTTGTAGCCATCCGTCGCCGAGGGCAGGTAGCTGTCCTTGCCGGCGACGAGCGAGGACTGGAAGAGGAGGGAGAGGCGGCCGCCAGGCTCGGAATACAGCACGTAGGCGAAGGCTTGGGAACCCGCGTTGAGAAACAGCTGGAAACGATCCCCGTCCTTCAGTGTGAAGGGCCTTGCGAAGGCCATGCCCTGGTACGTGCCCTTGTCGTACTTCAGGAAGGCCATGTTGAAGGCGAACCCGCCGGGAGCCTCGGCCGCCAGCGCCGCCGGAAGGCCGCACGAAAGGATGAAGAGCAGGCACAGGGACAAACAAGACGGCTTTCGCATCTCGGGCTCCTCAAGGGACAGGATGGCGAAGCATCGAACGCCGATGATTATAGCCTGTCGCAGCTTGCCTATCCAGCGCGCGCGTGACATCGCTCCGCAGCGGGCTGGAGGGTACGGCCCGGGAGGGGGACGCAGATCGCCGAAGATTTCTGGAACTGGGAGAGCTCGCCGTACATCAAGGCCCGGCATGCACGGGGGCGGCATTTTTCGCGCAATTATGCAAATACGGCTGCAGGCTATGTCCGTCGCCACCTCGTCCCCGTCTTCGGGGACAGGAGAATCAACGAGATCAGGCACCGACACATCGAGGACTGGGTCCTGGCTCCGCGTGGCTCTGGCTATTGCCCAGGTTGTCGCCTACTCGGGGTTCACAGAGCCAATCAGTCGGGTGGAGCAGCTGTTCTTCGAGTTCCGTACCTTCCAAGATGATGCCTGAGCAGGCATCGGGGAAGCTGATCGATGAATGGGGTATGTGAAAGATGATCCAGTTGTCAGGGTAGACCTGAAGATAGCGTCCTGGCTCTTCCATATTCTACCTCAGTCTTCCCAGACGATTTTGGCGATCGCCTCGATCCTGTGGACTCCGAGTACGCCTCCATTGTTGATCCAATGATATCTTTCATATTCCATGTTGTCTCGGAGCGCGGCAAGTCCATCGATGCAGAGGTGGACGCAGGCAGTGTCGCGGTGTTCCTTGCCGCGTGGGGCAATACGCCAGGGCTGGCGATCCCAATGCCAGGGAATGTCGTTGTCGTTGAAGAATCCGAGCCATACAATCCTGTATTTCCCGTCCCGGCTGGATGACAGGTGAAGTTCCGCAATGGCGTTGTTCATCGGGCCTCGCCCGAGGTCGTGAGCGTGAAGCAGGCGGCACCGGGAAGGTCCAGCTCCTCGATGAGGATTTCGACAGGGTCACCCGTGAACTCGCCCGCCTCGACCGATTCGAAAAAGGTTGGGTCGCCGGACCAGGAAAGCTCGAAGCGCTTGATGGACATGGGGTACTCCTTGATGTTGTGACACTGCTGGATATGGCTATTCATGTGCAGGTTAATTTCTGGCGAGTTCCTGCTTTTCCTCAAGGTAGATTTTCCACTCTTTCTCGGGATCGCTGTCGATCAGGAGGTAGGCCAGGCCGGTCCCGACGAGGAACGCACCGTAGTATGAGCCGGAATAGAGGATATACCCGATGCCCATCGCGGTGTCGATTCCGCCGCCTAGTATCCGGTCCCTCTTGCTCTCGTCGGCCAGATCCCTGAAGTTGCGCTCGCCTTTTTGTGCTTTCACCTTGATGTCATCACCTGTCTCGCCCGGGTAGGCAGCGTATTTTCGGAACGTTCCCTCGGACTTCGAGGGTATTGCAATAATGGGAATTCCTATAACTGCAACAAGCGCGCCTAACGCTACGATTCCATAGCCCAGGCCTAGCGCCATTTGAGGATCGCTCGAACTCGCGGCTGAGGATACGACCAGCAGTCCACCTGCACCCGTGAGCGCACCAAGACCGATGGTCACCCCTCCAGCCCAGGCGCGAGCCGTTTCGCCCTTGTTTTTCAGTAACTCGAGGTGGCTGAAAATCCGCTCATTGAGGGCTGCGTAGTCCGGACTGGAGACGGATTCTGCGGGTCCGGCTACGATACTGAAAGCGAAGATGGCGAGAGCGAAGATGCTGCGTTTCATGGTACCTCCTCTTTCGTTTGCTTTGTGCCATCTATGCAGCAACCATGCCAAGTTCACATCTGCGGCGCCAGCATGGAATAATTGCGATATTCTGGCTCTCCAGGATTGGGGCAGCTCATTTACACTGGGCTGACGGCGGTCCTGCCATGGGGAGGGAACCATGTCTTTCGCGTAACTTCTGTTCCGCCGTTACGTAACTTTCGTTCCGGGGAAAGCTTCCGAGTTCGCACAACCCGCAGGAATGAGCCTTCGTCGAGCCTCGGCGTACTGGCACGGATCATGCATGGTGGTTAGCGCTTGCGGCCTCTAGGCAAGGGAGATACCATGCGCTTGATGACAGTCAAACAATCACTCGTTTCCTTTGTGGGTAACCGCGACCCCTACCCCGACAATGGGGAAGAAGCTGAGGAACCTGGTCCCCTCCTCGCGCTCTTGCTATCAAGGGCACGCGAAGGGCAGCCTTTTGAGGAGGCATGGCTTCTCTGCACAGGCGGTTCCTTCGTCGAAAGGGCGAGGGACCTCGAGCGGGAACTCCGTGACGAGGGTATCCCGACCAGGATCGTGCCCGTCAATTTCGCCCTGCATGACGTGATTGATTACTCGGAGATCTGGTCCGGACTCGAACGCGTGTTGCCTTCAGTGCGCGAGCAAAGCGGCCCAGCGACTGCCTGGTCCTTCCTCCTGGATTCGGGCACGCCCCAGTCCAAGGGCTGCCTCCTCCTGGCCGCACGGTCGGGCCTTTTTCCCGCGACCCTCATCCAGGGCATCCCCGCACGCTTCGCGGGGGGCACCTACAAGGCGCGGGAGATCCGCCTCGACAGTTTTCCTGAAATCAGCCTGGCGAAGCCGGCACGAGGCCTTCCTGCGCATCCCCTGCAAGGTTCTGCGGTTTCGATGGAGGCTGAGCGAGCCGCCCTCCGCGTCGCCCGCTACGACGACCCGGTCCTTATACTTGGGAAGACCGGTACGGGCAAGACCCGCATAGCACGTATCATCCACGACGCGAGTACCCGAAAGGGAGGGCCCTTCGTCGAACTCAACTGCTCGGCCATCCCGGAGGCACTTGCGGAAAGCGAGCTCTTCGGGCACGTCCGGGGAGCCTTCACCGGTGCCGACCGTGCCAGAACCGGCAAATTCCGCGCTGCCCAGGGAGGGACCCTCTTCCTCGACGAGATCGGGGACCTTCCACCTGACATCCAGGCCAAGTTCCTCAAGGCCCTCGACCATGGAGTGGTGACTCCGGTCGGCTCCGACGAAGAGACGGCCACCGACGCCCGGATCATCGCTGCGACCAACCGCGACCTTGAGGATTTGATTGCAATTGGAAGGTTCAGGCGGGACCTCTATGAGCGGCTCAAGGTCATGGTCATCAGGCTCCCTACCCTGGCCGAGCGCGCAGAGGACATCCGCCCTCTTGCAGCAGCCTTCCTGGAGGAGTGGAATACTCAGTACTCGGAGC
>SESF01009696.1_pt1 | contig 23628 bp, 20 predicted proteins | sample 3171521 | NCBI WGS metagenome assembly SESF01 (sample SAMN10866945, study PRJNA518727) | freshwater metagenome | biome: subpolar coniferous forest; feature: holomictic lake; material: water; isolation source: holomictic Lake 227, 6 m and 8 m depth | place: Canada: near Kenora, Ontario | collected...
TCTTAACCGGATAGGCATGACTTACTCTTCACGGGAGTATTGCTACAAAGCACGGAATCACCGACAACTCTTTCGTTTCGTTCGGTAGCGTCCCGAATAATCCTTCTGCTTTCATTATCTTCACCAAAGTTCCGCCAGGAAACCCGAATGCCATTAGGGTTTCTCAAACTTCGAACGGCAAACAGTTTACATTTCGTTTGCCCAAGTTTGCTAAGAAAGGGCATCTTATGCTACCGATTGAGGTTTATCGGGAGAATGCTTCAAAAAACTTTATTATCTTTATTCTTCCTAAGGATTATCAAGCGGAATTTAAGGTTTGATTGAATAAGCCCCCGTCGTAATTGACGGGGGCTTACTCTTTTTATTCAATTTTCTCTCCGCGTTTCCACCATTCTGATTTTTCAATCATTTCATCATTGTTATACCAAATCAATGCCGGGCCATCTTCTCGATGCCTTTCACCATTCTGGTAATATTCCTCGCTTTCTATTTTTCCAGTTTCATCATAAACAATTATTGCTGGACCGCCTATCCGATGCGGCTCGTCATCGAAATGAAATGTTTTCATTTCCACTTGTCCGTTTTCAAACCATATTATTCCAAAGGTTTCCCCTTCAGATGGGTCATTTTCAATTGTTTGTCCTGTTAGTTTCATTATATGGCCGTTGTCGTAGTATTCGCCTGTCAAATAGAATTTTTGCTTCTCTTTTTTGTCAATTGTCTCGTCCACGAATTTTGTTCTGAATTCTTGTTTTAACCACTCTGGCCAATATTTGAATGATTTTCCTAGCAGGTGCTTTTTGTTTGCTTGATACCAACCCTCGCTATTATTGATAAATGCTTTGATCTGCTCTTTTTTTGTTTCGTTTTTTATATGGTGAATTGCTTTTCCTTTGACCCCATTTCTGCTTGCCCATTTTTCGATATAGACCCTCCGCTCACCTTCAATATGCCACTCAGCGAACTTTAGATCACCTCGATTGTTATATGATAAGAATGCCGGCCCCTCGGCATTATGGAGTTTTCCGTTTTCATTGAACCATTTGGTTTCTCGCAATATGCCGTTTGACCAGACTGCTTCTGTTTTCATTGGAGATTTCAATTCGTTTTCATAAAATTTTACCGGGTAATGTGTTGCTGAAGTCATACCCATTTTGATCTCCATTGGGTTTTATGGTTTAAGGCATACCAGTGATCATCATTTTATCCTGATTTTCTGTGCCAAATTGTCGCACTAATGTATGCGGCTAAAGCAGGTCTGGTATGCAGTTCCTATACAGCAAAAAAATTTTCTGCTGTGTGCTTGATTTTGCTTGATATTTCTATATGCGGTTTAAGCATTTATTAAAGGCTCCCGACTAAGCTTTGCCGCATTGCGAAGAGTTCCCTGGCTGGGTGGAGCACGCCCAATGTCTTCCCGGAATATCACCCTGTCTTTCGGCCGCGCCCTGACACAGACCCCGCCCCCCTCTCCCGGCGGTTTCAATGGCGGGTCCGGTTCGACGGTCACTCTGATGGCGATGCCTTCGGCAGCGCCGGTTAACGGTAGCGCCGCGGTATTCGACGATCTCGGCGCCCCGTTGCCGATGACCGAACAGGATCTGCCGCCGCCCAACACCAAGCGCTGGGTGATGCGACGCAAGGCCGAGGTGGTGGCCGGGGTGCGCTGCGGCCTGATCAGTCTCGACGAGGCCTGCCGGCGCTATACCCTTTCGGTGGAAGAGTTCCTGTCCTGGCAGCGGCTGATCGACAGCCACGGGGTGCGCGGCCTCCGCGCCACCCGCCTGCAGGACTACCGCTCGGGAGACCCGGGGGGCGCGGATCGCGACGGCCTGTCCGACGGCGACCTCGCCGACTGAGTCCGCGGGGATGCGCCCCGACGCTTCCGATTTGCCCCCGCCGGCCCGGCGGGGGTAAGCTTTGTTCGAGCGGAGCCCCGACCCCGGCGGACCCGCCGGGAGGGCCGGAAGCAAAACCATGCGCTGGGTGAAACGCCTCGCCGTCGCCGTGATTGTGGTCGTGCTGGTGGTGCCGGCGACCCTGCTGGTCGGTGGCCGGTCCTGGTTGCTCAGCGGCCTGCCCGATTACGGCCAGACCCTGAGCGTGAGCGGTCTCGCAGCACCGGTGCGGATCGTCCGCGACATCCGCGCCGTGCCGCGCATCCATGCCGCCACCATGGCCGACGCCTATTTCGCGCTCGGCTTCGTCCACGCCGGGGACCGGCTCTGGCAGATGGACATGATGCGCCGGCTCGGCGCCGGACGGCTGGCCGAGATCATGCCCGGCGGGCTGGACGACTGGGCGTTGCGCAGCGACCGCTCGATGCGCAGTCTCGGGCTTTACCGCCTCGCCGAATCGAGTTACGCCGCCCTCGCCCCCGAGGTCCGCGCCGCCCTCGAGGTCTATGCCGCCGGGGTCAATGCCTGTCTCGAAAGCTGGCACGGACCGCTGCCGGTGGAATTCCAGGTCCTGGGCTACCGCCCCGAGCCCTGGCGCCCGGCCGACACCCTGGTCTGGGCCAAGCTGCAGGCGCTCCAGCTCAGCGGCAACTTCCGCGAGGAACTGCTGCGCGCCCGGCTGTCGGCGGTGCTGACGCCGCCGCAACTGTCCGACCTCTTCCCCTCCGACTCGGGGCCACCGACCCTGGCCGCCGAACTCGGCGATGCCGGTGTCCGCTTCGCCGATCTGGCAGAGCGGGTGGCAACGGCGCTGCCCGAGCCCTTCGGCCCCGACACCGCCTCCAACGAATGGGTGGTCGACGGCGCGCACAGCGCCTCGGGCAAGCCGGTGCTGGCCAACGATCCCCATCTTGGCCTCCAGGCGCCGATCCTCTGGTATCTCGCCCGGATCGAGACCCCCGAGCTGACCCTGGCCGGGGCCACCGTGCCCGGCGTCCCCTTCCACATCCTCGGCCACAACGGCACCATCGCCTGGGGCGCCACCTCGACCGGCAGCGACACCCAGGACATGGTGGTCAAACGCCTCGCCGAGGGCGACCCGTCGCGCTACCAGACCACCCTCGGCGCCGTGCCGTTCGAAACCCGGACCGAAACCATCCGGCACCGCGACGGCAGCAGCGAGAGTTTCATCGTCCGCGCCAGCCGCCATGGCCCGGTGCTGCCCGAGGACAGCCCGCTGGGCAACCCCAGGGCCGCCGCCGGCCACGTCCTCGCGCTTTCCTTCACCGGCCTCTCGGACCGCGACACCAGCACCGAAGCCTTCTTCCGCCTCAACCGCGCCCGCGACTGGGCCGGCTTCACCGCGGCGCTGCGGCTCTATCAGTCGCCCCAGCTCAATTTCAGCTATGCCGACACCGGCGGCACCATCGGCTTCATCTCGCCCGGTCTGGTGCCGGTGCGGACGCGCGGCAACGGCCTGCTGCCGGTGCCGGGCTGGACCGGAACCTGGGAGTGGACCGGCGTCATCCCGTTCGAAGAGCTGCCCCAGGCGGTCAATCCGCCCTCGGGACGCTTCGTCAACGCCAACAACCCGCCGGCCGGGCCGGGCTATCCCCGGCTGCTGGCGGCCCACTGGCCGGACCCGGTGCGCGCCCGCCGCATCAACACCCTGCTCGACAAGACTGGGCCGCAGTCGGTGGCTGCCAGCGTCGCGATGCAGAAGGATATCCTGACCCTGCCGGCCCGGCGGCTGCTGCCGCTGATGCTGCCCCGGCCGGGGGACGATACCAAGGCGTTGTCGCGGACGGCGCAAAAGGCGGTGGCGCTGCTGCGGGCCTGGAATTTCCAGGCCGGACGCAGCCAGCCGGCGCCGCTGATCTTCTCGTGGTGGCTGCGCGAGCTGAACCGGCTGATGTTCGCCGAGCGCCTGGGTCCGATGTTCCGCGACTACTGGAACCTCCACCCCCGGGTGATCGAACACATCCTGACCGAAGCCCCGGCCTGGTGCGACCGGCCCGGCCGGACCCAATCGCGCAGCTGTTCAGACCTGTTGCGCGCCAGCCTGGAAACCACGGTGCTGGAGCTGACCGGCCGCCACGGCGAAAACCCGGCGGCCTGGAGTTGGGGCGACGAGCACCGGGCCGCCCTCGACCATCCGCTGTTCGCGCGCATTCCGGGGCTGCGCCAGCTGTTTGCCATCGGCACCGCGGTCGACGGCGACAGCTTCACCCTCAACCAGGACGGCAGCCGGATCGCCGACGACAAGGCGCCATTTGCCGACGTCCATGGCCCCGGGCTGCGCGCCGTCTACGACCTCGCCGACCTCGACCAGTCGCTGTTCATGATCGCCACCGGGCAGTCGGGCAACCCGCTTTCGCCCTATTATCGCGATCTGGTCCGGCCCTGGCGCGACGGCTCCCTGATCGCGCTCGGCCCCGGCACCGGCGGCGCGCCGCTGGCGACCATGGTGCTGCGCCCCCGGTAGCGCGGCTTCGCCGCGGCGATATTTCCGGTCTCAGGCGGCCTGCGCCAGCGGCACCTGACCCTGGACCAGGGCGGTGAAGCGCTGGCAGAACGCGGACTGCTCCGCAGAGGACAGATCGAACTTCACGTGGCAGTGCCCGCCCGACACCCGGAGGATCACCGCCGGCAAACCCTGGCAAAGCCCGTCGACGGTCAGCCGCAACCGGTGGCCGGGGGCGAGATGGGCGAACTTGCCCTCGAGCATCGCACCTCCACCCGAACAATTGCCGACCCGGGCGTCGAGACGGCCGACATCGGCCTCGACCACCGCCGGCCGGTCGAGCCGGTAGCGCGGCTTGCGCCGGCGATCGACTTCGCTGGTGGTGGTGCGGACCAGCCGGACCAGGGTCGTGCGCAACTCGTCGATCGAGGCCGCCACCGAATGGGCGATTTCGGAAACCTCACCGGCGCTGCCGGTGGCGGTGGCCGCCTCCTCGGACACCCGGGCAATGCCGGAACTGACCTCGGCCGCCGCCTCGTTGGTGCGGGTGACGCTGCGGGCGATCTCGGCCGTGGCCGCACCCTGCTGCTCGATCGCGGCCGCGATCGCCGAGGAGATGCTCTCGACATTGCGGATCGCGCCGGTGATGCCCTCGACCGCGGTGACGGTGCTGCGGGTCGAATCCTGAATGTCGGCGATCTGGGCCGAAATCTCGCCGGTGGCGCGGGCGGTCTGATTGGCCAGGTTCTTGACCTCGGCGGCAACCACGGCAAAGCCCTTGCCGGCCTCGCCGGCACGGGCCGCCTCGATGGTGGCGTTGAGGGCCAGAAGGTTGGTCTGACCGGCGATGCCGTTGATCAAACTGGCAAACTCGCCGATCCGCCCCACCGCCTCGGCCAGCTTGCGGATGGTGTGCCGGGCCTCGTCGGCCGCCGTCACCGCGGTGCCGGTGAGGCGCGACGAGTCGGCGACCTTGCGGCCGATCTCGCTGATCGAGGAGGCCAGCTGGCCGGAGGCCGAGGCCACCGCCTCGGTGTTGGCCTGGGCTTCGGCGGCGGCGGCGGTCACCCCCCGGGAGTTGCCGGCGACGGCGCGCGTGGACTCCGCCATCTCGCTCGCCGTCGCGGCCAACCGCCGGGTCTCGATACCGACGCGGTCGATGGCGGCCCTGGTTTCGTCCTCGACCTTCTCGGCCATGGCGCAAAGGGCCGCGGCCTTGCCCTCTTCGGCCCGGCTGCGCTCCAGTTCCTGCGACCGGCGCAGGCGCTCGGCCTCGATGCCGTTTTCCTTGAACACCTCCAGCGCCCGCGCCATGGCGCCGACCTCGTCGCCGCGGTCGAGGCCGGGAATCTCGACCGTCAGGTCGCCTCCGGCCAGCCGGGCCATGGTCGCGGTGGCACCGGTGACGCCGTGATTGATGTGGCGGGCCAGCAGCCAGGTGACCAGAAAGGAAACCGCCAGCGCGACCAGTCCGGCCGCCAGCAGAATTGAAATCGCCCGGTCGGCATCGGCCACGGTCTCGGACTGGACCGTGGCCACCTCCTTACCCTGAATGGCGTTGATCTCGTCGACCTGCTTGCGGAGGGTGCCGTAAATCTTCTCGACGTTCGACAGCATGGCCAGCGCCGTGGCCGGATCGGCATCGAGCATCTCCAGGACATCCGCAACCGCCTTGCGATAGAAGGCGACCCCGCGCTGGATCGCCTCAAACAGCCCGGCCGCCGGCCCCGTCACGATCCGGCCGGTCTTGAGGTGGGTCAGCGCGAGATCGATCGTCCCCAGATTGTGCATGCACTCGGCGACCAGTTCCTTCAGCCTCGCCTCACTCACTCCGGCATTGGTCAGCGCCGCCGCCTGATAGATGCCGCCATTGGTTCTGGAAACCGCGAGCGTCAGGTCAGCCAGCGCGCTCTGTTCGCCGAACTCGACGAACAGCACCGAGGAGATCGTGGTCCGTTCGTTTTGAATCGTCGAATAGGAGAGTATGAAAAGCGGTATCGTGGTCACGGCGAAGACCACAACGATCAGGAACAGCTTGATCCGCAGAGAAACATTAGAGAACACATGAGCCATGGCTGCCTCCCGAACCGCTTTCCACGCCAACTGACGCAATAAACTCCGCACTATTTCATATTTACTTGTAGGCCCCTGCGAATATGACCACGTCGTCAATTTTCTTGACGTAGCTGGTCTTATCCATGATCTTCTTGGTCACCGGGTTGGTGAATTTATAATCGACCCAGCCGCTGCCCTTGGTCCTGGCCACCTCGAGGATTTCGAGGCCATAGGGTTTGCCCTCGATGTCCTTGAAGTCGTTGAGCGACTTGCCGACCATCTTGATGTTGAAGCCATGGGCGATGCGCAGGCCGTCCGACAGGTTGGCCGCCACGACATAAAGATCCCGGTCCACGAACGCCCCCTGGCGGTCGTTGAAAGCCGCAATCGCTTTGTCCCGCCCGTTGGCCGTCCAGAACGCCACGGCCTTCTCAACTAAAGATTGGGCTTCTTCTTTTGTCCCAAACTCACCCGCGATCGCCTGCGACAGGTCAAATGTTATAATCGCAGCCAAAAAAGTTAGTGCCATTGCTAATCTGCGCATGGCCGAAGCCTCCCTCGTTAACGCCGTTTATAGATTAGCGTGACCTGAGGGCTTGTCAACCGAGACCGACTGATTATCTTATGATTAGCAACGTTAACCATCTCAGTAATAGCAATGGTTAATCGCAATATTTTGCACAACACATCTATCAGTCTCTGGCAACATATTTATCAGCATCGGCACATCATGATAACATCATCAGTATTTTTCACAGGGTTTGTCAACTTTTTCTTCATATATACAGTTCTTTCCGATGAATTATTAATATTTTCTGGACTTTACGGCTTTTTTCTGGATTTTTTTGTCATCATCCCCGGTTTCATGTGGGAAATCTCCGGCCGATCGCTATAGTGTGCGGTGTTGATTCCAGCCGAAACGGATTCCCGATGGCCGCGCCGCTCGAAACCCGGTTTTCGCACCGCCTCTGGCTGCCGGTGCTGCTGGCCCTGCCCGTGATCGGCCTCGCCGCCGGGCCGCTATACGCCGCGCTGGTCTTCGGCCTGGGCGGCGTGGTCGCGCTCGATGCCGGATTGAGCAACCGCACCCTGCCGGCCATCGACCGCCACCTGGGCCTGCTCGCCCTGGCCTTCGCCGCTCTCTCGACCGTGGGGGTGCTGTGGTCGGTCGCGCCCGGCCATACCGCGGGCGCCGCCCGGCAACTCTCGCTGATCCTGGCGGCGGCGCTGATCGTGCTCGGCATCCCGCTGCCCGGGACCGAACGCTGCCGGACCCTGGTCCGCTGGCTGGCCTGGGCGGTCGGACTCGGAGTCTGCCTGCTCTGCCTCGACTCGACCCTCGGCTTTCGCCTTCAGGGGCTGGCCGGTCACGACGGCACCAAATACAGCCGCGGCCTCAACTATCTGGTGCTGATCGTCTGGCCGCTGCTGGCCCAGGCCGTGGCCGACCGCGACCGGCGGCGGGCCATCCTGCTGGCGGTGCTGATCACCCTTGCCGTCGAATTCGGCATCAGCACCACCGGCGCCCTGGCCCTGCTGACCGGCGCCGCCGTGCTGATCCTGGCGGCCCGACTGCGCCGCGCCACCGCGCCCTGGCTCTTTGGCGCGGTCGCGCTGGTGGTCACGCTGCTGCCGGCGCTGCTGCGCCTCGCCGCGACCTCCCGGCAGGCGCTGGAGCCCTACCTCAAGACCTCGGGCTTCCACCGGCTGGAAATCTGGGATTACATGTCGGCGCGCATCCTGGAACGACCGCTGCTCGGCTGGGGCCTGGGCGGCGCCACCGCGGTGCCGATCCGGCCCGAGGAGTTGGCCGGCTATCGCTGGGTCGCTCCCGGCGGCATCTATCCCCACAATCAATGGCTGGAGCTGTGGCTCGAAACCGGCGCCCTCGGCGTCGCCCTGGCGCTGGGCTTCCTGGCTCTGGTGCTGTGGCGCATCCGGCAGGCGCTGCCCGCCGCACTGCAACCCTTCGCCTACGCCGCCTGCGGCTCGGCGCTGACCATCAGTTGGCTGAATTTCGAGATCACCACCGATTCGTGGTGGGCGGCGCTGGCCGCCTCGGCGCTGCTGTTCCGGCTGGTCAGTGCGCTTCAGCCGCAGCCCCGCCCCCCGGCTCCGCAGGGGCACCGTGGATCATCGGCATCGTAACCAGACCAAAGAGAAAGACGCCGGCCATCACGATCAGGCAGTCGCCATAGGTCAGCACCAGGGTTTCGCGCTTCACCAGTTGCGCCAGCATCGCCATGGCGGCGCCGTCGGCGTTGGCCAGTCCGAGCGCGTCGAAGCGCGCCGACAGCCCGGCCACCAGATCCTGCACCACCGGCCGCGCCAGATTGATCTGGTCGCCGAGGCGGTTGAAATGCAGCGCCGCCTGATGCAGCACCAGGGTGTTGATCGCGGCAAGGCCGATGGCACCGCCGAGATTGCGCATCAGATTATAGAGGCCGCTGGCGTTCTTGAGCTTGTCGCGGGGCAGCCGGCCCAGCGACAGAGTGTTGATCGGAATGAAGCACAGCATCAGCGAGACGCCGCGCAAGGCCTGGGGCAGAAAGAGTTCGTTGAAGTCGGACTCGGCGGTCAGCTGGCCGTTTTGCCACAGCCCGACCGCGAAGAGGCCAAAGCCGCAGGCCATCATCAGCCGCAAATCCATGTGCTTCGAGAGCGCTCCCGCCAGCGGCGCCGACAGGAACTGAAAGGCGCCGGTCACGACCATGATCTCGCCGATCTGGAGGCTGTTCAGCCCCCGGACCTGGGCCAGAAACAGCGGCATCAGATAGACCGAGCCATAAAGCCCGACCCCGAGAATGAAACTGTAGACGCAGCCGAAGGCGAAATTGCGGTCCGTGAAGGCGCGGAGTTCGACGATCGGGTTTCTCGCCACCAGCACCCGCCAGAAGAACAGCACCCCGGCGATGACCATCACCGCAGCAAAACTCAGGATGGCGCGATCTTCCAGCCATTCGTGACGCGGCCCCTCCTCGACGACATATTCGAGGCTGCCGAGAAAAAGGGCCATGAACAGCAGCCCCGGCCAGTCGAAGCCCTCCAACAGCGAATAGTCGTGATGGTCGACATGAACCAGCTTCCAGACCGCGATCGTGACGAAGAATCCGGGCACGATGTTGATCAAGAACAGCCAGTGCCAGGAATAATGCTGGGTCAGCCAGCCGCCGAGGGTCGGCCCCAACGTCGGCGCCATGGTCGCGACCAGCCCGATCATCACCCCGACCAGCGGTCGCTTGTCCATGGGAAAGAGAATGAACGAGGTCGCGAACACGGTCGGAATCATCGCACCGCCGATAAACCCCTGGGCGGCCCGGAACACCACCATGCTGCCAAGAGAGCTGGAAAAGGCGCAGGCCAGACTCATACAGGTGAAACCGGCGCAGGAGAGTGAGAACAGCACCCGGGTCGACAGCAGCCGCGACAAAAAGCCCGAGAGCGGAATCATGATCACCTCGGCGATCAGGTAGGAGGTCTGCACCCAGCTGATCTCGTCGGCGCTGGCCGAGAGCCCGGCCTGGATTTCCGACAGCGAGCTGGACACGATCTGGATGTCGAGGATGGCCATGAACATCCCGACCACCATCACCATGAACGCGGCCCACTCCTTGAGGCCGACCGGCTTGCCGTCCATCTCAGCCGCCCCCGCGGGTATCGACGCCGACCACCACCGACAGCCCCGGCCGCAACCCGGCCGCATCCGGCAGCAAAATCCGCACCGGCACGCGCTGAACGATCTTGGTGAAGTTGCCGGTGGCGTTTTCCGGCGGCAGCAGGCTGAAGCGCGAACCGCTGGCCGGGGCCAGACTGCCGACCCTGCCGGCCAGGGTGCGGTCGGGGTAGGCATCGACGCTGACCCGGACCGACTGCCCGACCCGCATCCGGCGAAGCTGGGTTTCCTTGAAATTGGCGTCGATATAGAGCGAGCCCAGAGGCACCACCGCCATCAGCTGGACCCCCGGCCGCGCCAGCACGCCCAGTTGGACCGTGCGATTGCCGACCACGCCGTCGAGCGGGGCCCGGATCACGGTATGGCCGAGATCGTCCCGGGCCAGCGCCAGCTGCGCCTCGGCCTGGGCCAGCCCGGCCTCGACCTCGTGACGCCCGGCATCGAGAACCCCAAGCTGGTTGGTTTCAGCGCTCAGGGCCGCCCGCGCCCGGCTCAGCGCCGCCGCCGCCTTGGCCTGATCGGCGGTGGCGACCTCCAGCCGCTGCCGGGTGCCCCAGGAGTCGGCGGCGAGCGTGCGCGACCGCTCCAGTTCCAGCGCCGCCCGGCGCAGTTCGGCCTCGGCCGAGACGATCCCGGCCCGCGCCTGCTCAATCACCGCATGCTGCCAGACCAGCCGGGCCTGATTGGAAACCAGCGCCGCCCGCTGCGCCGCCACCCCGGCCGCGGCCTGATCGACCCGGGCGCGATAGTCGCTGTCGTCGAGCACCACAAGCACGTCGCCGGCCTTGACCGGCTGGTTGCTCTCGGCCCGCAATTCGCGGACATAGCCCGCCACCTTGGCGCTGATCGAGGCGATGTCGGCCAGGACATAGGCGTCGTCGGTGGACTCGATGAAGCGCCCCTCGGTCCACCAGCCCCAGCCGGCATTCGCCGCTCCCAGCAGCGCCGCCACGGCAAGGCCGCCCAGCACCACCCGCTTGCGCCCTGCCATCTTCGCCTCCCCGCCGGTCCGGCCGCCACGATGCCTCCGCGGTCGCCCCCGGTCAAGCTGAACTGAACGGTTCAGTTTTGCGTCTGACGCAGGCCGCTCCGGCGCGGGCGGCGATTGCGGCGGGCCGGCGCTCCGTGTCAGAGAGAACAGACTTGCCGCCGATCTCGCCCACGCCGCCCCGGAGACTGTCATGGCACCAGACGAGCCCTCCGCCGAACCGCCGGTCTCGAAGCTCGGGCAGATCGCGGAGGCGGCACGACTGCTGTTCCTGGAGCGCGGCTACGGCGCCACCAGCATGGATGCGGTGGCGCGGGCGGCCGGGGTCTCGAAGGCGACGCTTTACGCCCACTTCGCCGGCAAGGCCGAGCTGTTTTCGGCCATCGTCGCCGCCGAGTGCCACCGCTTCGTGCCCACGGTCGATGAGAGCGAAGTCGACGGCCTGCCGGTGCGCGATGGCCTCTTTCGCATCGGGCGCCGCTTCCTCGACCTGCTGATCTCGCCGCCGGCCCTCAGCGCCTATCGGGTGGTGGTGGCTGAAACGCCGCGCTTTCCCGAACTCGGCCGCGCCTTTTACAACGCCGGGCCGGCAACGACGCTGCGGGTGCTCGGCGGCTATCTCGAACGGGCGACGGCGCGGGGCGAACTCGCGGTCGCCGACCCGGCCACCGGCGCCGCCCTTCTGATCGGCATGATTCGCAGCCACCTGCAACTCTGCCGCCTGCTCGGCGTGATCGACGCCGTCAGCGAGTCCGAGCGCGACCGCCACGTCGGCGCCGCCGTCGACCTTTTCCTTCGCGGCTATGCCCCCCGATCCTGAGCCGCCCCACCACAGCGCCGGAAACCACCTATCGGGTTTATAGGCCGAGGCTCACCCCAAAACGGCTTAAATATCATTATCACATGGGTTGACACTTCCAGGGAGTATCGTTATGATACTTATCACTTCTTTGGGAGAGTTTCATGATATGGTCGTTCATTATTGAAATGCTTGTGTATGCCGTACCGGTTATTTTCGCCGGGCTTGTGGATAAGGGCCTTGTTTCTCTCGGCATGGATGCCTTTTTTTCAAAGATCATTCGCGACATCGTGGCCGAGCGACTCAAGAACCGCCTCAAGAGCCCGAGTTCACCGGCTGTGCCATCCCAGCCGGCGGCGCACCGCCAATTTCGCCACGCCCGCAATCCTGCCTCGGAGACCATCAAAAACCTCGAGTCGGAACTGAGAAGAGTTGAAACAAAGATGAAGGGGCTGAGCGAAAGGTTAAGAAATTATGAAATTAGTGATGATGAATACATGTCATTGAAATCAAAACTGCAAAAAGAACAGGATGAGATAAAGGATAAGCGCGATGCAGAAATCCGCGCCAGCAGGAACGAGGCGTTTCAAGAGGCGCTTATGCCATCGTATCGAAGAAATATATCGGATAAAAATCAAAACAAGCCGAGCGAACAAAAAATTTCTGATCTTCTTGGAGATATGTATTCGATATTGGTCGTCGTTATCACCATTGGAGCCTATGCCCTGAGCGTTTATGGCCTGATGGTCATTGCGCCGCTCGCCCCGACTTCAGCAGTATACGCCCCGGTGACATACGGGCCCAACGCCTTCTGGCGCAGATAGCGTCCAGAACCACTGGTGAACACCTCCCGGCCTCAAGAATCTCCTCATTTTTCCTGGATCCCGGAGCCGAAATCGGCTACCCGTTATTGGGTAGTTGAACGCGGACGGGATTGAGGACTGGGCGACCATGCCCATACCGTGGCGCTGGCCGCGAACCGCTGGTTCAATCAGGCGCGCCGCTGGCTGGGCTACCCCTGCTGGTCGATCTCGACCTATCTCAAGCTGAAGGTCAAGAACGCGGTCCGGTACATCGGCGATTACGAGGAGGCCGTGGCGACGGCGCGGCAGAACGAACTGCCCGAGTGGGCGAAGAGGTCGGATGTCTTGCTGTCGCTCTGGATGACCGCGAGGCGAACAAGTCCAGAAAGGCCGAAGCCAAGACCACCAGATCTGCCCCGAGCCGAGGAAACCCTGGCCGCGATCGTCGCGGCCGGCGGTGATGGCCGCCTGCTGTCGTTTGACATCGCCGACCGCTCGGCGTGCCGGGACGGTATTGAGGCCGACATGAAGGCTCATGGGGTCTACTACGGCGTCGTTCTCAACGCCGGCATCGCCCGCGACGTTGCGTTTCCGGCGATGACCGAGGATGAGTGGGACGCCGTGCTCGGGACCAATCTCGATGGCTTCTACAACGTGCTGCGGCCAATCGTCATGCCGATGGTCTCGGCCCGAAAAGGTGGTCGGATCGTCACCCTCTCCTCAGTGTCCGGACTGATCGGGAACCGCGGCCAGGTCAACTACAGTGCCGCCAAGGCGGGCATCGTCGGCGCAACCAAGTCCCTCGCCATTGAACTGGCGAAGCGCGCTATCACGGTCAATTGCGTGGCTCCCGGGGTGATCGCGACGCAGATGACGGCCGAACTCCCGATGGACGAGGTCGCCAAGCTCATACCCATGAGGCGGGCGGGCAGCCCCGACGAGGTCGCGGCGGTGGTCGCTTTCCTGTGCTCGGACGAAGCATCCTATGTCACCCGGCAAGTGATTTCGGTCAACGGAGGCATGATATGAGCCGCCGCGTCGTAGTCACAGGAATGGGCGGCGTAACCGCCCTGGGCGAAGACTGGCCGACCATCCGCTCCGCCTTCGAAGCCGGGCGCACCGGCGTCCGCTTCATGCCCGAGTGGGAACGCTTTACCGGCATCAACACGCGCCTCGCGGCGCCGGTCCCCGATTTCTCTGTGGACGACCGCTATCCACGGAAGAAGCTGCGCAGCATGGGCACGGTCGCCAAGATGGCGGTCTGCGCCACCGAGCGCGCCCTCGCTGATGCCGGCCTGCTGGACGACCCAGTGGTAAAAAGTGGCCGGACCGGGGTCGCTTACGGCTCCTCCTTCGGCAGTCCGGATTCCGTGCTGGGTTTTTACGAACTCAAGATGCACGGGGAGTCCCGAAACCTCACCGCAACCAACTACATTCGGATGATGGGGCACACCGCCCCCGTGAACATCGCGCTGTTCTTCGGCGCCACCGGCCGTGTCATCCCGACTTCCAGCGCGTGCACTTCGGGCAGTCAGGGCATCGGCTACGTCTACGAGGCCATCAAGTGGAACCGCGCCGACGTCATGGTCGCAGGCGGTGCCGAGGAGTTGGACATCACCGACAGCGCGGTCTTCGACACGCTTTATGCCACGAGCCAACGGAACGACCGTCCGTCAACTACGCCACGACCGTACGACGGCGACCGCGACGGCTTGGTCATCGGCGAGGGGGCGGCGACCCTGGTGCTGGAGGCGTTGGACCATGCGCGGGCGCGTGGTGCCCGCATCCATGCCGAAATCATCGGCTTTGGGACCAATTCAGACGGCAATCATGTTACCCAGCCCCAGGCCGAGACCATGGAGGTGGCGTTGCGTCTGTCCCTGGAGGATGCCAATCTGCCACCAGCAGAGGTCGGCTTCGTCTCCGGTCACGGCACGGCGACCGAATGGGGAGACATCGCCGAAACCCGGGCCACCCGAGCCGTCTTTGGCAGGCCAGTTCCCATCCACTCCCTGAAGAGTTACTTCGGGCATTCTCTGGGGGCTTGCGGCTCGATTGAAGCCTGGCTTGCTATCGAAATGATGAAGATGGGTCGGTTTGCGCCAACGGCGAACCTGGAGGTCGTCGACGAGAGATGTGCTGAATTGGACTACATCATGGGAGAAAGCCGCGACCTGGAGGTCGAACACATCATGTCGAACAACTTCGCATTTGGCGGTATCAACACGTCCCTGGTGTTCAGGCGGTGGCGATGACGACGACGGCCGGTATCGCCGGAGAGTCAGGAGGGGAAGGCCTGAGTGACCCGACCATTTATCCGCGACTGACTTGCTGGATGCTATTGGTCAGGCAGCTATTCTCGTGCTTTCTTACAATCCTGCCGCGACAAAATGGCGGCGCCAGGCGGCCAACGCACGGATGATCCACTGAAAGTGACGAGAACAATGAATCTCAGGCGCAATGTGAGTATTATTCATTATATCCGTTATGATAAGGAGAGACTCGCATGACAACTTGCAAAGACATGACGGATAGCCGAGGAAAATCCTGGAGCTATGTCCCGGAAACCCGGTTTGGACAATGGTTCCTCCGGACCAATATCTGGGCCGTACATGTGTTACGGCGAGCAATCAATGACCTTGACAGAATACTAACTGACCGGGAGCGGACACTCGTTAACCTGATCGCGCGTAAGCCTGCTATAACGGTGCAACATGGACTGTCCGCGGTGGCCGGGTTTGTTCGGACAGGGGGCCGCGCTTAGCGTTGAAAGCCAAGGGGGAGACGGAGTCAGCCCCTGATCAGAAAAGCCCCGTTGTCAAACGGGGCTTTTTGTCGTTTAGTCGGGGCACCGCATCTTTTTTGAGCGCCCCCTTTGATCACTCTCGACGCTCTCGACGACCTGTCCGGCCTTCGGCACGGCTTTTTCACCCGCGAGGGCGGGGTCAGCGAGGGGCATTACGCCTCTCTCAACTGCGGCTTCGGCTCGGGCGACGAACCGGCGCGGGTGGCCGAAAACCGGGCGCGGATCGCGGCGCGCCTCGCGGTACCGGCCGGGCATCTGGTGACCGTCTACCAGATCCACAGCCCGACCGTGGTCGTGGCCGACCAGCCCTGGCGGCCCGACCGGGCGCCCGAGGCCGATGCGATGGTCACCAACCGGCCCGGCCTCGCACTTGGCATTCTCACCGCCGATTGCGTGCCGGTGCTGTTCGCCGACCCGGCCTCCGGGGTGATCGGCGCCGCCCATGCCGGCTGGAAGGGCGCGTGCGGCGGCGTCGTCGCGGCGACGGTGGCGGCGATGGTGACCCTCGGCGCCCGGCCGGCGCGGATGGTCGCGGCGGTCGGCCCCTGCATTGCCCAACGCTCCTATGAGGTCGGCCCCGAATTCCCGGGCCAGTTCGCGCCTGCGGATGCCGACTTCTTCACCCCCGCCGCCCGCCCCGGCCATTATCTCTTCGACATCGGCGCCCTGGTCGAGCGGCGGCTCGCCGACCAGGGCATCGGCGTGATCCAGCGCTGCTCCAACGACACCGCCGCCGAAGAGCAGCACTTTTTCAGCTATCGCCGCGCCACCCTCCGCGGAGAGCCGGTGTATGGCCGCGGCCTGTCGGTCATCGTGCTCGATGCCTGAGCCGGCGGCCCCCGAACCGGTGCTGGTTTGCGAAGACAACCGCAGCCTGCTCGCCCGCCTCGCCGCCGACAGCGTCCAGCTGATCGTGACCTCGCCGCCCTATAACATCGGTAAATCTTACGAACTGCGCTCGAGCCTGGAAAGCTATCTCGAAGACCAGCGCCGGGTGATCGCCGCCTGCGTCCGGTTGCTCCATCCGCGGGGCTCGCTGTGCTGGCAGGTCGGCAACCACGTCCAGGACGGCGAGATCGTGCCCCTCGACAGCCTGCTCTACCCGGTGTTCAAGGAACTGGGGCTGCGCCTGCGCAACCGCATCGTCTGGCACTTCGAGCACGGGCTGCACTGCTCGAAGCGGCTCTCGGGGCGCTACGAAACCATCAACTGGTTCAGCCGCAGCGACGATTACACCTTCCATCTCGACCCGATCCGGGTGCCGCAGAAATATCCGGGCAAGAAGCATTTCAAGGGACCCAACCTCGGCCAGCTTTCGGGCAACCCGCTGGGCAAGAACCCGGGCGACGTCTGGATCTTTCCCAACGTCAAGAACAACCATGTCGAAAAGACCTGCCACCCCTGCCAGTTCCCGGTCGAACTGGTGGAACGGCTGGTGCTGGCGCTGACCGACCCCGGCGACACCGTGCTCGATCCCTACATGGGGGTCGGCAGTTCGGTGGTCGCCGCAACCCGGCACGGCCGACTCGGAATCGGCTGCGACACCATTCCCGGGTATGTCGAGGTCGCCCGCCAGCGGCTGGCCGCCCTTCGCGATGGCCATTTGCGCACCCGGCCGATGGACCGGCCGGTCTGGGACCCGGAAAACGGTGCCGCCGGGGCCTGAAGCGGCGCCCCGCGATGTTCCGGCCATTTACCATGCCCACCCAATGATTTATTAATTATGACCGGTTCGGGGCAGGGAGTTGCGGGTTGATGGTCGGGTCGATGATGGGACGACTGGGAGTTGGTGTTCTGGCGCTGCTGCTGGCAGTGGCGTGCGCCGTGATCGCGGGGCCGGCGACGGCTCAGTCGCTGCCGCCGCTCGATGTTCAGCGCGATCAGCTGACCCGCGAACTGCCGCCGCTCTGGCATCTCGAAACCTTTTCTCCAGGCACGCCCCAACCCGGCGAAGCTGCCGCCAAGGACGCGCCCGACCGGCCGGTGGTCCAGGCCTTCACGGCGGTGGTCAGCCTGTCGGTCTCGACCTTCACCATCGATTCCCAGCGCGGCCCGTTCACGCTGCTGCGCGCGGTCGCCGAGCAGGGCACGCGCAAGACCCTGTCGGGCCTGATCAAATCGACCCGGCGCGAAGGCGGCGGCTGGACGGTGCGGGTCGGCATCCAGAACATCTTCGTCCTCGACAACATCGGTCAGCCCGCAGACCGCTTCCAGGGCCGCACCGCCATCGTCGGCTCGCCCGAGGCGGCCAAGCTGTTGGGCGACCTGGAACAGACGGCCAAACAGCAGAACGAGGCCGAAGCCCAGCGCCAGCGCCGCCAGCAGGAACAGCTCGACCAGCAACTCTCGGTGGTCAAGGCCGAAGCCCAGCGCATCGCCGCCGACCACGCGCTGGTCGACCAGCGCGCCGCCGCCCTGGCCTCGGTCAAGCGCCAGCTCCTGGAAGGCGAACGCCCGGCCCGAATCGCCGCCTACGAAGCGGCCATGAAATCGGACGACGTCTCCGTGCGGGCAATGGCCCTGTCGGCCGCCCTGACCGGCCGCGACACCCTCGTGGCCAATCTTGCCCTCCGCCATACCCTGGTCGGCAAGAAAAGCCTGCCGGTCCAGCTGTTCGCGACCCGCGAGAACAAGGACAGCGAAACCGTGCTCAACAATCTCGGGCCGCTGACCCTGACCATCGAGCGCTTCGACGGCGCGAGCGGCGCCATCGAGGGCAAGATGGGCGCGCCCGGCTATTCGATCGCCCTGCCCGGCAGCGCCACCGGCTACCTCGCCCAGACCGAGCTGACGGTCAACACCTACGGCTGCTCGCTGCAACTGCGGCTTTCCGAGGTCGAAACCCTGGACGGCGTCTTCCGCTGCCAGACCCTGCCGGCCCTGATCGCCCGCATCACCCTCGACTGAGCGGTCCCATGCGCCCCGGCTCCTGCTCCTTCAGCCTCCTCGCAACCCTCGCCGCCCTGGCCCTGCCGGTGCCGGGCGGCGGCCTGAACGCGGCCGAAGCCCCGGACAAGCTGACGCCGCAGTCGTCACCGACTCCGGTGATCCAGACCTTGACCGCCACGGGGCCGCAAGGCGCCGACGGCAAACCATTGCCCGTGCTGGTGCCGATGCTGCCGCCCCGGCCGGCACCGCCCTTGTCGCCGCCGGCTCAGAAGGCCACCGAAGGCGCCGCCCCGGCCGCCGCCCCGCTGTCGGTAACGCTGCGCCCGGACAAGGCCGAGACGCCGCCGCCGCCGGCCGCCAAGCCGGCCGCGGACTCGGCCCGCGCCGCGGCGCCCGAAGCCAAGCCGGCGCCGCCACCGGCCAAAAGTGCGGCAACGGCGAGGAAGCCCGAACGGGTGGTCCGCTATGCCAGCACCGAGATCAACGTCCGCCCCCGGCCCAACCGGAACGCCCGCCGCATCGATGTCATCGACGAAGGCGCCGCGGTCGAGGTGATCGGTCCGGTGATCGATGGCAAATGGGTGAAGGTGGCGCGGCGCGGCGAGGTCCTCGGCTATGTCGTCGCCGACTATTTGCTGACCCACCCGCCGGCGCCCCACTGACGGCGCCCCCCGGCCGATCCGGACTTCAGGCCGCCGAGCGCCGCGCCCGCGCCATCGCCGCCAGTTGGTACAGCACGCGGGCGGTCAGGGTTTCGTCGGGCATGCCGGTGCGTTTGCATTCGGCCTCGGCCTCGACCAGCCGCTCCAGCGCCTGGCGCAGCTGGGCCGGCGGCCACTGGCGGAGCTGGGCGCCGAATGCCGCTTGCATCTTGAAGAACACCGGCGGTTTCAGAGCCTTGACCGCGGCCTCGCCGGCCATGCCGGCCGCGATTTCGGCCTGAACCCAGAACAGGCGCTGAAAATGGCGCTGAGCGGCGCGCAAAACCGCCACCGCCGCCATACCCTCGGCAAAAAGCCGCACCAGCGCGCGGTCGAGGCTGGGAAAATCGCCCGAGGCCGCGGCCCAGGCCGGATCATCAAGGGACAGGAGAGAGGCGCTGTCGCCGACTGCGGCCTGAACCTCCTCCAGCCCGACCCGGCGCTCGCCCCGGCCGGGACCGGCATCCATGTAAAGCGCCAGCTTCTCGATCTCGCTGCGCGCCACCAGCCGGTCGCCAACCAGATTGGCCGCGAGATAGGCCTGGGCGTCGGGGTCGAGCACCAGCCCGGCCGCCGCCGCCAACTCGACCATCACCCGGCGCAGCGCCGATTCGTCTTCCATGTAGCAGGGCAGCGCGGCGCCGGCCGCCGCCGCCTCGAAGGCAAGGCGGAGCCGGGAGCGGGCGCCGAGGTCGCCGGCCTCGGCCACAACCAGACTGTCGCCGGCCACCGCGGCGACAAAGAGGCCGGCAAAGGCGGCGGCGACGCCGTCGTCGGCCTCGCGCAGCCGAATCAGGCGGCGCCCGCCGGTCAGCGACAGCGCCGCAACCTCGTCGACCAGCCGGGCGGGGTCGCCGGCCACGCCTTTGGCAGTCAGCTCGGAGACCCGGAACGGATCTACAAGGTCGGACACCACCGAGCGGGCCAGGGTGTCGGCGCGGTCACGCACCAGCCCGGCGTCGGGGCCGTAGACCAGCACCGCCCGGATCTTCGGGTCCGGACGGGCGATGAAGGCCTCGATTCCCTTGCCCTGGAGCTTCACGAGCCGGCGCGCCCCCCCCTGCGATCAGACCACGATGTTGACGATCCGGTTCGGCACCACAATCACCTTGCGCACCGGCTTGCCGTCGAGCGCCCGCACCACCCCGGAATCGGCCAGCGCCGCCGCCTGGGCCTCGGCTGCCGGCAGATCCTTGGCCAGCGACAGGGTGGCGCGCAGCTTGCCATTGACCTGAACCGCGACCGTGACCACGTCGTCGGCGACCAGCGCCGGGTCGAACACCGGCCAGGGCTGCTCGGTCAGCGGCGTCTCATGGCCGAGCTGGCTCCAGAGTTCTTCCGCCAGATGGGGCGTAATCGGGTTGATCAGACCGACCAGCGCCTCCAGCCCCTCGCGCAGCGCCCAGGCCTCGCCCTCGCCGGCGCCGAGATCGGCCAGGGTGTTGGCCAGCTCGCGAATCCGGGCCACCGCCTTGTTGAAATGGAACTTCGCCAGATCCTCGGTGATTGCGGCCACGGTCTTGTGGCTGGCGCGCCGGGCCGCGGCGGCCCTGGCCGAGAGGCTGGCGGGCAGCGGCGAGCCCGGAGCCGGCAGCGGCACCGCCGGCTCGGTCGCAATCCGCCACAAGCGGCCGAGAAAACGCCAGGCGCCGTCGATCCCCGATTCAGTCCATTCGAGGTCGCGCTCGGGCGGGCTGTCGGACATCAGCAAGAGCCGCGCGGTGTCGGCGCCATAGGCATCGACCACCCGCTCCAGACCGACGACGTTCTTCTTGGACTTGCTCATCTTCTCCAGCCGGCCGACCGCCACCGGGCTGCCGTCGGAGAGCCGTTGCGGCCGGCCGTCCCGCTCCTCGACCTCTTCCGGATAAAGCCAGCCGCCGGCCTCGTCCTTGTAGGTCTGGTGGGTGACCATGCCCTGGGTCATCAGGCCGGCGAAGGGCTCAGCGACGTTGAGATAGCCGCAGCGCTTCAGCGCCCGGGTGAAGAAGCGGGAATACAGGAGATGAAGCACCGCATGCTCGATGCCGCCAATGTACTGATCGACCGGCAGCCAGTAGTCGGCGGCCCTGGGATCAAAGCCGCGCGTCGTCTCGCCCGGCGAGGTAAAGCGGGCGAAATACCAGGAGGATTCGAAGAAGGTGTCGAAGGTGTCGGTCTCGCGGAGCGCCGGCCGGCCGCACGCCGGACAGGCTGTGTGCTTCCAGCTCGGATGATGCTCCAGCGGATTGCCCGGCTTGTCGAAGCTGACATCCTCGGGCAGGCGCACCGGCAGCTGATCGTCGGGCACCGGCTGAATACCGCAGGCCTGGCAATGGACCACCGGAATCGGACAGCCCCAATAGCGTTGCCGCGACACGCCCCAGTCGCGCAGGCGATACTGAATCGTGCGCTGACCAATACCGAGCGCCTCCAGTCGCTCGCCCGCCGCCTGCTTGGCGGCATCGACCGCAAGGCCATTGAGAAAGCCCGAGCGGGCGAGGGTGCCGGGGCCGGTGTAGGCCTCGGCACCGACGTGGAAGCTCGCCGGATCGGCGCCCTCGGGAATCACGACTTCGGTGACAGGCAGGCGATATTTCCGCGCAAAATCAAGATCGCGCTGGTCGTGGGCCGGACAGCCGAAGATGGCGCCGGTGCCGTATTCCATCAGCACGAAGTTGGCGACGTAGACCGGCAGCGCCGCCCCGGCGATGAAGGGGTGATGCACGGTCAGGCCGGTGTCGAACCCCAGCTTTTCGGCGGTCTCGATCGCGGCTTCGCTGGTGCCGGTGCGGTTGCAGTCGGCAATGAAGGCGGCCAGTTCGGCACGGCCACCGGCCAGTCCGGTGGCCAGCGGGTGGTTGGGCGAGATGGCCACGAAGGCGGCGCCAAAAAGGGTGTCGGGCCGGGTGGTGAAAACCTCGAGGCCCTCGCCCGAGCCGGTCAGGGTGAAGGTCAGGCGGGCGCCGCTGGACCGGCCGATCCAGTTCTCCTGCATCAGCCGGACCTTGTCGGGCCAGCGCTCCAGGGTCGACAGCCCCGCCAGCAGGTCCTCGGCGAAATCGGTGATGCGCAGGAACCATTGCGAGAGCTGGCGCTTTTCCACCAGCGCCCCCGAGCGCCAGCCGCGGCCGTCGATCACCTGCTCGTTGGCCAGCACGGTGTTTTCGACCGGATCCCAGTTGACCCAGCTTTCCTTGCGGTAGGCCAGCCCGGCCTTGAGGAAATCCAGGAACATCTTCTGTTCGTGGCGGTAATAGTCGGGGCTGCAGGTTGCGACCTCGCGGCTCCAGTCATAGGCCAGCCCCATGATCCGCAGCTGCTCGCCCATCACCTTGATGTTCTCGAAGGTCCAGGCGGCGGGATGGACCTTGTTGGCGATGGCGGCGTTTTCCGCCGGCAAACCGAAGGCGTCCCAACCCATGGGATGCAGAACGTTGAAGCCCTGGGCCCGCTTGAACCGGGCCACGACGTCGCCCAGCGTATAATTGCGGACGTGGCCGATATGGAGGCGGCCCGAGGGATAGGGGAACATCTCCAGGACATAGTATTTGGGGCGATCCTGGCGTTCGACCGCAACGAAACTGCCGCGCCGCTGCCATTCCGCCTGCCACTTAGCCTCGGTTTCCCTGAAATTATAGCGGGCCATGTCGATCGGGCTCTGCTGTCCTGGGGTGTTGAGACGGCACGGGGGCCGCGGCTGCCGTCCGGCCCGGCCGCGGCCCCCGTGCCCTGGGGACGACTCGACGCCGCGCGCGGCGGCGGCCTCAGTCTTTCGGGGCCTGGGCCACGCGCAGCTGCCGGGCCCGGGTCAGAATCGTGTCTTCCAGCTGGCCGGAGGTATCGGCGCCAACCTTGGTGTCGTGCCAGGAGCCGCCGCGCTCGCGGGACTGCCGGAACACCGAGACCCGCAGCGCATCGGCGCGCAGCTGTCGGTCCAGAATGTAGACATTGACCTTAAACCGGCTCTCCGGCGCATCGGCGGGGGAATACCAGTCGGTGAGGATGACACCGCCAAAGGGATCGGCCGAGGCGATCGGCATGAACGACAGGGTATCGAGAGAAGCGCGCCACAGGAAACTGTTGACGCCGAGGCCGCCACCGCCCTGCTCGCCGTCCGCGCGTTTGCCCGAGGACAGCAGGTTGAGCCCGCCTTCGCCGCCGAGCATGCTGCCGTATTTATACATCTCCCGCTTCTGGACCTCCTCCTGCGTGGGGCCGCTGCTGGCCCCCAGCAGGCCGCAAGCCCCGAGCGCGAGCGTCAGAACCAGGAAAATGGCCGTGTGGGCAATCGATGGCAGCCGGGTCATGGCAGGAGCTTCGCGTTGTTCAAGCGAGGGGCGCGCGGCCGGAGAGACGACCGCAGCGCTCCCGAACAAACCATAAAAGCCGCCGACCCGCAACAACGATTGGCGCCTCAGGCCCCGCGCCGCCAGAGCTTGCGATAGGCCGACTCGATGCTGCGGGCGAAGGCGGCGGCGTCGCAGAGCCCCGAGCCGGCCATGCGCGGCCGCAGACCCGCGCGAAGGGCCGTCAGCCGGCCCGGATCGCCGGCCAGCGCCACGGCGATCTC
>SESF01029910.1_pt1 | contig 23578 bp, 17 predicted proteins | sample 3171521 | NCBI WGS metagenome assembly SESF01 (sample SAMN10866945, study PRJNA518727) | freshwater metagenome | biome: subpolar coniferous forest; feature: holomictic lake; material: water; isolation source: holomictic Lake 227, 6 m and 8 m depth | place: Canada: near Kenora, Ontario | collected...
CCCGTTAGGCTGGGCTTTAGGATGAAGCGCCGTTGGCGCTCCGAACCGGACCGCCAAATTCACACCACCTTTAACCTAGAAAAAGCAATTGGATTTCGCGCCAAGGACGCAAAGGTCGCCAAGACAGAGCTTTACGAAGTGGGCGAAACATCAAAGGGATCACCTACACGGTGATTTCTGCCTTTTTCATAAGTTCCTCCCTTGGCGGCCTTTGCGTCCTTGGCGCGGGCTCTTCTGCCGGATCTAGGTTAATTACACCCCTGGAATCCGCTAGATAAAAATAGGGCTTTCGCCGGGGCGCTGCTTCGGTGCAAAATTGGGGGGTGATTTTCGAAAACTTGGAATTATTGGTTCAGCCTCAGGCTGGCAGCTATGGCGCGGCATTGAATATGGCGGTCGATGAGGTGCTGCTCATCCATGCCCGGAACCCGGTGCTGCGCGTGTATGGCTGGGCGCGGCCTGCGGTGTCTTTTGGCTATTTTGAACCGTGGGCTCCAGTGGCTCAGGCGCATCCGGACCGGGAATGGGTCCGCCGTTGGACCGGGGGGGGCGTGGTGCTTCACGGTGAGGACTGGACCTACTCGATTATCGTGCCCCGCGACCTCCCGTTTGCCCGGGTCGGTGCGGCGGAGTCTTACCGGCTTTTGCACGAGTTGCTTGCCGGAGCGATGCGCCGGGCGAGTTTGCCGGGCATGGGCGGAATGGGGGGAGGGGACGTGGCGCTCACCCCGGAGTCGGCCCACAAAATATCGCATGCCTGCTTCGAAAACCCCGCGCAATACGACGTGCTGCTTGCTGGACAAAAAATCGCCGGGGCTGCTCAGCGACGTTCCCGGTGGGGGATGCTCCACCAGGGAAGCGTTCAAGGAGTGGCGCTCACGGGAAATTTCGCGGATTGCCTGGCCGGGGGCCTGGCGAAAACTGTGACCACGCGTTCGTTCAGCCCCGATGCTTTGGCGGAAGCCGAAGAACTCGCCGCAACTAAATACGGCACAGAGGAGTGGCAGCGGCGATTTTAGGCGTGCTCCGGCCTTGATCGACTTTGACAAATGGCTGGAACGCAACCCATTCCACTGCTAATACACCATCCCTTATGCGATTATTGATTACAGGAGGCTGCGGATTCATCGGATCGAATTTCATCCGGTTTATCCTGGAGCACTACACGCCCGCCTTTGTCACCAACGTGGACGCGCTGACCTACGCGGGCTCCATTACAAACGTGGCAGGACTGGGCGAGTGTTTCGGCGAGCGCTATGAATTTTTTCAAGCCGACATTGCGAACGTCCAGCAGATCGAGGCGCTCATGAAGAAGCACCAGTTCTATGCGGTCATCAATTTTGCCGCGGAGAGCCATGTGGATCGCTCGATCAATTCGCCTCAGAATTTCGTCCACACCAACGTCCTGGGCACCAGCGTCATGCTCGAATGCGCCCGCCAGCATGGAGTCAAACGGTTTATCCAGATTTCGACTGACGAAGTTTATGGATCGTTGGGCGCCACGGGGAAATTTACCGAGACGACGCCGCTCGATCCGAGTTCGCCGTATTCGGCCAGCAAAACCGGAGCGGACCTGCTCGCTTTGGCCTATCAAAAGACCTACGGCATGGAGGTGCTTGTCACCCGGTGCTCGAATAACTACGGGCCCTATCAGTTTCCGGAAAAACTGATCCCGCTGATGATCCTCAATGCGCTCCACGACAAGCCGCTCCCGGTCTATGGCGACGGACTGAACGTACGGGACTGGATTCACGTCGAAGATCATTGCCGCGCCATTTTTGCGGTCCTCCTCGATGGCAGGCCGGGAGAGGTTTACAATATCGGCGGAGACGGCGAATTGCGGAACATCGAGGTCGTCCGAATGATCCTCGCGCAATTAGGGAAACCGGAATCGCTGATCCAATACGTCACCGATCGCCTCGGGCATGATCGGCGGTATGCCATCGATTCGTCGAAGATTCAGCACGAACTGAACTGGAAACCGCTGCACCGGCCCGAGCAGGGTATTCGCGAGACCATCGACTGGTATGTGGCGAACCGCCAATGGTGGGAGCCGCTCTTGAGCCGCAAGTAACGCGGCTTCACATCCCTGGGTCTGATGAAACTGGTTATTATTGGCAGCGGTGGCCGATTGGGCGCGGCGTTGATGCGTGGCTACGCAAAGGAAGCCGATGTGATCGGGTTCAATCACAACCAGCTCGATTTGGCGTCGCCTGCAGCCATTGAAAATGCATTGAACGGACTCGAGTTCGATGCGCTGATTAATTGCGCCGCCTTGACCAACGTCGATCGCTGTGAAACCAACCCGGAAGAGGCTTTCGCCGTAAATGCCGCGGCGGTCGGACAACTCGCCCGGATTTGCGGGAGCAAGCGGGCGCGCTGTATCCATATCAGCACCGACTACGTCTTTGACGGGGAAAAACGCGAACCTTACACCGAAACGGATTCGCCTATTCCGATCAGCGTTTATGGAGAGTCGAAACGCCAGGGTGAAGCGCAACTCCTGGGAGCTTCGGAAAGCAACCTGGCGGTGCGGGTCTCCTGGGTCTTCGGGCCAGACCGCCCGAGCTTTGTGGATCAGATCCTCAAGCGGGCGATGGAGACAGAGGAACTGCAGGCAGTCGGAGATAAATGGTCTGCGCCGACTTACACCCTGGACATTGTGGAAGCCTTGCGGCCGCTCTTGCGCGAGACCTCGGTCGGGGGAGTGCTCCATATTGCAAACCAAGGGGCCTGCACCTGGCGGGAATACGGGCAGTTGGCGCTCGATTGCGCCGCCGCAGCCGGATTGCCCCTCAAGGGTCGGCACGTTGCGCATCAGGCAATGGCGGATTTGAAGGCTTTCATCGCAAAGCGTCCGGTTTATACCGTGCTCGGGACACCCCGACTCGAAGCGGTCACGGGGCGCTCACTTCGCCCCTGGCAGGAGGCCGTGGCCGATCACGTCCAGCGCTGCTATTGCGGTTCTCGCGGTCACGTGAAGACGTGAAGACGCGAAGATGTCTCGAAGAGGAGATAACATCGCCGCCCCGACTGAGCGCGTTGGCGGCAATTTAAGGTTTTGGGATTTGAAACTTCGGCTTGCGATGACTCGGGGAACTGCTGGTTTCTCCAGAGCGCTCTCAAAGGCGGTGGAGGGCCACCGCACCCAAGGCGCTTCGCGCATTCATATCGTGCGTGTTCTAAAGCGCGCCAGCGCCTTGGAGTGCGACAGTCCTCTGCCGCCTTACGCGGCGCTTCGGATTCGCACCAAACATTTCCTTAAGTTTACGCGCATGCGACTGAGCGGGGCGCCTACAGTACGCCGCGTCTGGGTTTCTAAATCTGGTATTCGATCCCCAGGAAATCCTGGACAAATACATTGGCGGGGTCCTTGCGAATCCCATGGGGGCTGCCGATTTGCTGGATCGAGCCCTCGTTCAAAATCACGACTTCGTCGGCCACCTCGAACGCCTCTTCCTGATCGTGCGTCACGAACAAACTGGTGATGTGGGTTTCGTCATGGAACCGCCGCAGCCACGCCCGGAGTTCCTTGCGGACCTTGGCGTCGAGCGCGCCAAAGGGTTCATCGAGCAGGAGCACGCTGGGATCGATCGCCAAAGCGCGCGCCAGCGCCACCCGCTGACGCTGGCCGCCGGACAACTGGGCCGGATAACGTTTTCCAAACGCCTCCAACTGAATCAGCTTCAGCAATTCCTGAACGCGGTCGCGGATTTGAGCTTTGGACGGGCGCGTCGCGCGAGGCCGCACCTCCAGCCCAAAAGCGATGTTGTCGAACACTGTCATGTGTTGAAAGAGGGCGTAATGCTGAAAGACAAAGCCCGCCCGCCGTTCGTAGGCGCTCTTTTCAGTGACCTCTTCGCCATGGAAAAACACACGACCAGCGTTCGGGGTCTCCAGCCCTGCGATGAGCCGCAAGAGAGTGGTTTTGCCTGAACCGCTGGGGCCCAGGAGCGCCACAAGTTTGCCGGTGCAAACCTCAAGCGTGGTGTTGTGCAGCGCGGCGTGTTTGCCGTATGCCTTGCTGAGTTCTTCAACGCGGATGCTCATATTTTAAAGTTGCGATGCTTTCAAATCCTGGAGGGCGCGCCATTCGACATAGCCTTTGATGGCCAGGGTGATCAAAGCGAGAAACGACAGCAGCGATGCCAGGGCAAAAGCCGCGGCAAACGCATATTCGTTGTAGAGAATTTCGATCTGGAGCGGCACGGTATTGGTCAGCCCGCGAATGTGCCCGGAGACAACGGAAACGGCTCCAAACTCGCCCATGGCTCGCGCGTTGCAAAGAATCACGCCATAGAGCAGGCCCCACTTGATTTTTGGCAGGGTAACCCTCAGGAATACCTGCCAGCCGCGTGCGCCCAGCGTGAGCGCCGCTTCTTCTTCAGCCAGGCCCTGGGCCTGCATCAACGGGATGAGACTGCGCGCGACGAAAGGGAACGTGACAAACACGGTGGCGAGCACGATGCCCGGCGTGTTGTAGATGATCCGCCAATGGTGCTGCTGCAACCAGGGCCCGAGCACGCCTTGCGACCCAAAGAGAAGCACGTAAATGAGACCGCCTATGACGGGCGAGATCCAGAGCGGCAGGTCGATCAACGTCGTGAAAAGTTGCTTGCCGCGAAACTCAAACCGCGTAATGGCCCACGCGGCAGCGACTCCGAAAACCGTGTTGCAGGGGACCGCGATTCCTGCCGTGATCAACGTAAGCTTCATTGCCTCCAGCGAGACCCCGTCACTAAAGGACTGGAAGTAGAGAGCCGCCCCGCGCCGGAAGCCTTCTACAAAAACGGCCACCAGCGGCAGCAGCAAAAAACCGGCGAAGAACCCGACACTGATGGCGATCAGCAGCCAGCGGACCAGCGGGCGTTCCTCGGTGGCCCGTTGCGGACGCCGCGCCAAGCCTCTCGATGCGGTTAAATCTTGAATTGCTCCAGCCATAATCAAATCCCGATTAAGCAACCCTTCCGACGCGTTGCTGGTTCCACCATTGGAAAGTGTTCACCAGTCCCAAAATGACTAGCGAAAGCAGCAGCATCACCAGCCCGATTCCCGCCGCGCCCTGGTAATCATACTGTTCCAGTTTGGCGACGATCAGCAGCGGCGTGATCTCGGTCTTGAAAGGAAGATTCCCGGAGATAAACACGATCGAGCCGTACTCGCCGACTGCCCGGCCAAAAGAAAGGGTGATGCCTGTCAGCAGGGCAGGGAGCGTGGCTGGAAAGATGACCCGGAAGAACGTCTGGAGCCGGGTCGCGCCGAGCAAGGCGGCGGCTTCCTCCACCTCTTCGGAGAGGGAGAGAATCACGGGTTGAAGCGTCCGGACGACGAACGGAAATCCAATGAACACCAGGGCAATGAGAATGCCCAAGCGGTTGAATGCCGCCGCCACTCCGATCTTCGCAAGGGGCGCGCCGATCCAGCCATTGGGCGCATAGAGCGAAGTCAGAGCGATGCCGGCGACGGCGGTGGGGAGCGCAAACGGCAAGTCCACGAGTCCGTCGAGGACGCGCCGGCCGGGGAACTGGTATCGGGTGAGCACCCAGGCGGTGATGAACCCAAAGACGCCGTTAATCAATGAGGCAAGCAGCGAGACCCCGAAGCTCAGTTTGTAAGAGGCCACCACTCGCGCCGAGGTCACCGCCTCCCAGAGGTGGTGCCACGATCCGCTGAACGCTTTGGCCGCAAGGGCGGCAAACGGAATCAGCACGATCAGGGTCAGATAGACCACTGAAAGACCGAACGTGAGTGGGAATCCCGGAAGAATGCGTTTCATTCAAGACCTTAGAGCCCCTGACCGAAGGCGAGGAATGGGCGGTAAGCTTCCAGCACGCTGTTTAGGGCCGCCACCGCCGCTTCAACTTGGAGCTCGAACGGCTTCTCCTGTGGAGTTTCAAAAATCAACTCGAAAGGGGCCGGACGCAGTTCCGCCGGGTTGCTTAAAACGCCTTGGTAGCAATGTTGATGGATCAGCCCATCTTTCGCCGGGAACCCGTCGATGATTTCGCCGGTGGCCCGCGGCAGAAACGCTTCGGCCGCCTCGATCGCCGGGCGGGCGAGCGCTTCGGTGAGCGTCGCTCCCCGCACATAAGCATAGACCCCGTGGGTGGTGTTGTCGGCGTGGAGAGAAATCACGCCTTGGAATCCGAGCACGCCCAGTTCACGCTCCAAATAATAGATCTCCGGTTCCTTCGAGCCGACCCAGAACTCGCGATTTAAATCCTTGCCGGTCCGCGAATGGCGCGTGCCGTCGTGAACGCCCGTGGGATTGCAAATCGGGTAAACAAAAATCTGGTAGCCCCGAGCGCGTTCCGGCTCTTGAAGCAGCCGCGCGAGAAACTCCAACGCAGCATGGCCTGTCTCCGGTTCGTCGCCGTGGATGGCCGCAAAGATCCCGATCCGGACCGGTGCATCGTTGGAATCCGGTCCCAAGAAAACAAAGCGGGGGAGGGTATGGGTTCCGGTCCCGTGCCGGAACTTCCCGATTTCGGAGTAAAACAGGTGTTCCGAGTTCTCGGAAGCTCCGCGGAGCTCTTCCAGCAGCTCAACCAGGCCGTTATTGATCATTGTCGATGCAACACAGCCATTTGTCCGCGGTTTCGGCAAGTCGAGACTTCTTGGAATGTAGGTTGATCGAGGCATAACGGTGGTCATGGATTGAAAATTCGGGTGCAGAGCGGATTTGAAAATGGATCTAATGAGCGGCCGGATTGTAAATTTGATCGAACACTCCGCCGTCGGCAAAGTGGGTCGCCTGGGCCTTATTCCAGCCTCCAAACGCTTCATCGATCGTCACGAGGGCGACGCGTCCAAACTGCGCTGCATGTTTGGCTGCGACTTTCGGATCGCGGGGCCGATAGAAATTCTTCGCGGCAATCTCCTGGCCTTCTTCGGAGTAGAGATAACCCAAATACGCCTTGGCCAATTCAGTCGTTCCGTGCCGGTTCGTCACGCTCTCGACCACTGCCACCGGCGGTTCCGCCAGAATGCTCAACGAAGGGGTGACGATCTCGAATTTGTCAGCGCCGAACTCCTTCAGGGCGAGATAAGCCTCGTTTTCCCAGGCAAGGAGGACATCTCCGATTCCACGCTGCACGAACGTCGTCGTCGAACCGCGAGCTCCGGAATCGAGCACGGGAACATTCTTGTAAAGATTCCCGATAAATTCCTTCACCTTGCCTTGGTCTTTGCCATACGCCTTTTCGGCATACGCCCACGCGCCGAGATAATTCCAGCGCGCCCCGCCCGAGGTCTTCGGATTTGGCGTAATCACCTGGATACCGGGCTTCACGAGGTCATCCCAATCCTTGATGCCTTTCGGGTTCCCTTTGCGGACCAGGAACACGATCGTCGAGGTGTAGGGGGCGCTGTTACTCGGAAACCTTGACTGCCAGTCGGCTGGCAGGATTCCTTTTTGGGCGATCACATCGATGTCGTAGGCCAGCGCCAGCGTCACCACATCGGCTTCGAGTCCGTCGATCACGGCCCGCGCCTGCTTGCCCGATCCACCATGCGATTGATTCACCGAAACGTCCTGGCCGCTTTTTGCTTTCCAGTAGCGCCCAAAGGCCGCGTTGAAGTCGGTGTAAAGTTCGCGGGTTGGATCGTAGGAAACATTGAGCAGTTCCGCTCCGCGTGCGACTGCCGTTTCCTTGCGTTGGCAACCGAGCCCAACGGCTACAAGGAATACGGCGGTGATAATAGACAGGGCGTTTTTCATAAGTGAACGTTGGTTGGTTTGTAGATTGCGGGTCCGGCGCGACGTGGGTGTCGCACCAATAGTGCTCGGCTTCGTTTTCGTTGAGGACCAAAGGTCCGTCCTATACCAGCCTGGGGCATCGCCCCAGGAAAATTCGCAAAGCGAATCAGGGCTGAAGGCCCGCGCTATTTCGGGTGCGATGCGATGGTTCGGGCCTTCAGCCCTGGATATTCTAAATCGGAAACCTGGGGCGATGCCCCAGGCTGGTATGGGGCTGCGCCGTTGGCGCTGAAAATACACTGGTATGGGGCTGCGCCGTTGGTGCCGAAAATAGATTTTTTTGAACAAGCAATGTACATAGGATCACTATTGGCGCCGGACCCGCACAAGTCCGTTAGCTAGAACTTCAGGTTTAAATCCACTTGCAACACTTGAACGGAATTTGCGTCGGCAAGCTTCGTATCATTGGTGGCTTCGCCGCCCACCAGGTTTTTGCGGAGATTGTCAGCATTCATATAGGTTAGCGCCAACACCACTGAGTCGGTGAAGTTATAGGCAACGCCGCCCTTCCAGCCCCTTATGTTCACGCGACTCAAGCCGAAGTCCGAGTCGTTGAGGTTCGGGTCCACAGCCGCCAGCCCCACCTGGCGGTAGTTAACCAATAGCGACCAGTCGCCCTTCTTTTTGTTTTCACCGATCTGAAACCCGGCCAAAAACGCCAGGTCGTCGCGGCTGCTGTGATCTGCGACACCGTAGATGTCATGCACCCGCTTGCTCCCCGCGGTGTTGTAGGCGCTGTCCCACAAAAGTTTTATTCTCTGCCCAGCCAAATTGAAGGTGATGTCACCCGGAACCTGGATAATCGACAGGTCCCGCGTTTCGCCGAGGCCCTCCGGCACGTCGGTGTCTTTGCCGTTCACGTTTTGCGCGAAGCCCTGGGAGTTTTGCACCGAGTTCACTTGCGAAGCCGTGTAAGTCAGATACGCCGGAGCGATTGTGAACTTCACATCCTTGCTGAATTTGTAGCTGAACTGGAGTTGCTCGACAAAGAGGTAGGCGTCCGTATTGGAATCGCTGTCCGCAAGATACTCATTATTGTCGTCGAAGATGAACTGCCCGGCGTTCAGCGTCAGCTCCCACGGGCTTTCCTCCACCACCGCCTTGCTCGATGCGATGCTTTTTCCATCCTTCGTGTAGCCTTCCGCTTCCTGGCCACCTACGGAAAAGAGCTTATGGAATCGCACCTGTTCGACGAGTCCGGAGGGATTGATGTCAGGGTCCCAGACGAGCTCTGTCGTATAGAACGGATTCGCCTGTTTCCCAGCGATAAACGTCAACCAGTCCGCCGCATTCCAGCCGACAAATGCCCGGCTGATGTAGATGTTATAGTTTTGAAAGCCTCCATCGTAAGTCTGGTTCCCACTGTCGGAGGTGTTTGCCGTCTGAAGCTGCACCCCGCCAAACCAGTTGTCGGCGAGCTTGAAATCGGCGTTTAGCCGGAGGCGAAAGCGCCACCGCGATCTCTGGTTGCCGTGTCCCGGATCTCCGTTGGGAGCCTTGGCATCGAATTGCGGATCGACGTTATCCCATTGATAACGCTCCCGAACGTCGCCATAGAGAGCCAGTTCGGTCAGCGGACCGCTCAGCTTAATTTTTTCGGCCGAAACATTTTCTTTCACGACGTCCGCACGAATGCTCTCGGCTTCCTTTGCCGTGAGAATCTTTTTGCGAACGAGCGCATCGATGAGGGCGCTGTCTTGGCTCTGGGCGTAACCGCCGACGCCCAACGTCAGGGAGAGCAGGGCGGAGAGGAGGAGTGGCTTTTTCATGGATCTATTTGTTGGTTTATTGTGCCCTTCGAAAGAATCCGTAAACTCCATCGAAGATTTCGTGATTAATGTCTATCGAGATTATGTAGGTTGGTGCAAGGGAAATCTTTTCCTTTTCTCAAATCGCTTTCATTCGGAGTCTCGGGGGTAGCCTGTTTGCCGTCTCGCCAATATGTTCGGCATAAAAATTGCCCGTTATGAAATGCCGACTTTCAGCGCCAACGGCGCGGCCCCATATCAGCCTGGGGCATCGCCCCAGGAATTTGCATTTAAAAGAATTTTAGGGCTGAAGGCCCGAACCATTCCAGAGAGACGGGGCGGGCTTTCAGCCCGCGATTTCGTTTTTTTCGTATTCCTGGGGCGTCGCAAACTTCCGCCCGAGGCTGGTATGGGACGGACCTTTGGTCCTAAGCAAAAATACTATCGGCATCCCGCCCGCCGCCCGGAGAGGTCGAGATGGCCACTCTCCTGTGAAAAGCCGACTTAAGTCCCGGCACCAAATAGTGCTCTATTTTCAGAGAGAACTCCGGATTACGGGCTTAAGGAAGCGGGGCGGCAACAGCGAACCCTACGCACGCAGCCTGCCGATGATCCGGGGCAATCGCCCGATCACCTGCTCAATGGCATCTTCGGTCGTCCCTTTTCCCAATGAAAACCGAACGGCGGCTCCGGCATTTTCCGGGGGGACGCCCATGGCCAGGAGAACATGCGAGGGCTGGATGGACCCAACCATGCACGCCGAACCGCTGGAGACGGCGATCCCTTCCAGGTCGAAATTAATCAGCAAACTTTCCCCATCCAATTCCGGGAACGAAACATTGAGGGTATTTGCCAGTTGCCGCGCGGATCCGCCCGCCGCATCGTCCCAGCAGCCATTCCGGACTGCTGCGGGATACGCCTTTTGCACACCATGCCACAACCGGTCCCGCAGTGCGGCCTGCCGGGATTGCTCCCCGGCCATTCCCTCAAGGGCCAGTTCGGCCGCCGTGACCAGGCCGACGATTCCCGCCACGTTCTCCGTACCGGCGCGCCGGTCGTTTTCATGGCTGCCTCCGACGAGCAGCGGATCGATCGAAAGCCCCGACCGCAGCCAGAGCGCGCCCGAGCCCTTTGGCCCGTAAAACTTGTGCGCCGCGATCGAAATGGCGTCCGGGCCAAAGTCACCAGCTCGATCCAAGGCCAGCGGCGTCTTTCCAAAACTCTGGACCATGTCGCTATGGAAAGGAACGCCTTGTTCACGGCAGATCGCGGCGATCTCGGGAATCGGCTGAAGCGTGCCGGTCTCGTTATTGGCAGACATGATCGAGACCAGGGCAGTCTCCGGCGTAATCGCCTGCCTCAATTCCTCCAAATCGACCAGGCCGCGCCGGTCAACCCGAAGCCGGGTAAGCCGAAAACCCTCGGCTTTCTCAAGAATAGCCGCGGCATGGAGGACCGCGTGATGTTCGATCTGTGAAACCATGAGATGCCGTTGCGCCCCATTCCGGGCCCGGTTGCGCGCCAGCCCGATCACCGCAAGATTATCCGCCTCGGTCCCGCCTCCCGTGAAAACGATCTCATGCGGGCGCACGCCAAAAATCCGGGCCAGCCGCTCGCGAGCGTCGTCGATGGCTGCCCTCGCATCGCGGCCCGCCGCATGGATGCTGGAGGGATTGCCAAAACCGCCCGCGTAAGAGCCTGAGAGAAACGGCAGCATTGCTTCCAACGCCGCAGGGGCGAGGGGAGTGGTGGCATTGTGATCCAGGTAAATTGAGTCCATGAGCAGGAATCAGCTTACAGAGGCCCGGCTCCCAAATCAAACTCACAGGGGAGGGGAGCTTCGCCCGTAGTAGAAGCGGCATCCCTGCCGCTTCGTTCCTCTCCCCCCAGAAAGCGGCTGGAAGCCGCTTCTACTAAGGAGTTACGAGCCCGGGAGATCGAGACAGGCAACCGATTTCTATGCCGATTGCGCCGTTGCAAATCAGCCCTGGCTGCGGCGCTGTCGCGCATCGTCAAGTGCTTTGCGCACCGCGATGGTGAGAGCCGTTACCCCACACGGCTTGGCGATGTAAGAGTAATCCGGCCGGTTGGGAATGCGCGCCTCCGCTATATCCTGGCTGTAGCCGCTGAAAATGATCACCGGCAGATCGGGTTTGAATTTCTGGAATGCCTCAGCCAATTCCACTCCGGTCATCCCTCCGGGCATGATCATGTCGGTAAGCAAAAGGTCAAGATGGGCTGCCACTTCACTCCACTGCTGGAGCGCGTCTTGTCCATGAGTCGCTTCCAGCACGCGGTATCCGTTGGTCTTCAGGCAAAGAGACAAAAACTTTTGCACGTTCGGATCGTCTTCCACCAAGAGGATGGTTTCAGAGCCGCCGACCATCAAGTCCGAGCCATCGGGAGCCGACGCGGTTTCCCCGCCCGCTCCGGCGCTGGCAGGCAGATAAACGCGGAATTCACTGCCGATGCCCGGTTGGCTCGTCACCTCGATCCAACCGCAGTGCTGTTTGACGATGCCATACACCGTGGCCAGACCCAGGCCCGTTCCCTTGCCAGCCTCTTTGGTGGTGTAGAACGGCTCAAAAATTCGTTGTTGCATCTCTTCGCTCATTCCAAAACCGGTGTCGGCTACTGACAGGCAGGCAAACACCCGCCCAGGTTTCGAATGACAGCCTGCGGCCTGCGATTCATTCTGTTCCACAATCCGGATGCTTACGGTGAGGCAGCCGCCTTTGGGCATGGCGTCCCGCGCATTGATGCACAGGTTCATGATGACCTGCTCGATCATCCCCGCGTCCGCCTCGACCCATGCGGGATCATCTTGGGAGAAGAGGTTGAGATCGATGTGCTCGCCGAGGAGGCGACGGAGCATTTTGAATTCCTCCCGCACCAAAGCGTTCAACTCGAGCGTTTTTATTTGCATTGGCTGGTTGCGACTGAACACCAGCAATTGCCGGGTCAGGGCGGCGGCTCGTTCTTCCCCGACTTGCAACGATTCAAGCCCTTCCCGGAGGGAGGGTGTGAGAAGGGGATCATCGAAAAGCAGGCTCAGCAGCATCATGTTGGCTGCGAGGATGTTGTTGTAGTCGTGAGCCAATCCACCTGCGAGCAACCCAACGGCTTCCATTTTCTGCGCCTGAATGACCTGTCGCTCCAATTGCAGTTCCCGGGTGATGTCACGTTTGACGGCAACGTGGCTTACGATTTTTCCGTGTTTATCGCGCACGGGGGAAATGGTGGCTTCCTCATCGAAAACCGTGCCGTCTTTGCGCTGGCTCGATAGCCGACCATGCCAGACCTCTCCGCGGGCTAGTGTCTCCCTCATTTCCCGGTTATAGGCTCCGCGAAGATCGCCGTTGCCAAGCATGCGGATATTTTGCCCCAGAACCGCCTGGCGGGTATAGCCGGTGACTTTCTCAAATCCTTGATTGACGTAGAGGATCGTTCCGTTGATGTCGTTGAAAACGATGGATTCCGCGGATTGGTCGATGGCCACCATCCAGTTCCGATTGGCCTCCTCAGTTTGCAGTCGTTCGGTTATGTCCTCAAAGATGCCCAATACCCCGTACACCTGGCCGTTGCCGTCGGTCAGCGGAACCTTGGTTGTGTCAACCCAAATGCAGGTTCCATTTGGCGGATGTTGGGGTTCAATGATGTGCCGCTTGGGTTGGCGGGTTTCCATTACCTCCCGGTCAGCGGCCCTGTAGGCTTCCGCCTCATGTCCAGCCCAAGGGAAATCGAAATCCGTTTTGCCGACCACCGTCTGCGGGTCCGAAACTCCTGCCGCCGTGGCAAAGACCTTATTGCAACCCAGATAAACGCTGTCACGGTCCTTCCAAAAGACTGATTGCGGAACGGAATCAAGAATTTGAGCCAGCATGTTTCGGCTGGATTGCAGCGCCTCCTCCGCGCACTTGCGTTGAGTGATGTCCAAGAGGATGGCTAACGTGGCCGGGCCATCCGGAAGCTCCACCGCTCCCACCGAAACATGCATCGAAAACTTCGAACCGTCCCGGCGCTGGCCAACCCCTTCATACTCCGTTGGAGTCGGTTCGCCGCGGGTCCGGCGGGCAACATAGTCCTTGATCATCTCCCGGCTTTCCGGAGCCCACATCTCGCAAATAGGGCGCCCAACCAGTTCATCCATGCTCTGGAATCCGAATAATTCGAGAAATTTCTTATTGGAATAGACGGCTTGCCCCATTCGGCTGATGCCAAAAGCCACCGGCGCCTGCTCAATCAGCATCCGGAAACGACGTTCGCTTTCTTGTAGCGCCAACTCCGCCTTCAATTGGCGTTCGAGCCCCCGGATGTTCCGCAAACGCCATAACGCCGAGGCTCCCAGAAAGATCGTTAGCATGAAGGCCCCAACCAGCGCGCCTAAAGAGATTGCCCAGTCGCAGAGCGGCGCATAAACCTCCTTCCGGTCAATCTTTGCCACCAATACCCACGGCGTCCCCTCAACCGCGTGGGCTACGCTGAGCACCGGTTCGTTGCGATAATCCTTGCTCTCGCCAGCGTAAATTTTCCCCTTTAAAATGGAAGCGGCAATTTGTGCAAGGTCAGGGGTGATCGGTCGGCGGAAAGTAAGCGCCGAGTTCTTGCGATGGCGCAGTTCATTCAAATAAACGATCTCGTCGCCTTCCTTCCGGAGCAACAAAGTCTCCGCAGTGGCGCTTCGCGTGGGCCAGGAATGGATGAGGGGATAAAGAAACTCACAGGGGTTCAATTGTACAAGAACGGCTCCCTCGGCGGGTTTGCCTGCCTCCGGGGGGGGGCCGATGGGAATCCAGAAGTTGAGCCGAATTCTACTTTCCAGGGGGCCGCTGCCCGGAAGCAGATGTAAATCCTCTTTCAGGCATTCCTTGGAAAATAAGGCCGCGCGGATGCTCTCTTCTTTCGGTGAACATTTCTCGGCTTCGATGCTCGTGGGTTGCGTCAATGCCAGCAGACCCTTGGTGTTGTACAAAGTAATCCGCTCGAAATGGTAAACCTTTAGAATCAGGGCCATCCACTTCTGCATCTCTTCCTTTGTTTGCAGGGGCGGCGCCTCTTGCAGGCATTCACGGGCTTGGCCAACCAGAATGGGCGTCCTGAAGAATACCTCCACGTCCGAAGAGCATTCCAGAAACCAGTTGGTAATCTGCCCGGCTTTCAAGTTGGCGATTGCGGTTAGTTCTTCCATCGCCGTTTTACGGGCTGATTCAGCCTGAGACTGCACGTAATAGGCGGCGGAGAATCCGATAAGCAGCATGAACGCGAACAACACCAATCCCAGAAGCCAAAATGAGCCCGATTCCTTCCGGGGGAGTATCCCATGTTTTTCCCGCGCTCGCAGGTTGCTTGACATAGGTTTAAGATTCATCGAAGGCATCTTCGCCGATCATGCCATTTGGTCTACGTCCGTAATACTTACAAATTTTCACCCCCAAAAGGAAAATCGCGATCAGTGGCTGCGCATACTTGCGTATTCAAATTGTTGGTGGGGCCTGTTTGTGACGAACCCCGCAATCGTTTTGCGTAGGCTTTCTAAAAATGACCAGCTTTTCTGGCAAGACAAGGCCACGGAACCACCTAAGTCGATTTCACATGACACATATTGTAGGATGTTGTCGATAACCCGTTTGCCCAGCGGGGTTTAGCCAAGTGTTAATAACTTGTGGGAAACCACCCTCACTATTTTAGGGCGCTGGAAAGCAACTGAGTTATTCACAGGCGCGCCGCGTGAAGAATAACTTGCGAACGACTCAATAGCCGGGTCGCCTCGGTCGCAATCACCCATATAACGGGCCACGCTTACTGCCCGAACACCTGCCGCAATCGTTGCGACCGTTTAGACAACCACGATCGCTAACGGCGCAAGCTCTTCGCTCTGCGCTTGGATCCCTCTAAAGCCATCCTGCCTCAATCCAGGCTCACTTCAGCGAAAGCGCCCGAATGCCCTGGGGCTTTATTAGCCGCCTTCCACGCACTGTAATACACCCACTTTAAATCGAAACCGGGTGTATGACACCCGGCTTCCCTCTCTCGATGGAGCCGAAACCCGCTGCCGCTCGGGTTGCAAATCACCTTCCCTTGTGGTTGATTTACCTATCGCTGAACGCATCTTAATCCGCACCTTTTCATGCCAAACCATTTGCATCGTCTCGCTCTCACCGCTTTAGGGATGCTGTTCGCACTGGCGGGTTGCACCTCGATTCCGGCCGGACTTCGCCCGGTTGAAAATTTTGACGCAAACCGTTACCTCGGGAAATGGTATGAAATCGCCCGTCTGGACCATTCGTTCGAACGCGGCTTAACCCGAGTCTGTGCTGAGTATTCACGCCGCCCCGACGGTTCGATCTCTGTCGTAAATCGCGGATATAACGCCAAAACCGGCCAATGGAGTGAGGCTCATGGCGTGGCGCGATTCATTGGCGATTCCCACATTGGCAGTCTCAAGGTTTCCTTTTTTCGGCCATTCTGGGGCGGCTATCACATAATCGCCCTCGACGAGCCAGGATACGGCTATGCCATGATTGCCGGGCCGAACAGATCCTACCTCTGGATCTTGAGTCGGGAGAAAACACTCCCCCATCCCGTCCTCTCAAGCCTGATCTCAAAGGCACAAAACTTGGGCTTCAACACAGGAGAGCTCATCATTGTTGATCAAAAAGGGCGCGATTAAGACCAATCGAATTGCCAAGCGGTGCCTCGGGCTGACAATATCCCGCGCCATGCAAGTGCCTCTTCTCGACCTTAAGCTCCAATATCAGACCGTTCGCGATCAGATCCGCACCGAGATCGATCAAATCATGGAATCCCAGTTGTTCATCATGGGACCCAAAGTCGAGGCGCTGGAAAACGCCATTTGCGAATACACCGGAGCCGGAAACGCCATTGGCGTGACCAGTGGAACGGATGCCCTTCTCATTGCCTTGATGGCGCTCGACATCGGGCCTGGCGACGCTGTGGTCACAACACCGTTTACGTTTTTCGCCACCGCCGGAAGCATTGCCCGTGTGGGAGCGGCCCCTGCGTTCGTCGATATCGATCCACAGACCTACAACATTTCGGTGCCCGCACTTCATGCCTATTTGCAAGCGTGCAAAACGAATGCCCAAGGCCAACTCGTCAGCCATGCCGGGCAGGTCATCCGGGCAATCATGCCGGTGCATCTCTACGGGCTTTGCTGCCCGATGGACGAGATTCTGGCCCTGGCGGCGCAATACGGACTTCCGGTCATCGAAGATGCCGCCCAGGCACTCGGCTCCGATTACCCCTCGAAAAACGGCACCGGCCACGTCGGCGCGATGGGCGATTTCGGATGCTACAGCTTTTTCCCGTCGAAGAATCTCGGGGCATTCGGCGATGGCGGCATGGTGGTCTGCAAGGACAGTGCGATGGCGCAGAAGCTCCGTGCCTTGCGAAATCACGGGGGCGAGCGTCGTTATTATCACCGGATGATCGGCGGCAATTTCCGGCTCGATGCGCTGCAAGCGGCGGTGCTCCAGATCAAGTTGCCGCACCTCGATAGCTGGTCGGCCGGACGCCGTGCCAACGCGAAGATTTATCAGAACGCGTTTGCGCGGACTGGTTTGGATCGGATTCTCAAGCTGCCCGTCGAGCCGTATGCTGCCAGCGGTCTCGTGAACCACCATATCTTCAACCAGTTTGTCATCCGCGCTCCGCGCCGGGACGAACTCTGCAAGGCGCTCGAAGCCGCTCAGATCGGCCACGCCATTTACTATCCGGTGCCGCTCCATCTCCAGGAATGCTTCGCCTATCTGGGTTATAAGCAAGGCGATTTGCCGGAATCGGAGCGCGCCGCGTTGGAGACTCTGGCGCTTCCGATCTTCCCCGAACTCAAGCCCGAGCAGTTGGAATACGTCGTGGACGTGATCCGGAAGTTTTACTGTTGATACCCCACAACTCCGAAGCGCTGAAGGCGCGGCTCATACCAGCCTTGGGCAACGCCCAAGGTTTTACGGCCAACAAAGGTCAGGGCTGAAGGCCCGCTTCATTTCCGCAGCACGGCAAAGAGAATGGCACGGGCCTTCAGCCCTGAAACCCTGTCTTTGAGGGAACCTGGGGCTTCGCTTCGCTCCACCCCAGCTGGTATGGGGTCGCGCCTTCAGCGCTGAAGATCAACATCTCAAACGAAATCCAGAGGAGCCTCCCCTACCCCTCAATTTTGAGCAATCGTCCCTCCAGCCGGAACACCCGTTCCACTTGGGTGCTGGCCCAGTCAAGATGCGTGGTGGTGATGATCTGTTGAGCGCCGGATGGGAGGTGATCGAGCAGCGCGTTGCGGCGCGCGGGATCGAGTTCGCCAAAAATGTCGTCCAGGAGGAGCAGCGGCAATTGGGCGCGCCGGGCCGCAATCAGGCGGGCTTGAGCAAGCCGCAGAGCCAAAGCCACCGTCCGTTGCTGGCCTTCGCTGGAAAGATCCATCGCCAGCCCATTGAGGGTTAGCCCCAAATCATCTCGATGGGGCCCGACAGTCGTTTGGCGCAGCCGAAGATCTTCGTCCCGGCTGGCGGCAAGATTCGCAGCGAAGTCCCCTGCCCCGCCGTTGGTTCCCGAAACATAGGCCAGGCTCAACGATTCCCCGGCCACGCTGCTGATTGCCTTTTGGGCTTCGGAGGCGTGCGGCTGGAGTTCCGAAACCAGTAAGGCGCGAGCCACGGTGAGAGCGGTTCCGGCGGCGACAAGCGGTTCATCAAAAGCCTCAACCTCGCGCCAGCGCACCGTTGCCGATTTTAGCAGTCGATTTCGCGACCGCAACGCGCGTTCATAGGCCCGCAAGTGTCGGCGGTAAGCCGGGTCAAGCTGACCTGCCACAAAATCGAAATACCGCCGACGCTCCTCGGCTCCTCCGCGCGCCAGGGCAATGTCGCTGTTGGAAAACCAGACGACCCGGCCCACCTCCAGATACTCGGCAGCCGTCCGCTGCTCCACGGAGTCCAGGGCCAGCTTCTTGCGTTTCGGCGAGAGGTAGAACTGCAGGTGGTAGTCCGAATAGAACCCGTCGAGCACGAATCCGATCGCGCCCAGGCGGATCAACGGCACGAGCGACACGGCCCGTGGCGACTGCAATCGCAACAGAACGCAAACCGCTTCGAGAATGGAGGTTTTCCCTTGGGCGTTCGCTCCAATAATGACATTGGCTCCCGGAGCAAACTCGCATTCCAACGCTGGAAAGCAGCGGAAGTCACGGAGTTTGAGGGAGGTCAGCACGGGAACTTACGCGGTTTTTCCCGTGATCGCCAGGTAAGGCTGGATGTCTTTCATCAATGCCTCGAAGGATCGGAAATCGACCTGCTGCTGGCCGTCGCTCATCGCTTCGGCAGGGTTGGGATGCACTTCCACGATGAGACCGTCGGCACCCATCGCCACCGCTCCACGGCACATCATTCGGACGAGGTTGGCTTTTCCACAACCCTGGCTCGGATCGACAATGACCGGCAGATGCGATTCCATTTTCGCTGCCGCCACCGCCGAGAGATCGAGCGTATTGCGGGTGAAAGTCTCGAAAGTCCGGATGCCCCGTTCGCAGAGCATCACGTTCGGATTGCCGTGCGCGAGGATATACTCGGCCGACAGCAGCCATTCCTCGATCTTCTGGCTTAGTCCGCGCTTGAGGAGGATCGGCTTCCCGGACCGGGCAGCCTCGATCAGGAGTTGGAAATTCTGGGCGTTGCGGGCGCCGATTTGCAGGACATCGGCGGCTGCGGCGACATGCTCCACGTCGCGCTCGCTGAGCACTTCGGTAATGATTTTCAACCCGGTTTCCTTTTTGGCCAACTGGAGCAGGCGCAAACCTTCCTTGCCGAGCCCTTGGAATTCGTAGGGCGAAGTGCGGGGCTTGTAAGCGCCTCCGCGCAGGATCGTCGCCCCCGCCGCCTTGACGGCCCGGGCAGTGGACAACAACTGCTCTTCGCTTTCCACCGAGCACGGCCCGGCCATGACGCAGAAATTCGAGCCGCCCACCTTCACCCCGTCCACATCGATCACCGAGTCTTCCGGATGCGACTCCCGGCTCACCATCGTGTAGCGCTTCTGCACGCGCAGAACCTGATCGACCTGCGGCAGCACGTTCAGACTTTCCAGAGTGTGATGCGTTCGCTCGTCGCCAATCGCGGCCACCACGGTCTGTTCGGTGCCATAAATGGGCCGCGGGTCGTATCCGAGTTTGGTTACTTCGGCGATGACTTCATCGACTTGCTCGCGCGGCGTGTTTGGCTTAATGACAATGATCATGGATTTGCGTTTTAAAAATTCAGATGTGCTGTGAAAATAGAGCCCGCTTTTGTAAACGCGAAAATCGAAAACCTAAAACCTTAATTTCGAAATGGCTGATTTCACCGCAGGCGGCATCCATGGACTTCCCACCGAAACGCGCTCCATCGGGGACGTAAATTTCGATCAACGCATCCATGAACTCGTTCACGACTGGGGCTGCGCGGGTTCATGCAGCCTGATCCAGGAAATGATCGTCACCGCGCTGAAGATGGGTAAAGACAACCTCAGCGTCGCCGACCTGAAGCTCTTTAATCGGGCCCTGAAAGAACTCCGGTACGCGGCCCGCGTCTTCGAGCCGTATGCGGATCGGCGCAAGGTGGTGGTCTTCGGATCGGCCCGGACGCCGAGGGACACCGCGGAATTTTGCGCGGCCCTGGAGTTTGGCCGCAAGATGCGCGAACGCGGCTACATGATCATCACCGGCGGAGGCGATGGCATCATGGGGGCGGCCCAGGAAGGCGCCGGCCGCGACGATTCCTTCGGCTTGAACATCAAGCTTCCGTTCGAGCAGAGGGCCAACGAAGTGATTCATGGCGATCCGAAGCTCATTAATTTCAACTATTTCTTCACCCGGAAGCTCAATTTCGTGAAGGAAACCCATGCCGTGGCGCTTTTCCCCGGCGGGTTCGGCACCATGGACGAGGGATTTGAGGTTCTCACGCTGATGCAGACCGGCAAAGCGCGGATTTTGCCGCTGGTCTTCGTGGATAAACCCGGCGGCACCTACTGGAAGACCTTCTTTGCGTTCGTCGAGCAGCACCTCCTTGCCCACGGCTTGGTCAGCCCCGAGGACTTCAATTTTTTCCGCGTGACCACCAGTGTGGACGAAGCTGTTGAGGAGATTCTCCAATTCTACAAAAATTTCCGAAGCTACCGTTGGGTGGGCAAGAAATTGGTGATTCGAATGGATCACCCTCTGACAGATCGGGCGATCGCCGAATTGAATCGGGAGTTTTCAGACCTGATTGCCAGCGGGAAAATCGAGCGGAGCGAGGCCCTGCCCGAGGAACTTAACCAGCCTGAGATTGCAAAATTACCCCGCCTGGTGCTTACGCCGAATCGCCGCAACTTCGGCAGGGCGCGGGCGCTGATAGATGCGGTCAACCGGGCGTGAGATGGCCCTGCAAAATTTTCCCATCCCCTCCGTGACAGCGGGCCTGCGGTGTGCAAGGTTACAAGAGATTCACCTGCCGCACCTTACGATCATGCCCGCTCCGACCAATCCACGCGCAACCTGCGTTCAAGCCTTACAACGCTGGGAAACCAGCCAGCGCTTTGCCGACGAAGTCCTTCACGACGCGCTGACTTCCGCCCGATTCAGCACCTTCGATCGCGCCTTTCTGACTGAGACCTTTTACGGGATTCTGCGGCACCTGAGCTCTCTCGATTTTCTCATCCGCCAACTCCGCGATGCCGATCTGGACCTGCCTACCCGGCAAGTGCTCCGGCTCGGATTCTACCAAATCTTTCGGATGCGCATTCCGCATCATGCCGCGGTCAACGAGACCGTGAACCTGGCGGGGCGCGCGCGCGGGCTGGTCAATGCGCTTCTGCGCCGGAGCATCCGCGAGAAGGAAGAGCTGGAGCAAAAGCTCGAAAAAGCGGCCCCCGACGTTCGGTATTCGCACCCCGCGTTCCTCATCGAACGCTGGAAACGCAATTTCGACGAAGAAACGGCGTCCAAACTTTGCGCCTGGAACAACACGCCGGCGGAGATTTATGTCCGGGCCAACGGCCTGCGGGTCACCCCCAGCGAACTCCAGAGCACCGTCCCCGGCGTGGAGCCATGTCCGGCCCACCCGCTGATGCTTAAAGTCCGGCAGGTCCCCTATCTGTGGATTATGCAGGGACTCTGTTATGTACAGGACCCCAGCACGCTCATGGCGTGCGAACTTCTCGCTCCCCAGCCGGGCGAGAAAGTCTTGGACGCGTGCGCCGCGCCCGGCGGCAAAACGAGCTATATGGCCGAACTCATGCGCAACGAGGGCCGCATCTACGCGTGCGACTCCTCCCGTTCCCGACTGGATCGGCTCCACGAAAATCTGCAGCGCCTCGGAATCACCAACACCGAGGTCCAGCGAGTGGATTGGCTGAGCCGTCCCCTCCCCTTCGGCAACGAGACCTTTGACAGGATCCTGGTCGATTCTCCGTGCTCGAATACCGGGGTCATCCGTCGCCGGGTGGATGTCCGCTGGCGGCTGAATCCCGCCGATTTCGAGCAGATGCCCCGCAAGCAGCGCCAGATTTTGGAAACTCTGGTCCCGCTGCTAAAACCGGGCGGCACTCTGGTCTATAGCACCTGCTCGCTGGAGTTGGAGGAGAACGAACAACTCGCCGAGCAATTCGCCCAATCCACGCCCGAGGTTGCTCTTACGGCCATGTGCCGGCGCGAACCGCACCGGCACGATATGGACGGGAGCTTCGCCGCGAAGTTTGTTAAAGCAGGGTGAGTATAGAGAGCAATCAGGACCGCGTTGCCGATTGCAGCGCCCCTGTCTCTGCCCCAACGAGAGTGCCGAACTCAGCGTTTGCGAGCGTCCAAAACCTCCTGCTTCGCGGCTTCGGAGGTTTCAGCGGACTGATTGCAAAGAAGCATCCCCATTAGCTTCGAGCCTTGGAAATATCGGGCGATGAAGCTGCGTTTGGCGCGGTCTCCATCGATCTCAAACCGAACGGGGGTCTGCCGAAAATCGCCAATAAACTTAAATCGGAGATCGAATACGGTGCTCGAATGGCACGGAAGCGATTTGAATTTCTGGCGTTTCTTGGCCGTGATGTTTCCGCCAGCGACGCGTGCCTGTTCCACGGTCGTTTCCCAGTGCTCGGTGCGGCGCACCCCGCCGAATACCGCATCGGGATAAAGAGCGATGTCGCCCACGGCGTAGATCCCCTTCTCATCCGTCTCCAGGTAATCGTTCACCGGGGTGCCGTTTGGACTGCCGAGCGGAGTGTTCGCCACCAAGCCGAGATTTGGGTCCGCGCCGGTCGCCAGGATCACCAACCCGGCGGAAAGCCGGTTCCCACTCTTGGTCTGGATATTGCGGAGCACGGTTTTGCCTTCGAAGCCGTTGAGCGTTTCGTTCAGGAGGCAAACCCCGCGATGCGCGAATTCCTCAGTGAGCCAGTGTGCGGTTTCCGGGTCCAGCCACTCCTGCCAGAGATACGGCGAACGGGACATGATCTGCACCTTTATTCCAAGCGCATGAAGAGTCGATGCAGCTTCGGTGGCGAGAAAGCCGTTCCCGATCACGACAACATTCTTTTCGATCGCCGCCAATTCGCGCAACGCAAGCACATCGCGCACGTTTCGCAGGGTCAGGACATTTCCAAGGCTGATCCCGCCCACCTGCGGCCGCCGGGCACGGCTCCCCATGGCGAGGCAGGCTTTGCGAAACTCGATTACCTGGCCGGTATTCAATACGGCCAGCCTCCGCTCCAAATTGATCTGGGTCACCAGCGTTTCGAGGCGCAACTCGATATGGTGATCCGCGTACCATTCCGGAGCCAGATGAGCGATTTTCCCGAGGGCCGGACTTTTCGCCGCGAGCAACTCCTCCAGCAAGCGGGGGCGGTGATAGGGCAAAACCGATTCGTTGCCCACCAGGGTCACCGAACCTTTCGGGTCATATTCCCGCAAAGCTTCGCAGACGGCAGCCCCGCCGAGGCCGGCGCCGATGATGAGGTAATCGCGATGGATCATGCTCATGTTGGATGTAAAATGCGCCATTTCGTTCGATATAGGAAGGACGAATTGCGTTTTATAGCCAACCTGTTGTTGCGCCAG
>SESF01016389.1_pt1 | contig 23575 bp, 19 predicted proteins | sample 3171521 | NCBI WGS metagenome assembly SESF01 (sample SAMN10866945, study PRJNA518727) | freshwater metagenome | biome: subpolar coniferous forest; feature: holomictic lake; material: water; isolation source: holomictic Lake 227, 6 m and 8 m depth | place: Canada: near Kenora, Ontario | collected...
TAATTTTTTATTATCAGACAAGCAGTTCGTAATCAGAAAGATAAGTTAATTAATGGTTGTTGATAATTGAACTTAACTCTCCCTTTTTCCATGCAATAAGAGATTCACAGCATCCTGCATTGACCCTGCCTTGCTAACAGCACCGGAATTGACAAAGTAGATTTCGTCGGCACTTTCGATGGTATTCAGCCGGTGTGCAATGATAATGCGGGTGGCACTTTTGGGTAGTTTGCGCAGAATGGCTTCCAACAATTGTTCAGTAACGGTGTCAATATTGGCAGTGGCTTCGTCGAGAATCAGCAAATCAGGACGACGAATAACTGCACGGATAAAAGCAATGATTTGTTTCTGTCCGAGGCTGAGACCTTCACCTGTGGATTTAATTTCGGCATGCAATCCACCATCGAAACGTTCCAAAAGACCATGCAACCCAACTTCTTTTAGTTCTTTAATCAGTTCCTCGTCACTTAGCTCAAAAAAACAGGCATTTCCGTAAAGAATATTATCGCGGATAGTTCCGGTAAACAAGAACGGTTCCTGCAGTATAAAACCGATTTTTGCAGAACGTCCGTTAGCATCATATGAGCGAATATCCAGACCATCGAGCAGAATTTGTCCGGCAGTTGGGTCATAAAGTCGTGCAATAAGCGAAGCGGTAGTTGTTTTTCCACCTCCGGTTGGCCCAACAAAAGCGTAGGTTTTCCCACGTACCAGATCAAAACTCACGTTTGACAGAATTTCTTTTTCAGCTGTATACGAAAACGAAACATTACGGAAGGAAAGTAAACCCGAATTTTCTTCTTTTTCAGTGGCAGGAATCACAGCCAGACTATTTTCCTGTGACATAATTTGCGAAATTCGATCCCAACCTGCCAATGCCACCTGAAAGCTGGCCCACAAAGAGGCAATTTGCCTTAGCGGATTGTAAAATTGAGCAATATACGCCAAAAAGCTTATCAGCAAACCCACCGAAAATTGTCCGACTGAAATCATATAAATACCCAAGGACAGGACAACCAGCTGCCCTATGCTCGATGAGAAACCGTAAACGGGTGTAAAAACATTGTTTGCAATTCCTGCTTTAATGGCGCTTAGGTAATTTTCTGTATTAACCTCGTCAAATTTTTTTCGGAAATAATCACGGCGATTGAAAGCTACAATCACTTTGAAATTATCGAGACTTTCCTGAATCTCAGCACTCAGTCCACCGGTATTTTTCATATTTACAGCATTTCGGTTTTTCACCCAAGGAGATACGGCTTTGGTAAAGAACCATAGGAAAAGGGCTGGAGCAAGGGCTGCCAATGCCAGTTTGGTATCGATTGATAAAAGGAAAATTACGGCACCGAGCATGGTGAAAATGCTGCTCATAAACTGCACCAGTGACTGTGAAAAAAACTGGTTTATTTTGTCGGTGTCGTTGTTGACTCGCGAAATAAGGTCACCGGCTTTGTTTTGATTAAAAAAACTGATAGGCAGCTCTTGTAATTTACTGAAAATATTGTTTCGCAGGTTGTACATCATGCGTTGCCCCACGCGCCCCATAAGTTGAGCTTGTGTGTAACCGCTTACTAAAGCCAGCAAAAATACGCACAACAAAATAACGGAATATTTGATAAGTCCATCGTATTGGTGAGTCACCACAAATTTATCCACCGCATGTCCCATTAAATAGGGTGCTATAAGGTTCAATCCTGAATTTAACAAGATAAAAAATATTGCAATGAAAAGGTTCGTTCGTTCCTGTCCGACTAAGGTCATTAATCGGGTGAGAATAACTTTAGTTTTTACTTTTTCGTAAGGCACAAATGATCCGGCACCGCCTCTGTGTCCATGTGAGTTATTATTGCTCATAGTGATTCGTGCTGCGTTGTGAATTAAAAATCTGTACGTATTCAGGACTTGTATCCATTAATTCTTCGTGTGTTCCACTAGCCAGTATTTCACCTTCTTCGAGCAAAATAATTTGTGCGTAATGTTGTACTGAGGCAATTTTTTGAGTTACTGAAAGCAAGCTAATTCCCGGATAGTTATTTTCTATATTCCCCAGAATTTTCAGTTCAGTCTGTCCGTCTACCCGAGCAGTAAAATCGTCGAGCAACAAAATTTTAGGATTCAATGCCAATGCTCGCGCCAGCATAATACGTTGTTTCTGCCCACCCGACAAACTTGCGCCACGCTCACTAACAATCGTTTCTAACCCATTGGGCAAGGTGTCTATAAAATCATGAAGTTCCGCAGTATTAATAGCTTTGGTCATCAATTCTTCAGTAACCTGCTCATTGAAAGCAATATTTTCGCGCAGACTCATACTGAAAATCACACTGTCCTGAAATACAAAGCCAATCTGATGTTGAAAATTTTCTTTATTATATTCGTTCAAATCAATGTCATCGAACAATATTTGCCCGCTGTTTGGTTTCAATAATCCGGTTAGTAAATAAAGCAATTGTGTTTTACCGGCAGCAGTTGGTCCAATAATAGCTGTTCGTGATCCGGGGTTGATGATTAGAGATATCTCTTTCAATACCGGCTTTTCACCGAATGTAACATCAATATTTTTGAGCTCAATTTTTCCTTTCAAAGGCGATTCAATCGTTCCAGTGTCGCGCGTTTCGGGAGCATTGAGCACTTCACCGATACGGCCGTAAGCCACCGACGCCTGGGCTATAAAATTACTGATAAATCCAATTACCATAATAGGGAAAATAAGTATCACCAAATACGAACTGAAAGCAGCAAAATCACCCAGTGACATGGCACCGGTAATCACGAAATGTCCTCCCAGAGCCAGAATTGCGAGTGAAGCCATATTACCCACAAACACAACAATAGGAATGAGTGTGGCAAAAAGTTTCAGGATGGACAAACTAAGGTTGCGGGCATTAGTATTTGCCTCCATGAATTTATTGTATTCGGTAATCTGTGCATTCAAAACCCTTACAAGTGATGCACCGATAATACTTTCATTGATGATTTTATTCAGCCGGTCCACCACTTCACGGCTTTTTTTGAAAAGAATGCTCAGGCGGCTAAACACAACTCCGAAAGCTCCGATAATAACTGGAATAATCACGAGTACATTTAGTGCCAGCTTCCAGTTAATAGAAATAAGTAACGCACTGGCCCCAAAAATGATAAATAGCGACGATGCAAGCGAAACAACAGCCATTGATACAAACATTTTAACCGAATCTACATCTGAAGTGAGGTTGGTAAGTAGTTTCGATGGGTTTGATTGCTGAATAAAAGCGTAACTCTGACGTGAAATTTTATCTGTAAGTTTAGTGCGTAAATCACGTGCTACCCTTTCTGAAGCATAGGTTTGCAGAATTCCCTGAAGGAAAGTTAATACGAAAATAATAAGCGAAGCCACCAAAAACTCTTGTACTACCGTTTGCATCGAAAAAGAACCTTTCGAGAAGTCGTCGATGCTATGTGAAATGATTTTCGGTATGACCAAATTCACCGCATTGCTCAGCAACGCGAAAACAATCAGTCCCGTAATCATATATTTGTATGGTTTCAGTACCCCGAAAATGTTTGGTCCTTTGGGTCTACCACTCTGTTTTGGTTTAGTTTGTTTTTTTGCCATTAACTGAACATTTAATTTAAAACGTGCAAAGGTACAAATTTGAGTGCTTAATAAACTATTGATAAGCTATAAAATAAAATGTCAGCTTGTGAAACTTTGAAAATTAAAGGCTGGCTCAATCATGCATTGAGACAGCCCATTTGTTAAATGATTCTTTTTCACTTGTGGTTATTTTTTCCCTTAAACTCTTTAGATATTTATATTGTAGACATTCTCAATATCAAGCATGAGTAAAGCCGGATTCATACTATGTTTATATTATTTATTCCATTCAATTGAAACGATAATTTCATTTCTCCGGCTTATAAACTGAAAAGGCGGATTATATCCTAAAAACCTGAAATTTCCTATCGTTTTAATTCCTTTTTCCAATAAAATACTTCTAAGTTTATCTGAATAAAACTTCATTTTTTCATCGTTAACATAACCGCCGAAACGAATCACTGCTGCATAATCTTCCGAAACTTCGTTGATTTTAACTGAACTGTCTTTTGGAGTTGGCAAATTGGTTTTATTGTAGGCAGATGGCATTACAAAGCTCATGGTTGAAAGCGTATCGTTTACATCCATATGAACTGGTGAGGTCATAGAAATATGAACAGACGATTCATTATTGCCAAAAATAAAACCTGCCAGTTTCCTGAATCCAGGGGAAGATAAATCCCTGTAATTATTTGCTTTTGATTCGATGGTTGCAAATGTTGCAGCTGGATAAAACCGAATCTCGAAATCTTTGTCTTTTTGTAAAACGCTATATTTTTGTTCTTCTGTTTTGTTGGTTGCCATAATAACAATTGATTGAAATAGAACGAAAAACAAGAAAAGTACTGTGAATGCTATTCTTAAAATTTTCATTGTTGTGTTTGATTATTTAAAAGTATAACAAACCGTTCAATCAAAAGTTTTTTTAATAATGAAAATAGTATTATAGATAGAAACTATTAATCATCTTCATTTTATTGAACCTAATATCTGATAATTTCCATTGTAATCTAATGTTTTCTTTAATCTCCTTTCAAAAAGCGTGGTGCTTTTCTGAACATTGTACCCTGTTCATAAGCATAGGCAATTTCCAGCAAAATTGGTTCACTCCATGCCCGGCCAAAGAAAGAAATACCAACCGGCAAATCATCAATAAAACCCATTGGTACCGTAATGTCAGGATAACCGGACTGAGCTGCAGGTGACGAAGTGCCAATCTGAAAACTGTCGCCGTTGGTCAAATCCGATTTCCATGCCGGACTACCTGTCGGTGCAATGATAGCATCCAGTTTGTGTTCATTCATTACTTTATCAATTCCATTTTCGCGGCTCCCTTTCATCAAACTGTCGAGTGCAACTTTGTATTCTTTAGAATTCAGGTCGCCTTTTTTTGTAGCTTCTTCCAGATAATGTTGGTTGAAATAACGCAATTCAATTGAATCTGCTTTATTAAAAGCAATCAGTTCGTCAATGTTCTTTACCGGTGCTTTTGGTCCAAGTGAACGGAAATAATTATTCAAACCGTCTTTGTACTCATACAGCATGATTTCATTTTCGTATTTATCCACTTTGGCTTTGGTGATTTCAGGAATTTCAAAAATTTCCACACCCTGACTTTTAAGAAACTTAACAGCTCGGTTCATCAATGTGTCCACTTTGTAATTGATGCCATAAGGCACTTTGAACAGCCCAATGCGCTTGCCTTTCAGTCCATCTTTCTTTAAAAATTGAGTATAATCTTTGTAAAAATGACCGGGACTGTCGAGTGTTTTCACGTCCGCCGAATCAATTCCTGTCAATGCCCCAAGGCAAGCAGCCACATCTCGCACAGTTCGTGCCATTGGTCCCGGAGTGTCTTGTGTCGACGAAATAGGAATTACTCCGGCACGGCTTACCAATCCGACTGTTGGTTTTATTCCCACAATGCCGTTGGTTTGTGACGGACAAACAATGGAACCATCGGTTTCGGTACCAATGGCAATCATGGTCAGGTTGGCTGAAACTGCAACCGCCGAACCCGAACTCGATCCGCACGGATTCCGACTAAGTACGTAAGGATTTTTGGTCAATCCTCCCAATCCGCTCCAGCCGCTGGTGGATAATTGTCCACGGAAGTTAGCCCACTCGCTCAGGTTCGATTTTGCAATAATAATAGCTCCGGCTGCACGAAGTTGTTTGGCAACATAACTGTCTTTCAACGGATAAGAATTAATCAATGCCCGGGAACCGGCTGTGCACGGCATTTTGTCGTATGTATCAATATTGTCTTTAATCACCACCGGAATACCGAAAAGGGCACCAGGTATTTTTTTCGATTGCTTCATTTCTTTGTCCAGTTTTTCAGCAATGGAGATTGCATCTGGGTTCAGCATAATAATTGAGTGAAGCGAAGGTCCGTTTTTATCAATTTCATTGATTCGATCCAAATATGCCTGAACTACTTCCTTCACGTTAAACTTGCCTTCTTTGTAGCCTTGTTGAAGTTGGGTGATATTCATTTCCAGAAACCGGAAATTGTCTTTTGCGGAAACCGGAGTATTAGCGAATGAAGACTGAAAAGTATATAGAAAGAAAATGAGAAATAAAATGAAATTCAGGTGTTTGTGATTCATGATAAAATTTTTTTTAGTTTTTTATAAACTCAATAGCTATTTGTAAGGCTTTTTGAGCTTCGGGAATTGGAAAAATCACCCAATCATGTTGCATACCCTGAAACTCCTCGAAACTAAAATTTCCGAAAGTTTTTACTTTTTCCGCCAAAAGTTTACAATCCGAATAGAATAGTTCATCCGTTCCAAAGAAAACAAGAGTTTTAACTATTCCCGCAAAATCGCCATTGATGGGTGATAAAAGGTAATTACTCACATCATCTCCATCAGAATATTTCCGGCCAGTTTCAATCAAACCGCTTAAAGGAAGGAGTTTATCTGTACCTTCCTGTTTTTTTATTCCCGGATTTTGCATGGAAAGATCCAGCCATGGTGAAAATAGAATAAGCTTTAATGGTTGTACCGGCGCATTCTCCTTTAGCAGTTTTTGTGCAAAAGCCAGTGCCAATCCACCTCCAGCCGAATCGCCCATAAGCATAAAGCTGTCATTTGGAAACGCACTGACAAGCAAATCAAAGGATATTTGAACCATTTCAAAGGTTTGTTTGTAGTTATTCTCCGGTGCAAGAGGATAGTCAATATAACTTACTTTGCAGTTTATTGCCCGAACGATTGTTTCAATCATTTTCCAATGCATGGCACTTCCTTCAGCCACATATGCTCCACCGTGAAAGAACAATATATGACTATTATTCTTGACGATAAAGGGTTGCACCGTTACAACTGATTTATTCATAACCTGAAATTCAGACACATTGAATTTATTCTTTAAATATTTAGGTGTTAATGCTTTTGTTGACCTTGCCGGATTTTGAAAGGATTTTTCTACCAATTTTTTTGCATTGATTATTCCAAGAAAAAAAGTAATAATATTAGCATGTAATGACATAGATACTAGGCTTTAAGATTGATATGAACTTTGTGATTGATGTTTTGTTTTAAATTTTAAACGGTCAAAAGTAACTATTTCGCTTAATTTTATCAATATATTTGACTTTTTTTATTTGGAAATATAATTATCTTTGCATAAAGTTAAAACATAATTTATTCAATGGAAGAAACTTCAGTATTAAAGCCTATCAGTATTGAAACAGTAAAAGATCTTTGGTCTAAGACATATAATACGGATGGAAAACCCGATTGGTCGCATATTTTTCCATATTATCACCAAGATATTATTTTTCAGGATACAATACAGCGGATTGATGGCATTGAAGATTTTACCGCCATGTGCAATCGCCTGACCAAACGTACCCACCAACTGAACATGGAAATTGTATCGATAGCTCAGAACGACAATATTATTATTTTCGATTGGATTATGACCATGATGTTCAAAAAATACCCCAGCACCCCAATGTACGGTTCAACCAAACTTACTATCAGTGAAGATGGTTATATACTGCAACAACGTGATTATTACGATTTATGGGGCGATATATTCAATAATATTCCCCATTGGAATAAAATGTATCGTCGGTTTCTAATTAAGAAATTTGGATAATGAGCAAAAAATTTGAATTCCCGCCGGAGTTAGACTTTATACGCGCCGGTCGTCTTCCACAAAAAGTGACAACCACAGCAATGGATGGAAAAATCTGTGTCATAACCGGCACTACTTCGGGCGTTGGTTATCAGGCTGCTATCCGATTCGCTAAAGCCGGTGCTAAAATTGTGACTATAGTTCGCAGTAAAGATAAAGCCGAAAAACTTTGTGCTGAACTTCGAGAATTATCGACGTATGTACCCGATTATTACATTGCTGATTTTGCAAACCTGACTGAGGTTAGAAAAGCTGCAGAAGCTATTCTTGCAAAGTATACTCGTATCGATATACTGGTAAACAATGCCGGCGTACACATGACCACTCGTCAAATCACAGTAGATGGTTATGAAACTGCTTTTGCCGTGAATCATTTGGCTTCGTTTTTGATAACGAGTTTGTTACTGAAACGAATAGTTGAAAGCGCACCATCCCGCATAATTCAGGTGAATTCCGAAGGTCACCGATTCAATGGTTTACAGATTGATGACCTCAACTGGGAAAAACGCAAATACGGTGGCTACGGCGGCTACGGCGCTTCTAAAACGGCTCAATTGATGACGGTTTGGGAGTTGAATGATTTGCTGCATGGGAAAGGCGTAACCATAAATGCTATACATCCGGGTGCAGTGAAATCTAATATCGGAACTAACAACGGTAAATTATACAATTGGTTTTCACGTTTTTTGATTCAGCCTACGCTTAAAAATCCGTCAATATCCGGTGATGCTATTTATTACATGGCCTCGTCGCCCGAAATGGAAGGTCTAAGCGGTAAGTTTTTCAACCTCACTAACGAGGAAATACCAGCACCTCATGCTCTTAATAGGGAACTTGGCAAACAGATTTTTCAGCGTAGCAAAGAATTAGTTCAACTTGATAAGTCGGAAGTTTATGAAATATGATGCAATAGTAGTGGGTGGAGGAATTGCCGGACTCACGGCGGCGGCTTATCTGGCACGTGCAGGTAAGTCGGTAATCCTTTTTGAGCGACAATCCAAAGTTGGTGGATTGGTGCAAACCTTTGAACGTAATGGTATTTATTTCGACGGTGGGTTACGCTCTATTGAAAATTCGGGCATTGTGTTTCCAATGCTCAAACAGTTGGGTATTGATATAGAATTTAGCAAGAGCAATATCTCTATTGGTATAGCCGACAGTGTGATGAGATTGCAGGGCAAAGAAAGTGTTGCTGAATATGAAGACTTTCTGAAAGTACAATATCCTGATAATGCCAATGATATTACAGCCATTATAGGCGAAATAAAAAAAATAATGGGTTATATGGATGTGCTTTACGGCATTGATAATCCGGCATTTCTGAATATGACCCAGGACAGGGAGTATTTGATAAAAGTGATTCTGCCCTGGATGTTTAAATTCATTTTCACCATTCGGAAAATAAAAAAAATCAACGAGCCGGTGGAAGAATACCTGAAACGGTTTACAACGAACCAATCGCTTATTGATATCATTGCTCAACATTTCTTCCAGAAAACGCCTACATCATTTGCCCTGAGTTATTTTAGCCTGTATCTCGACTATCATTACCCGAAAGGCGGAACGGCAACGCTAATTAAGAAACTCGAAGATTATATTATTCAGCACGGTGGTACGATAAAAACATCCGTTAGCATACAGAGCTTGCAACCCGAAGAAAAATACGTGCTTGACACCGAAGGAAATCGCACCGAATACACAAATCTGATTTGGGCAGGTGATTTGAAACACATGTATAACATAATTCCGCTGGAAAAACTAAACAATACTAAATTAGTCAGTAAAATTGAAGAGAAACGTTCGTTACTGAAGGATCTGAAAGGTGGTGATTCGGTATTTACTGTTTACCTGTCGGTGCAGGAAAAGAAAGAGTATTTTGCGGAAATCTGCACCGGACATTTTTTCTATACACCTGACAAAAGAGGCTTGTCTATGGTGCAAAAAGATGATATTGAAGAGTTTCTGAAAGCGAAAAAAATTGATAAGGATAATCTTGAACTGAAAAACAAAGTCAAGAAATACCTGGAAGATTATTTCAGACTAAATACCTTTGAAATTGCTATTCCGGCATTGCGGGATGCTGATTTAGCTCCCGAAGGACAATCCGGACTAGTTGTAAGTTTACTTTATGATTATGGTTTGAGCAAAAAGATTGACGAATTTGGCTGGACTGCCGAAATAAAAGAATTTTTGGAGCAAATAACCATTCAGGTTTTGGAAGAAAGTATTTTTCCAGGGCTGAAAGACAAAATCATCGGTAGCTTTTCATCATCACCCCTTACCATCGAAAAACTGACTGGAAATACGGATGGTGGAATAACTGGTTGGGCTTTTACCAATCCATACATCCCTGCTATAAGTAGTATGCTTGGAATTGCTAAATCAGTCGAAACACCCTTACCTTCGATTTTTCAAGCCGGACAATGGACATACAGCCCTGCAGGTTTCCCTATATCTATACTGACAGCTAAACTGGCTTCTGACAGAATATTGAAAAACAAATTTTGAATATCAAATTAAAGTATTAAACGCAAAAGCCCTGCAAAATTATTTGCAGGGCTTTTGCGTTTCCAGTTCTTGCTTATTTTTTTGCAAGCAGTTTCTCAATATCATCAGTAATCTCTTCCGGTTTTACAGTAGGAGCGAAGCGTTTAACAGGCTTACCACTGCGGTCGAGCAAGAATTTAGTGAAATTCCATTTAATGTCATTTCCCATCGTACCACCGAGTACCGTTTTCAGGAACTTATAAAGTGGATGTGTATTGTCGCCGTTTACATCAATTTTTGCAAACATTGGGAAGTTTACATTGTATTTCAAGGAGCAGAATTTGGCGATGTCGGCTTCATTGCCGGGTTCCTGACTTAAAAACTGATTGCATGGAAAACCCAGAATCACAAGTCCTTTTGATTCATACTTTTTGTATAGCACTTCCAGCCCATCATACTGAGGTGTAAAACCACATTTACTGGCAGTGTTTACAATCAACACTACTTTCCCTTTATAAAGACTCATATTGATTTGTTTGCCATCTATCGATTTAGCATTGAAATCGTAAAAACTCTGATTAGCGGCATTCGCTTTTTCCTGAGCATTTGAGCTGAATACGGAAAAAACAGAAAGAAATAAAGTTGCAATATTCAATTTCATATATGATTTGTTTTTAATTGGTTTGTGATTAAAAACAAACTCAGTAGTGTTTTGTTCAAAAAGAAACCGCTGATTACACTGATTTTTACAAAGAAGAATTCTGCAGAATCAGCGTAATTAGCGGGAAATAATTTGTAATAAATAAGAAATGTGTTTTACATTTCGATGATATTTGCGAAATCTTTCCACTGACTTGCTTGTTGATAAGCACCTTTTGTCCCTGCAGGAATATACAAGCGACAAGTTTTTAGGTTAACATTGTAGAACACTGACCATGATTCAGTTCTATTGTCAACTATAAATTGAATAGGCATGGTCGAGTACTCGTAAATAGAAGTTAACCCGTTACAATTTACAAAAGCATGGCTGGAAATTGAAGTTACCGAAGCGGGAATATTTATCGAATTTAACCCTGTACAATTCATAAAAGCGCTTTCGCCAATCGTAGTTACCGAAGAAGGAATATTTATCGAAGTTAACCCTGTACAATCCATGAAAGCACCAAAATCAATAGTTCCTACAGTTTCGGGAATGCTAAAACTACCAGTCTTAGCAGGTGGCATTTGTTTCAAGGTAGTTTGACCTACATCGAACAAGACACCGTCAATGCTTGTAAAGTAAGGATTGTCGGTTGCTACATTAAAGTTAGTTATACCCGTACAACCTTTAAAAACAAAATACCCAAAATAAGAAACTGAATTTGGAAGTGAAAAAGTGCCTGATAAACCTGTACAATTAGAAAAAGCATAGTCGTAAATGAAATTAACCGATGCGGGAATGATAATTGACGTAAGTTTATTGCAATTTGAAAAAGCTGCATAATCAATGGAATTTACTGTGCTTGGTATTTCAAAAGATCCAGTTTTGCTAGTCGGACAATATTTTAAAGTTGTTTGAAAATAATCGAACAAAACACCATTAATACTTGAAAAATTAGGGTTATCTGACACAACATTTATCGGACACACACAATCTTTAAATACAGCATTTCCAAGACTCGAAAGTGAAGTAGAAATATTTATTGCTGTCAGACTACTACAATTTTCAAAAGCACCATCATTAATAGTTATAAGTTTTGAAGTCAGGTATAATGTGCCAGCAAGTGCTGTGCAACTATTGAAAGCTGATTCGCCAATAAATAACAGTGAATCAGAAAGTTGAACCGATGTAAGTGCGGAGCAGAACGCAAAAGCTGAATAACCAATTGTATCAACTTTAGTTGGTATAATCACTTTGTCTGTTAATCCACTACAACGTGTAAAACAACGGTTGCCAATATTTTTCAATTCAGCTGGAAGGTTCAATGACTTTAATCCGGTGCAACCAACAAAAGCTGATGCACCTATGACTTTGATATTTTGTGGGAATGTTATCTTACTCAACGAAGTCAGACTGGTGATTGTTATTGGATTATAAAATGCATAATTGGGTATCGAATTAGCCTGATATTCGTAAATCTCAATTCCACCTGTACCTTCATAGCCTTTGTATGCTTCAATTGTTACATCCGATAAATCAAGTTCATTTAATTCTGACATATGGTCGCGAATGGTTTTGAAATCTCGGGTATCTATTTTACCGCTAATTTTCAAGCTATTGATACCACCTAAATTAGTTAAAATTAGTGCATTTGCTAAACCCCCGGGTTTGTCAACAACAACTGTCTTATTGACAAATGAAAATACATCTTTGTCTCCACATCCTGTGAAACAAATAATTATCAAAATGGCAGCAAGTAGTGATAATGAAATTTTCTTCATAGAATATTTGTTAAATATTGGGAAATTTTATAAATCAATTCGACAAAAATACATAATCTTTTGAGATTGGCAAACACTTAATAAAAATAAATCCTGTCAGGCATTAGCCTGACAGGATTTGTTAAATCAGAGTTAATCTATTCAATATTAATGCTTGAACTGACATGATCTATTTTTTTTACTAATTTTGGATGACCCTTGCAATCAATGTCACTGGCACCTTTGGCTTCTGCATTCAGACTTTCGGTGGCGTAAACATTGGCGTGAGTTGCACCGCTAACTCGAATATCAGCATTCTTGGCTATCAATTCGGTAGCTTCGATTTCGCTGGCACCCACTCCGTTAACTTTAAGTGTCTGACAGCTTCCTTTTATATCCACTTTTGAAGCACCTTTAGTTTCCAGATTAAGTTCACCTGCAATGTTTAGATCCAAATCAGCTTCACTGGCACCCAGCAATACGAGGGAAAATTCTTTACTTAGCAATCGATTTTCTGTGTATATTTTACAAGCGCCCTTTGCTATAATGTTTTTCAACGAATCAGACGAAACAGATATTTTAAGAGTTCTGTTAAGCAAAAAATGTTCAGAATAAATATGCAGTACACCATTTTCGACTTTGGTAATTACTTTTGAGTTCAAATCTTCAGGACTGGAAACAACAACATTATGTGCCGAATCTTTTTTGAGTATCAATTCAAAATTACCGGATATTTCAATCGCATGAAATGGATCTAGCGTGCGTACCTCATCAACGAGAGGTTTATCTTCATCACTCCATGTAAAACTAAATGGATGTCCTTCGTTATTACGAAGATGAACTAGCGCACTCCCACCAACACTGAAGAACATAAATAAACCGGCAAACCAAAGTATCAGAATAACCCACGAAATGCTGTGATTAGTATGATGATGACCCGAAATCAGGCGAATGGCCCAATAAATGAGTATAAATATCGGTCCACCAATGAGTAAAATCAACGAAATGACTAAGAATATCATTTTCTCAGGGCTAATCATTCCCAAGTTTGAAAATCCATCTAATCCAAATCCATGAACTACAGTTGGTTCAAAAATGACTAAGAAAAGTGCCAGAATTAATGCAGCTATAACTATTATGCCCACCATGCCAAGTACAACGCCAATAAAACCGAAAATAATTTTAAAAAACCAGCGTAAAATTACCAGAATCCGCTCACCAACTGTCGAAGCAGAATGTTTGAATTTTTCACTTTCCATGTAGTTTTTTACATTGTTTATCTCGGTTTTTATATTCTCCACCGTCACGTCTTCGCCCTGCATTTCAAGCCGTTGCGAAGCAGTAACTGCTGCCGGGGCTACAAACCAAACTACTATATAAATTGGTATAATAAATCCAACACCCAAAAATACGAGCAACACCAGAATGATTCTGATCCAGGTTACATCGATGTTAAAATAAGCTGCCAATCCGCCCGCAATACCGCCTAAAATTGAATTTTCCGGATCACGATAGAACCTTCGTGATTTTGGTTGTTTTTTATCATCTTTCTGCGATTTGGGTGCTTCCTCGTCCTCTTCGGTATACTGACTTGGTTTGCCCATTATTTCTATGATTTCCTCCACATCCGAAAGTGTAACCACATTCTTGTTTTTCTGAAGTTTTTCTGAAAAAAGCTCAGCTATTCGGGCTTCAATATCAGCCATAATTTCTTTCTTTTCATCTTCCGACTGAAAATGATCTGCAATTTCGTGAAGATAGCGCTGCAACATCTCGAATGCGTCGTCGTCGATGTGAAAAACGATGCTATTCAGGTTTACTGTTAATGTCTTTTTCATAACTTTTTATTTTTAGTCATAAGCCAAAAGGCAAATGAAACTGTTTTTTTTTATTATTGAAATTAGTTCTTTAAGCAGCTCCCTTCGAGGGGTTTGGAGATGCTTTGATTTTACGTACAACATCATTAATTTCTTCCCAGGCACTTTCCAGATCATTCAGAAATTCTGCACCTTTTTCGGTCATTTCATAGTATTTACGTGGAGGTCCCTGTGTTGATTCTTCCCATCGATAGTCCAGCAATTCGCTGTTTTTAAGCCTGGTGAGCAAAGGATACAATGTTCCTTCCACCACAATTAGTTTAGCGTCTTTCAGTTCGGCAATTATATCCGAAGTGTAAGCAGACTTTTTCCGTAGAATAAGCAAAATGCAATATTCCAGATAGCCTTTACGCATTTGCGATTTAATATTGTCTGCGTTCATTTTTTTTGATTTTTGCACCTCTAAATCCCCCTGATGGGGCACTCAGATGAGCGGTTTAAGTTTCTGTTTTCATAATTGAATACCCCACTTTATTCCCCCTCTAGGGAGTTAGTGGGCATTATTTAAGCAGCTCAAGCATTTTAACTCTGAAAAAATACTGATATTTTGCTTGTGCTCCTTCGGAAAGAACTTGTGTTAAATTGCTTTTGGCCTGATACAATTCGTACAAAGTTGCTTTTCCACCTTCATATTTTTGATTCGTAAACCGATAGGCTTCGCGACTTGCCACTTCGGATTTTTGAGCAGCATCCCAACGACTTTTTGCGCCTAAAGCGTTGTAATATGCTTGTTGAATTGATTTTTTCAATTCCAGTTTGGCATTATCCATGCTGATTTTGCTGCTTTTCACACCTAATTCGGCAGAGCGAACACCATTGCGCACTTCAAATTTATTGAAAATCGGTATTCTCAAATTCAATCCTATTTGCGCACTCATGTTATCGTTTAATTGTTGACCAAAACTATTGTTTGGTATGCTGCTCAGGTTGTAATAACCTGTTCCGTAATTTGCACCCAGACTTAATGATGGATAATAGTTCCCTTTGGCAATCAATACATTATACTCGCTGCTTTTCAATCGGTATTCAGCACCTTTTATTTCAGGACGATGAGTTAAAGCACTTTGAAATACCGCATCGGCAGTAAGAAATTGCATTTCCGATTCAGATAAAGCAGCAGGAGCAACCACATCCATTTTTTCAAAATTGTCTATTTCGAGATATTGAGCTAAATCAAGTAAGGATAGTTTTAATGTGTTATCGGCTTGTAACCGGCTCATTTCTTCTTTAGCTTCCTGAGCTTGTAAATCAAGAAGTTCACCTTCTGCCAGTTTGCCTGCAGCAACCAATCCTTTGCGTTGTTCAATTTTGGTGCGAGTAAGTCCCAGTTGAACTTCTGCGATCTGAAGCAACTCTTTGTTCAGTAAAATTTGCATAAAGCCAAGAGCCACATTCATGGTGATGTCTTGTTTTATCTTTTCCAAATCTGCATTTGCAGCCAACATATCAGCTTTGCTGGCATCAATACTGTACTTCATTTTCATTCCATCGAACAAAGTTAGTCCACTGGATATGCTGAATGATGATTGGGATGAATTTGAACTCTTGTAGGTATTATCAACAGACAATGAGCGTCCAAAATTCCAGTTTTGACTGGCAGAAGCATTCAGATTTGGAAGCAAATTCTTACGTGCTTGCTCGTAAGCAATATCCTTATTCTTTTTTGCCAGTGCCTGCTGCTTCACTGTCCGGTTGTTTGCCAAAGCAGTATCCACACATTGTTGTAGCGTCCACGGTTTTTGTGCTTTCAACAGACCCGTTATCAAAAGAGCGAAAAATATTATTAAAATTTTGTTTTTCATTTGTTTTCCTTTTTTTCTGATTGAAAAATTAACTTAGTTATTTACGAACCGATTCTAATTAATCATGTCTTCTGCCTTGTGGTTTTGGTGCTTCTGGTTTCTTTTCCAGAATTTCAGCTCCACGGATGTTATCTTTCAATTTCAAGCCGCTTTTTACTTCAATTTTTATACCGTCGGATAAGCCTAATTTCACCTGCTTTTTTGTAAATGCTTGGGGTTCTTTGGTCTTCAGAACATATACAAAGGCTGTATCTCCACCAAATTCAACACAACTTTCAGGTATTGTAATAATACTTTCCTGTTTGGTGAGTAAAATTTCGGCATTGGCACTGTAACCTGCACGGACATAAACATCTTTTGGAACTTTAACGGCAGCTTTCATTTCGAACATAATGGCACCGTTTTCTTCTTTTCCTTTTGGTGAAACATATTCCAGTTTGGCTGTCAGTTTTTGGTCTTGCAATGCTCCAATAGTAATATTCATCGGCATTCCCACTTTAATTTTTCCCACTTCGGTTTCGTCCAGTTTTCCCACAAAAAGCATATCATTCATATTGGCCACGGTGGCAATGGTAGTTCCATCGTTGAAATTATTCGACTGAATTACCGAGTTTCCTACTTTGATGGGGACATCCAGAATGGTTCCATTAATAGTCGAACGAACCAGCGTATTACTAATTGCAGCACTGTTAGTGCTAATACCATCACGAATCAAACTCAAATTATCTTTCGCAGTTCTCAATTCTTCTTTGTCATTATTGAATTGAAGTTGAGTTTTTTCAAATTCTTCTTTCGAAATGACTTTGTCGGCAAACAGTTTTGTGTCACGTTCGTAGTTTTTCTTCGACTGGTCGAATGATAGCTGTGCACGTGAAACACGTGATTCAGCACTATTAAGACTTACCATATCAGGAATTACCTTGATTTTAGCTATTACATCACCAGCCTTTACCATATCGCCTGCTTCTTTATACACGGCAGCAATAATACCTGACATTTGTGGTTTAATAAGAATTTCATTGCGTGGATCTACTTTTCCGGTGGCAACCGTATGTTTCTCAATACTACCCGTTTTTACGACTTCAATTTCGTATTTTTTTACTTTCGGACGCGATTTTTGCCATAAAAACCAGAATGTCCAGATTACCAATGCTCCAACTAAAATGAGCAACGCGAATTTTAGAATTTTCTTCATAACTTCAATTTTTTAAGACTACCCCTAACCCCTAAAGGGGAACAGGTTTAGTACGTTTCTATTTAATTTTTTATTTCTATTTTTTTTTGTTTTTATGTCCCCTTTAGGGGATTTAGGGGCCGCTATTCTTCTCTGATCGCTTCAATCGGTTTTATGCTCATGGCACGATTTGCCGGGATAAATCCGGCTAAAGTGCCAATAACCAACAGAATAAAAAATGCGGCTACTCCAACAGTAAAGCTGATTTGTGGATCTTTGAAAAACTGATCACCCTGACTAAGTGCATAACCCACAAGTTGTAGAAGCCCCACACCGAGCATCAATCCGGAAATACCGGCAATAATTGTTAATACTATACTTTCAGTCAGAATTTGAGTGATTATATTGCGTGGTGTAGCTCCCAATGCTCGTCGGATACCAATTTCTTTGGTTCGTTCCCGAACAGTTACTAGCATAATATTACTGACTCCAATTCCTCCTGCAATGAGCGTTCCCATTCCGACGAACCAGATTAAAAACCCAATTCCCAATCCAAGGTACAAAAACATCGTAAATTGATCTTCAATATTCATCGCCGTCATTGCTGCTTTATCAGTTGGTGCTATGTCATGTTGAGATTTCAACACTTCAGAAATTTTATCCTGAATTACTTTTACTTTAATTCCCGGCAATGCAGTTGCCGCAATAAAATGGACTTTATTTCCCTGATTAAAGGCTTGTTGCATGGTGCTGAATGGCAACACTACAGATTCTTCAGCTTTTCCACCTATATTTACGGTTGATTTGTTTCTCGCAACTCCAATAACCTGAAAATAGATTCCATTTACTTGAATATTTTTTCCGACCGGATTCTCCGCTTTAGCAAAAAGCACTTCATAAACACGCTCGCCAATCACACAAACTTTGCGTCTTTCAGTCATGTCAATGTCATTGATGTAGCGACCAAAAATCATTTTACTTTCAACTATTTTGTTGTACGAAGGATAATTTCCTTTAATATTAAAAGTTCCCGATTTGTCTTTCCTGGAAGTGTTATTTGCAGAATTCCCACCAAACAACACCGGTGCCATATATTGTAGTTCAGGTACTTTGCGAATCAAAATTGGCAAATCTTCATTTACGATATTCCAGTTACGACCTTTTTTAAATCCCTTAAAAGGTTCAGTAGTTGATTCAGTCCAGAAAAAGCAAGAGTTGGTTGCAAATCCTTCAATATTGGCCGTCATTCCACGTTGAAGTGCAACACCGGCACCTACCATAACTACCAGCATAAACATTCCCCAAAAAACACCGAAAGCAGTAAGGAAACTTCTGGATTTATTGTGCGTTATGGTAAACCATATTTCCTGCCAACGGTTAATGTCGAAAATTCCCCGCAGCCAAATTTGTATTCTGGTAGGTTTTTTCGGATTTTCTATGTTATTTAAATCATTCATTTGTTCAATCGTAAATCGTACATAACTCAATATTTGTCTATTCTTCTCTCATAGCCTCAATAGGCTTAATCCGAACGGCTCTGCGGGCCGGCATATATCCGGCAATCACTCCGGCAAGAATTAATATGCTTGTCGAAATCAAAACAATTGAAAGCTCAACGGTCGGATTTTTAAATACCGACATCCCCGTTTCAGAAGCACTTTGAGCAGCCGATTGAATCATAAAATAATTGATAAGTTCTGTCAGACCGATTCCCAGCATCATACCGATATATCCAAAAACTGTTGTAATCAAAATGGATTCGAGAACAATAGAGCGAAGTATAGAAGCCGGTGGGGCACCAATGGCTTTACGAATTCCTATTTCACGAGTCCGTTCTTTTACTGATACCAGCATGATATTACTAACACCAACAACTCCGGCAATCAGCGTGAAAATTCCGATAATGGAAACAAAAAGTGTAATTCCACCAAAGATTTTAATGGTTTCAATATAGTCACGCTGTGCATTCCAAATCCAGAGTGCTCGTGGGTCTTTGGGGTCGAAACGCAGACTTGAAGCCATTTCGGCTTTCAGTTTGTCGTTGAACTGATTATTTGCTTCAGTGGTTTGCAATCCGTTCACAGTAAAAGCCATGTTGTTGAATTTCTTATCAGGATTATAAATCAACTGTGCTGTTGTAAAAGGAATATAGCCACTTGAACCACCCCAGCGCTCAGCTTTTGAATTTACACCAATAACCTGAAACATAATATTGCCAACTTTAATATATTGCCCGAGCGACGATTTACCTTTAAAAAGTACATCTTCAATTTTTTTATCTATGACTATAACTTTTTTGTTCGACTTTAAATCCAGTTCGTTGATAAACCGTCCCCCATTATCCGAAAATTTCAACTTAAAAATATCGTTATAAGTCGGATTTACGCCTTTTATTCCATAACTTCCATATTCATTGTTATAGGTAAAGGTTTGTTGTTTGTCAATTACGCCGGTTTGTCTATCAGTTTCTTTCATTTCAGTTTTCACATCCGAAATTTGTCTTTCTGCAAATGGCAACTGACGATCAGCTTTCAGCCCGTCGTAGGGTAGGGAAGAAGTCCCCGACCACATCTGAACCAGATTTGAAGCACGTTCACTAAAGTTGCTTGTAACGCCGTTTTTCAATCCATTCCCGGCTCCTAGCAGTACAATCAGAATGAAAATTCCCCAGGTAACAGACATTCCGGTTAAAGTTGTCCGCATCTTATTGTGCTTCAACGTTGCGAATATTTCCTGTAAAGTGTTGATTGAAAACATATTTTAATTAGTTAATGTGGTAATGTGATAATTTATTGATTTGATTGTAATTCTAATATATGTTTGTAGAGTTGATAAAAAAAGAATAAGTAAATCATCAAATTCTTTTTAATATCACATCATTACATCAAATTACTTTCTCTCAATATTTTCAATCAGTCCATCTTTAATATGAATGATTGATTTGGTTTCGTCAGCTACCGATTTTTCGTGCGTTACTATTATAGTTGTTAGTCCGTTTGAATTCAATTCACTCAACACTTTCATCATTTCCACGGTGGTCACGCTATCCAAAGCGCCTGTAGGTTCGTCGGCAAGTAGAATTTGAGGTTTGGAAATAATAGCACGTGCAATGGCCACACGTTGTTTTTGTCCACCCGACATTTCGTTTGGTAAATGATACGCCCAATCCTTTATACCCATTTGGTCGAGGTATTCCATAGCAATAATATTGCGTTTTTTTCGACTTACATTTTTATAGTACAGCGGTAAAGCCACGTTTTCCAATGCATTTTTGAAATTAATCAGGTTAAACGACTGAAAAACAAAACCAATCATCTCATTTCGATAAAAAGCGGCTTGTTTTTCGGATAAGTTCTTTATTAATGTGCCGTTTAAATAATAATCTCCCGTATCGTAATTATCCAATATTCCCAGAATATTCAACAAAGTTGACTTACCCGATCCTGATGCACCCATAATGGAAACATACTCGCCTTTTTTAATCTCCAAATCAATCCCTTTGAGCACATGTAACGAAGCTTGTCCCATGTCGTAGGTCTTGTTTATGTCTTTAAGTGTAATCATTAATTATAAGTTTGAAAGTTTGAAAGATCAATGTTTGAAAGTTCAGTTTTGATACCGACTACCAACTATTTACTACCGACTAATTTTGAATCACGCTGCAAATATAAAAGAAAATAATAGTACCTTGCAATACATAGTACTGTATTTATGATTAATTAATTAATTTAAAATAGAAAGAATCCTTATTTTAGACGTTTTTTGGAATAAAAATAGATTTATAGTTAACTTATATTAACCATATTGTAAGGATTCGTAGAGCTGAATCAATTACTTCTTAAGTAATCTGAATGAGTTCAGCTTTATTAAAAAAAATGAACTACCAAATACGAGTTGTAAGATTGCTAATTTGCTATTTTAAATCAAGGGGGAGGGATTGTGGTCGAAATAGCTATTCGAATCGTGATTATCAACAGAATCGAAAATACCACAATTCATTGACATACAATAAATAATGGGATTGTCTAAGGTCTATTATTCCCAAACTTTTAATTTTCACAAAATATCTTCCGTGCTAATTCTATTGTTTTTATAATTGTGCCATTGACTTACAAATAACCCGAAAACAACCACCGCTATTCCTGCCCATTTCCAGGCAGTTAATACCTCACCCAAAATCAGCCATGACAAAATTGCAGTAAATACCGGAATCAGGTTTACAAATACATTGGTACGTGTGACTCCTACCTGACGTACTGCGCCAGCAAATAAAACAAAGGCTATAACTGATGCGAAAATAGCCAGCAGCATTAAAGCAAGTAGCGACTGATTGCTTACTTTGACTGATTGGATTGTAGAAAAATCAGTCAGAAAAAAAGTGGGGATAAAATAAATGAGACCAAGCAAACTCTGGTAAAAAATGATACTCATACTACTATAATTGCTCGGTATTTTTTTCAAAATAGTTGCATAACAAATAGCCGAGAATACAGCCATAAACATCAAGGCTACACCAGTCGGGTTAGCACTAAATCCACTTCCATGATCGTAAATCACAAAAAAAACTCCGATAAGCGATATCACAATTCCTAAAATGGTTGCCCAGCCAATACGTTCTCGCAGAAAAATAAAGGCAAATACCGGAGCAAAAAGCGGAATAGTAGAAATTATTACTGCTGCAGGAGTCGATTCTAACATTGTTAAGCCGAATGTTTCGCCAACATAATAGAGAAAAGGTTCAAACAAGGCCAAAAGTAGAAAAAGTTTAAGGTCTTTTCGTTGAATTGGCTGAAAACGCTTTGTAAGTTTAAGAACTCCAAAAAGCAGAACTGAATCCACTACTAATCGTAGCGTTATCAATGTCATGGGCGGAAATGAGAGAATGGCCACCCTGGTCCAGATAAACGAGAAAGACCAAAAAATCATTGAAAGCACTATGGCGAAATATATTCTGAGAGATTTGAACATCAGTTGGCAGTAAATATACAGCAGTAAATAGTCAGCAGTAAACACTAAGCAAAAAAACAGTATGAAACAAATGATTTATAAACATATCACTTTCAAACTAGTTAACTATTTTCCGAATTTCTGCATGAATATCTTCCCATACTTCGTCAGTCATTTTTGCTCCCAGTACTTCCACAACGTTTCCTGAAACTAATGAGCCTATTTTTCCACAAACTTCTAATGAGTAATCCTTCGCCAGACCGAATAAGAATCCTGCAGCATACAAGTCACCTGCACCGGTAGTGTCAATAGCCTTGGCGAGTCGTGGTTTAATTTGAACCTGATTGTCACCTGATTTAATGTACGAACCTTCTTTACCAATTTTAACCACTGCAATGTTGCAATGATTTGAAATTTGAATCAATGCTTCTTTAGGTTCTTTAGTGGTGAAAGCCCGAGCTTCTTCTTCGTTAGCAAAAACAATATCAACATATTCCTTTACAATTTCATGAAGAAAATCAAGGTTTGCTTCTACCACATTGTAACTTGCCAAATCAATAGAAACTTTCAGTCCTTCTTCTTTAGCCATTTTAACCGCTGTTCGAATCAAATCGTGATTTTGAACCAGATAACCTTCGATATGAAAGAAATCATAACCCTGAAACATTTCGGGTTTCAAATCAGAAGCTTCCAGTTCGCACGCAGCACCCAGGTAGGTACAAAGTGTGCGCTCGCTATCAGGTGAAACCAGCACAATACAGCGCCCTGATGGGGTTTCGCTTAGTAATAAATGTGGGTTAACTCCATTATTCACCGAATCATTCGTAAAAAACAACCCAATATCATCTTTGCCAATTTTACCTACAAAACCTGCATTCAAACCGAGTTTCGTAATTCCATTTATCGTATTCGACGCCGATCCGCCCGTCGCCATTATCTTGTCATATTGACTCACTGCAAAACTTATTTCCTCTGAGCGTTCAGTATTTATTAACTGCATACCACCTTTCGGTAAATTTAATGATGCCAAAATACTATCATTTTCAATTTGCAATAAAATGTCTGTCAGGGCATTACCCATTCCCAATATTTTTTTCATAAATTTAATCCTTGTTTTTTCTGCAAAGATATTGCATATTTCAATAAAACCTATTACTTT
>SESF01013575.1_pt1 | contig 23549 bp, 28 predicted proteins | sample 3171521 | NCBI WGS metagenome assembly SESF01 (sample SAMN10866945, study PRJNA518727) | freshwater metagenome | biome: subpolar coniferous forest; feature: holomictic lake; material: water; isolation source: holomictic Lake 227, 6 m and 8 m depth | place: Canada: near Kenora, Ontario | collected...
GCGGTCCCGGTCGCGGTGGTCACCGTGGCGTCGACCACCAGCCCGTGGCGGTTCTCCATCAGCGCATGGCCCATGTAGCAGAGCTTCGATTCCTTGCCTTTGCCCTTTCGGTACAGCCGGCAATCAGGGTCAGTGGTTGAGGCGTGGGTGTCGTTGCTGCGTTTCTCGCCATGGAAGTCGCGTTCAGCGTTGCTGCCACCACCGGCCGGCGGCTCGCCCGAACCGTCCTTGGGCACAAAGCTCTTCATCGAGGCCCACGCCTCCAACAGGGTGCCGTCGACCGAAAAGTGCTCCTCCGACAACAACGCCTTGACCTTGGGCTGGGCCAGCAGAGCTTGCAGGAACTTCTTGGACACATCCGCTTCCAGCAACCGGTCCCGGTTCTTGGTGAACACCGTCACGTCCCACACCGGATCATCCACCGACAGGCCGATGAACCACCGGAAAAGCGGGTTGTACTCAAGCTGCTCCATCAACTGGCGTTCGGAGCGGATCGTGTAAAACGCCTGCAACAGCAATGCCCGAAGCAGACGTTCCGGCGGGATCGACGACCGCCCGGTCAGGGCATAGATCGCCGAGAACTCATCCGACAAAGACCGAAGCGCATCATCCGCCAGAGCAAGGATGCGGCGTAAAGGGTGTTTGCTCGGAATCCGAGCCTCAAGGTTCACGTAGCTGAACAACTGCTCAGACCGCCGATCTTCACCACGCATCTCAGGCCGCCATAATCTTCGTTTCTATCCACTCGCCGTATTATACGCATTGTGCGATACTTGCGCAACCGATTACTTCGGCGTTTTTCCGCAGCCTGCTAAAGCTAACATTCTGAACACTACATGCATTTTCCATGAGGGCTCTGGAATTCATCTCGCTCGAAAACCTGTCGCAATTTTCAGACTCCCTTACTGCTTTGCCGATTCTCTCCATTGCCGCCAGCGTGATTGATGCCATCGTCTCCGATCTCAGGTCCGCGATCTGGGCGTCATGGGCGTCAACCTTTGATATGGCGATCAACCGAGGACTCCTGTTTACCCTCGGCTCGAAACGTCTCCAGGCCTTGGACCTCTGATGCCAACCATCTGATCCAGCATACCACTACCGCACCGGCCAGTACCAGAATATGGCCACCAGCGCCGGGGCCAGCATCAAGCACGCCGGCCACATCCAGAACCACGATGGCTGGCAAAATCATGCGGGCTGTTTCAGCCCATTCGACCATTCTGGCAAGGTTCTGATGCTGACGATATAAGGACACGATGCACCTCCCGCAACCATTCACACAAGGCTACAGCCACCACATGGAAGGTCAAGGTGCCTTTGTTTTGTTATAAGCGCCCATAATTACATTTATGGCTACGGGAGTGACTTGAGTGTGATGGACGGGGTGTGCCACGGATGTTAATTTATAGGCGATGCCGTGACCATGGGTGTGAAAATACTGGTTCTGGCAGCGTTGGGGAACGATTAGATTTCTGCAATCTGCGGTCGAATTCTGCGTGATTGCATTTTGAAACGACCGTATCGTATTTCTATCACAGGGTGTGGAGCGCAAAATGAGCCCGAATCGGTATGTCGCTTATTACCGCGTCTCGACAGCGCAACAAGGCAGGTCCGGGCTTGGCCTGGAGGCTCAGCAGGCGGCCGTGGCAGGTTTCCTCCAGGGTCAGGATCACGAGTTGATCGCGAGCTACACCGAGGTCGAGTCGGGGAAGAATTCAGACCGGCCGCAACTCGCTGCCGCCCTCGCCCTCGCGCGGCGCCAGAAAGCCAAAATTATCATTTCGAAGCTGGACCGGCTCTCGCGCAATCTCTCATTTTTGGCCAACCTTCTGGAGTCGCCCGTCGACATTGTGATAGCGGACATGCCCACGGCGAATCGCCTGACGGTCCAACTCATGGCGGTGGTGGCCGAGCACGAAGCGCGGATGATTTCGGATCGGACCAAGGCGGCACTTGCTGCGGCCAAGTCGCGTGGGGTCACCCTTGGTAATCCGAATCTGGCTCCGGTGCGGGTCCTGGCGAGGGAGGCGATCATCAAAAAGGCTGATCAACATGCCGAGATGGTGCTGCCGGCGATCCGCCAGATTGTCGGGGGCGGTGTTCGAAGCTCGCACGTAGTCGCCGCTCATTTACTGCAGCGTGGGATCAAGACCGCCAGGGGTGGTCAATGGTCGGGCTCGACGGTGCTCAATCTGCTGAGGCGGTCCGGGTATGATGGCTTGGCGGAATTGGTGGCGGGGTGATGGTCGGGAAGTTCGACGCACAGAATCCGCTGAGCAGGTTCGTGAGCGGCGGAATCTAGGGCGATGTTCGGCGCGGCAGGATGGCCGGCCATCTCCAGGCTGCCGCCGTGGACTGGCCTTCCTACCTATCTTATTGTCATTGTGCGATAATATCTTTGAAGAAGCGTGGCTTCAAAGATTTGAGGTTCCAGCACAGGCTTACAGCATGCCACCAAAATGGTGGGCGATCATAACTCATGACGGATATGGGCAGGTTCCCGCCCGATCAGCACGCTTTCGTGAGCGACCAGGGTAGACAGCCGGTTGACGGTGAAACGGGCATCGTCGAAATTGCGCTGTCCATCCCGGAGCTGCCATGACCGAAGCTGATGATGCCTCCCACGCCGTTCCGCCCGAGAAGGCGCCAGCCCGGCGGCGAGAATCAGGCAAGGCGAAGGGCGTTCGATATGCCGGTGGTGAGAAGCCGCGACGCGGGGCTGGCAAAAACACCGCCAGGGCCAAGCCTGCTGGACGGTCACCAATCCTCACATTCCTTTTGTCGTTTCCGGCCAGGGTGATTGCGGCGGTGACGATGTGCGTAATATTGATCGCCGCCGGCCGGGTAATTTTGACGGTGGTTCGAAAGGCTCTCTGAGCTGTCCTATGCGACTGATCCGGGAGATAGCACCGTCATGCTCAAGCTGACCGCCGCCAAGATGGTCGAGGTCGCTGTGAGCAGGGCGGCACACCTTTAACCACTGGTGATGCAGGGAAGGCTGCCGAGTAAAAGCATGATGACTTACCGCGGGGCGGGCCGGCTATAAATGTGTCTTCCCAGTGTGATTGATACGGGGGCGAATGTTTGCGTGGGCGGCCGTAAAGTCAGTCGCGGACCATCCGCCCCGGATCGGCTACACGTCGGCTCAACATAGCTACAAGGAAAATAAGACAGATATCTCAACAGAGTCAAAGGTCTGCCCATTTTCATGTAGGCAGGGTCGGCCCGTCAGGCCGGTGGGAACACACGCCGAGGATGGCACGCGACCTGGTTGACCCATGCGATTTGAACACACGATAATCGCGCTGGAGGCTATGCTTCGAGGAGTTTGTATACATATAGAAAGGGCGGCGGACTGCCACTTGCATTCCTGATATCGAGTAGATAGCTTGGGTGAGTGAGGCGCAGTTAAGAAGGCAGACTATGTTGCATGTTGACAAATCTGTTATATCGCGCAAAACTAGCTCGTCCGGAGATCATGGGGAAGCACGATGGAACAGCCGCTGACACTTGATGGACTTCTATTCGACCTAGGAATAGCGAATGACGTCGCGCCTGTAAAACCTCGACCGCTGGCCCTTGCCCGTGAAAAGTCGCCAAGACAAGCCTTTATTGACGCCGTCCAAAAGCAGCTGGACGCGGCGAAAGAATGCTCTATAAAACATAAGATAGAGGAAGTCGAGGGGCCGCGAGGCAAGGTTCTTAAGATAGCTGACCCGGATGCGTTAGCGGCCCCCCATCGTGGGAAACCGCCATATTGGTTTACTTGGAAAAATAACCAGATAGTTGTATTTACATATCATGGTAATTCGGCACTCTTTCCAGCAATTGCATTCTCATCATGGGAACCAGTTATCAAATATCTGGGCGGCTTAATTTATGCTGCAAATTCGGGCAAGCTAGATCAAAATATTGATGAAATTGAGCGCAGGCGAAAAGAAAAAAGAGCCGCAAACAGATCAAAGAAGTTCGAAGCGAAAGCATGAATTGTTAATCTATTGCAATTATAGCACAAATTATTAGCCAGCCTGTGAATGGCCGGCTTTTTATTGCCTTACCGAGCCACCTCGTGTCATGCCAGCCCTTAGCTTGATGGAGATAATTCCATCTGGATTGATTTTGTTGTATGGGACCCACTCAGCCGAAGCGACGAATGGCAGCTTCTTAAGTGATTTAATGTAACTGTAGTCATCTTTGCAAGCATTCTCGGGTGCCAGTGAATAAAAGTATGTTTCACTTGTTTCGCTAAATACAAGGTCGCCGTAGTGGAAGTCAAATAGGATAAATTTGTTGCCACGATCTAAAAGATATACTAAGGTGACCCCCAACTTCCTAAGCGCATCGAATATGTCCCGATATCGTTCATTGTTAAGAGACTGTGATTCTATCGCAAGCGCAAATGAGTCAACAACTCTAAAAATATAATTAACTTCCGTCATTTTGTGAACCTCAAAATGCAGATTTCGACATCACTTTATACACCGCAGCCGGAATTTCAATGACTATGTACCAATGGCATTGGCGGGTAGAGAGCTAGCCGCTTATGCCAAAAAGTTGCAGTGAAGTGCCTCGCGGGCAGCTCTATTGCAGATTTTAAGATCGCCGGTGAGAAAGCCTACTGGACTGCCTGTGTCGGGCTTCAAAACGGCAGTTATTCCCGGTTCGACCAATCCCATAACGGCAAGCAACTAGACTCGGAGCGGCATGTCGGGACCGGGCGTCCGCTGGGCAAGCTCGTGGTGGTCCAAGCGACGGCCCCACGTCGGCGGGTCTCGTGCCAGGACCTGTGATAGCGTGCATTAATCCGATGAAGCTAGACCGCACGGGCAATCTCGCTTGGTTCCGTTTGAGTAACCTACACATCTGATATTGCTGGTATTATCCAAATCATGCTGACTACAACGTTGAATGCAGATAGGCGTGAGCTGTGAGAAGTAGGTATGCGCGTCCATACGTGGCACTTGGTCGCAGAACCGATGGTGCGGATTGCATCTAGAATGGTGTTGACAAGAATGCCGTTCGATGAGATAAGAACGGCGTCCCGTCACGTGGGCGCCGTCTAAATTGCTTGGGGTGAATGAGGTCTCGATAGTTTCGCATTCGCTACGGCGGCCGGCTAACGCCACTGGGCGAGATACTGACGAACTTCTCCACATACACCGGGTCATCATCGCAACCGTCCCCGTAGAAAGCCGGGGCAAGTGAAAGGTTCGAGACATGAGTAAGTCGGGAAATTTGAAGCATGACCTTGGCGTCTCACTTTCCGGTCGAGACGGCGGTTTAGAGGGCCCGGGCCATGACCAAGAGCAGGCGGGCGAGCCGGTCGGGATATTGGTTTTGGTTAAAATCGACTGCTTTACCAGCGTCACCATGGCAGGGTGCAGCCACCAGCCGGTCGGCACCGGCGCAGGCCGTGCCGCGGCCCAGCACTCGGCCTTCAAATGGGTCAACAGCGTCCTCGGCAATGTCAAGTCGGCGATCACCGGCACCTACCGGGCCATCCGTGCCAAACACATTCCCCGCTACCTCGCCGAATACACCTACCGCTTAAACCACCGCTACGATCTCACCACCATGATCGACCTCCTCCTTTGGCACGCCACCCATGCCGTACCGCCAACTCAAACTGGCTGAGAATTATGCGCAATCTGGAAACCCGATGATTTTATCTACAATCTGATCAGTATAGGGATCGCACTAGCAGGCATGGCAAAGGACGTAGACATCGCCGTACCCGCAGAGGATCAGGCCGTCTACAACTACCGTGCTGGGTTCTACATAGCTATATCGTTCACGCTGAAGTTGGCACTGTCCGGCGACACCGATGATGTTGTGTCGCGGGGGAGCATAGTCCGCTTTTAGTCTCGAATATCGATCACACCATGACTGACTTCCCCGCCGGGCATTGATCAGCCTGAACCTCGAAGGCCTTGGTGCTGGCTCCTCAGTCTGGATGCCAGCGCCGGCCTTCGAAAGGGAGGCACTGAACTCGGCCTATCTTTCGAAGGCTTCGCTCCAAACGAGGCTGATCGATACCAAGCGATGGGCACCTGACCGCCACCCACCGCGGCATACCAAGTGGTCACAACCCCGTCCCGCCTCCAGAGAGGCCAGACATACAGAGGAATAAAACAATGGTGAAATTATCTGGTAATCGCGTTCCCGGTTCCGGTTCCGCTGGTAAGGCTCACCTCCTCTCCACAACATCTGGAGTAGGAGGCACCGGTCCGAAACCGTCGTTCGCCCGGCGCGGCGAACCTCAGGCCCGCCCCGTGAAGCCTGGCAAGCAGCTCAGCATGTCCAAGCGCAACATTCGGCGCCGCGCCGACAGAGCGAAGAACAAGGCGGCGAAAAATGCAGTAAAACACGCGGCTCTTTCAGCCCCTATCGCATTGTCAACCGATGCCTTGCATCCTGCTAAAAGCCAAGGCGAAGATTTGAAGTCAAAGCCTCGCGTGTATCCTGAGATGAAGCCCCGCGGTGACTACGATTGGGGCGGCGTCTTCAAGCGCAATACCTACAATATCACCATCACTGGAACCGCCGGGGAGACTATTCCCGTCCAGATATGCGCTTGCGACATCGATGAGGCTCGTTACCGTGCCGAGAAGGTGTGGGACGCCCTAATCGATGCAATGTCGGAATCTGTCATCGCCTGGATGGATATCTTCCAAATCGAAGATGCCGACTAACTCACCGTCGGTCGTTGCCGGTGCTGGCTCCACAAACAGGAGGCCAGCACCGGCCTTCGACAGGGCGTCGGCTGTACCTGACGCCCTGTCGAAGGCTTCACACCACCCGATGGGCACCTGACCGCCGCCCATCGTCGCCAACCCAGCGGTTATCGACGCAACCCGTCCGTGCCCAGATGGCCGGATATATAGGATTAGTACAATGGCCAAATCGCTTAAGACACACCTCCTCAGCTCATCCACTGTTGCAGCAAATCGCGTGAATCCAGAACCAATAGCTCGTCGCGGCGATCCGCAGTCCCGCCCTTGCAAATGGAACCCAGCTGCCAAAAAGACTGGCCATGGCGCACCACCTGCCGCCGCCACGCACAGTGTCTCCCAAGCTCCACTGTCCGGCAGCCACAAAGCAGTGAATTTATCCGAGGGTGAGGGCGGGTTCACCACCCACTCCCCCATGCTCGAAGTTGGAGTTCAATTCGATGTCTCCATGATCAGGGCCATTGGAGGGGCCGTGATCTTGACTGATAACGGGCGTGTCAGCATTCCCCAAGTCCAATCTGCAATCGATCAGGCGTCAGGTGAACTAAGGCGTTTTCTCGAAAGTGGAAGCCTCGACGCGCGCGACCTAATGGAACACCTCCATCCCGTTGTCAATAACCTTTGCATAATGGGTGGGCGCGCAAAGGCATTTATCGCGCCGGAATTTGAGGCAACTTATTACGCTCTTGCGGGCCACTACTGGACGATTGGCAATCAGATCGACAATATTGCGGGTGCGTTCTTCAACTCACCAGAACGTGATGGGAGATTTCCGTCAGGGCTGGTCGAGTTCTTGCTGAGCAGCATCGATCACCACCGCTTCGACGTAGATCAAGAGACCACCGACTAATCCGGCAGTAGCGCGGGCGGCCGGAAGCGACCCGGCCGTCCGCTTCGTCAGGAGGAAATCATGCCCACCACCAGACCGCTTCTCGCCATCCATGTTCCACCACCATAGAAGGAGTAATCGAGCATGATAAGTGATACAATCTGCGAGGCTGTCAACGACATCATCACGAATTATCTGAACGAACCTCAGTATGCTGATTGGTATCTGCCAACCGACCCGTGGCTGAACGCCTTGCTTCCAGCAATGATTGAGACTGTCGCGGCCCTTGACACCCCGCCGCCAGTGCAGTCAAAGCGCATCGACACCCTGATCGACCTGTTTCACCCAGAGATAAAGGAGATTGCCGCCAACCGTGACGCGGTAAATGGCTACTTCGCCCTCCGGATGCATCGGGATGCTCAAGAAAAGGTCCTTGAGTATTACCGTAACGGCCACCTGGATGGAATGAAGTTGTATATCGCCGAAAAGCGGCAGGCTCTCGGAATGACCGAAGCGTTTTCCTACTTCACTTTTGCTGACTAACTGCTTGAAGAGAGGGCGGTCCAGGGTCGTTCCAGGCCGCCCTCGCTTCGTTGGGAGGGCAAGATGACGACCAGCACCGAACAATCCGGCGCCAAGCTTCCAGTCGGAGGAGAAGGCTCACCTGCCGGGGCCACTCACGAGGGCAGTAAGGAGTACAACTCACCCTCCAAGTCAGAAACAGGCGTGGCGGGCGATGGGGCGGGTCACGGCGCAGGGCCGCAACCCGGCCAAACTCCTGAAAGCGCGTCAGCAGTCAAAGGGGGTTCTGTTGCCAAATTCTACGAAGAACACAGGAAGCTTCTGAAAACCCATCTCGCTGACTTTCATGCGAATAAAAAGCTGGCTGCACATCATGGAAAAAAGGCGAAATACAAAATTGCGCTAACATTGTATGAAGGGTATATTATTGCCGAGAAGGCTCGCGAATCCGATGAGAACTATGATGAGTTGCTAAGGGCTTATGGAAAGACCTCGAAGAAAGGAGAGCGCAAACAAGACCCAGCTTTTCTCGTAGCATATAACGAGTTTAACAAGTCTGATCCAACTTTGAGCATTTATGGTAAGGTATTTCAGCTGGCGCACGAGGGCGCAGGCAATCTCGGGCGTCCAATGACTCCTGAGGAGTTATTGAACAAACTGTTAGGAATTGGATACCGGCGGTTCTATGATGACAATAAACAGAAGACAACTTCACCAGCGTCTTCCACGCCGGCACCGGCGACTGCTCAGACATCGTCAACTCAATCGTCTGCGCCTTCGCGGCCGGCGACTCCGCCCGCGGCACCATCATCAAACAATTCGAACACCACCGAAGCAAAACCGGACCTATTGGCCGCGATGGCACTGCGGGCGGGATGGACACAAACCCTCACGGAATCGACGCCACGCAATAGTGGCGCTCGCGCCTCAGGCTCAAAAGCAGCCGACCTAGGAACTATTAACCTGCGCGGTGCTGAATTTCAGAATGGCAGCGGAGAGGTTGTCACGCGGTCCAGGTGGGGCAGCAATGGTGTTGGAGTCGTCGTTGAAATCATAAGCTTTACCACTGACGACGGAGCAACAGTCAACACAGGTAATCAAGGAAATTATAATCTTAGCGATAATGACGAAGAATCAGATGATGATTGTATCCTTGAGCTTGATCTAGGGGGCGACCTTAGTGACTTAAAGGATGAGCTTATTAAAGAAGCCCAGGAATTGCCACCTTTCAGGCCGCCCAGGGGACGGAGTGCTGGCTCCTCATTGCATTCGGGTTTGAGCGATCTTGGGTCAGAAATAGATCAGGAGACAGATACAGAATCCGATCCGGCGGCGGCGTCTGAGGACGAGTCCAGGCACGACATCGGTGGCGACCACTTCGAGTCCGCCGCCGCGCCAGCAGCCGAACCTGTCGCCGATCAAGGGGGGCGTAGCGAAGACGATTCAGAGGAGCTTCGCGCCAACGCGCCACCAGCCGGGCAGCCATCACCAATAGCCGACACAGCCAGTCTCGGTAACCTCCAGGAACAAGCTGCCGGCGCTGACATCGTGAGCGCGGCTGCGCCGCCGCCGAGCATCGATGACAATGCCGTATCGGCGGCCATACAGAAGTCCGCTGAAGGTCCGGCCCAACCGCCCGCCGACACCCCGACTCGGTCTATCCTGTGCGGCTCTCTGCGCTGCTGGATTGATGAGGCAGTGCGCCGGATGGTCGAGGCTGACGGGGTGACCCACGAGGTTCTGTTTGTCGGTGATCCGGCTGAGGATGGAAGTCGCCGCGTCTACGTCATAATTGAAACGGCGGAAGGGCCATTCCGCGCAGCGATTGGAACTCTTCCAGCATCAGCTCCGGCGGACCCGTGGGCGACTCCAGAACCTGACCCTGAAAAAGACCCGCCCCCAGCCGCAGCAATGCCGGTTGCCACCGATGACCGCAGTGGTGTTGATGAGGCGGCAGACCAGGGCGCGTTGCAACACAACCTGCCGCCAGATAATACGCCTACCGGAAGTCTGTTTCGTGCCCCCACACGGGAGCAGGCCTTCGGCTACACCAGCAGCGGCGCTCTAACATACTGGTTCGACGGTAAGCCACACCTCGTCGACAATGTCACCGTTCGTTCGGACGGCTACAAGCACATCAATGTCCGAGATTACCTCGATCGGGAGGCAGGTGAAAACTATCCGGATGGGTCCTATTATATTTCTACCGCAGCGGCGCTGCCACCTGATTTCCCGATCCCGCCGTTAAGCATCGTCACCGACGATGATGGCGGCGATGACGATGGTCCTGGCGGCGGTTCACAAAATGGTCAAGGGCCGGGGCAGAGTGAAGGCACGGACAAGCCCCAGCTGGGCGCGGCACCATCTCCCCCGGCCACCAGAGGGCATGGCCGTCACCCTGATGATCATGGCCCCGGCGGCGCGCATCCTCGCCGACCAGAATCGCCGCCCAACGGCGATCCAGGCGTGGAAGCGAGGCCATCGACAAGGTCAGCCGACGTATCCGCATTAATCCGCTGCGGCCGGCCTGAGTTCTATCAGAGCCGCCCGTATCTGCCCCGTTCTGAAATCGCGACCCTGGCACTTTCGGCGAGCCCTACCACCTACCCATTCCCTTGGCTTGGAGATAATAGGGTGCGCCGGGTCGATTTATCCCTCCGGCCACAATCTGTAGAGCACTATGTCAGAGCCGGCCGCGCTAACTGGCAAATCGTTACGGCCGTCGTGACCGACACCGTTATTCAGATCATCGACGTGTTCGAAGAGCTCGCCCCGCTCGGGCGACAGGACGAGGCTCCTGGCAATAATCGTGGTGGCGGCAAAAACTGGCGGATCATCGCGCGGTGGCTGGCTGGTGACGGAATCCTGACCCTCAGGATCAAAGTGCTCGGCAGAACTGATGCATGCCGCGACATCATCGTCGCCGACTCCATCGCCACCGGCGTCGACTTGATAGATGGTCTGACGGCGGTGGAAGGTGATGCCGAGGCGTTGGTCGCCGAACTAAGACGCGCTTTCGGCGTTACCGATCTGCCGTTTAAGGCAGCCCGTGACGTCGAGTTCAAGGGGCCGGGTATCACCCTCCAATTGAGCCAGTTCGGGGTCGAAATTCACCGCGGTTGCGACGATCACGGCTCAATCTCAAACCAGGGTGCGCTCCCACACCTCGGGGTTCTGCGGAACCAGCGCCGACACTGGGAATTCGGCCGTACCAGAACGCCGTCAGCCCCGGTCCAGCTCGCAGGTGCGCCGCGTGATGGCAGCGATTCCCCAATCGTCACCCCCGAGTCCAAGTGAGGCCGACCATGGTCCGCTATCCTGACGTATACCCCCCGAACTCAGCCCTGTTCATCTTGGCGGTCTCCACCGCCTACACTGGTGGGCTAGCTGGGTACATTAAGGACCCATACCGCCCGCTGCCCGGTGGGTTGACCCTGGTCGACCTCAACTTTCTCAACCGCGACAGCAGCCAGTTCTCGGTCGGCTCCTGCCTTTACAGCGCCGGCCCGGCACTGGGCTCTGAAAAAGCTGCCGCTAAAATCGACGCGGTATCCGACCGTGCCAATCACCACGCCGAAGTAGTCGACGACAGTGGGGGCTTCCAGATCGGCCAAGGACATATAGTTCCTGTCACGCCTGGTAATAAACCTCCACCAAAAAAGAAGGCTTGGAAAGGTAAGGAAACGCTTAGCAAGCTTGGCACCTTTGCTTCGAACGCTGACTTCTGTCCGACTCTTGATTTTCCGCGAGCATTGCTTGACCTCCATGATGAAACCGGCATGCCAAACATTGGGCCGTGGCTCAAGCACCTGCAAGCTAATGGTGGCGTCGATCCTTCTGTTCTCATACCGGGCGTACCGTATCTGACGCTCCAGCAGCTATGCGAGCGGAACGGCCTGTGCCCTGAATTCAACACCGCCCTATGGTATACAATTCACAATACCGAGGTTCTGATCCGTGATCCGCGCATATCCGGGAAGCTGTGGTCGGTATACCAGGGCAAAGGTATTGAAGAAGCCCGCGCATGGGTAGCGGCGATGGCACCGTACCGTTTGAGGGGTGTCTGTTACGCTGGTCCATTCCTTGTGCGGATGGAGCAGGTCCTCGACATAATCGTGGATGATCTGGCGCTGGGGAAATTCGACTACATTCGCCGCCTCCATTTCCTTGGCACTGGCGAGATGCAAAATATTATCGCCTACAGCGTTTTGCAGCGATGCCTTCGAGCCGAGACCGGTCACGACATCGTTATTACCGCCGACGCCGCTTCGCCCTATCTGATGGCCGCCAGTGGGCACGTCGTTATCGGCTTCAAGCTCGGCACCGTGGACTGGACCTTCATGTCTGCCGACTACGCCGAGCTGGCGGCCATGCCAGCGGACATGGTGCTGGAGGATGCGCTGTTCGAGCTCTGGGCAGCGCAGGTCAGCGGCGATGCCAGGAAGTCATGGTCAGCGCCCAACGACCGAACCAAACAATGCTGCCAGCACTTTTTCGCTCGGACAGAGATATCGAAGCGGATCACCGTGGGCGACCTCATGCTCGCGCCCGACGGCCGGTCCGAGCGCCTTGGCGAGCTCCTGCTCAAGAACCACAATTCACAAGTCTATCTGGAGGGGATGGTCACCGCCATCAACCACTTCGACGCCAAAACCCCTGGAATGGTGCCATCGCAGCTCGTCGTCCACTGCGAGGCGATTGAGAAGGTGTTCGCCGTGCCGCCGGACCAGCGCAAGGCGGTCATCAGAAGCTGCGCCGACGAACTGAACCTCCTGACTGGGCTGACCAGCGTCGCCAACAAGCGAGTTCGGTACCTGGAGGGGATCGACGAGCGGTGGCAACCCCCTGCTGGCTACGTCGTACCTAAACAAAAGAATGCAAGGGGCGCCGTGTAACAGCGGGCTAGGCGCACCTGCAATTGCCCGACCACATTGAAATGGAGTAAACAAAATGCTCTGGAAACACTCTGGCACCGTCGTCTTCAACGTCAACGATCAGGTGGCGAATGAAAAATACGACCGTTACTCCGGCTTATTCAATAATATCCTCGGGAAGGCCAAGCTTGGTCGTGGCGAGCACATGATCTGCGATTTTAAGGTTGGTAATAACTCATTCACCCTCTGGCATGACCGCCTTACGGCGCCGCACATCGCCAGCGGAATCATAACCTACACGCTGGCTTCAACAGGTGATGAGCACCCGTACAACCTCCTATTCATCGAGAAGAATGTCCGGTCGAACGAGATCGGATCATTCGATGGCGTGGATATGAGTAACGGCGAGCTTACCGTTGATGTCAGCTACGTCGTTCACGACAACATGGTGAGCAATCCGAATGCCGAGTTTTCGGAGTTGTCTGTCGTAATGGCGCTGAAGGGTCTCCGCGAGATCAGTATAACCTCGACTCATGAGACAGGTAATGCATGACTAACTGGTAATGTTTGAATGGGCGGCGCTCAAACCGCTACCCATTAATAAAAACAGCAGCCTCCCTATAGATGCGGGACAACTGCTCCGGGTCTTTGAAATTGTAAATCTATTGTAACCCAGCCGGTTGCGGATGGGTGTGGACATGCGCCAACACGCGGAAGGAAGGTATTGGTTAGGCGATTCCGATCTTGGGTATCTGCCATAAATATTAGGACAACGGTTATGAACGGAATTTTTTTCAAAGGGCAAGACCGCAAGGTAGCCCAAAAGCGAGCGAAATTACTCCGGGACTTTTTGCAAGAGTTCGCAAGAACCCCGGATGAGCATTGGTCCCATATTAAGAAAGACCGCCGTCAATCTTGGGAACACTCAAGTGCGATAAAGAAAGCAGCTCGCGCAGCAGCGTAATGGAAATGGGGCCATCGGAAGGTGGCCCCATTTTTTTAATCGGCGGCGTAGAAATGACACGGTGTTACCCCCCCCTATATAGCGAATAATGCCCGCTGGCACCTTGAACCTCGGGGCGTTGTTGGCAACGGACCTCCCGCCAATCACGCCAGCGGCGATCCAGCGGGCTGACAGCGTCTCTCTAGCGCCGGGTTCCCATTCACAGGCTCACCCACCGGCACAATCACCTGCCAGCACCACGAGTTGGGCAGCACCCGTGCGTCAGAATCGCCGGATTGGCATGCTGCCTGTCAAATCGGCCGTGCCATCAAATGGCAGTTTTCGGCGCCGTGGTCAGCTCATGGAAATCAGCGGCAATCATTACGGGTCGATAAGATCAACGGATGCAATTGCCTCCCGGATTTTCGCCAGCCCCCGTTCCGCGCTTTCAATGGCGCGCTGAAGCGTCACCTCGTTGCTGACCGACTGCGGGTCGGCACGGACATCAGCGATGGCGGCGTTGACGATGCGCTCGACAGCGGTGGCCTCAGCCAGGGTCAGCCTGACATTCACGAGCTTCTCCCTCGGCATTGGTCGACCTCCCGGCTGCCGGCTCATTTTACCGCATCAGGTTGCCGCAGGCTGCCACTTCATGCAAGCAGAGTGACCTATCAGCAAAACATCCCGCCACGCCGCTATTCACGCTGGCGGCGATCTGGCGGGCTTCCACCCTCGCTCTGGCGCCAGCATACTGAGCGAGCGGCAGTCAATACAAACGCCATTAATTAGCGAAGGATTAATATTAGCTGCTCAAAAGCACCAATGATGATAACAACGTCTATAACATCGAAATTATAATGACCACACAAACAGCGTCGTGTATAAATAGGTTATGGACTAAACAACGTGGCTGGCGTTTATCCGGAATGATGCGATAATACATACAAAGGTTGCCGCGACAATCGTGGACAACATTATTCCGGAACCCTTGAGCCCAGCCAAAATGCTCAAGGGTTTTTTTATTGGGGAAAATATAATGATAACAGATCGAGGAATAGCAAACCAAATAGGGATTCCAGAATACGAGGTTATTAAGTTGACAAAAAGGCTCAGGTTGCGAACGCCTTCTAATGGAAGATTCGTTATGACCGGAGATGTCGAACGGTGGTGTTGGTCCGATGACATACACATCGTCAACATAGTTTGTGAAACTAAACTCCAGCAGCTTGCGTACCAAGAAAAGTTTGATAAACACATATTTGGAAAATGATAAGCGAGATGTTAGACGCATCTCGCTTATCAAATTACAGAAAGGCGGTAAAAGTTATGACAACTAATATTTATAACAATTCAAGTGACGAATGCAATATAAGATTTTCATATGTACACAATTCAAAAGACGTTAGCCCTAAGCGACATTCAAAATCATGGGCGGAGTTTATCGACTGGCTTGAGTGCGTTTCGCAATTTCCAAAAGAGGCAAGCAAAGAATATAAACTGAATCATACACCCGCCATTATGCCGGCCTTGTTCGATGGATATAGGAAAGACGAAAACGTAGTTGGATTCGGATCGTGGGTTATGATCGATGTCGATAAGCACAATATTCTACTCCCTGATATGATTGAATATTTTAGGCGGTACAATCTGAACGGTTGCATTTATTCAACGACAAGTCATTCAAGCTCGAACCATTGCCTACGCGGCATCATTCAAATCGACCGCGAGTATGCGGCAGAAAGCCACGATATTGTCTGGGACACGATTTACCAAATGTTTGACCGCAAACTTGATGATACCTGCAATACGCTCGGACGGATATACTACATTCCTGCCAAATGGTCCGGCGAATCTGTATTCATTAAAGTTAATGGCGAACCGCTCAACATCGAAGCAGCCCAAGAATTATATTATAAAGAATTCTCGCGCCCTGCGAAACAGGTTGCTGCGAACGTTGGCGATTACGATGTCTCATACGTTGCGAATGACGAGCAGGACATTTCAGACGATGATATTGTCTACATGCTCCAAACCATATCCGGTCGGCCGAGCCGCAAGGACTGGCTTCGCCTGACCTGGGCGGTAAGGTCATACACCCCGAATGCTCTTGCGGTACTCCGTCAGGCTTGGCCGGAAGAGACTCGCGGCGAATATGAGGCGCTGCTGGGTAAGCGGTACAATGGAACAAAATCGCCGACCATCGGCTCCGTAATTTTCGAGGCTATGCAATGCGACCCGGATGTAATGAAGAAACTGCCATCGAAACTAAAGGCTATCCCAATGCTTGGGTTACCAAAGGACCAGCGATGGGTTGAGCAGTTCAGTGACTGCGTAGTCAACGTTATAGATGCTCCGTGCGGCGCCGGAAAAACTTTTGAGATGCTGAATAACATAGTTATTCAGGGCGGACGCTGGCTATATGTTTGCGACACAATTCGGAACATTAAGGAAAGGGATGCGGAATTTCGAGCATTTTGCTCAAAACAGAATGTCAGGAACTTTCAGATATCGCGAGCATATTACCAAGACGCCGTTCCGGTATCAAAACAGGTGTCAGAGATTCTTGACGCGCTCTACAGCAAGAATGCTGTAATTTTCATATCAAATGCGGCATTACAAATTATTGACGCAAGCAAGTTTCAAGGGTTCTCCCTGGTTATTGATGAGGCATATGAGGTTCTCGGATTGCATGAACGAAAGTGGGACTATAACATTGATCTTGCTGACCGCTATTTCCAGGTAAAAAACACGGCAAGCAATTATTATCAGATTATTGGCACAGAGGCCGGCAACGAACTTGTTCAGAAAAATGCCTTCGACGATATCAATGCGACATTCCGCGATCTACTTGAAACTCTCTCAAAGCAATATGCGACCCTTTGGTGCCATAAATCATCATGGGAGAAGCGGGCAAAAACCAGACTCACAATATGGGCTATAAGCTCACCGGAGTTTATTAAGCACTTCAAATCAGTCTGGTTGATGGGCGATGAAATCAAGCAATCTCCCATCTATAACGTATGGGATAAACAACACAAAGTTTCGTTCAAGTTTGTGAATCTTAAAAGGCCAAGAGAGCGAAAAGTTTCGCTGAAAGATCGCGGAATGATCTACTATTTTGCAGAGCATCGGCAAGCGTCTATTAATCAATTTAAAAAAGGCGATTCGCCGCTGATGTCAATCGTAGAGTGGCTCGGCGATAACCACGGAGATAACCCATTCATTGTGGCACAGCATGCCGACGATAAGAACTTCAGCGTTGTCAGCATCACCGATGTTTGCAAAAATGCCGAGATACTCTCTCTGAAGACCACAGGCTTAAACCAGTATCAGCATCATACAATGTGCGTATGGCTCGGGGCGCTTAAGTTATCAGCTCAAGACCAAGAGGTCATGAAGACGGTTTTCGACATCGACATATCAACGCAGGTTCGCTGGCGGGAGTTTAATCCATTATATCAGTTCGTTATGAGAACCGCGCTGAGAAATTATGACAGTGATTCTTTTGTGAAGGTCTATGTTTTTGACCGATATCAAGCTGAATATCTCGCCGAAAGAACCGGCATGGCGATCGCGCATGTCCCTGGCGTCCTGGCGGTCGACGGCGTGAACAAGGGCGGTAGGCCAAAAGCAGCCCGCGCCATGACACCAGCGGAAAAGCAGAAGGCCTATAGAGAGCGGCAAAAGGCATCTACTAATAACTCATTGATATCTAATACGACATGCGGCGAATCCGTTACCGAAACCCCCAATATACGAAAGTCAGAGGTAGTTTCAGTAACAAATAAGCAAAACACAAGCCAACCCAATGAGGGAAGCAAACAAAAAACCCCTAAATCTTATAGCAGTTCGATAACACACATATCAGATGTCGATAGTAGGCTAGCATTTCTGGGAAAACTAAACAGAAACCAAATTGCTACGTCATATAGAAGGTCGCCGTGATGGCGTCACACGGGACTAATAATAATTTCTGGCGGCATTATGACATGATGCCACTCGACGTGCACATCAAATAAATATGCCATAGGAATTACAAACAGGAGAATGAACATGCGAATGTGGGAAATATTTCCGGATTTCGAACTTATTATAGGTGAAGATTATACGGCGGCATTAACCGGGGCCGATTTGGCGATTAAGTCCGCGAACAAAATGAAGGCAAATGCCGAACTTAAGAAAGCAAAAGATGGCGTTGCTAAAAAGCAAAAGCAGTTATCTGACTTATCCAAAGAGCACTGCTAATGTGATAACATAACTAATATTTGTCATTGCTGAAGCCATGATGCCGGCTATGCCGTCTGCACATTTCAAGATTTCGTGGATGGTGCTGCAATTGATCACGACTTGATTGCCGGCAAGTCAGCCCATTTTGTCGTCCATAACGGCGACAGCCGGTCTCGCCTCATTCGCCAGCCTTCATCAGCAGCGGCATGGCCGAGACGGATTGCGCCCCGGCCATACCGATTATTTACCGCGTCAACGGCTGCCATCAATGCGGCCGAGCGGCTGCCATCAGCGACGGTGAACAGGTCACGGGGCGCCCGGTCCGCTCGGCACAGGTCGGTCAGTAACACTCCCGCCTTGCTCCATTCACAGCCATCCGCTTGGCGCGGTGCGCGGATGATTGCGAGCGCCGCTCTGACGATCCTGGTGGTGTCAGCGGTCGCGGGATGAAGCGGCCTCGATCCGCCCAGAACACCTTGGGGCAGGTCCTTCCGGAATCGATTGGTCATGGCGAAGGCCTGGATGTGCCCCGCGACCAATCCCTCCTGGCGAATCCGCGCCGCCGCCGTTTGTGCGAACTCGGAGATGGCGGCGGCGACCACCTCAATATCCGCTGTAGCCTCGCCAAATGACCGGGAGCAGGTACAGCTCTTTCGATCCTCGGGCTGTGTCTCCAAGGTATGGATTGGCCGACCACAAAGCTCGGCGGCGGTTCGGGTCAGTACCACCCCAAACTCGTGCATCAACCATTTCTCCTCAAGGCCGGCAAGGTCGGCGGCGGTCTTGATGCCGAAGACCTGGAGCCGCGCCGCATACTGGCGGCCAACGCCCCAAACATCTTCAACCGCCGTCCTGTTCAACGCCACCTCGACCAATTCCGGTCGGCCGGAGATATCGACCACCCCGCAGGCCTTGACGGATTTCTTGGCGAGTCGATTCGCCAGTTTTGCCAAAGTCTTCGTCCGTGCGATGCCAACCGAGACTGGAATGCCGGTCCAGCGGAGTACCTTGGCCCGGAGATTCCTGCAAAGGCCGGTCAGATCGCCTGGAATGCCGGTCAGGTCGAGAAAGCACTCGTCGATCGAATAGACCTCCTGGCCGTGAACATGCTCGGCAAAGGCGCTCATCACCCGCTGGCTCATGTCGGCGTAGAGGGCATAATTGGACGAAAGCACCGCCACGCCCTGAACGTCGCATAGCCGCTCGACCTGGAAATACGGTGCACCCATTGCGATTCCGAGGGCCTTGGCTTCGTTGCTCCGCGCCACGACACAGCCGTCATTATTGGAGAGCACGACGACCGGCACACCGCGCAGATAGGGGTTAAACACCCGCTCGCAGCTGGCGTAGAAATTATTACAATCGACCAGGGCGAAGATCGGTTTCATCGGGCGCAGTGCTGCCTGAAGGTCCAGCTGACGACGCCCCAGATTTCGACGCCACGCTCGGGGTCAATCGGAATCGTCGGGCCATCACCCTGCGAGCACAGCTCCCAACCGCCGGGGATTTTCCTCACCCGTTTGCAGGCGAAGCCACCATCGACGACGGCGACCACGACATCGTCATCGCGTGGCTCGATTGAGCGGTCGACCACCACCAGATCACCGTCCGCGATACCGGCGTCGGCCATAGAGAAGCCGACCACCCGCATGTAGAAGGTGGCCGCCGGCCGCTTCACCACCAGCCGGGTCAGGTCCAGGTTGCCGTCGGTATGGTCGGCAGCAGGTGACGGAAATCCGGCAGTGACCTGTGGCTGAGTGGTGATGAATGACATGGTTTGCCCCCGATGCAGGGTTGCGAACATACCAAGAACTATGGTGCTGAACAAGGGCACAAGAGGTCGGGGCACCGGCTGGTCACGGGGAGTGCTGTTTATGGCGCAGATAATTTTGGCGATGCCGGTGACCATCCCCAGTCACTCTGGTCGCCCTACCGTGCCCATGTGTGCGTGATAGCGCGCGGCGCTTCCATATAGAGGCAGTGCAAGAAATCGCACAGGCGAGCTTTGAGCGCAGCCTGGATCGCGAGCCTTTCAGAAGATAGTCACGCAGGTTATTTCCAGCATTTGCGTGGTTCGAATTAGAAATAAATCTGCATATTTGGTGTGAATATATATTGCGGTATCGATATGGCAAAAAATATAATTCAGCCATTACAACAAAAGTATCTTTGGCTATCAAAATTGAAGCATGAGATTAATTAGGAGATAACAAAATGGATAATTTAATAGAGTGGGGAATCCCGGTAGATTACATTGCTGGAGCATTAGCTCGTGGGTTCCTGGGCTTTAGGGATGCGGAAACGCATTATCTCGAAATATGGGAAACCGAGGCTTTTATCATAACCACATATTTTACTAGCGTGTGGCTGCATGCGCACGAGCACATTGCAGACGTTGAACCCGGCACTTTTCCAAATCGTTTATATGCTGGCGAGAAAATGCTGGTGACGCTAGGCGACTATGAAATTGAATTGAATTTTAACGCATGCGAGATTGATGCCGACAGCGACTGGTATACACATCAATGGGAAGCCAACATCTTAAACAAAGCAAACTATGACACTTTGCTGCTGGTCGTGCAAGGTGACTATGATTACGAACCGGGGTTTGTAACATCACAGATTGGTATAAGAAATGCGAGCGCGCTTGTGCGAGATATTACTGACGCATGCAAGCGGGAATTTAATGTCTCCGGTTGCCAAATAAGTCAGAATTCCATGGAGGTTTGCCATGGGTGATATTATCTGGAAGCCATTTGATATAAGCCGATACGTTAATTATAAGCGTGATGAATATGAGTTTGCTGGCGAGCAAGAAGTAGAAGTATATCCTTGGATACTTGGCTATGCGCATCGAACGTGGGTTAAACAATCTGGAATCTATCAATACCAAATCGTCGAAACCGACGTTCAGCCCTCTGTCGATTATATCGTAAATTATCCTTCTGAAGACGGGGTAATTCGGTTCGGCACAAACGCACTACGACATGTTGGACGAATAACTTGGAGTAGGCGACGAGGTGACTGCGATTGGCTTAAACATCGCGATGATGGCCCCGCTGTTGTTCGAATTAACCAGCATGAAAAGCTTGCGAAAGCAGAATGGTGGATAAACAATGTCGATATCAGCAAGGATGTTCGCCAATGGATTAAGAGCATGAACCTGCCCCAATTCTATAGATGGACGACCGAGCACAAGATGCTGTTTAAGCTGGCATTCGCATAGTCCTTCACGATGATACCGATCCGTGGCCGCTGCCAGAAAACCAGCAGCGGCCGTTGGCCGGAATAATTCATGCACTCTTATGGATATTTTCTTGATCCACGGCCCCCAGGCTATAGGCTTCCGATAAGTAGATGACAAACTCGGAGGACTGAAATGGCACAAAATTACATAAAGGATAATTGCAACCGCATACTCGGCTGGACGTCCATGGTAAATGGCCGAGAGTATGCTTATGATAAACACGGCCATATACTTGGATCATATCTAAATAATACGAACTCCAGCTTTGATGTATGCGGCAGACTTCTTGGCAGCGGGAACCTTATGTCCTTTCTCGTGATGAGGTCAGCGGCCACGGGCGATTCTTCGAGGCGGTGATCAACCCCAGTTGCCGCCGGCGGCGTCTCGGTGTAGTCAGGTCCAACATTCAATCACCCCGACGAGCGCCGCCATGAACAAGGCCGACCTGATCGCCGCCATCGCCGCCAGCACCGACCAGACCAACGCTTCCGTTACCAAGACCATTGATGCGGCGTTGACCACGATCACGGCGGCGTTGGCGCGCGGCGAAGAGATCAACCTGACCGGCTTCGGATCGTTCTCCGTTACCGATCGAGCGGCGCGGCAAGGTCGGAATCCCAGGACCGGCGAGGCGACGGAGATTGCCGCCAGCAAGGCGCCGAAATTCAAGGCCGGCAAAAAGCTGAAAGAAGCGGTCAACGCCTAATTTCAGAAGCATAGTTATTTCCAGCCGCGCGCCCGAATTGCCCCCACATTCTCGTTAATAGGCGGATGGAGAAGTACGAAATCGATAAGGACGAATCGTAACGATATTATCAATGTCGAGACATCGGGCCGATATAGGGAAGTTATGGGGGCCATTAGTCGATGACACAAACCATCGCAAATATCTGCTATAATAGGCTGCTTTCGGCAAGCGATGTTCAATGCTATGATAAAAGTTCATCGCTAGTTTTTATTGACGCACTACAAAAAGAATCCGATTCTGGCTGTAAAAATTCGGGAGATACCTTCCGTTCATTTACGAAAACTCTCGTCAGCAGATTGTGCTTGTCTCGAAACTCAATCTTTTTATCAGCTGTGGACATGTATAGCAAGGCAACAAAAAAGCAGGCCGGTACCGCCATTAACTACGTTGTTTGCCTTAACCACAATAACAGACTTGCAGTCCAGCAGTTAAACATAGTATTAGTCAACTGGAAGTGGGGCCTCAAATACAATGCAAGCGGATGTTTTGCTGATAAGCACGTGATAATAACCCATCACGCTATCGAGCGCCTATTGTTGCGAAATGGCAATGCCGCTATACGCAAAGACCCAAATACATTCATGTATTTAATCAAGTATGTATTGCTTCAGATCGCATCTGATATGACTTTTAGCGACATTGACGAAAGATCTTTCATCGACAAGGTCGCTGTTAGGGGCGGGTATTTTCCAGTAATACACGAGGATAATAGCATCGTACTAACCACCTACATTGACGAAGGTTTGTATACTGACGCGCAGGATTACATAAAAGTTATGTCGTCCGAAACGGTGAATGATGCCCAAAGACTTGTTCGCACGCTCAACACGCTGCAAGATGAAAGCGGCATACTTACGGTTCAAGGAAAGAAGTGCGATATTAGAAATGCTCGCATCTTTTACCCAACACCTACTGGCTTATCTCCAGATATATACAATACATCAGCATGACGTACGGGCGTCTGGATATTGGTTGTTTTAGTAGTGCGCTCAATTTTATCCTCGCCGATGAAGCAACCGTTCTGGCGTTCGCCAACCATTGTCATCTGTCTGCGGACCTGCCCCTGCGGGCACGGCAGGTGCTATCCGGCGATGAAAGCTGCCCAGCCCCCTGGCAGCGCCAGCCATCGTGGCCGTTGCCCTTCGCAGTGTGTCGGGAGCAGTTTTGTCACGGACCGCATGAGCGGCTATCTGGCGAGGCTGACGAGCAATCTTTTCGAGGTGCGTCCGTGTTTAATCTCGCGTGATATGAAGGAGAACTGGATACAATATAGACGCCGACTTTGGCAAAATTCGCAGAGGATACGTTCGCAATCAGACAATTTGTTTGGAGAAAAATAATATTGCACCTTCAATACTGAGACAATATGATTCGGCAATTACAACAAGCCGCCTTATCAGGAATATTCAACTAAACCACTACCAGCTG
>SESF01010523.1_pt1 | contig 23523 bp, 25 predicted proteins | sample 3171521 | NCBI WGS metagenome assembly SESF01 (sample SAMN10866945, study PRJNA518727) | freshwater metagenome | biome: subpolar coniferous forest; feature: holomictic lake; material: water; isolation source: holomictic Lake 227, 6 m and 8 m depth | place: Canada: near Kenora, Ontario | collected...
GTAAACTTCCATGAGTTCCGACGTGATTCATTTGCCGCAACACTCAAAGATGCCGTATCCGCAGTATTTGGTTGGGATCGAGAACTACTTGAAGGACGTACCAAAGCCGCTCGCGAATGGCGAGAGCAAGTTGATCCATGGTGGGCTAATCGATTAGGTATGCCAAATCTTACTCCTCGATGGATTTTACAGTATTGGGGTACTGAAGTTTGTCGTACTGGGTTTCATGACGACATGTGGATTGCCTCATTAGAAAACAAACTACGTACTAGTAACGACAGCATTGTTATTTCAGATTGCCGCTTTCCTAATGAAATTAAAGCAATCAAAGCACAAGGTGGCATTGTTATCCGTGTAAAACGTGGTGAAGATCCTGCTTGGTATAATGACGCCGCTGATGTAAATGCTGGAGACCGATGCTTAAACTATTCCAGAGCAAAGACTAGTATGGAAGCCCTGGGGATCCACGCTTCAGAGACTGCTTGGGTAGGTACAAAGTTTGATGCTATTGTTGATAATAATGGTAGTATTGAAGACTTATATAACCAGATTAAAAATCTGGTGTCAGATCACCCCGTCTCCAAGGCAGCTTAAGAATATGAAGTATGCGCTGGCAGTTAGCACATACTGTCTTTAAGTTAGTGATCCTACAATTTGTGGGAGTGCCGTCAATATAATAGACGTTAAACTGATCAACGTACTTACTTTCGAATCCACACCGGTCACACTTTGGCTTCATCCTATAGCCACTTAGATGCCACAATGGCCTACCTGTGCTACGACCCTTGCTACAATGGTCGCATTTTGACCTGTAGAACACCCTACCCTCTTTACGATAGTTAATAGCTACCGGTCTACTGTCACAAGTTTTGCATAATGGTCGCATGGCCGCCCTTTTTGGTACCTTTTCACCAAGGTATTTACCAAGAAAATTTTAAGTATCTACTAAATATACTCGATAACACCATATTTGGGAGATGTAATAAATGGCCACACTAAATTCACCAGGCGTACAAGTTTCGATTGTTAATGAGAGTTTCTATACTCCAGCCGCACCAGGAACTGTACCACTAATCGTTGTTGCTTCAGCAAGCAACAAATCTAATCCATCAGGAACAACTGCTCCTGGTACAACTACTGCTAATGCAGGTAAAGTTTGGACAATCACAAGCCAGCGTGATCTTACTGATACATTCGGTACTCCATTATTTTACACTGATGCTAGCGGCAATCCAATTCACGGTGGGGAGCTAAACGAATACGGTTTACAAGCTGCCTACTCACTACTAGGCGTTAGTTCACAGGCTTATGTTGTCCGTGCTCCGATTGACCTAGGTAGTTTAACAGCTAAATCAAGCGTACCTACTGGTGCTCCAGCAGATGGCGCATATTGGTTAGACACTTCAAATACACTATTTGGTATTTTTGAGTGGGATAGCGTTAAGAAAACATTTACAAATAAAGTGCCTGCAGTTATTGACGAAAGTAACGCAACAACTAGATTTAACACAGTTGAAAAGGAACCAAAAACAGAATTTGGTGTTATTGGGCAATATGCTGTTACAACTAATCTTCCAGAACAAGAAAGCCATGCATTTTACAAAAACTCTAACGGTAATTGGGTAGAAATTGGGTCAGTTGGCGAATCAAACTTTTCAGGCGGTTCGAGTGATACTTTTGTTAGTACTGTTTGGTCAACAAGCTGGCCAACTGCAACAGGTGCAGTTGGATCAACAACTACATCATCTGGTACACTAACAATTAACACAGTAAATATCACAGTTAACTCAGGTTGGACTCCATCTAGTGTTGCTATTTTAGTAAATACCAGTTTACAAACATCGGGCGTTGGTGCAAAAGTAACCAAGTCCGGCGCATTGGCAATTTATGCTGATGCTACAGCAAAGAGTAACGGCACATTAGCCGACGGCGCAGTAGCAATTACTGGTGATGCTGGTTTACTAGCAGACCTGGGTCTTACTGCAAAGACATATTTTGGCCCAACTGTAAAAGTTGCTCCGCATACAGCTCACCCAGCATCAGGACAAACTGGCGCTACAGCATCAGGAAGTGTTTATGTTAAAACTACTACTCCAAATACAGGTGCTAATTGGGTTGTTAAGAAATACAGCGCATCAAGTGCCGCATTTAGTCTTGTAAAATCTCCGATCTATGCTGACGGTGCTAGTGCAACCTACAATCTAGATAAGGTTGGTGGCGGCGCAAATATTCCTGTAGGCACATTGTTTATTGAAAGCAATTATGACCACGGTGATTATACAACTTCAAGTCTACCAACAGTAGCTAACTTTAAGATTCAAAGACGTGCCGCAGTACTTCCAACAGTTATTACCAGTGTTGCACACACAGGTACTGTTACAGTTACTGGCACAAGCACTTTTGAAATCAGCGTAACTACTCCTGGAGCAACTGGGTATTCATCATTTGTTACAATTACTCCAGCAAGCCCGTATGCCTTAGCTGATGTTATTCAAGCAATTAATACATCTAACATTAGTAATATTAATGCTAGTCAAAATGATGACGGTTCTGTAAGTATTACTCATGTCACCGGTGGCGAAATTCTATTTAAAGATACTTACGGTGTACTAGGTCAACTTGGTATTTCTACTGCAACAAGCAATTTCTATACTTTAGGTGATTATGAGCCAACAGGCGCTACTGCTAAAGCTAGCAACTGGAAACCACTAACATTTACAGCAAGCCCAATTTCATTAAGCTCAACACCAGCCAATGGTCAACTATGGTACAGTTCAATTATTGACCAAATGGATATTATGGTTCATAACGGGTCAACATGGAAAGGTTATAAAAACGTTTATCCAGATACAGATCCAGCAGGTCCGATCGTAAGTGCTACAAAGCCAACTACACAAACTGATGGCACAGCACTAGTAGATGGTGATATCTGGGTAAGTACTGCCGATATTGAGAGTTATGGTCAAGACATGTATGTTTATGACGGCGATGCTCTAGCATGGGTACTACAAGATACAACAGATCAAACAAGTCCAACAGGTTGGGTGTTTGCAGATGCACGTTGGGCAACCAGCGGCGATGCAACAGATGCTTCAACAATCAAAGAATTGCTAGCTAGCGATTTCCTTGACCCAGATGCACCTGATCCAGCACTATATCCACGTGGAATGAGATTGGTTAATCTACGTCGTTCAGGATTTAATGTTAAGCAATATGTTAAAGATTATATTAACATTAATTCAAATAACGGAATTAACCTACGCATGAATGCACCAATGGATGGTTCAAGTATGACAACTCCATATGCAACAGCACGTTGGGTTTCAGTAAGTCCAAATCAACCAGAAGGTAACGGTTCATTTGGTCGTCATGCACAACGGAGTTTTGTTGTTAGCTCATTAAAGGCAACTATTGACGGTAGCGTATCAGTACGTGATGTTGATACTATTGCGTTTAACTTGATTACATGCCCTGGTTACCCAGAAGCTATTCAAAACCTAATCGGCTTAAATGCTGATCGTGGTAATTCCGCGTTTATTATTGGTGATACACCATTTAGATTGAAGCCAAACGGAACAGATATCCAAGCATGGGGCCTAAACAGCAACGGCGCATTAGATAACGGTGACAAAGGTGCAGTAAGCTATAACGAATTTATGGGTATGTTCTATCCAAGCGGTTATACAAATGACTTAGCAGGTAATTATATTACTGTTCCGCCAAGCCATATGATGCTACGTACAATCGTTAATAGTGATGCTAAATCATATCCATGGTTTGCTCCAGCAGGTATCCGTCGCGGTGGTGTTGATAATGCTACAGCAGTTGGTTACTTAGAAAATGGCGAGTTTAAATCAACAGCAATCCCACAAGGACTGCGTGATGTAATGGCTAAAGCAAAGATTAATCCAATCGCTAATTTAACTGGCGCCGGAATTGTTAACTTAGGTCAATATACTCGTGCTAGTGGAGCTTCAGCATTAGATCGTATTAACGTAGCACGTTTAATTGCATATCTACGTCGTCAACTAGATGTATTAAGTCGTCCATATCTATTTGAACCAAACGACAAGATCACACGTTCAGAGATCAAGAATTCTGTAACAAGTTTATTGTTAGAATTAGTTGGTCAACGTGCATTGTATGATTTCATTGTGGTTTGTGATGAATCAAACAATACACCATCACGTATTGATCGTTCAGAGCTATGGTTAGACATTGCTATTGAACCAGTTAAAGCTGTAGAGTTCATCTACATACCAGTGCGTATTGTTAACACTGGCGCAATTAAAGCCGGAACATACAGCCTAGCTTAATTAGGTAAATATATAGGACAAGGAGCATAAGATGCCAGTAGCAAGTTTAAACAAATTAGCAGTACCATTACCAGGTGGTGGTCAAAGCGCAACAAATCAAGGTATGTTGATGCCAAAGTTAAAGTATCGCTTCCGCGTTACTTTACAAAACTTTGGTGTTAGCACTCCTAGAACAGAAATCACCAAGCAGGTTATGACATGTACACGTCCTGAAGTGTCTTTTGAATCAATGACACTTGACGTTTACAACAGCAAAATCAAATATGCCGGTCGTCCAAGTTGGGCTGACTTGACCCTAGTTGTCCGTGACGACGTTTCTAACGCTGTTGCTAAACTAGTAGGTGAGCAAGTACAGAAACAGTTCGACTTCTTTGAACAAGCAAGTGCGGCTTCTGGTATTGATTACAAGTTTACAGCACTAATTGAAACATTAGACGGCGGTAACGGTGCATTTGAACCAACAGTATTAGAAAGCTGGGAGTGCTATGGTTGCTATCTACAGAAAGTTACATATCAAGGCGGTGATTATAAGTCAAGCGATCCAATGGATATTTCAATGACAATCACATTTGATAATGCTGTACAGTTTGGTCAAACAGGCGCTAATAACATTACAGGTAGCTCAGTACAACGTGCTACATTTAATTCAGCTAATGCTCAAGCAACCGGCGGTGGCAGTATCGTTTAATAACACAGTTAACTTAAAAAGGCTCAGTTATCTGGGTCTTTTTTTGTGACATAAATAATAGTATGCCAGACGTAGGAGCCTATCTCAAGCCGAATAATTCCGGCGTAATCGTAAAAAGCTATCAACATGCTAGCCGTCTGTATCTTGACGGCTTATACGGTCTTGCTCCTAAAGCAAGTTGGATGTATTATGTGGTATTTGATATTAATCCAGCCGCAGTTACTGATCCAAGTTGGTTAAGTAAACAAAAAACTACAGAAGTAGGCATGTTGGTTAAATCAGCAGACCTTCCAAAATTTACTCTTCAGACAGAAGTTGTTAATCAATACAACAGAAAGACGGTTATACAAAAAGGCATTACATATAATCCCGTAAGCATTAGTCTACACGATGATCAAAACAATACAACACACAATCTATGGTTAAATTATTATAGATATTACTTTGCTGATGCTAATAACGGAATTGCTACACAGTTAGCTAACGGTGCTGGCGCATTGGCTAGTAGTGCAATTAGCGGATCACTTGGTGGATTTGGTGGCGCCGCAGGCGGATTAGCAGGAGCACTTGCAGGTGGATTAGCAGGCAACGGAGTTACTAATCTAATCAATGGTCTAGCTGAAGGCGGCAAAGGTGGTTTCAGTCCTAGTAGCCAGTATGGAAATAATAATAATTTATATGGTGCGACCGATTACGGTCTTAACTCACCGTTGACCAAAGCACCATTCTTTAGAACAATTACTATCTACCAAATGAATCGTCATTTGTTTACTAGTTTTCAAATGGTTAATCCGTTATTAGCATCATGGGAACACGACAAAGTAGATCAATCTGCCGGCAAATTTGCAGAAAGCAGAATGAACGTAGCGTATGAAACTGTATTCTATGGTCAGGGGCAGATTAAGAAAGATAATCCAACGGGGTTTGCAGTATTCCATTATGACAATGATCCAAGTCCATTAGGTATTGGAGATCAAAATAAGTTACCTGGAGCATTATTAGGTGCAATTGATCTCTTTGGTGATGTAACAGGCACCGGAAATACAGGCAATAAACCGATCAATACATTAAATGCTGCAATATTAGGTGCCGGCATCCTTACGGGACAAGCAAATTTATTAGGTGGAAATAATGCTTTTTCAATTGGAGGAGCATTGGGCGGCCTGGCACAAACAGGCTTGAATAAATTAGGAATACCAAATTTAAATCTTGGAAGAAGCGCAGACACAAATGCACAAGGTGAACCAGTAAGTGTAGTATCCGGAAAAGGAACCGCACAAGAAAGTGGTCCAACAACTAGTCAAACAACATCAGCCGAAGGCAAGCCGCCTATTATTGATAACTCTATTCAAGTATTTGAAGATGGATCAAGTATAACTACGTATCCAAACGGTTCTAAATTAGTTACTGATTCTGAAGGCGGCACAAAAGAAATTCCTGCACCAGACGAAAACTTAAATGGTACTACACAAAATACTCCAGATGAAACTTCAACCGAACCAAGCCCAGAAGCCGAAGCCGCCGGATATAATAGTCCAGACGGTGAATCAGTTGGCACATAAATTCAATGACAACATATAATAATCTACCTAATCCTTCAGCTATACAAGATAGTGCCGCTGCCACTCTTAAAATATTTGATGCATATACTAATGCTCCTGTAAATGTTGATGCATCCACGTACGATGCTATGGTTGGATTCTTTGAAGGTCGCGGATTTGGAAAAGATGCTGCAACCAGCATGGCTTATGTTATTCTTAAACAAAGTATCATAGATAAAGTTAACCCTTTTAAATTAATTGATACACTTAAAGGCATCTCTAATGTTGAACTCAGTGCATTAGTTACTGAAATTTTAAATTATAATAGATTTAAGACAAGTAAATTAGGAAGTGGTGGCACCTTTGCTCCTCTTCCGGAGGTTGCTAGGAACATAGTAGCATGAGTTTAAAGTTTGCTCAAGGTGTTTTCAAATTAAAAAACCCTGAGAAATATATTGGACAGGGATCTCCTCGATATCGTTCAAGTTGGGAAATTGCTGTGATGAAAATGTGCGATGAAAATCCAGGCATACAACAGTGGGCAAGCGAAAGTATAAAGATTCCATATCGCGACCCACTAACTGGTAAGCATACCGTTTATGTTCCAGACTTTCTTGTGGTTTACACAGACAAAAATCAAAGAAAACACGCAGAAGTATGGGAAGTTAAACCACGTAGTCAAGCAGTTCTCGAAGCAGTTGGTAAAAACAAATATAATCAAGCACACTATATTAAAAATATGGCCAAATGGCAGGTAGCTCGCCAATGGTGCGCCAAACAGGGCATGGTGTTTAGGGTATTAAGTGAAGATGATATTTTCCACACAGGTGGCAAAAGACGTTAAATAACAGTATGACAAAAAAATTAGAATCTTTACTCAATTTGCCAGATGCAAAAGAGCCCGAAATAATTGCTCCAATTAAAGAAGAAGTACAATCTACGGTTATTAATCTACAGCATAATTTAGAAGAATTTGATAAGATTAGTTCTGCATTACCACAGGTTAAAGGCCTGGGGGATATGAGCGATTCGGAGCTAGATGGTTTAGCAGGCAAAGCAGAGCAAGCATTTGACGATCTAATGGATTTAGGCATGAATGTCGAAGCAAAGTACGGTAGCAGAATGTTCGAAGTCGCCGCAAACATGCTAAATGCCGCTGTATCCGCTAAATCCGCTAAAATAGACAAGAAATTAAAGATGGTTGAGCTTCAACTTAAGAAGCTAGCCATAGACAAAAAGAACAACACAGACAACAACGATGAAGTAATTGAGGGCAAAGGATTTGTCTATACTGACCGAAATAGCCTCCTTGAAAAACTTAAAAATGTTGATAAATAATGTATAGGAAATTAATATGAAATCATTCACCGAATATCTAACCGAGAGCAAAAGAACTTACCAGTTTAAGGTAAAGATTGCTGGCGAAGTTACTACAGAGCAAGAGTCAAATTTTAAAACTTTGCTAGACAAATACCATGTTACAGAATTTAAAAAAACTGGAAAAACTCCGGTTCAAGCACTTCCGCTAGATTTTCCAAGACTTCAAAATTCTGAAGTTACTATCTATGAAGTAACAGTAGATTATCCAGTTGCTAGTCATGAATTACAAAATTACCTAGCAGGTGGATTAAAAATCAGTGAACAATCAATTGTAGTACGCAAACCAGGCGAACCGTCAGAACAATATCAAGAGCCACAAGAAAAACGCGAAGGCGCACTGCTAACAGATGCAGACTATAAAGAACATCCAAACGTCGATAGCAACACATTATCTGGCGACAAATACAATGCTAGTCTTATAAAGACATTGAACGATGACCTAAAGGCACAGCGTGCCGCTCGTGGAGAAGTTATTCCTGCAGGGGATGACGGAAAAACAACGAACGAAGTAGTACAAAATAACAAGAGCCCAGTTGGGTCAAAATAAGGAAAAATAATCATGCAGATGATCGACGTACTAAAAAGATTAGCCGAGCTAGACTCAACAAATCCAAACGTAGCAAAACCAGCAATGACTCAAGAACAGAGTCTAGCCACAGTGACTAATATTGAAGGTGAGACAATCACTGAAAGTATTGCTGAATGTGGTCCAATGGGAATGATGGGCGGTATGGATCGTCCAACTACTCCTGCTACCTTTAGCATTAATGCTTCAGCAGAAAGCGGCGCAGAAGTTAGTTCAATGTTACGCGACATTATGAACTTAGCTGGTGTTAAACCGGTTGCTGACTTACCAGCGTTTGCTGATCCAATGGCAAGCAAAGAAATTGAATTAGAGCCAGCACATGCTGCAGAGCCAGTCGATGACATGGCCAACATGATTGGCATGATTGACAAGTTAAATGGTCCGTCAGACAGTGAGATGGATATAGAGCCTGTTGAGCTCGGCGGCGACGAAGAAACTCCAGACTTGGGTGACATGACTGACGAAGTTCAAGACATGACCGACGAATTAAGAACAAACGGTGCTGGAGTAACAACTACAAATACTACACCAAATCCACAAAATTTAGATAATAGCCCAGATAAAAATACTGATTTTGGTAAAAAAGAAGAACCAATTGCCAAAGCAGGTGCTGGAAATCCATACACAGATAAAAAAGAAGGCCAGTTTGAATCTTTGGCAGCCAAGCTATTACAAGACTATCAACAGTTTGTTAGCGAAAGCAATAAGTAATCAATTTTAATATGATCAATAGCACCTTCGGGTGCTATTTTTTTCATTAAATACTTATATGGCAAAATCATTAGAAGGTAATTTAATCAAATCTGCTCACAAGAAGCAGAAATTTACAGAACAAGAGCTACAGGAAATTAGCCTATGTGTTAACGATCCACATTATTTCCTTAATAACTTTTTCTATATACAGCATCCTACTAAAGGTAAGCTAAAGTACCATGCGTTTGAATATCAAGAACGATTAATTGACAGTATTCACAATCACAGATTTAACGTAAACATGCTACCACGTCAAACTGGTAAAACTACAACAGCCGCAGGATATTTGTTATGGTATGCAATGTTTGTTCCGGATTCAACAATATTAGTAGCGGCACACAAGCACACAGGTGCTATGGAAATTATGAACCGTATTCGTTATTCATATGAACTATGCCCAGATCATATTCGTGCAGGCGCTACAAGTTATAATAAACAAAGTATAGAATTTGACAACGGATCCCGCATTGTAGCGCAGACAACTACAGAAACAACAGGTCGTGGTATGTCACTATCATTACTATACTGTGATGAGTTTGCATTCGTTCCGCCTAACATTGCCTCCGAATTCTGGACATCTATATCGCCTACACTAGCAACTGGTGGTAAAGCAATTATTACATCAACCCCTAACTCAGACGAAGATCAATTTGCTCTTATTTGGCAAGAAGCCAACAAAAAATTTGATGAACACGGAAATGAACAAGAAGTAGGACGCAACGGATTCTTTCCGTTTACTAGTAAATGGTGGGAACATCCAGATCGCGATGACAAATGGGCTGCAGATGAAAAGGGTCGTATTGGTGAAGAACGATTCCGTCGTGAGCATGAATGCGAATTCTTAATCTTTGACGAAACGCTGATTAATTCTATTAGTCTAGCAGGGTTAGAAGGTAAAGAGCCATTGTTAAAAATGGGACAATGTCGCTGGTATAAAAAGATAAATCCCAACTCTACATATATTGTATCACTAGACCCTAGCTTAGGCACAGGTGGCGACTACGCCGGACTACATGTAGTTGAGCTTCCTGCCTTTGAACAGGTTGCAGAGTGGCATCATAATATGACACCAGTTCAGGGGCAAGCTCGTATACTACGTGATATTTGCAAATATATTGACGATGAATGCACAGCCCAAGGTAAAACATCCAGTATCTATTATAGTGTTGAAAATAACAATATTGGTGAAGCCGCCCTGGTAGCTATTAATGAGCTAGGTGAAGAAACATTTCCAGGATTGTTCCTTAGTGAGCCCATCAAAAAAGGACATGTCCGACGTTTCCGCAAAGGATTTAATACTACACAATCATCAAAGATAGCAGGTTGCGCTAAACTTAAACAATTAATTGAACAGAAAATACTTAAAATACACAGTAAGCCCTTAATATCAGAATTAAAGACATTCGTAGCAGTTGGATTAAAATATCAGGCTAAAAGCCAGGAACACGATGACCTAGTAATGAGTATGTTGCTGGCTATACGCATGGTTATGATGCTACAAGACTGGGATCCCGCAATTTACGACAAAATGAACGAAATGACAGAAGATGACGCTATGTTGCCCATGCCTATCTACATCTCAGGAATATTATAAATACATAAATGAAGCCAATAGAAATTATCGCCCAAGATTTATTCGACAAAGTACGTAGCAGATTCTCCAATTTACAAATGGGAGATGATAACGGTGCTGTTACAGCTAATCCACCAGATGCACGTTTCTTTGATTTTGACTTTGTTATAGAAGGCAATAATTTAGGCCGCGTTAGCATTAGTATAAACGATACTGGCAATTTGAAGATATTCTTCAGCCAGGGTATTACAGAAGATGCTGACGATGCAACACAAGGTATATGGTATGATTTCCTAAAAGAAATGCGTTTCTTTGCCAAACGCAGATTAATGAGATTTGATACTCGCGATATTACAAAAGATAATTTGGATAAAACTGACTTCCAATATCTAGCACAGACTGGACCCAAGGATAATAACATGACTGAATCACAAATGTTTGGAAGCTCAAAAACTTCTAAGAGAAAAGTAGGCGAGACATTATTAATTTTACGCCATGAAGGTGAAATTGACCCAAGTATTAAAGGTGCTCGTAGCCGCAAAATTAAAAATATCTTTATTCAAAATGCTGAAGGTGAGCGTTTCAAACTCCCAATGGCTTGGTTGCCACTAGGTCGCGCTCTACAACGTCACGTATATCATGGCGGCTATCCACACGACGAGTGCGGACAAGACATGATTGAAACTGCTGGCCAGTGCCATCAGTTGTCTAACTTTTACAAACATGTAAGCCGTAAAACTCCAAGCATGAATCCAGATGCACTTAACATTGCAGAAAAAGTCAGTGCTAAATTAAAGAGCCTACGTCATCATATGGAATCATTAGCTAATGAGAAATATTATGAAGCATGGAAAGAAAGTTTTACTCCAGTAATTAACGACGCTACTGTACTTGATGATGCTACAATGGAATCTTACAAAGATACATTTACCGTTAGAGGGTTTGACGAATCATTGGTTGATGCATTTCCACTAGTACACGCTATTATGCAAGAAGCAGGTGAAGTTGATCTCAACGCACTGGTAAGTGAAGCGCATGAAAATGATTGTACTGAGTGCGGCATGCCAGAATCACGCTGTGAGTGTGATGAAGGTTCAACTAATGAAGATTTTGATGCATTTGAATCATGGGCTGACTCAGTAGTTGAAGGCACTGTTACTCCAGACGTAATGATCAAACTTAAAGAATTAATGGCCGGAGATTTACAATTAGGTGCTAGTGGTGAATTAGTGTCAACGCTACAAGGTATTGGGCTTGATGATAAAGTAGCCGGAGATTTGTTTGATGTATTAGAAAAATTGAATCCAAATTCTGATTCAGATTTAATCAAACAGATTATTATCAGCGAATTAGAAAAAGTAGATCCAGCGGCTTCAGAAGAATTAATGGCGGCCGCTCAAGGACAACAACAAGCACAAACACAACAACCTGCTCCACCTGAAGCACAACTGCCAGCGCCGGGCGCAGAGCAGCAACCAGCTATGGCAGAAAGTCATGCTATGAGAATAGAAAATTTTGGAAAGAAACTTACAGACCTTGCCAACAAGCTATCGGGCGGTAAGAAGAAACCAGCAACAGTTCCCCAGCGTGGATTACCAGATATTGTTGATACAGACAAAAAAATGAATGACATCAAGAACGGACGTAAAACATTCGAAGGCGGGTGGAATGATGTAGAGCCAAACGGTAAGGAAAAAATATACGCCAAAGTTCAAGCACTGCGCGATGCGATTAGAAGCGGCAAAATTACTCCGAACGATGAATTAAAGGACAAAGTTACTGCGTTATTAATTGGAAAAGGGATGGATCCAGAGTCTGCTGAAAGCGAGTGGAAACGTGTTACTGGTCAAAAAGATGAACCAATCCTTGATAAATCGATGTATAAAACACCATCAGGCGATTTAGAAAAAGAAATTCCAATGGATCCAGACGGCGAAACAGAAGATGAATTCCTGGCGAGACTACATGGGGCCAAAAGTATCGGAGTTGAAAAAAATCCAACCAGCCTCGGACAAGATGAAGATTCAATCGATCCAGAAGTTGATCCAGATAGCCAATTGATCGAACCAGAAGCGGAAGAAGAAAAGCCAAAGCAAGGTACTGCGGAAGATATTTTCAATTCAGTTATAGGTTTCTTAGACAGAGCTAAAGGTACTTGGACAAAAGGTCGCGATGGTATTATAGCGCATTGTGCAAGAGAATTTGGCGAGCAAGGCAGAAAGGATGCAGAGGAGGCGATTATCATGTTAAGTAAAAAGTTTCCAATGCGTGATAAAGAAAAGGAAGCTAAAGAGATTGCCGAAATGCGCCGGCTTGCTGGAATGACTATTATTGAAGCCGACGGAACAGTTACATCAACTCCTTGGGCCAAAATAAAAAAGAACAAGAACGGAAAGCCAACTGATCCTCGGGGTGTTGTTGGACGCCTAGCAAAACAAGGAAAGGATTCAGCTAGTAAAGAAACAAAAAAGAAATAAGGTAAATCCAACCTAAACAAAGAGGCAGATTATTTCTGCCTTTTTTGTTGACAGGATAAATAAACTAGCATATAATAGTATATATAAATTTTTCTTTTGTGTAGTAGCACTTAAGAAAGCGGAAAAATAATAAAAATATAGGCAACATACAGGCAAATGACAACTCCATACACTTATCTTATAGGCTGGCCAGAATATAATATCTGGTACTACGGCGTACGATATGCTGTAGGTTGTCACCCTTCCGATCTTTGGAATCCGTACACTACCTCAAGTCCTATTGTAAAAGAATTTTTCAAACTACACGGCAACCCCACGGTCATTCAGGTACGCAATACGTTTAATGATCAAATGACTGCTAGAATTTGGGAAAATCGTGTATTAAAAAAAATGTCTGTAGTACAGAATCCAAAATGGTTAAACGAGCACGACCAAATGGCTCCTCCGGCGTACTCTGGAGACAAGCACTGGATGAAAGTTCAAAACTACGACGGATCAAGTCACTGGAAAAAGACAGATGAAGGTAGAGAATTTTCTAGAAAACTTTGGAAAGGTGAAAAAAATCCTTCAAAAAATCCCGACTCTCTTGCAAGATCAATAGAAAAAAGAAGCGGTGAGTTACACCATATGAAAAAATCAGAAATTTCTAAAAAAGTATCTGGAAAAAATAACTACATATACAAAGACCCGCAAGCACTAGCAGAACGTAGAGAACGATTTATTAAAATGAACAAGGCAAGAGCCGGTAAACCTTATCGTAAAGTAGCTTGCCAATATTGCAACATGGAATGTGGTACAAATAACATTAAGCGACATGAAAAATGTTGTAAAAAGAATTCTGCCAATCAGGTAGATCACACAGACGACTCAGTGTATAATAAGTCGTAAGGCATCATTAAGGCACATAATAATAAACATAAAGGAGAATTAACATGGCCAGTTTACAAGAGATTCGCGCAAAACTTCAAGCATCAACACAACAAAACACCGGCAGTACAGGCGGTGACAACGCAATATTCCCCCATTGGAATGCCGCAGAAGGTACAACGACTACAATTCGTTTCCTCCCTGACGCAGATCCAAACAACACATTCTTCTGGATTGAACGAGCAATGATTAAATTGCCATTTGCTGGAGTGAAAGGTGAAACAAACTCAAAGCCAGTAACAGTACAGGTACCTTGCATGGAAATGTGGGGTGAGTCTTGTCCAATCCTTGCTGAGGTTCGTCCTTGGTTCAAAGATAAGTCATTGGAAGAAATGGGTCGTAAGTATTGGAAGAAGCGTTCATACCTGTTCCAGGGTTTTGTTACAGATACAAAAATGTCTGAAGATAAGACTCCAGAAAATCCAATCCGCCGTTTTATCATCGGTAGCCAGATTTTCAACCTAGTTAAAAACGCATTGATGGATGCAGAAATTGAAGAGTTGCCAACAGACTATGTCCGTGGCCTAGACTTTAAGATTACTAAAACATCTAAAGGTGGTTATGCTGATTACTCAACAAGTTCCTGGGCTCGTCGTGAACGTGCTTTAGATGACTCAGAGAAAGCGGCAATTGAGCAGTATGGCTTGTTTGATTTGAAATCATTCCTACCTAAAAAGCCAGGTGAAGTAGAACTCAAAGTTATGAAAGAAATGTTTGAAGCGTCAGTAGACGGTGAAGCATTTGACATGGAACGTTGGGGTCAGTATTTCAAACCAGCCGGTATGGGCGGTAGCGGTCAAGCAACAGGTTCAGCTTCAACAGCGGCTCCAAAAGCAGTTCCAGCGCCAGCAGTTGATGAGGAAGACGCACCTTTTAAGCAAGCGGCTCCAGCACCCGCTGAAAAAGTTGCTGAGGCTGCTCCTGCGGCTTCGACAGGTGGAAGTGAAGCATCGGCTCGTGCCCAAGACATCTTGGCAATGATCCGTAACCGTCAAAAAGCAGAATAAGGAGATAGTGTATGAGTAAAGCCTTCGATATCTCGAAGTTTCGTAAATCTATCACCAAGTCTATCGAAGGACTAGGTGTTGGATTTAATGATCCAACTGACTGGATTTCAACTGGCAATTTCGCACTCAATTATCTTATCTCGGGGGACTTCTTTAAGGGAGTTCCTTTGGGTAAGGTAACAGTGTTTGCTGGTGAGTCTGGTGCAGGTAAGTCATATATTTGTTCTGGTAACATTATTCGTAATGCACAAGAGCAAGGCATTTATGTAGTCTTAGTTGACTCAGAAAATGCTTTAGATGAAAAATGGTTACATGATCTAGGTGTTGATACTTCAGAAGAAAAACTTCTAAAGTTAAACATGGCTATGATTGATGACGTTGCTAAAACTATTTCAGAGTTTATGAAAGAGTATAAAACAATGGATCCAGCAGAGCGTCCAAAGGTTATGTTTGTGATTGATTCACTTGGTATGTTGCTTACTCCGACTGACGTAAATCAGTTCGAAGCAGGCGAAATGAAAGGTGATATGGGCCGTAAACCTAAAGCACTTACAAGTTTAGTTCGTAACTGTGTAAACATGATTGGTAGCTATAATGTTGGATTGGTTTGTACTAATCACACATACGCAAGCCAGGATATGTTTGATCCAGACGATAAGATCAGTGGTGGTCAAGGGTTTGTTTATGCTTCTAGTATTGTTGTTGCTATGAAGAAACTCAAGCTCAAGATTGACGCAGATGGCAACAAGGTTACTGATGTATTAGGTATCCGTGCCGCTTGTAAGATTATGAAAACCCGTTATGCTAAACCTTTTGAAAGTGTACAAGTTGAGATTCCATATACAACTGGTATGGCTCCAACATCCGGTTTAGTTGATATGTTTGAAAAAATGGGTGTATTATCTAAAGTTGGGAATAAATTAGCTTATACGGATAAAGAGTCCGGCGAGATTATTGCCGAGTTCCGTAAGAACTGGTCAGAAGAAAAGTTGCACATCATCATGAACCAATGGGATGCCAAAGCGGCAGAAGCTTTGACTACACAAGAAACCGTAGAGGAAATTGAAGCAAATGGATGAAAATTTGATTATGGTAATTTGGGATATGTTCCGTGAATATATTCCCGAAAAGAATCGCGATATGGCAGCAAATCAATATGTTGATTTCTTACTAGGACATGATATCGATGTGGAAACATTGAACGCATATACTGGGTACGATAATCACCTCGACGATGCTATCAAAACAGCTTCTGCGGATGAATCTGAGGATGACGAAGATGAGTACAATGAAGAAGGTTACGACGAAGACGAGGATTATTGATGAGTTGGTACTCAAAAGTTAGTAAAGACATTGGTCACTTACCTGACTGTATTGAGTACTACTACGCTCAGTTAGATGATGCTAGGAAGGAAATTAAGGTTTACGGTAATCTTGAAAGAGCTAGTGCCGCCCTTCCTGGGATTGTTGAACAACGGTTTAATCAATTGCAGGAAATTGAGGGTGTGCTGGAGTATCTTAATATTGAGTTACGCCGCACACGTTCAAAAGCATTTAAGAAGTATCTAGAGAATTATCAACGAGCTTTAAGTAGCAGAGACTGCGAAAAGTATGTTGACGGTGAGGCCGACGTAGTCGATCTAGAGAAAATTGTGAACGAGTTTGCCTTGTTACGCAATCAATGGCTAGGGATTATTAAAGGTCTTGATATAAAACAATGGCAAGTTTCTAACATTATTAAGTTACGAACCGCCGGAATGGAAGATGTGCATATTTAATGTTCATAGAAGACTATATTTTAGGAATTGCCGGTTACGGTAGTTGGGTATTTTCGTCAACCATCCGCAATCCACTTCCTCAACAAGACGAAACATTTTTTGAAAGTGTAGCCGCTTCAATTAGTAACGGCAATGCACTTACTGAAAAACAAGGTACGCTTGCTCTTAAACTAATCAAGAATAACCTTGGTAGATTAGATCCTAAAGCATTTCCAGATATTGTTAACGATTTGGCCAATCCGCAATGGAAACAGCCATTTCGGGTTATTCCAGTACATCGAACAATTACTATTAGCAAACATGCAAAGTATGGTCGGGCAATTTATTTAGAATTTCCCTACGAGGAAAAAACTATCGACGACCTACGGGGATGGAATAAATTAGATCGTAACCGCGGCTCGTGGGATAGCACAATACGCAAGTGGGTTATGACTCTACGTGAAGATAATATTCTTATGATCGGTGATCGATATCTTCCTAACGGATTTGACGCCGACGATGAATTTTTGAAATTATTTGAAAAAATTAATAACATACGTGCTAATATGGATCAACATTTACCTATGATATTAGCATCAGATAACACAATTAAATTGATCAACCACTCTGCAAAGATCCCACAGTTAGCCACTGATAATATTGTTGAAGCATTGTTTATAGCACGAGAATATGGCATTACTACTTGGGATGATACTGTTGAAGAAGTAGTTAATCACAATGAATTTAATCTAGTAACTCGTGGCGTACTCAAATACCTAGATGGTGAGAATTACCTCTGGTTTCACTCCAACAACCACGATATAGCATTATTCAACGAACTACTAACATATGGCGGCACTGCACTGGTTATTGTACCTGGCGGCAGTGAGTATGATAATGTTAAACAGTGGAGTGAGTATGCAGAAAGTATTGGAATTACTAAAGAACAGCAATCTGTTATGTTTAGATTACCTAATGGCGAGGCCCAACTTAACACTTATGTCAAAGAACGCGGATTAAACAATCCAGTAACCGAGGCTACTCGTATGGTGTTTGTTAGCACTAAAATACCCAAGCCGTTGGTTAAAGATAATATTAAATTCTCTACTGTAATTAATTTAGGGTTCTATAACACAATGCACTTTACCATGAACACAATGATTGCAAATGCTCGTAATTTAGTGTATTATAGTATTAAGGAACCTTCCAAGGTAAAGAGATATTATGGCTACCGCTAAAGTAATAATCAAAGACGAAGTAAACGTGAAAATTGAGGGCTTAGACCTTGACACACGCAAAGACCTTGTCAAGAAATTTAAGTATTTTAATCAAGCGGCCCGTTATCAACCTGCATATAAACTAGGACGATGGGATGGCTGTACTACATTTTTTGGTCTCGGTGGCACTACTTATGTTAGCTTGCTTGATCGCATTCTTCCATTGTTAGAAGGGTGGGGATATTATATCGAAGTAGAGGATCAACGTATCAGTCCTGTATTAGAGTTTACAAAGATCACTGAAGAATATTGGGGCGACAAATGTTGGCCAGAAGGACACCGCTTTGCAGGCGAACCTATTAGACTACGTGATGACCAAGTCGGAGTAGTTAATAACTTTCTTGAAAATCCTCAGGCCCTGCAGTCAGTCGCCACAGGTGCTGGTAAGACTATTATGACTGCTACATTAAGCAAGCTATGTGAAAAGTACGGTCGTACTATTGTTATTGTACCAAACAAAAGTCTAGTAGAACAAACAGAAGAAGACTATGTTAACGTAGATTTAGATGTTGGAGTTTATTATGGGGATCGCAAAGATTTAGGTAAGACACATACTATATGTACTTGGCAATCATTAAACATATTAGATAAGAAAACAAAGAATGGGGAAGCAGATCTAATTACATTGGCAGAGTTTTTGGAAGGGGTTAGTTGTATTATCATCGACGAAGTCCATCAAGCTAAAGCAGATGTGCTAAAGAATTTGCTCACACAACACCTACGTAATGCTCCAATTCGCTGGGGAGTAACGGGTACTATTCCCAAAGATGAATTAGAGTTTGAAAGCATTAAATGTAGTCTAGGCCCAGTAGTTGGCACAGTTACAGCTCACGAATTACAAGAAAAGGGTATCTTAAGTACTTGCCATGTTAATGTAATTCAAACACAAGAGTGGAAAGAATTTGGCGGTTACCCAGAAGAATTAAAATATCTAGTAACTGATGTGGATCGTATGACTTGGATGTCAAAATTAATTAGCGGTATTGCCGAATCAGGAAATACACTGGTGTTAGTTGATCGTATCGAGTCAGGAAAGTTTTTACAGAATGAATTACCTGATAGCGTATTTGTGTCAGGGGCTGTAAAGACCAAAGATAGAAAAGAGGAGTATAAAGAAATTGCGACAAACGATAATAAGATTATTGTGGCTACCTATGGAGTTGCTGCTGTGGGGATTAATATTCCTCGTATTTTTAATTTGGTACTTGTGGAACCCGGAAAGAGCTTTGTCAGGGTTATCCAAAGTATTGGCCGAGGCATCCGCCGCGCAGAAGATAAAGACTTCGTGCAAATCTGGGACCTCACAGCCAACACCAAGTATGCCAAGCGACACCTAACTGAGCGTAAGAAATTTTATAAAGATGCTCAGTACCCATTTACCATTGAAAAAGTGAAAATATAATGCAGATTTTGACCCTAGACAACAGCACATTTTATCTAAATGATTTACCTGATGAGGTAGACGAGGATCTGCGTTATGCAGTTATGGATAATAGTGACAATCAAAATCCTGATTATTTCTATCTTCCGTTGATATTCCTTGAGTCATTTACCGGCCCAGCGGTAGTCCTACGTATCGGAGAACACGAACTTACTATGCCCTTAGATTGGTGTACTATTGTTGGCGATCCAGAAGGGCCAGAGATGGAAGTGTTGCCACTAACCAGTCTTAATGATCGAGGATTCAAAACATTCTGCTTTAATCCGCTAGCATCATTCCGTCCAGAATTTCACGAAATTGATATTGTAAATGTTTATCAAGATGTTAAGTGGTACTTTCCTAAAATGAAGCCCGGACAACTATTATGCACACCGCTACACGCTGGCGAGAATCCACTATGCGCTTACTTTGTTAAAGAAGTTAGCCGTCAAAGCGAGATTGTACACTACACTAAATGCTGGTAATTTATGATAGATAAAGATTGGTTATATCGTATCGACATTGCATATAATGCCTATATCAAAGATGTTGGACCGCAACCAGAAATTGATATCTTTATCGAATGGTTATACAAACAATACGGCATTGTTCGACAAGGAGATAACAATGGGCAATCTTAAACCAGGCGCAACCTATATATACGAAAGAGTTGACGATACTGTTTATGCTAGAGAACATGGCGCACCTGCAGACACTAGAGTAGCAGTTGGTTGGGACTATGACCCTGCTAATAATCCGGGATTAGCTAAAATGCGACACGAGTTTCTTTGGAATCAAATATTTGAAGAAGCTAAACACAATCCTGCATTGCAAAAAGCATTGGATCAGTGTATATTAATATATAATTTGAGTAAAGACCATGGCACTTGATATTAAACGTGAACTAAATGCTGTAGATATGCGTAATTACGATTTCTACGACAAGCTCACACCTGAAGAAAAGAAAGAATTTAGCCCGTATGTATTAATGCGCTATGTATCAAACGTTGAAGGTGACCGATTCTTTCAAGAACATTTTCTTGAAACAGTTAACGAATTAGTAAACAAAGATCATTGGACATTAAGTAAGAATCATAAAGCATTATTATGGAAATTGTTTGCTGCCTGCGGTGCTGGCACAAAAATGTATCATCCATATCTTAAAGGTGCATCAAAAGAAAAAGCAGTTAAGATTGAAAAACTATTGTGCGATCTATATCCAGCAATGAAAATGGCTGAAATTAAGATGCTGGCTAAGTCAATGACTAAAGAAGATAAGATCGAACTATTTGATAAAATGGGATTTGACAAAAAACAACGTAAGGAGTACGAATGAAAGTTGGATTATGGACAGTTGCTGTCGCAAAAGACGGCCGAGTATATTTAGAAGATAATGATTTTGCTCACGACGTGCGATTATATGTTACTGGGGATTTTGCTACCCCAGAGCACCATTGGGAATATGCAGGTATATTAGCACGTAAACTAAACGGTACCTATACAGAATAATGTTAAGATTAGAAGAGCAGCCGTTTACTTGTGTACATTGTAATAAGAGTTTTATGAAGGAAAAGACTCTTGTTGCCCACATGTGCGAGCGTAAGCGTCGTGCCCTTCAAGAAACAGAAAAAAGAGTTCAATGCGGATTTATGGCATTTAATCGCTTTTGGCAATTAGCACAAGGCGGCAAGAAACCAAAAACCTATGCACAATTTTGTGACACTGCTTATTATAATGCTTTTGTAAAGTTTGGATCATTTGTTAATAACGTTAATCCATTATATCCTGATAAGTTCATTGACTATGTAATAAAGAGTGGTGTTAAGTTAGATCACTGGTGTCGTGACGAGTTATATGAAACTTATCTTTATGAGATGCTTAAAGTAGAACCAGTTGAATCCGCAGTACAGCGGAGCATGACAACTATGATGGAATGGGCAGATGCAAATAACGCAGTCTATACTCATTATTTCAAGTATGTGAATACTAATCGTGCTGTACATCATATTAAAAACGGTAATATCAGTTGCTGGCTAATGCTTAATTGTAAGAGTGGAAAAGAAATGTTATCAACACTTAGTGATGAACAGTTAGAAATGATTGCTCCAGCATTTGATTTACCTTACTGGCTTAAAAAGTTTAAGGATAATCCCGCAGATGTTGCACTAGTTAAAGAAATTGTTGAGGAGACTGGAATTGCCTGATATTGATTTAGATTTTAAGAATAGAGATGACGTCTTATCTATTATTAAACACGTACCTGCTGTTATGAAAGAAGGAAAGAAACATAATACAGGTGCGTATTGTCATGAAATCCCAACTAATCCATTAACAGGATTTGCTAGTATTGAATACGAAGAAGCAGAGGCCCGCGGTTATTTTAAGATAGATTTCCTTAACGTTCATGTTTATAATAACATTAGAGACGAAGAACATATTGTAGAATTATTATCAGTAGAGCCACTGTGGGATTTACTTGAACAGAAAGATTTCTGTGATATGATATTCCATGTCAACGGATATCATGACCTAGTTGCCCGTTTAAAACCGCAAAGTATTGAACAGTTGGCTATGTTTCTGGCTTTACTAAGACCAGGTAAGAAACATTTAGTTGGCAAGTGTGAAGCAGAAGGTTGGGATTCGATCAAGGATGAGATTTGGACAAAGACTGCGGATAGTTATAGTTTCAAACACGCTCACGCCATAGGGTATTCGCATGCTATTGTAGTGCAGATGAATCGTATTTGTGAAGGTGTTAGCCAACCTTACGCTTAGTAGGATTGCGAACTAATTGAATTGATTTACGCTTAACACGTTTTTCAGCAATATCCCCTAAATTAACAGTTGGACCAAACATTATTGTAACATCCTTACTGTTAAAGGTTTTGATAACTGGGCGAAATGCCATCATATCTGCTTTGAGGAATATGTTAATAGGAATTTTACGATTTGATTCCCACCACCAAATTTCGCCCAATTCTAGAAAACGTTGTTTATCTAGATCTGCTTTAAGTATTCCAAAGTCGTAAATGCTAGTAACTTGTAGATCGTAGTTAATAATGATGCCCACATATTCGTCATCGCAACAGCGTATGCACGTTATAAAGGGAAATTGTTGTTGAAAATTTTCAGTGTTTTGTGATTTCATTTATCGATAAATATACATTATGAACAAGTTACCTATCTATTTATACTCCAACAAACTGGACGTAATACTGGATCTGGACCAAAATAGGAGCATCCACAAGATCATGTACCAACGCAAACTGAAAATTCAAAAAGGGTTTAAGGACTCTATCCAAATTCAATTTAAGAATTCAGATCAAAAACCGGTACCACTTTCGACCAGTACTGCTTATTGGTTTGATATGATTGATTCCAGTGGTCGAGAACTTGTTCTTTCAAAGCAGTTAACCGTAGTAGATGATGGAGTAACGACTAGTACTCGCGGTATTTCTCTAGCTACATTTGATCCTATTGATACAATTAATTTAACTGCGGCTAGTTATAAGTTTCTAGTTAAACAAGCCAATGAAGATGGTACATTTACTCCAGCATACTCCAACACCTATTATGGTATTACGGGAGAAGTGGAAATAGTAGAAGACGGGTTTCCTATTGGTTATCCTATCCAAACTGTTAATATTAAGAAATTAGAAACTGCTCGAGAATATGATCGTAATCCAATGCAAATGGGTTATATGTTTGTAACTGAATGGTTGCGTCCAATAGTTCGCCCAACTACCGCATCAACTACTTCTACAGCAGTTATCACCCTGGCAAGTTTTGTTGGTGAAATCACAGTTGAAGGAACTTTGGAT
>SESF01018781.1_pt1 | contig 23410 bp, 21 predicted proteins | sample 3171521 | NCBI WGS metagenome assembly SESF01 (sample SAMN10866945, study PRJNA518727) | freshwater metagenome | biome: subpolar coniferous forest; feature: holomictic lake; material: water; isolation source: holomictic Lake 227, 6 m and 8 m depth | place: Canada: near Kenora, Ontario | collected...
AAGCTGAGGCGGTAGCCAGGGGTGCCGCGGTCACGAAAAGCCGACCGGCAGTACCCGGCATAGGCGTCCCAGCTCCCGCCGCGAAGAACGCGATACGAACCCGTTTCAGGGCCAGCAGGATTTTCAACAGTTCCTTTTGCCTTGCATTCATCATAGTACTTCCCTCCAAACCAGTCGCTGCACCACTCCAACACATTACCGTGCATGTTGTATAACCCCCACGCATTTGGCGTAAAACTGTTCACCGATACCGTATTCGACCTGTATAGCCCTTTCGGATTAGTAGCGTATGGATAGTTGCCGTTATAGTTCGCCTGATCCGTCGTCAGATTCGTACCTGTATTGAAAGGCGTTATCGACCCCGCACGGCAGGCATACTCCCGCTCCGCTTCAGTCGGCAAACGACAACTTTTTCCTGTTTGTTTTGTCATCCATTCACAATACGCAACCGCATCATTCCAGCTCACATGTAACACCGGATGGTTATCCTCGGTCGCAGGACGCACACTCCCCGAAACTCCATAACGCCAGTTGATGCCTGCTTTCTTTTCCCAGGTTTTACCATTCCACACAAAGCTTCCATCCCCTTTTTCCGCATCGGTAGGATAAGCTGTAGCTTCCACAAATTTCCTGAATTCGGCTACCGTTACCGCATACTTGCTCATGTAAAAGTCACTCAACTTCACCTTGTGCTGAGTCTCACTATAATCAAGGCCAAGGCTCTTGTAGAACGCTCTGGCTTCGTCCCTGCCAACTTCACCTTCCAGGCTGCCCATCATAAATTCTCCGGAAGGAATATGCACGAACTTTCCATCAAGCATCCCGGAAGCTCCGGCCAAAGCCGCCGATCCGACAGGGGTTACAATGGCAGGCAGAACACTCTTCTCATTCGCTCCCCCATTCGGGGCAAGAGCACTTCTTTCATCATTAACCTGTACGGGATTGAAATAAAAGAATCCTCCCAGCGAAGCTTCAATCCAGGGAGTCTGTTCGCCTTCTGTATCGGAGCGCACCATTGAACAAAGTTTATTGAACATCATCTCGACCGGGAGGTCAGGTATCATCATAAGCTCAACCAGCCGTGTTGTGTACGGGCTATAACGTCCGGTTCCATTCGCTGCTATCTCCCCTGGCGAAGTGGCATAAGAGATAAGCATACCATCAGCCCGGCGGGAGAGTGTCGCCAAACCTTTTTGCGTGCCCAGCCCCTTTTGCGTGCTGAAAAAAATGCTTTTGAAGGGATTGCTTCGGCAGGCATCCAGCAACACAATGTTCATATCGCTTCCTTTCTCAACCATGAGTGCCAATATATAATAAAGCGGAATGGCACAAGAACGGAGATGCCCTGGAACCTCTATACGAGAGATCGCATCAACCGGAATCAGATAATTTTCTCCTTGATACTGCACTCCGTGGCCTGAATAATAAAAGAGTGCCTCGTTGTCTTTACGCAATTTCTTGCCAAAATCACGTATTGCTGCCTCCATCTGCTGCTGATTTGCATCCGTTACAAGCGTAACATCAAAATGAAGTTGCCCAAGCGCTTTGGCCACGGCCTTCGCATCATAGACAGGATTCCCCAGCACATCCGGCGGCGGATAGGCCGCATTACCGATAACCAAGGCAACCCGTTCACGTGCAACAGTCAATGAAGAACAAAACAGCAGCAGCATGCACATAAAGAACAAAGAGAACATTCTTTTTCCATGAAAATTCATGATCAAATAAACAGGCTGGTTGTAAAAGATGAAGTAGCCTCAATGTACTGAAATAAGTTGGTACAAATATGGTGCGAAGAGCAGCGCTCCACTCTGCTTGGGTGTACTCTGACAAGGACTATCCCGGTAACAATCCCGTTACTTTTATAAAAATATGCTTATTATCGTTATGTTTCGCTTAAAACAGCAGGATACAAGAGTTGCATCTATGGCCTGTAGTTCTTTGTGCCCGGAATAAACTCATTCGCTAACATCACAGAATGGAGCTGCAATGCTGAATAAGAGAGTATACCTTCTTACCTTGTTTTTTATTGTAGTTTTTGCTCTCATTTTCAGGTTTGTCTATCCTGTTGCTGAAGCTGAAGTGGAGGTGACTCAAGTGATGACGGTCATTTCCTTGATGGCTCTGCTGACAAGTCTTGGCGTTAACGCTGTGATTCAACATATACAACAAAAAAGGGGCGCTTCAGATGAAAACAAATAATCCTCAAAAAAGGCAGTGTCTCTGTTTTCCACACGTGTTCATTCTGCTGATGCTTCTTTCAAGCTATGCCCCAGCAAGAGTATCTGGAGCTGGAATGACGGAAGGAACGGAGATAGAGCCGCAGAAAACTCAAGGAGTGGATCAATGCAAAGATTTTTCCGGGACCGATGATCTGTATTTTGATTTCAAAACATCCCTTCTCCGCCCCAATACTGCAGAACAATTGAAAAGCATTGCGAAGTGGATGCTGGCCAATCCATCAGCCACTCTTGTGATAGAAGGATATGGTGATGAAAATGAATCCTCCGAGTACAATCTTGCTCTTGCTGACAGCCGGGCAATGAGCGCCAAGGATTACCTTGTCAATCTTGGCATCGCTCCTTCTCGCCTGAAAACCGTCAGTTTTGGTGAAGAAAAACCCTTTGCACCCGGGTCAGGGGCTCAAACCAGAGGGGCACACGTTGCTGTTGAAGATATGGGAAAGGGTCTACCAGCGAGAACAGCTTTTTCATGGGTCGATCTCTATTCTTTGAATGATGAAAAGCCCGGTTATGCGACCTACTCCTATGTTCTGACGGGACAGAGTGCGAAAAACCCGGATCTACCCTCGCGTTATCTCAAACTGATTGAGGCGGTCAAGGGGCAAAACACGCCTGACAGCCTTGTTCCATCAACGCGGCGACGCTTTTACAATCTTTTCCTGATTCCTTCGGGAAAGAAACCATATCCGGCAGACAACGAGCCGAATTATGGACTCTCAAAACTCCTGCTCGACAATATTTCCATCAAATTGTCTAAAGCGTTGCTTGACGGCCCATACATTATTACCCTCTATAAACCTGTCGGTGAGGGAAACCCCAACGCAATTGCTGACATCTTTTACGTTGATCTCACGAGAGTGCATCCTGCGGTTTTTCCTTTATTTGTAAGGGTTTATAAGAGCCATGTTTCAAGTGAAGAGATTCATGGTATCGAAAAGCTGTTCTCTCTCAAAGCCGAATTGCTTAATCTTATGTTGATTACTGAGGAGTGCACAGGATTTGCCAAAGTCGCCTATGCTGAGTTACAACGCTCTTTTTCTCAGGCCGGCAGGGTAAAGTAGTGAGGCATCAACTGAGCCATGCTGAACGAAGCAATCCTTTTTTGCCTGTCGGGTCGCGGATAATTTTGTAGTAAGTATTTCTATACACCAATACTTTTTGCTTACAAAATAACAATAAATACTGAAAAGTCAGGAGTGCCCCATCACCCGTTGCCTTCATCTCCTTGCAGGGAAGCCTTTTTTTCCGAAACATCATGGCCGAAAGTTGGAGTGGCACCAGGTTGCCATCAAAACTCTTGCTGAACCAGCAGAGCTGACAACAGGCTCCATTTTTGTAAAGCCTGCTGAGATTGCAACAATAGAATTGAAGCTTGCCACCTGACCGGGTTTGCCTTATGCCTGCTGGCAAGCTTCTCAATTAACCCTACAGCGCCCGATGAATGATGGCCGGGCCGTGCTGGACGGTTCGCGCATAATGAACCGCTGGCATACCGAACGACATGACGTAACCAAAGAGATGGTCATCGGGAATGTCGAGACGCTGCCTGAGCTCTGGAAGCAGGTCGCTGATAGCCCCTTTTGCCAGACCATTCCACAAGGTGCCGACTCCGTTTGCCTGAGCATACAATTCGAAGTAGGACATGGCGATCAGGCAGTCCTGCACCGGACATGCAACATGCTTCGGTGCGGTTACTATCAGCAGGTGAGGCGCTTGACGAAAGAGGATATCGACCCTGTGCTTCTGCCAGAGATCAATGAATCGGGTATAGTACTCCTTTCCTTTCGCCAGATTCCCCTCTTTGACCAACCGCACCAGACCTTCCATCACCCCATCGCGCAGCGTTGCAACCTTCTCCTTGTCGTCGAGCACCGTAAAACGCACCTGACGGGAATTGACCCCGGTCGGAGCGTGCCATGCCACATCAAGAAGCTGCTGAAAGAGCGCCGGTTCCAAATTCTCATTCTTGTAACGCCGCACCGACCGGCGTCCCTTGATGAGGGTCTCAAGTGCAACAGGATCGGGATATCCACCATCAAGCGGAGTGCTGTCGCTCGCCTTCAACCCCAGTATGGAAATCGACCCTTCCGGGCAGATGGCAAGACAGTGCTCGCACCGGTAACAGGTTGACTCTTTCTCAAGAGCAATAGAGGGATAAGCGTCCCCTGCCATCGCAATAATACGGGCAGGACAGTCAGCCACACAGAGTCCACACTGGGTGCAGCTCTTTTTGTTAACCTCAAAATTCAGCATGTTTCAGAATGAGTTGTTCATAATTCAAAACCCGGGCCCCCGTTACAGATAGTCCCGTTTTTCAGGCATACTCTCTACTCCGGGAATATTTTGGGGAAGTTACGATAAAGAACAGATAATGCCCATTGATACAAAAAAAATGCGAGCATAGGTCGATCGAAGGGATTTGAGCAACATTGCGGCAGCAACGCCTCTGTTTTTAAAGACATTATGGAAATGGATCTCTGGATGTTGTTACTTCGGTATCTACAGACCAATCCTCCTCTTCATCATTCACTCCAAATATGCCATACAAAACCGTAGCATTTGGAGCAAGAAGAAAGTTTCCTGATATCACATCACCTTTAACATTGTCTCTTGAGGTAACAGAGGCCCGGGCGTTCAGTGTAACATTATCAGTGTTTCTTGCAAACAATTTCACCCCATATTCATCATTATATTCATCCGTCAAATACTCTTTGGTCAGAATCAGTTCTGCAAAACAGGGTATTGAAAAAAATAATGCCGTCAGAAGGGAAATACCGAAAAGAGAGAGTTTCATGTTCATTGCTGTCTCCTTAACAACTTTTGAATACTGCGTAACTATAAATAATAATATAGAGAAAAAAAATATCCGGTCAACAAAAGAAAAATGCACCCGAGAATATTTTTCTTTCAGCAGCCGGATGGCAGGAGGAGTACAGCGGAATCAACAGGAGAGGCGATGACAAGATTCGAACTTGTGATAAAGAGTTTTGCAGACCCTTGGCTTAGACCACTCACCCACATCGCCTTGCACATTCCGCCAACACTGAATAAAGCTCAATATCATCCTGAAATCCAAGCATATACCCTATAAATACCCTTAATATGGTAGAAAGAAACGCATATGTGTCACCATCCCCGAGCTGCCAGCGCATCACGAGCATGGAGGGTAACGGTAAAACTTCTGGTCACATGGAGCGCATTTGAGCGATGGAGAGCTTTGCTGCACTTGGTAAGTACCCAAATTTTTTTATACTTGGGAACAGAGTAACAAGGTGGCTGTACTGCTATTTCTGCGCCATACTTTCAACAAGAATAGGGAAATATCTCTCCCGCTATGAAAAAAAAGCAGCACCGCATCCAGCACGCGACCCCTTCAGGGCTGCGCTCGCTTGCCGAAGCACAATTGCAGCGAAAGCAGATACCTTTGCCTGATTTTTCTTCTTCACCTGAAGAGATGATTCGGACAATCCATGAGCTTTCGGTTCACCAGCTCGAACTCGAAATGCAACGGGAGGAGCTGGAGCTGACAAGGGACGCTTTGGAAAAATCACTGGAGCAGTATACCGATCTCTACGAGGAGGCCCCTCTTGGTTACCTGACGATTACAAGAGAGTGCCGGGTGCTTAGGGCAAACATAGCGGCTAAAAGGATGCTTCCCCGCTTGACGAATAAAAGGTTAAGCCACTTTGTTGCTGATGAAGCATACTCAAAATTCAACCTCTTTCTGGAAGGAGCCTTCAGCTCCATGCTACATAAGGAGGCGGATATTGCCTTTATCGAGAATGATAGCCGGGAAGCTCATCATCCATTGGCTCCCCGTCGCATCTTTCATTGTGATGCCCTTGTGGACGAAAATTGCAGCGAGTGCCGCCTTACCCTCTCCGATGTCACGGATCTCAACAAGGCCAGGCAGGAGAATGCATTGCTTCAGGAGAAAATAAAGCATTGGGACAAATCGCTCCACTCCCTCTTTGACAACTTCGCTGATCCGATCCTGCTTCTCGACACTCACTATACCATCCTTGCGGCCAACGCTGCCTTTGCGGCAATTTTTGGCAAGAGCGTCGAGGAGTGCCTGAATACGAACGTACTTGATTTGCTGACACCTGAGCTCCGTGAGCTGCGCATAAATTGCACCGAAAAAGTCATCGCCACCGAAAAACCCCTTTCGTGGGAGGATGAGCAGGGAGATGCAACTCTCCGTCATACCATTTACCCGATTACTAATAAAAAGGGCAAGGTGGAGGAGTTGCTTATTTTTGTCCAGAACATTTCCGAAGCCAAAGCCATTGATCTGCAGTTACAAACTGAAGCGGCAATCAACCGTTCGTTAATCCAGAGTATCCCCGGAATTTTCTGCATGATGAACCAAAATGGGTTGATTGTCAGATCTAACGACTATCTGCGGAATGAAATTATGTGCAGGCAGCAAAGCGAGAGCACGAACTTGAATGCGCTGGAACTTGTGCATCCTGCAGACAGGGTGATGGCAAAAGAGGCACTACAAAGCTCCATAAGAAACGAGAACGATGAAATGTCTTTTGAGGGTCGGGTGCTGCTTTGTGGAGGCCCGGAGTACCGCTGGTTTGTGGTAACTGCCAGAAAAGTCACTATCGACAAGAAGCTCTTTTTGATCGGTGTGGGTATTGACATCACCGAGCACAAGCAATTGGAAAAGATCCTTGTCGAAAATGAAGAGCGCTTCAGAAGGATGTTCGAAAGCCACGCTGCGGCAAAACTTATTATAGACCCCGAGAATGCCAACATCGTTGATGCCAACCAGGCGGCAGCCGACCTGTATGGCTGGTCGATTGAAAGACTCTGCCAGATGCGCATCGATCAAATCCAGATCAGCTCGCACCCTCCTGAAGAGATTCGGAAGGAAATAGAGCGTTGTGTAACCAATGATGAGCAGCACTTTATTTTTCGCAACCGCATTGCTGATGGCACCATCCGTGATGTTGAGGTATTCAGCAACAGCATTGATATAGGGGGAAAACCCTTTGTTTATGCCATTATTTTCGACATTACCGAACGCCAGCGGCTCGAAGCACTCGCCGACAGCATTCTTGCCATTGACCTCAACGGTGCGATCATCAGCGTTTCCAATATGGGGCTTGACCTCTATGGGGCCAGAACCAGGGAAGAACTTCTTGGACTCCCCTTCTCCTCCCTGCTGCACCCCCGTGATGTTGACGCCTTTAAGGACGCCCTTACAAAAGCAGAGAGGGAGCGAACTGTGGAGAAATACGAATTTCTCCTTAAGCGGAAAAACGAGACCATTTGTTCATCTGAAATCAGCCTCTCTTTGATTGAAGACAGTAATGGAGCACCCCATTCATACCTGATTATTCTGCGCGATATTTCACAGCGCAAGCTCATTGAAAATGAACTTCTCTTTAACAAAACCTTGACTGGCCTTGGTGAAATGGCTGCTGGTATTGCGCATGAGATCTATCAACCCATCAATACCATCGGGCTGATTGTGGACAAAATGCTTGTTGAAGCTAACACCTACAGTGGTGAGGTCAAGAACGACATAACCAAAACATCGAAAAAACTCCTCCAGAATATTGATCGTATAGAAACCATTGTCGATACCATACGCTCGTTTGCTGGCAAAGAGTCAAAAAAAGGATCGACTGTTTTTGACAGCAACACCACCGTAAGAGCCGCAATGGATATCGTCTCCCTGCTCTGTTCTGAAAAGAGCATTGCACTCGACTTTACAACTGGCGAGGCAGAGCAAACGGTATCGGGCAATCTCTACAAGTTCGAACAGATGATACTGAACCTGATACGGAACTCCATGGATGCCCTGGACGAAAAAAGAGAAAAAAACGGCACGGATTTCCCCATGAAAATCCAGATAGAGTCATCCCGTTACGGCTCATCGGTTGTTATCCGAGTCAAGGATAATGGTATTGGCATCCGCAGTGAAGAGCTTGACTACATCACGCAGCCATTCTATACCACCAAAACATCCCAAAAAGGCACTGGCCTCGGACTGTCTATCAGTCAAAAAATCATCAAAGAGATGCATGGCACGCTCTCAATCGACAGTAACCCGATGGAAGGGACAACGGTCAGCGTCACCTTGCCCTTGAAAAAACGTGCTGAAGGATGAGAAAAAAAATCCGGGCAAAGGTGCTCTCTTTGACCTGCGACAACAATCCCTCAACCGTTCCACCCTCTCATCTGATGCTTTCGGCCTGGGCGGAGATAGAGCTCCACATAATGGCATAGCGCACAGGAAAAATGGGTATAACGACGCAATCCTGACTTTTTAGAAGAGGAGGTGACAGATTTTTTTTATTTTCGTGAAACTTTACAAAACTTGTGCCAAGCCGCAGGTAAAACAGAGAGATTTTGAACATTCAGTCGTGAAGAGAGAACACACCCTCATTTTTTTAACCGGGTTCAGCGGATCGGGTAAATCGACAATCGGGCCACTGCTTGCCAACTCACTCGGCTATGAGTTTGTTGACCTTGACCAGAGCATTGAAAAGAGTGCCGGAAAAAGCATTACCCGAATTTTTGCCGAGAACGGGGAGGAGTACTTTCGGGCTCTCGAGCTGCGCACCTTGAGGGAACTTGTCGAACAGAAGCGACTGGTGGTCTCCCTTGGCGGAGGAGTGCTGGAAAACGATCCGTCGTACGCACTGATACAGAGATCGGGCACCATGGTCTATTTGAAATCACCATCAAAAATCCTGGCCCGCAGGCTCTGCAATAAAACCGATCGCCCTTTGTTGAGGGGGGAGAGAGGACGAAAGCTTTCACGTGAAGAGATTGAGGAAAAAATCACGACCATCCTTGCCAAACGCGAACCGCGCTATACAAGTGCCGACATTACCATAGAGACCGACGTGAAACGGATCGGTTCAACCGTCGAGGAGCTTACCCGCAAAATAGAGCGGTATGTGCGGAATACCTCTGCAACTGCCGAAAATCAACAATAAAAGAGATACTGTGAGTACAATAGTTGTAGGAACGCCGGTTATTGCCAGATTGGGGGCATTGTTCAAGAGCCATGCCCTTGCAAAAAAAACCGTGGTACTCTTTGATGAACACACCCGCAAGCTCTACGGGGAATCACTTCTTCAGACACTTCAGGTTGAGGGTTTTCAATATAAAGAGCTTGTTGTTCCTGCAAAGGAGGCGTCGAAAAGCTTCAGCGCGGCTTACCGTCTCTACGGCAGCATGATTGAGGCTGATGTTGACCGGAGCTGGAACCTGCTTGCCGTTGGCGGCGGTGTTGTGGGTGATCTTGGCGGTTTTATTGCCGCAAGCTACTTCAGGGGGATACCGGTGATTCAGCTCCCCACCACCCTGCTGGCCATGACCGACAGCTCCATTGGCGGCAAAGTTGCCATCAACCACCCGCTTGGCAAAAACCTGATTGGCTTCTTCCATGAGGCAGAGCTGATACTGATTGATCCCGCATACCTTGCAACCCTGCCACTCCGGGAGATCTATGCAGGAATGGCAGAGGTGGTCAAATATGGCTTTATCGCCGACGAGCCCTTTTTCACCTTTCTTGACCACCACTTCACCGAGATCATGAGCTTGCAGGAGCCCTTTTTGACCGAGGCGATCAAAAAAAGTGCATATACTAAAGCTGATGTTGTCAAAAAGGATTTCCGCGAAACGGGCGGTCTCAGGGCAACCCTCAATTTTGGCCACACCTTTGCGCATGGTCTTGAAAAGCTTGCCGAGTACCGGTACCTGCGGCACGGCGAAGCGGTCACCATCGGCATGGTCTGCGCCCTCTTCTTATCGCACAATCTCGGCTTTCTCGACCAGCAATCACTTGAACGCGGACTCGCTCTGCTGCAAAAGTTCCGTTTTCCCAAAGGGCTGGTAAAGCGAAGGTTTCTTGATATCCAAAGCGCACTGCTCCTTGATGCCATGCTCTCCGACAAAAAAAAGCTGGATAAAAAGCTCCGTTTTGTCTTGCTGAAAAAGCTGGGCGAGGCATTTCTGCTCGAAGAGAGTGTTGAGGAGAGCCTTGTGCTGAAATCCATTGACGATGGTCGGAAATTTTTCAGCCCGAAGAGCATGTATTGAGAGAAAAAAGATAGCGACTACCCCTGAGTACCGCATGATCTTCGACCACGGGTGATGCGTCGAGCATAGAGGCAACAAGTGGCGCATTGCCTCCCGCAGCAATTACCCTGATGCTCTCTTCACCCCGCTCCTCACGCAGCCACCTTGTGATTTTCACGAGAAGCCCGTCAATACCGGAGACACAATTGAGCACAATCCCGTTGCGGATGCACTCAACGGTCGAGAGTCCGACAAGCGTTTCGGGACGTTCAATACCAACAAGAGGTAACCGTGCGGTATGTTCATTCAGGGATTTTGCCATGAGGTCAAGACCGGGCATGATGAGACCGCCAAGATAGTCGTTAGCAGAATCAAGCACATCAACCGTGATGGCGGTACCAATATCGAGGGCAATAACAGCCTCTCCCGCATAGAGCTGGCAACCGAAAGCGCAAAGGGCAATGCGATCAGCACCGAAGCTCTCCGGTGAGTCGTAGTGCAGTTTGAAAGGAAGCTGCATGGAGGAGGTGACTTTCACGACCTCGCCCTGCAGATGAGCACGCAGAGTATCGATGATCGGCTGATCGAGCGAAGGCACCACACTGCAGAGTACCGCATGACGAAGAGCGGGATAGTTCACGAGAATCGGCATGAGCTGCGCCGCGACCCTCTCTCGGCTGCTCATGACCGAAGAGGGTACCTTATGCACTTCAAGGCAGTCGTTACCCCTGAAGAGCGCAATCGAAGCGATGGTATTGCCTGTTTCAACAACAAGAAGCAGGTCAGAATGAGGCGATTGCTGGCCGGAAAAAAGCATCATCGAATATTCAGCCTTGCTTCAACACCGGTTCTTTTCGACAGTTCGGAAAGAAAACTCTGGTAGTCTTTAAGATTGGTTGTGACAAAAAGCGAGTCTCTGAGAGGAGGTTTGGCGGCGACAATAAAGATTTTTGGAGGAGCGTACTGATTTAACGTAATCGTCTCCTGATAAACAGAAGTAATAGTGTTAAGGTCAAGTTGCTTTTTTTCACTGCCATTATGATCATGCCAGACAAGTTTGTCAACCGACAGCTCTATTGATTCACCTTCCTGCCCATGCTCCCCGTCAAATTTGATGTTCAGATAATTTGGAACGCCTAGGGATACTGTCGTAAGCACAACCATCACTACAGTTTTCCAGAAACAGCCAAGATTTACTGCATAGGAAAATTTTCCATAACGATAAAAAATAGCCCAACCTATACTAAAAAACAGCAAACTGAAAAACCATGTTATATAGAAATAATAATCCGTCAACCAGGCGGGATAGGTCATGGGGGGGTAGTAAAAAAACATGTCGGTATGGATTATTTTTCACAATGACTCTCAACTGAGGTTAAAAATAAGGCATAACTCAACCTTTGCAATAAAATAATTTCACTTCGTACACAAAAAAAAGGCCCGCATGAGCGAGCCTTTTTTTTCAACACCGTGAAAGAGTGATTCAGTGCTGAAAGAGCATTTCCGAGTAGGTCGGAAGCTGCCAGCGACTGCGGTCAACAATCTGCTCAAGAGTGTCGGCAACAATGCGCACCTCGCTCATGAACGGAAGCAGTTCATCTGCACAGTAATCGGCCTTCTCAAACTCAGTTGCAAAGGACTCAATCTTTTCGATAGCTTCATCAAGCTCGGCACTCATATCAATCAGGGTCGAAAGATTTTCGGCCAGGAATTTAAGGTTACCAGCCTGGCTGCCAAGCGCCTTCTCTGAAAGGCCAATAATTTCAGCAGCAGAATAGAGGGTATTGAAAGAGTTTCCAAGCTCACCCTGGTACTCGGAAACATCAGGAATGACAAAGGTCTTCAACATGAGCTGCAAGGTGCGAGCCTCAATATCAATACCCTTGACATAGCGTTCGAGACGGATGTGCAGACGTGAATTGGTCTCTTCGGCAGTCAGTACACCATACTTGATGAACATATCCTGAACATCTTTCTTGAGCAGTACCCTGAGTGCCTGGGGTGTGTTCTTCAGGTTTGGCAGACCTCTCTCTCTGGCGGCCTGCTGAAGGGCTTCAGCGTAGTTGTCGCCCTGGTAGCGGATTGGCTTGGTAGCGGTAATCTGCTCACGAAGGGTTTCAAGAATTGCGGCATCCCGCTCTTTTCCGGCATTGATTTTTGCGAGTATGGCATCAGCTATCTCATCGACGGCTTCAGCCATCAGGGTGTTGAGCACCATGTTCGGGACTGAAGCGGCCTGTGAAGAGCCTACAGCACGGAACTCGAATTTGTTTCCGGTAAAGGCGAATGGTGAGGTACGGTTGCGGTCGGTATAGTCCTTGTTGACCAGCGGTACCTGTGAAAGGCCGAGGTTAAGTACCTGTTTTTCAGTTTTCAGGTCAACCTTGCCGCTCTCGATGGCATCAAGCACCTTTTCGAGCAACTCACCGAGGAAGACGGTTACCACAGCCGGAGGAGCCTCGTTGGCACCCAGACGGTGATCGTTGCCCATACTTGCGATCGACATTCTCAGCACATCTGCCCTCTTGTAGACACCATTGAGAACGGCGACAAGGAAAACAAGGAAGTGTACATTGGTTTCAGGAGTGTGACCTGGATCAAGAAGATTAATGCCGGTATCAGTACCGATTGACCAGTTGTTGTGCTTGCCTGAACCGTTGATGCCGGCAAAAGGCTTTTCGGCGAGCAAAAGGGCAAAACCCTTCTTGTCGGCAACCTTTCTCATCACCTCCATGACCAGCAGGTTGTGATCGACGGCAATGTTGGCCTCTTCAAAAATCGGGGCTATTTCAAACTGGTGAGGAGCAACCTCATTGTGACGGGTCTTGGCTGGAATACCAAGCAGGTAGAGCTCATGCTCAACATCCTGCATGAATTCGAGCACACGGTCAGGAATAGAACCGAAATAGTGATCCTCAAGCTGCTGGCCTTTTGGTGGAAGGGCGCCAAGCAGGGTACGTCCGCACATGACAAGATCAGGACGCTCGGAGTAGAATTTTTTGTCGACAAGGAAATACTCCTGTTCGCAGCCGGCAAAGGTTTTTACACGCGAGACACCGGTAACGCCGAGGAGTTCAAGCAGCCTCATTGAAGATTTGCTGACAGCCTCCATGGAGCGCAACAGCGGAGTTTTGGAATCGAGCGCTTCGCCGTGATAGGAGATGAAGACGGTCGGAATACAAAGTGTCAGATCTCTGCCGCCCTTCATGAGGAAGGCCGGGCTGGAGGGGTCCCATGCGGTGTAGCCACGAGCTTCGAAGGTACTGCGCATACCGCCTGAAGGGAAACTTGATGCGTCAGGCTCACCCTGAATCAATTGTTCGCCCGAAAAACGCTCAATCGGAGTGCCATCGCGATCTATCGACAAAAACGCATCATGTTTTTCGGCGGTGGAACCGGTCATCGGCTGGAACCAATGGGTGTAATGGGTGGCCCCATTCTCCATGGCCCACTCTTTCATGCCGTGCGCCACAACACCGGCAATTTCGTCAGTTATTTTTTTTCCCGCCTTGATGGTCTCCTGCAATGCGGTAAACTCCTCTTTTGGAAGTTTTGCTCGCATGGCTTTTTGGTCAAATGTCATCGAACCAAAATAGGTGGAAACCGGAATTTTGCTATCGCTGTTCAAAACGAACCTCCTTGTTGATTTGCGTGATATAACCCTCTTTCTTCTGATAAAAACCGAAACTCTCGTTATTTTCTTGACTTCTTTTCGTCAAACGTTATCAGCACCTGCCGATCCTGAAGATTGGTGCGGACAATTTCAGCACTGATCTTTTTGTTTTTCTTCAACTGGGTCAGCACAAAGCTTGTATTGGTACCGAGAACACCCGGCCAGCTCTGTATTCTTGAAAGAAACTGCTCAAGCGAAGCCGTGTTATGGGTCATCACCTTTAAAATATGCGATCCTTCACCGGTAACGGAAAAACACTCCATAATCTCATCCTCTTTCATCACATGCTCCATAAATGACTTATAGTGCTTGGAGGAGTCGATTCTGACCCTGACAAATGCGTGAATATCAAAACCAAGCTGCCGTTCATCAACTTCCATGGTAAAGCCCTTGATAATACCGCACTTCTGCAGCTTATCGAGCCGTTCACTGACGGAGGGTATTGAAAGGCCTACAACTTCAGCAAGTTCACTCAATCGAACTCTGCCGTTTTCCCCAAGGGACTCAATAAGTTTGAGGTCAATCAGATCAAGATGGCCAGACATAACTGAACTGTGTTTTAAACAAATTTAAATTGAAATTACATAATAATAAGAAAAAAACAACACTCCTCTTTACTATCCACAACTTTTTCAGCAATTTTCTTAATTAATTTAGGACAGGCCGCTATCTTGCCGTATTCATGCCGATTTTAAAAAAAAAGCCGCTGGTTGTTAAAAACGAGAGGAGTCCGAAGAATTCTAATACCCTGTAAATAGAAAATATTTCAATATCTTGTGCCTGTCGCTGAAACAAGGTATGTTGACCGTGCAAAAACATGATGCTCTCCATCTTAAGGCAACGCTTCATGGCTAACCGTGCCGGGCTTTTTCAGCAAGAAAAAATTAACCGATTATAAAAGAACAATTTAAAGCGGCTGAGACTTTTTAAAAGATGAAAATAGCAATTTTCGGTGCAGGAGTTGCTGGCCTTTGCGCAGCAGTAGAGCTGGTAGATAAAGGGCACAGAGTAGAGATTTATGAAAAGCGAAAAGTTCTTGGGGGAAAGGTTTCTGTCTGGAAAGACAGTGATGGCGACTCCATAGAATCAGGGCTTCATATTGTTTTTGGTGGTTACGAGCAGCTTCAGAAATACCTCGAACGGGTCGGTGCCGCAGAGAATTATCTGTGGAAAGAGCATGCGCTGATCTATGCCGAGGAGAATGGCAAACAGTCGTTGTTCACAAAAGCAAACTTTTCCAGTCCATGGGGAGAGGTCGCTGGCTGTCTTCAGACCAATTTTCTCACCCTGTGGGATAAAATTTCGCTGATCAAGGGGCTCTACCCTGCACTGATGGGTGATGAGGCCTATTTCCGCAGCCAGGACAATAAAACCTATTCTGAATGGCACCGACTTAGGGGTGCTTCCGAGCACTCTCTGCAAAAGCTGTGGCGGGCCATTGCGCTCGCCATGAATTTCATTGAGCCTAACGTCATCAGCGCGAGGCCGATGATTACCATTTTCAAATATTTCGGGACCAATTACACGGCAACAAAATTCGCCTTCTTCCGCAAAAACCCTGGCGATTCGATGATTGAGCCGATGCGACAGTATATCCAAAGCAAGGGTGGGCGCATTTTTGTTGATGCAAAACTGAAAGGCTTTGAACTCAACAGTGATGAAACCATTCAGGGTGCGGTACTTCAGGATGGCCATACCATTGTGGCGGATGCCTATATTTCGGCCCTGCCTGTCCACAACCTCAAAACTGTTCTGCCCCAAAAGTGGCTTGCCCATAAATATTTCCGTAACCTGCATGAATTTGTCGGCAGTCCGGTAGCCAACTGTCAGCTCTGGTTCGACCGGAAAATTACCGACACCGATAACCTTATGTTTTCACAGGGCACTGTTTTTGCAACATTTGCTGATGTCTCAATCACCTGTCCCGACGATTTCCAGAGTGGCAATGGCACAGCAAATGGCGGCAGCGTCATAAGTCTGGTACTTGCTCCGGCGCACCAACTGATGGATATGCCCAATGAGGTAATCATCGAGCTTGTGATGAAAGATATTCACAATCGCTTTCCGAAATCACGGGGGGCAAAACTGCTCAAATCAACCATTGTCAAAATTCCGCAATCGGTCTATAAAGCGGTACCGGATGTAGACAAGTTTCGCCCTGATCAGATAAGCCCTGTCAAAAACTTTTTTCTTGCCGGCGATTATACCGACCAGCACTATCTGGCCTCAATGGAGGGAGCTGCACTGAGCGGCAAGCTGGTTGCCGAAAAGCTCCTCAGCCGGTTTGGCAACTGAACGAATGGGCAAAAAACAACATTGACACTCTTAACGCTTTAACGCTCAATTTGCCGGAACCCCGTTATGCAAAAAAGAGAATCACTACAACACCTGGGTGCAGAGACCCAGGTAAAAGTACTTGAAGAAAGAGTGTGCGGTATTCTGCCCTTCAGCAAAAAAGTTCACGAGAGCGGAGCCATGCCCCTCCTTGCAACAGGTATTGATATCCTGCAAATCAACATAGGCTACATCTGCAATCTTCTCTGTCGTCACTGTCATGTCGATGCCGGGCCGGAGCGCAAGGAGATGATGAGTCGCGAAACAATGCTGGAGTGCATTCAAGCTATCACAGTCGGCGGCATAAAAACCGTCGATATTACCGGTGGAGCGCCGGAAATGCACCCTGAACTCCGCTGGTTCATTAAAAGTATAAGAGCCAAGGCTCCTGATATAAAAATTCTTGTGCGCTCAAACCTTACCCTGTTGACCGGACACGAAAAATACCAGGATTTGGCTGAATTTTTCAAAGAACAGCGGGTCACTCTCATTGCCTCACTTCCCTGCTACGTCAAGGGGGATGTTGACAACGTACGGGGAGCGGGTGTTTTTGACCGATCCATCCATACACTGCAACGACTCAACAACCTCGGCTATGGTAAAGAGAGGGGTGATCTTGAGCTCAACCTGGTCTTCAACCCTGAAGGCCCCTCTCTTCCGGGAGGGCAGCAGGAACTGGAGCAGGAGTACCGAAAACGACTGTTCGAAGAGTACGGCATTCTCTTCAACCATCTCTATACCATCACCAATATGCCAATCAGCCGCTTTCTCAGCGATCTGCTTGAAAACGGTCACTACTCAGGGTATATGACGCTTCTGGCTGAAAACTTCAATCCCCTCGCCTTGCAGAACCTGATGTGCAAAACAACCCTGTCCGTCAGTTGGGATGGCACTCTTTACGACTGTGATTTCAACCAGATGCTCAAGTTGCCGGTAACAAAACCTGCGCCACAGCATATCACCGCCTTCAGCGAGAATGCGCTTCGCAATCGACACATAACCCTCGGCCAGCACTGCTACGGATGTACGGCAGGAGCAGGTTCAAGCTGCCAGGGCTCTCTGTTGTGAACAAGCATCGGCTCCTTATTATTTTTACAAAAAACCCGGAGGCAGGCCAGGTCAAAACACGCCTTGCTCATTCAATTGGAGAAGAAAAGGCGCTTGAGGTCTATGAAACCCTCAGAAGCCATACCGCCAGGGTAACAGAGGAGGTCAATGCAAAACGAATGGTCTATTACTCCCGATTTATCCCCCCCTCCGACCTCTTCATTGCCGACAGCTTCGCTCCCCGGCTTCAGAGGGGTGTGGATCTGGGAGAACGAATATTTCATGCCATAGAGGCCGGGTTTGAAAGCGGCTTTCGCCACATCGTGCTTATCGGCACAGATTGTTATGAGCTGAGAAGCGAGATCCTCAATGAGGCATTCGCTGCCCTTGAGCGATATGATGCAGTAATCGGCCCGGCTACCGATGGGGGATTTTACCTTATCGGACTGAACAGGGTTTTTGCTGAGCTTTTTCTTGACCGGCAGTGGAGCACCTCCGAGGTTTTGAGAGAGACCACCAACAGACTTGAGCGTCACGGCATAGAGTACAAACTGCTTGCAGAACTTTCGGATATTGATACCTTTGAGGATCTGAAAAAAAGCACATTATGGCCGCACCAACCATAAGCATTATCATGCCGACCTGTAACGAGGAGGATATTATTGCCCACTCGCTTCAGCATCTCCTTGCCATTACGGAAAAGTCGGAAGGAATCGAGATCATTATCAGTGATGTTAGTACAGACAGCACTCCCGATATCCTTTCCAGCTTTCCGGTAAGCGTCTGCCACAGTGCAAAGGGACGCGCCATACAGATGAACTGCGGTGCCCGTCTGGCCGAGGGTGATCTGCTCTATTTTCTCCACGCCGACAGCCTGCCGCCCGAAACCTTTGTCGAAGATATCCGTTCGGCTGCGACCACAGGAAAAAAAGCGGGATGCTTCAGAATGAGTTTTGATGACACCCACCCGCTCATGACGCTGTTTGGATGGTTCACACAGTTTCCACTCCTGATCTGCCGGGGAGGAGATCAGTCGCTTTTTATTGACAAAGCGCTCTTTTGCAGCATCGGGGGGTTCGACGAAACCATGCTCATCATGGAAGATTACGATATCATCACCCGCATTGAGCGACACGAACAGTTTCATATCCTCGAAACAGAGGTCACCACATCTGCCCGGAAGTATCACCGCAACGGCATAATCCCCCTGCAGATGAGCTTCGGAACAATTCATCTCATGTATGCGCTCGGATTCGACCAGGAGGCTATTATCCGATACTACAGGGAACATATTGTCTGAGTAGAGGGGTTGCTTTTCCCCTCTCTTCAGACAATGGTGATGGTTCTTTAAGTGTGACGAATCCCGAACTCCTCACAGGATGTAATCCACATGCCCCATAGAGTCCACCGTTGCAACACCCGTCAATGCTACCAGATCGACAGAATCAAGTGATCCCTGAAGCGCCACATCAGGCACCATGTCGAAATGCGAAAGCGAAGCCGCCAACTCGCCAGTCGATGCAGTCGAAGTTAAGGCAAGAAGACCGGTCGCACCGACCGGCTGGGCTGTTGTTGTCAACAAATTTTCAAGCTGTGCAAGCGACCAGGGTGTGGAGAAATCATTTTGGGCTGACAACAGCAAGGCCGCAGCACCTGAAACAAATGGTGTCGCCATTGATGTGCCGCTCATCACGGCATACTGCCCTCCAATGTAACTGCTGTATATGCTTACCCCTGGAGCGACTACAAAATCGTAGGGAACGAGTGTGCCAGCGTCATTGCTGAAGGTCGCAACAACATTGCTGCTATTGACTGCTCCAACCGCTATGCCTCCTGCCGTTTTTGCCAATATGGCAGGATAGGTCGGTGAGGTTTGGCTGTCATTGCCTGATGCCATGCAGACAATGACACCATGATTGATGGCGTACGTTATAGCCGTGGAAAGTTCTGTTGATGAGGCTCCATAAGCACCAAGAGAGAGGTTGATGACATCGGCCCCATTGTTCACCGCATAGGTCACTCCCTGCGCAACACTCGTGAACGAACCGCTTCCCGAGGAGTCCAGAACCTTGACCGGCATGATGGTGGCCTCATAGGCAACCCCTGTCACTCCAACGCCATTATTCAGACCGGCAATGATGCCGGACACGTGGGTACCGTGACCGTTGTCGTCTAACGCATAGCCGTCTTTATTGATAAAATCATAGCCGTAAATGTCGTCCACGTAGCCATTTTTGTCGTCGTCAATACCATTGCCGGCAATCTCGAGTGTGTTGGTCCAGATGTTTTGACTGAGATCGCTGTGCATGTAATCGACACCAGTATCGACGACTGCAACAATAATTCCTTTCCCTTTGTAACCAGCAAGCCATGCATCAGGGGCCTGAATATCATTCAATCCCCAATCTTTTGCTCCCCAACCGTCACCATAGAGAGACGCATCGCTGATGACGTGACCTGTCGCCTTTTCAAGCATGGTATCGACGTTCAGCAGGCCGTACCCCGAAACTGAGTTCCATGCGGTGTTGGCCGACATTGTCGTGAAGTCATAGGTTGATGTACCTGAATAGCTGTTGCCAGCAAGATCCTTGACTGATCCGTTTACAAGTGTCACAAAGTAGTGAGTATCGCTGGAAAGGGTATTGAGAGGATCGATCGTCAGTGTGCTTCCCGAAAACAAGAGCCTTGTGCTTGATGCCGCATCGAAGCTTTCGACGAGTGCCCCGGTAGCCGAATCACTATGAATTTCGATGAACCCGCTGCCTGCCTTGATCGACTCACTGAAGGTCAGGGTGATATTGGTATTAAGAGAAACATTGAGACTGCCGTCAACTGGAGTGAAACTTTTTACGATTGGAGCAACCGTATCAAGCGCAACTGTTTTGAAATCGTAGGTTGATGTACCTGAATAGCTGTTTCCGGCAAGATCCTTGACGGTTCCCTTTGCCAGAGTGACGTAGTAACGCGCATTTCCTCCCAGATCGTTGAGCGGATCTATCGTCAGCGTACCTCCCGAAAAGGTGAGCCGTGAACTGGACGCCGCATCAAATCTCTCAACAAGCGCTCCCGTCGCTGAACCACTGTGAATTTCGATAAACCCCTGCCCCGCCTTGACCAACTCATCGAAGGTGAGAGTAATATTGGTGTTCAGGGAAGCATTGATGCTGCCATCAGCAGGGCTAAAGCTCGTGACCCTGGGAGCTGTCGTATCCTTGATTATCCGGGCAGCAGCCGACAAATCGGATCCGCTGTTATCGAAGGCTGTCCAGTCAGAATTATTGTCGGCAAAACCTGGCGGAAACGAGAGATGTGACGGGGTGTCATTGAAAAAGCCGGGGTCCGCGTTCCCGAAAAAAGCTCCCGATTCATTGAATGCCAGCAATGGATTACCTGGGGAGACAGAAGTGTTCACACCTCCGCCTCTGGAAACGACAAAACCATCTCTCTCTGTATCGAGAAGTTGCAGGATTTCAGTTGCGTCATTGCTGAGTTGAGGGGCGTTGACGCTCCCCTTTCCAGTAATCGAGGATCTCTGTAGCATAGCGATGATTCTTGTCGTTGCAAAAAGCATAATTTACTTATTTATTTAACACTCCAGCGCTGTTTATGGTTCCCCTGGGTGCTCCGTTTGGTTGTCAGTTCCGGGTTTCAGAAGGGTAAAACATTTCATACATCAAAAAAACTACTTTCCCGCTTTCTTTACTTATATTGAAATATGCAGGGTTCCTGCGGGAATATGGGTTTTCCTTTTTGTTTGTAAAGTCCCCGGACTGCTGAAATCCTTGAGATCACCTGTAAAAACGGGGCTGTTTTTTGCTCACATGATCGACTTTAGAACTCTGCAACAGAAAACCTTGAAGGTTTTCTCGGGAGCTTATGATTCAGAAGTTGTCCTGTTCCGAAAATTATTTATTACTCCTTACCCTTAATCCACCCAATAATTATGACAACAGAAGAGATCAACAAACCGGCAGGTGCGCTCGTACCGGGCACCAAACAAAATCAGGACGCAACAGTCGGCAATGGCGATATCGCCCATATGATCGAAAGTGTGGGCTCCCTGATTGATTCAACCATTGAATCAGTACAGGGGATGATAAGCTCGGTAAGTTCAGCAACCAGTCAAATTATTGACGGGGTTTCATCGACCATCAACTCCGATTCAGTACAGGGGATGATCAGCTCAGTCAGTACCGCAACCGGTCAACTGATTGACGGGGTTACCTCGACCATCAACTCCGAGCCGGTACAGGGTATTCTCAACAACGTCACTTCAGTTTCGGGCCAGTTGATTGATGGTGTCACGGCCACCTTCAATTCACAGAGTCTTGGCAAGTTGTGGGACGGCCTGATCGAAAACCTCAACAACACCGTCAGTTCAAATCAGGTGCAGAACCTTTTTGACAATGTCAGCTCCGGACTGAGTCAGTTGATGAACAATGTTTTTACCGCGCCGGGTATGCCCACAAACAGAGAAAATCGTCCCAAAAAAGATGTGACGCAGATCCGCTATACACCCAAGGAGATCGTCATGGAGATAAAAGCTCCTGCACCAACCCTTCCCCCCGTTCAGGCAGGAAAACCCTGACATTCATACCGATACAAAGGCCAGCATCAGTGAAATTGTTTTGCTGATGCTGGCCTCTCTTTCAGCCGCGTCCTGTACCGGTGTGGCCGAATCCTCCGTCACCCCGCTCCGTTGGACCAAGCTCTTTGACCTCTTCAAAACAAACCTGTTCAACCCTCGCAACCACCATCTGCGCAATGCGGTCACCGTGGCGAACAACAAAGGGCTCCTTACCATAGTTGACAAGAATCACCTTCACCTCTCCGCGATAATCGGCATCAATCGTTGCCGGCGTGTTAGGCAACGAAATCAGGAAGCGCAATGCAAGACCGCTTCTGGGGCGAAGCTGGGCCTCATACCCTTGAGGCAACTCAAGGGCAAAACCGGAGGGAATCAGCGCTGTGGTAAAGGGCTCAATAGTGACTGGCGCATCAAGGCAGGCGGAAATATCCATTCCGGCGGCATGAGCGGTGGCATATACGGGAAGTAAGGCTTGCTGGTTAAGGCGAACAATCTTTACATTGAGCATCGGTCAGAAATGGCTTGTTGAGATGAATTGATTTGCAATGACCAATATAACAGATTAACTACAAGGCAATTGATGCAGTCACCCGAAAAAATCTATGCACTGGCCTTTGGTGCCCATCCCGATGATGTGGAACTCGCCTGTGGAGCGACGCTGCTGAAAATCATCGCCGAAGGGCACTCCGTCGCAGTCTGTGACCTGACACGCGGAGAGATGGGGACAGTCGGAACCCCAGAAACACGGAGAGCAGAAGCGGCAAAAGCCACCGAACTCATGGGGTACCACTGCCGGAAATCACTTGACCTCGGAGACTCAAAACTTTTTTCTACAGAAGAGAACCAGGCTGAAATCATCAAAGTCATAAGAGAGTTCCGTCCAGAGGTTGTTTTTGCCAACTCCCCCGACGAACGCCACCCCGATCACATCAAAGCCGCAAAACTCGTTACAGAGGCATGCTACTATGCCGGCTTGCAGCAACTCGTCACCACCATGAACGGAACGGCGCAAAGGCCCCACCGCCCTGCCCACCTGCTCTACTATATCCAGTTCAAACACCTTGAGCCCGACATCATCGTCGATATCTCGGAAACCTTTGAAGCGTCACGAAAAGGGGTGCTCGCCTTCGCTTCACAATTCTACCAGGAGGGTTCAACCGAAGAGGCAAAGACCATGATCAAGCGCCCTGAGTTTCTCACCGGCCTTGAAGCACGCGCCCGCTATTTCGGCGAACAGATCGGTGCCCTCTACGGCGAAGGGTTCAAACTCTCCTCCACCCTCGGCATCCGCTCATTCAGCGCGGTATTCCCCCGGACGCTTAAAGCGCAACCTTCCTTGCGACTATAAGGGAGGATTGTTTGGTGGTGGTTCTTGTAGTGGTGGAACTATGACTACGGGGGCAGTTACTTCATTATTGGTATTGACATAGCCGATTCCAACCTGGGGTTGTTTATTTAGTGCCTGACAGAAAACCC
>SESF01024835.1_pt1 | contig 23291 bp, 29 predicted proteins | sample 3171521 | NCBI WGS metagenome assembly SESF01 (sample SAMN10866945, study PRJNA518727) | freshwater metagenome | biome: subpolar coniferous forest; feature: holomictic lake; material: water; isolation source: holomictic Lake 227, 6 m and 8 m depth | place: Canada: near Kenora, Ontario | collected...
TCAGCCATCGTCCGTTGGGGGAGGCGCTTACTCTGAAGCCAATGGATGGCATAACCCGCGCTTGAGCTTCGGTTCGCGCAAGTAAGCCCCCTCTGTTTTTGCCTGAAAAGACAGACGGGTGACACAAAGAAGGATAGTGAATCGGACTTTACAGGTGTAGCAACGATTCGCGAAACACTAAACACCTGAGATGAGTGTGGTAGCTTTATCGAGCAATGTTTTGGACGCGGGTTCGACTCCCGCCATCTCCACCAAAAAGCCCGTTCAAACGAACGGGCTTTTTTTTACCCTCCATCCTGATGTATAACTCCTATTAGCCCTATTAGCCCTATAAGTCATATAGGCCCTATAGGTCCTATTCCCCAACAGTGTCCTCTGCCAACTCAATCGTTTCCTTCCAATTATTTCATTAAATTAGCGGCTGTAGCATTAAAACCAAAAAAAGGGCGGTAAGTGATGGGTCAGGATTTTTTTCGTGAAAAGATTATCGCTGCTATGCTTTATGGATTTCGTGCCATAAAAAAACCCGCAACAGTAACCGTTCATCCTGAATTAATGGTGCAGATAAGAGCTCAGTTCAAGGATACGCAGCTTGCACCCAAAAACATTGGTGGTACAGAAATGTTTTTCGGTCTCCCGGTAACCGAAGACCCCACCAAAGACAAAGATTACCTCGTCGTAGCCTAACACACGGCTTTACTTCACAGCCCTAAGCACTACACTCTTTCATGTCATTTCGAAACGCAGTGAGAAATCTCTTTTCACTGCCAACTGTCTTCACTCACTCCTCAGCATCCAGCCCTTTTCTCTCTTCACTGCCCACAGCCGATTTCCGACTTCCGACTGCCAACTGTCCACCGCCAACTAACTTCCCGATCACCGGGACGGCTACAGCAACGGTTACAGCGGCACCAGCGGCAGCCAGTCCCACTCCGCCGATAATAGTAGTCGTAAGGGCACCTAATGCCAGGGGAGGCCCGAGTAGGGGAGCGAGCAGGGTTATAACCGTCACCCCCTTTTGGATGGCTTCTATTGTATCAGGTTCAAGGTTTATCTTTTCTTGACTCATTGTGTTACTGTGCGGGTTGTATTTGTAAAGAATTGAGTACTTCCAATACATCTCAGATCAAAAGGAGATAACAGAATGCTGGTAAAGGTAATCTGTTATAATGTAAGAGTATAGATATTTTAACAAACTACAGCAATAGGCTTTCCGGCAAAAAGTGTTTGCCCTTCAATTCGGTCGGTAATAAAAAAACCCCTTAAAATAAAAAGGGGCTTTGCGTCTGGAATACTGGTAGCTGGCTTTATGGTTTCATCGGGTCATCATCATCAGCATTACAAGCCATCAGTATATATCAGGCGTTTTATGAGCTTTCTTAGTCTTTTTGTTTTTCATCCTTCGCCTCATAATCCAGGCTCCCCATGCAGCAATAACGGCACCGGCAAGCCAAAGGGGAGTTTTAAAGCTTTCAAGTGTATCCTTCATACGAAGACAAAGTAATCATGCTCATGATGGTATGCTCTCATCATGAGCAATTGCTTGGATTAAGAAAGAATTACTTTTTGGAATGAACCCTGTGAGAATGATGATGAGTCGAGCATGCAAAAGATTCGTTGCCGAATGCTACGGTCATAACCAGTATCATAAGACCCATAAATGCTTTATGATGTTCATAATTGTTTTAATTTTAATCATTAACGGTAAATGCCCTCAATGAGCCAACACACACAAATACACAACCACACATCTATTCTGACGTTGATATGAGCATCTTCTTGCACAAAATTCTTAACTCTCTGAGAATTATTTCGACATTCCTTTTCCCCCCCTCATTCCGAGCTTCAGCGAGGAATCTCGCTGATCTCTCCCGTAAAAGCCCCATAAGTCCTATCAGTCCTATAAGACCTATTTCCCAAGAAAAGCCCGCCCCCTTGACAATGAAACTTGCGGAATGAGTGAGTCGGTGTGTTGTATTTTTCTTGCGATATCTTATATTAACGATTGTGAATTTGTTCTTTATAAGTTTGCTGGTCATCAAGAAAGGCTGAGGGAATAGACCCGGTGAAGCCTTGACAACCGATTCTGTTGTAATAACTGAACACGGTGCCACATTCTACTTCTGCGCTCTATACATCTGTTTTATTTCGGATGAAGCTGAAGAACGATGAGTGAAAAAGAGCTTTTATTCAGCCTCTCTTTTCAAAACAGGTATGCCACCGATGGCACTCCCATAAGAAACAGAGTTATGATATTTAACCTCTTCCAGGCTCATCAGGGAAGGGGTTTTTTGTTTTTGCATTTTCAATTATTCAATCGAGGTACCAATGAGTTTTCAGACAGACACTATTCACGCAGGTGTAGGCCCCGACAAGGCATACGGCGCCATTATGACACCGATTTACCAATCGTCAACCTTTGTGTTCGAGGATATCGGCAAGCACAGGGGATTCGATTATACAAGAAGCGGTAACCCGACTCGCAAGGCACTTGAAGACAGTCTCTGCGCACTTGAAGGATGTTCCTCAGCTGTTGCTGTAACAACCGGAATGGCGGCGATTACTTCGACATTGAACCTCTTCAAGTCAGGTGATGAGATTATCTGTACCGACGACTGTTATGGCGGCACCTCAAGGCTTATGAAGACCGTTGAAGAGCATTTTGGCATCAAGGTGCATTTTGTCAACCTTCAGGACGCAACCAATCTTCTTCCGTTTGTCAATGCCAACACCAGGGCGGTATGGGTTGAAACCCCTTCCAATCCGCTGTTGAACCTGGTTGATATTCCAGCGGTTTCAGCTCTTGCAAAAGAGAAGGGCCTTTTGACCATAGTTGACAATACCTTCCTCTCTCCTTATGGCCAGAAGCCATTTGAACTTGGGGCCGACATTGTGGTTCATTCCACCACCAAGTACCTCAATGGCCACTCCGATGTGGTTGGAGGTGCAGTATTGTCGAACAGTGAGGATCTGGACGCCAGAATCAAGTTTCTTGTCAACTGCCTTGGTACCTGTGCCCAGCCGTTCGATTGCTGGCTGGTACTTCGCGGTATCAAAACTCTTGTTGTCCGGATGCGTGAGCATGAGCGCAATGCACTCGCAGTTGCAGAGTTTCTCGAGAACCATCCAAAAGTCAAGAGAGTCTTTTACCCAGGCCTGCCTACCCATCCTCAACACGAGCTTGCAAAAAAACAGCAGCGCAGTTTCGGCGGCATGGTCTCCTTTGAGCTTGACGGACCAATTGAAGAGCTTTACAGGGTGCTTAAGGCTACAAAGCTTTTTTCTCTTGCTGAAAGCCTTGGCGGTGTAGAATCGCTGATTGAGCATCCGGCCACCATGAGCCATGCGTCAATGGATATCGAGCACAGGCTGGCAGCAGGGATAACTGATTCCATTATAAGGCTCTCTGTAGGCATAGAGGATCGCGATGACCTTATTGCAGATCTCGAGAGTGCGATTGGCTGAGAGGGATATCCCCGGAGCAGCTCTGCCGGTTAACGGTTGAGCAGCTCCGGAATCAATTCAAGTAGCTCGTTCTTGTTGATTGGTTTAAGAATCACGCAGTCACATCCTGCTTTTTCAGCTTTTTCCCTGTCCTCTTTGGAGGTAAAAGCCGTTTGCGCAATAACCGGCAGCTCAGGCCGGAGTTTTTTGATCAGTCGGGTTGCATCAAAGCCATTCATCACCGGCATTTTAATGTCAATAAGGACGAGATTTATCTCGGGATGCTGTTTAACCAGCTCTACGGCTTCGTGACCATTAACGGCCGAAAGGATGGTAATGGCATCGCTTCTCAGATACATTTTTAGCACTAAACTGCAAACCCTGTCATCTTCCGCTATAAGAATTGTTATATCTGGACCGGATGCAGCAAGTTTTTTGGTGACGGGAGTAGGTTGTCTTTTAGTTGAAGAGGATGGCAGGTTATAGGGCAGTGTAAAAAAGAATGCGGTTCCCCTGCCCTCCACCGATTCAACACGGATAGTTCCACCAAGCAAGGTAACATAAGCCTTGGAAATGCTTAATCCGAGACCGGATCCCTCATGATGTCGTGTTAAAGAGTTGTCAACCTGGTGGAACCGATCGAAAATCTTCTCTTTCATCTCTACAGGAATACCGATGCCTGAATCGATGACATAAAATTCAAGGGAGCGATCTGTTCTTGTATAGCCAACATCAATGCCACCAGAACTTGTAAATTTCAAGGCATTCTGAACAAGGTTTGTCAAAATCTGGCTTAGCTTTGAGCTGTCGGTTTCGATGATGCTTTTGTTGTCAGGCAGCCCTGTGGAAAAACTCAAATACAAGCCTTTTTTGTCTGCTTCAGGTTTGAAAAAATCATTGAGATCATGCAAAACCCCGTTAACTGTTGTTTCGCTTATTTGCAGTATTGTTTCTCCAGCCTCAATACGTGAAATATCAATGAGATCATTGATAAGATTCAGCATGCGTAAGCCGCTTTGCTGAATAAGGTCTATATATCCGCTCTGTTCCTCTCCTGATAAATGAGGCTCCTTCAACAGTTCTGAAAAACCGAGTATGCCATTCATAGGGGTGCGTATTTCATGGCTGATATTTGCCAGAAACGCTGATTTCAAGCGGTCGCTCTCTTCTGCTTTTTCTTTTGCTGCAATCAATTCATCCAGATATTGCTTCTGTTCAGTGATATCCTCCTTGACTGCCACAAAATTTGTTATAACACCTTCATTCAGAATTGCAGAGATAACTGCTGTTTCCCAGAAAAGTTCACCATTTTTCTTTCTGTTCTGGAATTCTCCACGCCAAATCTCTCCAGAAAGAATTGTTTGCCAGAGATCTTCATAGATCTCACTCGGCAACAGTCCTGATTGCAGAATGCGGGGATTTTTTCCTTTTACCTCTTCAGCCGAATACCCTGTGAGCTGGGTAAACATCGGGTTGATATATTCAATATCACCATGAAGGTCGGTAATGACGACAACAGCTGGACTTTGCTCTACAGCAGCACTCAGCTTTTTAAGCTTGTTCTCAGCCAGTTTGAGTTCGGCGATATCGTTTATAGTGAAATAGAAAACTATTTTTTGCTCAATCTCAATCGTATTGTTTACGACCTCAACGTCACGAGTGGAGCCATCTGCCCTTTTGTGGGTACTCTTGAATCTGTTTAATTTCGATGTCCTGAATTGTAACAGGTCGTTGTTTATTTTTTCAGGTGACCTCGTGGAGATATTGCTGATATGCATCTGGCAAAGTTGTTCGGCCGGCCATCCGTAAAACTCAGAAGCAGAAGGATTCGCGTCAATGATATTGCCCATATCATCAAGAACCAGCATGACTGAGGAGTGTCCTTCAAACAACCTTTTGAAGCGATCTTCGCTATTTTTCAGTGCATTTTCTTCAGCCTTCTTTCGTTCTGTAATATCGGAGCCGACACCTATGATGAATGACTCTTCATTCAATATTATTTTCTTGCCGGATATCCGAAACCATCGAAATTCAGGCCCTCCGTGTAAAAGGATTTTTACGTCTTCAGAATCTTCAATTCCGGTTTTCAGGATATTCGCCATTTTTTCAGCTACCACTTCCTTGTGATCCGGATGAATGGTATCCAGGGCATGGACAATGCCCATATCACTGTCTGGTTTTCCAACAACAAAATCCCGCTGATAAGCATTCCAGAAAGTATAATATCCCTCAGCATTGACCATATAAACAGCACCGGGAATCGACTCGATAAGAGCACTGTTGAATATTTTCTGGTTTGTCGACTCCCTTTCTGCAAGCTTAAGTTGTGTAATATCCTGCGCAACGATATAAAGCGTTGTCATTTCACCGTCTTGGTCAGCAATAGGAGCAATAGAAAGACGAATAAAACGACCATACCGTTCATCTTCATAAATGACCAGTTTTGATGTACTCAGGGCCTCTTCAATTTTGATTTTGCGCTTTGCCGCAACTTCAGGAGGGAGTAAATCATACGCGTTCATCAGTAAACACTCTTCTACCTCTTTGCCAAACGCTGCAGCAAAAGCTTTATTGGCATCAAGAATCGTGCCCTTACGATCCATAATAAACGCAGGTTCACTTGTATCGAATACTACATGAAGGGAGTTATAGCGTTGTTCAAAATCACTGTTGCAGTCCGTTGTGTTATCGCAATTGTTCTGCATGAAACTTCGTTGAAGTATTGAACCAAACCAGCAGTATTCGAGATGTTAAACCTATTGCATACTGTATATTATATCAATAAGGTTCTGAAAAGAAAAATTTCCTTTCGTAAGTTCTCTTCCCTGTAATTGGCTGATAGCATTAAATGGGGGTTATGGTTGTTGAGTTATCTCCTTGCCGGTTTGGAACCATATATGCTGAAACATGTTCTCTTCTTTTTTTACTCATAATCATTCCGTGCCCGAGAGCCCCCCTTTTCCCTATACCGTTAAAGTAAGTACAAGGGCAAAGAGTGTACGCTTAAAGATGACGCCCCATGGAGGTCTTCTGGTTGTCCTTCCGGTAGGCTTTAACAAAAAGCATATACCTGATCTTCTTCATCGACACGAAGCATGGATAAAAAAAGCCGCCGGCCGCTTTGACCAGCATCGCCCTGAACCTCTTCCTCTCACAGAAAACGGTCTTCCCTGTACTATTCGCTTTTTCTGCCTCGATGAAGAGTGGAGTGTTGTATACAATAATAAAGGCAGGACGGTTGTTGATGTTTCAGATGCCTCACAGAAAAGGCTCCTTCTCTCAGCTGATGTTGACGATGCTGATCGTTGTCGTCGGCAATTGCTCTCATGGCTCAAGCGACAGGCCGCAAGTCACCTTATTCCCTCATTTGAAAAACTTGCTGCATCCCATGACTTCAAGTATTCAGAGGCATTGGTCTGGTTACAGCACTCCCGGTGGGGGAGTTGTTCATCGGGGGGTATAATAACGCTGAACACCAAACTGCTGTTTTTGCCCGACTATCTGGTTCGCTATATCATGATTCATGAGCTCTGCCACACGGTTCACATGAACCACTCCAAAGCCTTCTGGGCTCTGGTATCCCGCCACGATCCCCTCTGGCGCAGTAATAACAGGGAGATGAAAAGTGCCTGGAAATATGTGCCGCCGTGGGTGTCCGTTTCTCCGTGATGTAGTACTGTTTAACAGGGAATGCGGCAATATGAATGGAATCGTTATATTGGAAGAAAGGTACCCTTAGTGATGTATTCCGCCTCAACAAGCCCCCTATACGGCTGACCGATAAAGAACTCCTGCCTTTTACACGCCTTAACCCCGATTGTCCCCTCACGAAAAACAGGGATATTTCAACCGAGGACGGTAACGGTGTTTATGCGTGAAGAAAGAGAACGTCTAAGGGCGTTCATTTGTTCTCATAACTAACTATACAATAATTACATACTATATGCTATTCGACTCATTGAACATTATCGATCCGATTTTAAAAGCACTTAAGGAAGAAGGGTATACAACTCCGACACCGATACAGGCACAAGCCATACCGATTATCTTGGAGGGAACTGATCTGCTAGGCTGCGCACAGACCGGTACAGGCAAAACGGCCGCCTTTGCCATTCCTATCCTGCAGCTTCTCAGTGCCACCAGGGTAAATGATAAAAAAAGGAAAATAAGAAGCCTGATCGTGACACCAACCCGTGAACTGGCCATTCAGATCGGTGACAGTTTTAAAGCCTATGGCCGCCATACAGGACTTACCAATACGGTTATTTTCGGAGGTGTCAATCAAAATCCGCAGGCATCTTCCTTGCTTCGAGGCGTTGACATTGTTATCGCCACACCTGGCCGGCTTCTGGATCTCATGAATCAGGGCCACCTGAGTTTACGTGATGTTGAAATACTTGTTCTCGACGAAGCTGATCGTATGCTCGATATGGGATTCATACACGATGTCAAAAAGATCATTGCGGCACTTCCAAAAAAGAAGCAGTCGCTTTTCTTTTCCGCTACCATGCCGGCCGAAATTGTCAAGCTTGCCGCATCCATATTGCATCACCCATCACAGGTCTCGGTCACTCCGGTCTCCTCAACGGTAGAAATAATTAATCAATATGTTTATTTTGTCGACAAGGGAAATAAAAATGCCTTGCTGGTCGACATTTTAAGAGATCCGAAGATCAAAACAGCTCTTGTGTTTACTCGCACAAAGCATGGTGCCGATAAAGTGGTTAAAATCATGCAGAAGCACCATATCACTGCTGAGGCAATACACGGCAACAAAGCACAGAATGCTCGTCAAAGGGCGTTGAAAAATTTCAAGGCACAAGAGACCCGTGTTCTTGTGGCAACCGATATAGCAGCTCGAGGCATTGATGTCGACGATCTGGAATATGTGATCAATTTTGATCTTCCCAATATTGCCGAAACCTATGTGCATCGCATTGGACGAACAGGAAGAGCAGGAGCAAAAGGTACTGCATTCTCCTTTTGTGACGCTGAAGAGAAAGAGTACCTGCGGGATATTGAAAAACTGATAGCCAAAAAAATTCCTGTTATAGACACGCACTCTTTTCCGCTGATCGATCATCATCCGGTGAAAGTGCCCAAGCAGCAGGGACGTGGAAACTCAGGACACCCTGCACCAAAACCCTTTGCCAAGGGAGCTCCTAAGCGCTGGTCAGACAAGCCGAGAGCTACACGATAGTTGATCCGTCTGTAACGTTGTTCGTTTGAGAATATCATTCAACGCTAAGAGCAAAGGTCATGCATATAGGTATTCCAGTTGAAATCAAGTCCGGGGAGAACAGGGTTTCCTGTACTCCCTCCGGAGTCCGTCATCTCGTTTCTGCAGGCCATAGAGTTGTTGTTGAAGCAGACGCGGGGGTTGGAAGCGGGTTCAGTGACGATAAGTACCGTCGTGCCGGAGCTGTTATAACCTCATCAGCCGAAAAGGTCTGGAAGAGCGATCTTGTCGTAAAGGTCAAAGAACCTCTCCCCGAGGAGTACTGCTTTTTTCGCGAAGAGCTGATGCTCTTCACCTTTCTGCATCTTGCTGGAGTTCCTGAATTGACCTCAAGGTTGCTTGATTCAGGTGTTACAGCATTGGCCTATGAAACTGTTCAGGATGGTGGTCGTCTCCCGTTGCTTGCACCTATGAGTGAAATTGCCGGGAAAATGAGTGTCCTGATGGGCGCTTTTTATCTGGCCCGTCATCATGGCGGTGAAGGTAAACTGCTTGGTGGAGTTCCTGGCGTTCTACCAGGAAAAGTGACCATTCTTGGCGGTGGATCTGCTGGACAGCATGCAGCCAAAACGGCAGCCGGCCTTGGTGCTGATGTCACTGTGCTTGAAGTTGATCAGGAAAAAATGCGATTTCTTGAGTCAGCCCTTCCTCCTCAGGTTCATACTCTCTATTCGACGGAGCAGCATATTGAAGAGCAGCTCACAACCACTGATCTTCTTATCGGGGCAGTGCTTGTACCCGGAGCTGTGGCCCCAAAGCTGGTAACGAGGGCAATGCTCCGCAAGATGAAGCAGGGTGCAGTTCTTGTCGACATAGCAGTTGATCAGGGAGGCTGTATTGAAACCTGCAGGCCAACCACGCATGAAGACCCTGTCTTTATTGAAGAGGGGATCGTTCATTACTGTGTGGCCAACATGCCTGCCGCATATCCTCAAACCTCAACCGAAGCCCTTACCGGCGTGACGCTTCCCTATATCCGAAGAATTGCCGATTTCGGCCTTGAAAGTGCCATGGTTATGATGCCCGGTCTTTCAAGCGGGTTGAACATCTGGAAAGGCAACGTTACCCACGAAGCACTGGCAAAATCTCTGGGGAAGCCCTTTCATGAAAATCCCTTTGCCTGATTGCAGATACCTTTTTTCTGGTTCTATCTCCTCTCTAACCTTGCGTAGTAAAGATGAGAAATATGGAAACACTCCCGAAAAAGTCTAATATTATCCCAACCAACCCGTCACCGGATAATTACTTCCGGTTTCATCTTCCACATCTTCATCTTGGCTCTGTTTTCGGTGATGACTGGTTCTCTCTGAAGGCCGAGGCGTTTGCCCGTTTTTTCGGCACACCTGTTTTTCTTGTAGGGCAGACGGCCATCGTGGCTATCTGGATTGCCTTGAACGCCTTTGGGTATACTAAATTTGATGTTTATCCCTTTATCCTCCTCAACCTTGCTTTCAGTCTGCAGGCGGCTTATGCAGCTCCGCTTATCCTCCTTGCTCAAACCCGACAGGCCGACCGTGATAAGGCGCATGCCGACGCTGATGCACAGCATCGGGAAGCCTTGGCTTTGGCGAGCGAGCAGCGCGAGTCCTATGCTGCCAGTCAGACCGACCAGCTTCTGGTCCTGCTCAAGCAGAATACACAACTGACCGAACTCGTAAAAGAGCTGAGTCAGCGTATTGAGGCGCTTACCAGCGACGTACACAGCAAAGTCATTCAAGACGGTACGAAATCGTAAGCTTCGACACCATTCCCGATTGACCGCAGTACAGGCTTTCTTTTTTTCTGAGCCATTCTTTCCTTGGCCCTCACTGCACTTTTTGGAGCTGTTGTTCTATTATGCGTATACTTAATCACTCAACCTCTTTTCCTCATCATCAACCCTAACAAGAGATGCCCATGCTCAACAGAATAGTTATATCCGTTTTTTGCTCGGTACTGTTTTTCAGTACAGCAAAAGCTCTTTCGCCTGCCGAGGTTCAAGCATACCGTCTTGCTGCCGACAGGGGAGATGCTGCAGCTCAGTCAACTCTCGGCACGCTCTATGAAAAGGGACAAAATGTCCGGCAGGACTACGCTGAGGCCATTAAATGGTATCATCTTGCTGCTGATAAGGGAAATGTTTCAGCGCTATACAATCTCGGGATGTTGCACGCAGACGGCAAAGGTGTTCCGCAGAGTTATGTTGAAGCGGCCAAATGGTTTCGCCTTGCTGCCGACAAAGGCGATGCCGCGTCTCAGTCCAATCTTGGCAAGTTGTATGAAAAGGGTAAAGGAGTAAGGCAGGACAATACGGAAGCGGTAAAATGGTATACTCTTGCTGCCAATCAGGGATATGCAGCAGCTCAGTATATCCTCGGTTCATTGTATGCTAACGGTAAAGGTGTCAGGCAGGATAAAAGTGTGGCAAAAGAGTGGTACGGCAAATCCTGCGACAATGGAATTCAGGAAGGCTGCGACAAATATCGTGAACTGAAAGAGAAGGGGTTTTAAGAGTACCCATTTGAGCAAAAAAAGCTGGAGAAAGCGGGGCAAGATTACTCTGAGCCTCCTCCAGCTATTTTCAATGATCAGCGATCCCAGCGATCACGCTCATGCCGATGCCGGTCTTCCCAGTAGCCGCGATCATGACGGCGAAACTCCGCATCCCGCAAGTCTCTTATTTCACTCCAACGGTATTTACTGACTCTGTGGGGCAGATCACGTTCTGAGATTAAACTCCATGGTCCACGGTAGTGTGACGCACGAAACCATTCCCCATGACGGTGGATATAATACACGTCCTCGACTAATATCATATCATAAGGTCCCCGCAAAGCGATAGAAAACCTTTGCTCCGGCAGATAGACAAAGTCAGGGCGGGAATGAATTTCAAATCGAGGTTCTGCCTGAGCACTGCCTTGTGGAATACCAAGAAGCATTCCGGCTATTCCAGCAATTGCTACAAACAACCAGATCGTTTTTTTCATGATCAGTCTCCTCTTCTTACGAAGTTATAAAAAACATTCAAATACAGGTCATGCTCTAATTTATTGAAAATTCAAACATTTGTGAAAACTCTTCATTCCCTTACGGTTCATTCAATAATATTCCTGCCTTAGCCAGAGATGAAGGTCATACTTCTGCACCAGAGCGTTCCAGTGTGACCAACCCCAGCCATCAAGCTTTCCATCCATTATAACCAGGGGAGTCAACTCCTCGTCAGTAATAGCATCATGATAGGAGTTTTCATCGGTGTAATACAGTAAAAGCTCAAACTCGTGACGTGGTGTACGGTAAAGTTTCGTACGGTAAGGATTGCTGATAAGTCGGCCTTCAGCACTTCTTATGGTGTTTGTTCCCATGACAGACAACACATCACGCCTTGACATTCCAGTGGAAAGGCCAGCCATACGATGCCTGTTTTCAGTTCTTATCGAGTCCATCGAGGAGCATCCAGCAAGAGTGAGACTCGCAATAACTGCAATAATCGCAACTCTCATGGTTCAACAATGATATAGTTATTCTGAGGACGCAGTCGTTCATTTCGTAACTCCCGCTCCCTGAGCCTTATATCCTCCCGGTCTAATCGCAATCGCTCCTGTTCGGTTTTTTCCTCTTCCAGTCGAAGCTTGGCATCCGCTTTTGCATCCATGATTTCAAGCTTCTGTTCATGCTGCTTTTCTTGTGTCGCCGCCTCTTCTCGATCTTTCTCTTTCCAGAAAGCGGCATCAGCATACGACACGTTTATATTTGAAGCCATGATCCCTAAAAAGGTTACTGCAGCTATCGCAAATTTTTTATTCATAAGAAGCAGTTCAATTAATTATACCCCAAGATTGGACGCCGCTTTATTTGCCTCCGTTACATCCACCTTATTGGCTGATAAATATTTTAAAAGCTTTCCTGTCGTAGAAACTGCATTTGAAACCACAGGAGGCACATGATTAACCAGATACAAAACCGGCCCGATATCAGCAAAGCCGAGAGATGAAGTGTCAAGACTTGTAAGACCTCCAACCATTTTTTTTGTCTCAATGGTAGCTTGAACATATTCTAAAGCAGCAACAGCCGCCAGTTTTTTATGCTCAGCATCCATACTTTTATTTGATTCAATACGCGGCCTGATCACGTCACTACAGGCATCAGACTCCGCTATCAAATCTTCATCCGACTGTTCAGCACTGCCTTTCTCTGCAAATTTAAGAGTGGCCTTTCTTGCCGCTAATTCCGCTTTCAGGTCCAATGCATCAATAAGGAGATATTGCGACTCAAGATACTTATGCAACGCTCTTTTGCAGTCATGGACAACCTCTCTGACATTTGTCTTCCCTCCATGTGAAGAGCTTCCCCCGACTATATCTGAGAGTCCGAATGCCGCCACTGAGGATGTCGCGACTAGTAGCGATGCTCCAACAAGAACGAATGCTCTAAACTTCATAATGAGTTCCAGTTTTGTTGTTACAAAAATTTATCGGACACCTTTTGCATTCAATTGATCAACCAGGCTGAGTGCAGTCTCTTTTGCCGCAATGATAAGTGCATTACGGCTTGCTACGCTTTGATCAGGTCCCAACCCCGAAAACTGGACAGGGCCGACTGAACCAACCTTTCTCGGAAGAGTTGTACTGATATCCCACAGGTTAGCCCTTACTGAAACATAAACACGTCTGTTGCCTGAAACCGGATCCACATCATTAACACCTATGTCGATAGTTCCAGTCGCTAAATAACGCACGTCGCATTTCCGTGCAGCGGCGATTATTTTCGCTCTTGTCTGTGCACTCAAATCATCCTTATGAACAAATTCCGGCTTGATTACTGCTGGATCAGGACCATGGCCATTGATCATCACATCATCATAAGCAGCGTACTCAATACCTGCAGTTGTCAATACCTCTCCCATTGCAGAATCGATATCCTGCGAGCTTGTTACCTCATAGGTGACAGCATCTGCCTTTCGTTGTGTGCTGCCCCCAGTCTGCTCCATCTGGGTTCCCGACACAAAACCTACGCTGCCGGGTGTTGTATTGACCCGAACACGGACATCAGTTCTCCTTTCATCAAATTGAGTGATTGATGTCGCCTTTCTCGCCATAAATAAAAAGGTAAACAGAGAATCTTTTGACCTCATACGCTCAGCCATAGACGGTTCAGTGATGAGAAGCGATAGAGTGATAAAAACCAGTAATGATTTAAATTTCATGGTGTTATGCAGGTTATTTGAGTTGATCAATAATGTGTGATGCATCACGGAATGTGTCAATCGCATCAGAACCCCTGGATGCATGTTCTCTAATCCAGCCTGAGTTTACATTTGAAAACTGTTTCGAAGTTTCATAAAGCAACTCGTTTAATGTTTTCTTGTATTGCTCCCAGTCTCCAACTTTTGCATCATAAGCTCTGGCAAGGGTTACAATTTGAGTGTTATAGATATTCTCATTCAAATAATACTTCTTGATGTCACTCTGCAAAATTTTGATTGTTCCCAGAACCCTATAGACCTTTTGTTTTGAGTACGATCCTTCAACGTCTGCGCCACGAAAAGCACGAAGTGAAAAATCAACCTCAAAATCAGGATTCGGCATATTTAACATAAACGTATTGCCATCACAGAACCGCAATGCCATAACCCTTCCGACCACTTCTCCGGGGCTCCATGGTATAATCGGAATATTGTTTGTTGAAGCAATTGAGGTTTCTAACTCATTGGCGATAAGATTCTTTAGCGCTTTAGGGTTTTGATTATTGGCACTTATAAATGTCAAGGCCTCAGGTTCAATGGTAATGTTTTTTACCTGCAGATACTTTGTATAACGGCCTTTAAAACTTATTTGAGCAAACCTGTTCAGCCACTCGTCAAAAGGATTGATTCCTAATTCGTTGGTTAAATAGAGTCTTTTAAACAGGGCCACAACCTCTTCATTGCTCAGCCTGTGAGTGACGGTGTCATGATATCGTATCCGAAGAGGATAAGCAGCAATCAACTGTTTTGTTGCTCTGTCAAAAGCCAGAACATTGGCGTTTATACCAAGAAACAAAAGAAGATGGCCGTCCAGCTCCATATATTCAACTGTTTCATAGGTAAGGGCAAACGCAACTGTGATTTGATTGCCTTGACCAATCCTGCCAAGCTCTGTCGTTAATCGTGCATCATCACTCGGTCGGCTTCTTATTTTCTCATAAAAAACCTTGTTGAGTAATGGTTGCCCATTATCACTTTTCAAAAGTTCAATCTGAGAAGAATAAGGATAGAGCTCCTTCCTGTTTTCAAAGTTGCCTGAAAAAGCAAACCCGGAAAAAAGCAGTTTATCCTGAGCGGAGGCTATTGATGATATGAACGTTAACGCTATGAATATCAGTGTGATGATTTTCAAATTGTAATAACGCATAAGTGTAGTTGCTGGTCTTCAAATCATTGTACAATCCACTTAAAAACTCAACGATTGAGGGAGATAACTATCTTTTGCCGACATTGTTAACTTGGAGGACTTGTCGAGCTACAATGCGGAGATGAAACTGGATGTCATAGTGTACTTCCAGCTTTATTGGGCATTCTGGGGGGATTATGGTTTCACAAAACAATAGGGACTTCGTTCAGGCCACTCGAGAAGTATACGAAAATTTTTTCAAGAAGATAAAGACTGAGTAACTATCGATGATGTAGAACCCATAATGCTGGTTGTATAGCTTCATTAAGGTGGACTACATCATCGATAGTTACTCAGTCTTTGACCAACACCAGTACCTGTATCTCTAACTAAATGAATGCAATTAACCTATAGCCTGATACTGGAGGCCATAAATATATCTTCCCTCAGCATCCAACTCTTTGTCGGCAAAAATCATAGGGTTGCTGTTGGGTATTACAAAAGAACCTTCGATTCTTGCTATATGCTCTTTGGTTGCCATATAATTACCAGGCAGGCACTTATCTGTAAGGATATCCCACACCATATAGTTGAAAACTTTAGCCATAACAATATCTCCGCATTTTGGGGGTTAACTTGTCCATGATTAATTATCGGTATAATGAAAAGTGTTTTACTTCATTGAGATCAGGCACTTACTTTTTCTCTGGCTTAATTAGAACTCTCCTTTCATTTGATACAGTTATTTTAACAACTATCATGCCAAAAATGAAAATATACACATCATGAAGCTGGTACTGAGAGCGCTTTTTTTTCGTTAACTAACGTTATTTGTGTCGAATAACTTTCTTATACCGTTGATATAGCTATTGTATATCAGGTTTTCATTTATCATGCTGAAATTTCGACGTTATTATTGTTGTCTCAAGGACGCACAATTTGTGTCTTAGCGGATCAGTTATCTTGATTTTATTCGACGTATTATAAATGTTATAAAATAATAGTCCAGGCGTATTGACTTATTGAGGTATAGGCTTTGGGAGGCTTCTTGAAGCTGTAATTGATAGATTGCGGCGAAGATTTATCGGAGGATCAAAATGAGTGCGGTTTTCATGAGAAGTAACTCTCATTGAAAAGGGGGCTTTTTCATTTTTGCAATGAAAGCTAAACCCATTCAAAAAGTGAAGGAGCTCCCGGCACTTTGTTTAAGGAGGGAAATGCCGGGAACCGCCGATCAATTTTTTGGTATTCAGTTGTCGAAAAACTCTATCTGCAGGTTTTCATCAGGTTGCTCAGTGATGTTGAAGCGCCCTTTTTTGATAATCGAAAGGCCTTTTTTATCGCCGGCAGGTATAATACTCTGCTCAACGTTATCCACTTCTTTCTTAGGGCAGTTCTGGTTGAAAAAGAGGTTCAATACAGAGCCTGTATTCTCAAACTGAAGAAGAAAGCCGTTATGATTGACAAATACCAGGTCGTCATAAGCATAGCTTACTTCATGCCCAAGCTCTTCAAGAAGCTGCATAACGGTTCCAAGAGGCCTAACCGTAGTTGTTTCCATAGTCATAGTTTCATTACTCCTTATTTATGCATGATGCGTTGTTGTTGTGGTGGCATGAATTAAGATCGTTCATGCCGGACGATTCTACTCTATGTTCACTATCCTCATCTGGTTTCAGATTGATCAGATTCTGCAGTACAGCTCTGTCAAAACCCTGGATGTAATGGTTTTCGATTTTCAAGAGCGGCCGCCTGATAAGTAAGGGCTCCTTGATCATCATCTCAAGAGCCTCCTCTTTCGTAAATGCAGATGGGTTGACATCGCCCGATTTTATGGCTGGTGCCGCCATATTGAAGCACTCTGCAACCGGCTTCACTCCCAGGTAAGCGCTAAGCTCCTTTTTTGTCCAAGGGTGCCGAAGCAGATTCACCGATTCAACCGCGTGTCCTGAAAGCTCAAGAATATTCTTTTGCCTGATATTGTTCTGGCAGCCAGGTTTTTCGTAAAAGAGTATTGTTCCCATATTTTTAAACACAAAGTCAGTAGACAATCTTTTGTTTTATTTTAAGGAAAAAATTCTTATTATTCTAAATAAATAAGACAATTGTTGTTTTTTAGTATAAAAAGTAAGGTTAATCAACAGTAACTCAACAATAATCCATTAAGACTATGGCTGAAAATAACTTGCAGGCGTGGGAAAAAGTTCTTGAGTATTCCTCAGTTCCATTGCACGGAACCATGTCAAGAAAAATTCGAAAAGGGGTAAAGCTCCAGATCAACGAGGGTAAAATCTATGAAGATGCGGTCCTCTTTATTAGTGATCTTTTTTTGAGGGTGACGGAGGAGTCAAAAGATGGTGCCAGTGTCAACACCTATTATGATATAAAAGCGATTGCCAGCATTCGCACCTACAGCAGCAAAGGAGAGTAACCCGTCTATTCCTGATTGTGTTTGAGAGAGGCAGAGGTAATGATCCTGCCCTCTCTCAAACACAGCTTTACAACCCCCTCTATAATGGAAGTCATTACTTTTCCCTTTCAACCGTAGGCACAAAGTCAAGTTGCCTGCCCATTTTTGGTATACCGAGAATCTCTCTGGCATGGTCGAGCGCATCATCAATATTACCGAAAATGTTTTCCTCACCGATCTCATCGTAGAGACCGTATTGCTGAAGAGCAAATAGCGGTTGGGCATGAACGCCCGACAATATCAGTCTGGTTTCTGCTTTATTACAATCTTTGAGCAGGTCTTTCATCATATTCAGGCCGGTTGCATCAATTGAAAGAACGTTGCGCATTCTGATGATGCGGATTTTAGGTGACTTTTCAACGATGTGCATGGCTTCCCTGAACTTGCTTGCCGCCCCAAAGAAAAATGGACCGTTAAACTCAAAAACCTCCACACCCTCAGGCACTTTCCTCGTCACGATAGTGTTGGGATCCTCCTCTTCATCACTGTCCTTCAGATCCTTTGTAATGACCCCTACATTTGAGAGTTGCGCCATTCGCTGCATGAAAAGAACCACTGAAAGCAGCATGCCGATCTCTATGGCGAGAGTCAGGTCAAATACAACAGTGAGGCCAAATGTTGTCAATAGCACGATAACATCACTTCTCGGGCTTTTCAGGAGCTCGCGGAACACCTTGATTTCGCTCATGTTCCATGCAACAATTATAAGGATTGCCGCCAGAGCAGGCATAGGGATGAGCTTTGCCCACTTGCCGAACAGAAGCATGATCAAGAGAAGGGTAATGGCATGAACCATACCGGCGATGGGAGTCCTCCCGCCATTTTTGACATTGGTCGCAGTTCGTGCTATTGCTCCGGTAACTGGTAAGCCTCCGAAAAGCGGGGTTATAATATTGGCAGCACCCTGTGCGATCAATTCCATATTTGATTTATGTCGGCTTCCGATCATACCATCAGCAACAACTGCTGAAAGCAGCGCTTCAATTGCTCCAAGCAAGGCAATGGTGGTAGCCGGCATGATGAGTTGCCGGATAGTTGCAAAATCAAAAAAGGGGAGCGACGGTGGGGGAATCATCGATGGTATTTCACCAAAGCGTGACTCAATAGTAGCTACATGAAGTTGAAAGTACTGCACACAAGCCGTTGTAACAATGATGGCAATAAGTGAGCCGGGGATTTTTCTGGAAATTTTCGGCCAGAAAATAATAATCAGGAGGGCCAGCATCCCTATCATTAAACTTGAAAGGTCAAGTGTTCCGACATTCTGGCCGTAGGCACTCCACTTCCCGATAAAATCCGCAGGTACCGTTGCGATGTTCAGGCCAAAAAAGTCTTTTACCTGACTGGAAAAAATAATGACGGCAATACCGCTTGTGAACCCCACAATCACCGGATAGGGAATAAACTTTATCAGTGAGCCGAACTGTGCGAAGCCCATGATCATGAGGATAATGCCCGACATGATTGTCGCAAGCATCAAACCATTGATGCCGTATTGCTGGACGATTCCATAAAGAATCACAATAAAGGCACCAGTAGGCCCGCCTATCTGGACTCTGCTTCCACCAAGAAAAGAGACAAGAAATCCTCCAACAACAGCACTTATAAGGCCCTTTTCAGGTGAGACCCCCGACGCAATTGCAAATGCTATCGCCAGAGGTAAAGCAACAATGCCCACCATGACGCCCGCTACGACATCCTTCAGTATCCGGTCAGGGGTGAGCTCCGGTAAAATTGAAAATAATTTTGGTTTAAACATGATACGCGTCTGAAAAAGAAAAATGAACAGTGTAGCCTTCGGCCTGCATGGCTATCTATATATATATTTTCTTCCTGTATACCAACGTCGCCTGAATTCCTGTAACGTATTATTTTCTCATACCCGATTAAAACTCCCTTGCCATTGCGTATTTTAGAAAAAGGCTGATCAACCATCAGGAGTCTCTATATGGACAATATTGAATTTCACAAAGATTTGGTTGCTGTGTGTCACAAGCACGGGAAGCAAATAAAAAAAATCAATGAATACGCTTACGGCGTGTTTATCGAATATGATATTATCGACGAACAGGAACTCTTAAGGCAAAAAAAAGAAAGGCTGAAACAAATAGAGGAAATTCAAAGACAATGGGCATAATAGCATTTCACTAAAAACTGGTTGGACCTCTCAAAACGGCGAAAAGATATCTGACTTTTCTGGTAATGGACTGGATGTGGGAAATCTTTTATTATAGCCCCTTATAAAACAATACAATAGCATAACTACACGCCAAATAACATGAACACATCCACTAGCCTGCAATCCCCGCTCTCTGTTGAAGAGTCCGCACTGCTGCGAAGCTTCCTTCTGTCTGACGTGAGGCCCGAAGAGTCGTTCTCTTCAATTGAAATGCTTGATGGTTATTTGACAGCACTGACTGTAGGTCCTGAGGTTATAGAGCCTGATATCTGGATTCCCTATATCTGGAATCAGCAAAAGAGCGAGGAACCCTGTTTTTCCTCGGCAGAAGAAGCTACAGTAATAGGGGAGTTGCTTGTCCGTTATATGCACACCACGGAGCAGCAGTTTCATGGTGATCCAGATGGATTTAAACCGCTGTTTGAGCGGGTCAAATATTCCAATAAGCAGCAAAAAGAGCAAGCCATTGAAGACTGGTCTCTTGGATTCACAATGGGAATAGAGTTGAACCATGAGTCATGGAAGCCGCTCTTTACCAATGAAGAAACCGGGATGCTGGGAATGCCGATGTTAATACTCAGTAAAGTCACCGACGATTATAAGGCTCTCAAAAAAGAAGAAGTTTCCGACATGGTTTCTCTGCTGCCCGACTTTGTCGTCAAAATATATCACTACTGGAAGCAGCATAAAGGGTAACCCGTTTTCCTGCATCTGTTGTCAGCCGTCGTTAACTCAACTATTGTGAAAACACCATTCAGCTATAATACGATAACGGATTTCCTGATTTCCCAGCCCTTGACCATCGATGTTGAAATTGATGATCAGTACTCTGGCTGTTTTTCAGTAAAGGGAATTGAGCTTGAAGCTACGGTGCTTTATGCTGGTATTTCGGACTTTGCCCGGCTCTCCGTTGATCTCTCTCCCGCCGAAATGCTCATCTATCTGAACATGTTTCTTGTCTGGATGCGTGAATCATCTCTTATTGAGAGTTTCTGTGTTATTGAGAGGTTTCTTGATAATGCCCTCGTGCTGCTTTTTTCAAAACGATTTGGTTCCGAAGATCCATTTCTCGATGCCCTGCAGGTTGCCCGATGGATGGGGGATCATGATGCGATGAAGTTCTGCCCTGATATTGGTATTGCCAGTGGTACTGTTATGGCTGGCTTTACCGGAACGCCAAAAGAGTACTCGACCTCGGTTTTTGGCAGTCCATTGATTCTTGCTGCCGGATGTGCGAGGCTTAATTCGAAGGGAAATGTTGCCTCAATGATAACCTTTCCTGCTGATGAGTGGCGAGAACGCTCTCTTGATGAGGTGTTTCATCCCATCGAGTCTGATCACCCTGAAAAAGGAAAGGTGAAGCAGCCGCAGTCATGGATTCTTGGAGATCCAAGAGAGGTTGAATTTCCTGGAACCGGCAAGCTGGCCTTAAGGGATATAGCCAATGTTATTCACTCGATGCCATCAATTTCAGCCGAAACTAAGGCAAAGGAGTGGGTTCAGCTTATCCGGGCAAAAGGGTTTTATAAAAAAAACGATTAGTTCTTTTATGCTGTTGGATTATTGCCGAACCATGATTACTTGATTACTATTTTTTTCGTAACCATAACTTGTCCATTTTAAATAAAATAAAAGGAGAAAAAACGTTTATGTCTAAAACGAATGAGAATCTGAAGGAAGCTTTTGCCGGTGAGAGTCAGGCAAACCAGAAGTATCTTGCTTTTGCCAAAGAAGCGGAAAAAGCGGGGTTTAGTAATATCGCGAAGTTGTTCCGTACAACAGCTCAGGCTGAATCGATTCATGCCGAAGGGCATCTGGCGGCTCTTGGTGGGGTAGGCTCAACAGCCGACAATCTTCAGGCTGCCATTGGCGGCGAAACCTTTGAGCATACCGAAATGTATCCTCCGATGCTGGATCAGGCTGAAGCTGATAATCATCCGGCTAAAAAGATGTTTGCTTTTGCGCTCAAGGCTGAACGTCAGCACGCTGCACTCTATAAACAAGCACTGGAAGCGGTTCGTAACGGTAAGGATATAACGGCTACAGAAGTTTGGCTTTGTCCCTTCTGCGGTCACATTGAGCTCGCTAAGCCACCGGCAATTTGCCCGATTTGCGGCGCAACAGCTTCGCAGTTTGTTCAGGTCTGACCGATTCGCAATTGTTATAAGAAGGGCGGCCTTGTGTGCCGCCTTTTTTACTGATACTCTTCCTGCAGTTGCTCTTCTATTCTGCAATATGATTTTTTGTAGCGAGCAGGATTACTAAAGCAACAAGGTCAATCGGTATCCAGAACTCCCTCGCCAGATTAATTTCCATAATCGGATTAAACACAATGGCGAAAATCGAATATACCACGGGAAGTAAGAACAGTTTTTTTCCGAAATTCCTGTAAGCTCCCCATGCAAATGTACCCCCGGCAACAACTCTCAGAAATGAATAAAATTCCAGAGGGAGCGGAAATATGGCGACAAAAAGAAGGATGGCAGTAATATAGACAACTTGAACGGGCATAAAAGCTCCATCGTAAACGTTATGAGGAATTCAGAGACGATTCTGGTAATAAAAAAAGCCAGACAAAAACATCTATTCTGTCTGGCCTGTATCAATCAACCATTGGCTGATTTCCGTATCAAGTTTAACGTAATAAATGATCATTATCAAACATTTTAATGCCAGGTTTGATTACTGCACGCTATTGTCTTATCCCTGCAGACTCTATTTTTATACTTTTCACCCGACTATTCTTAAAAAATACTTTTCAGTATGTTTTTATTTCCTTATAAATATATATACCGTAAGGACATAAAGTTTCTTCACAGGTAGAGCACTACTCAGTACTCAATACTTTCTTATCTATGCATGAATTTGATTTTCTTGGTGAACTGGTACTTATAGGTGCTCTTGCAGTTGCCATCATTCTGGTGTTCCAGAAGCTGAAGATCCCCTCGGTCATCGGGTTGATTTTTACGGGTATTCTTATTGGTCCGTCAGGTATTGGCGCAGTGTATGACCAGAAACTGATTGCAACGCTTGCAGAGCTGGGCGTTATTCTTCTCTTGTTCACCATCGGCCTGGAGTTTTCGCTCGATGATCTTAAAAAACTGAAAAACATTGTTCTTGTCGGTGGTGCCGTTCAGGTTCTTTTCACCGGGTTGTCTATCAGTGCGATTTCCTACTGGTTCATGTTTGCCATTGGCAGAGGTATCTCGTTTTCCTCTGCTGTGTTTCTTGGATTTACCTTTTCAGTCAGCAGTACGGCAATCTGTCTGAAAATTCTTGCCGACCGCGATGAGCTGGCGTTACCGTATGGTCGAATTGCATTGGGGATTCTGATTTTTCAGGATATTGCGATTGTCCCTCTGCTGATCGGTATTAATCTATTAAACCCCCAGGCGACCCTCTCATTGGCTTTGCTTGCTCAAAAAATCGGCATCATCGTCTTTTTTGCAGGCGTCATATTTATCAGTTTCAGGCTTCTCATGCCTAAAATGGTTCGTCTTATTGCCTCTCTTCATGCCCGCGAGGTTCTTGTGATCGGGGCTCTTGTCATTTGTTTCGGTGCGGCATATCTGACCTCTCTTGTCGGCCTCTCGCTAGCAGCCTGTCGGAATT